>Ga0306920_100015617_pt1 | contig 10418 bp, 8 predicted proteins | sample flu12Cox44000170_FD_204666 | JGI IMG/M metagenome (GOLD analysis project Ga0306920, IMG submission 204666) | Lab enrichment of tropical soil microbial communities from Luquillo Experimental Forest, Puerto Rico - flux4day.12C.oxic.44.000.170 (v2)... | ecosystem: Environmental > Terrestrial >... | reverse complement strand
CAAACTCCGAACCCCGAACCCCGAACCATTTTCGAGTACGAGCACGACGACGAGCACGAGAACGATCGAAGCACCACCGAAGGGTGAACGCGCGACCTTCCGAACCCCGAACCTCAAACTCCGAACCTCGAACCAAACTCCGCCGAACGGCGAACGGCGAACGGTGTCCCGGGTCCGGCGCGCGGCCCGGGCGAAAATGCACAAAATCGACCATAAACCGCTGAGACAAAGGGCCATTCTGTTGTTTTCTGAGCATCGGCTTCGGAATGAGACGTGGTGAAGCCAACGGATTGTCTCGGAATCATCGTGAAAGGCGTGTTGGCATACCAGATGCTTTCTCTGAGAGACGGCTTCATTCGGGGGAGGTCCGAATGTTAATTCGCGCAGCAGGGTTGAAGAAAGGGGGTTAACCCCTAAGTGGGCTCGAAGGGGTTTAGGCGGTTAGGCCAACCATGTGCGTGAGTACCTTGCGAGGAAGTCGACTTGGAGGGAGTCGCACTTCCTCGCAGCTTTTTTGCAGGCATGGACGGAACAAAGGCGGGAGAGCCAGCCTCAGGAAGGGCCGGGTGATTACCCGAAATGAAAAAAATCGAGGCAATCATCAAACCGTTTAAGCTGGAAGAAGTTAAGTCCGGACTGGCCGAACTCGGAATCGAGGGCATGACCGTCAGCGAGGTAAAGGGCTATAATCATTCTGAGCAGTCTCGTCGACCGCCATATATTGCGGGTAGGATTCCCTTCATCCCCAAACTGAAAGTTGAGCTCATCGTCAGAAACGAATTGCTAGGCTCCGCAGTTGCTGCAATAAAGCATTGCGCGCGGACCGGAACGAGAGGCGATGGCAAGATATTTGTACAGGATCTTTTGGAAGTCATCCGAATACGCACTGACGAACGCGGTGATCAAGCGATCTAAGAAAGGCGGACCGCCACCGCTTCCGGAAATCTTGTCTCAAACCTTAACCTAATGACCCAATACCACATATGACGCCAGCCGAAGTAACTTCATACATTAAAGAAAAGGGAATTAAATTAATTGATCTCAAGTTCGCCGATTTGATGGGAACTTGGCAACATTTCACGACAACCCTCAACGAATACAGCGAGGACATTTTTACGGATGGCTTGGGATTTGACGGTTCAAGCATCCGTGGCTGGAGAGTCATTCATGCCAGCGACATGCTTGTGATCCCGGATCCGGAGACCGCGTGGATTGACAGTTTTAATGCCGAACCCACTCTTAGTTTTATCTGTACGATTACCGATCCGATCACTCGCGAACCTTATGATCGTGATCCTCGTGGCGTTGCCGAAAAGGCAGAAGCCTATTTAAAGAGCACCGGCATCGCCGACACCGCCTATTTCGGGCCGGAGGCAGAATTTTTTATCTTCGACGATGTCCGGTACGATTACAGTTCGAATGGTTCATTTCATTCGATAGACAGTGTCGAGGGTATCTGGAACACCGCTCGGGAAGAATTTCCAAATCTCGCGCATAAGATCCGTCACAAAGAAGGGTATTTCCCTGTTCCTCCAACGGATACACTTCAAGACATTCGTAATGAAATGTGCCTTGAACTGGAAAAAGCCGGCGTGCCGATTGAGCGACAGCATCATGAAGTCGCTACCGCCGGCCAGGCAGAGATCGACATTCGCTTCGCACCGCTGCGCCTCATGGGCGATCACATGATGTACTATAAATACATCCTCAAGAACGTCGCTAAGAAATACAATAAAGTCGTGACTCTGATGCCAAAGCCGCTGTTTGGCGACAACGGCTCCGGGATGCACACCCATTCGTCCCTTTGGAAGGATGGCAAACCGCTTTTCGCCGGCGACAAATATGCCGGTCTCAGCGACACCGCTCTGTTCTATATCGGCGGGCTTTTGAAGCATGCGCCCGCTTTGACCGCAATCACAAACCCGACAACAAACAGCTACAAACGGCTTGTGCCGGGATTCGAAGCCCCGGTCAACCTTGCGTACTCGGCCAGAAACCGATCGGCCGCGATTCGCATCCCGACTTACTCGCCAAGCCCGAAGGCAAAGCGGGTTGAATTCCGGACTCCGGATCCGGCAGCGACTTCTTACCTGTGCTTCGCCGCCCTGATGCTTGCGGGCCTGGACGGTATTCAGAATCGAATTGACCCGGGCGATCCTCTCGACAAGAACCTCTACGAGCTTCCACCAGAGGAACTCGCCAAAGTGCCGACCGTTCCTGATTCTCTTCTGGGGGCCATGGAAGCGCTTGAGAGCGACCACGAGTTCCTGTTGAAAGGAGACGTTTTCACCAAGGATTTTATCGATAACTGGATCGAGTTGAAGAAGAAAGAGTATGACGCCCTGCGGCTGCGCCCGCACCCGTACGAATTCTTCATGTATTTCGATCTCTAGCGAGGCCGCCTCAGACCAGCGAGGTCTAGGGGTTAGCAAGGCCGCGTGGGGGCAGCATGGCTTGGGTGAAGCGGCCTCGCTTATGCGGGACCGAAATTGGTTAAGGGTGAGAGTCCGGTCAATTCCTGGAGCGACGGGCAGCGCTTGGTTTTTGGACCTCCGCGTGCATTTACAATCGGTGTGGGAATCCAGTAACTTTACCCCTTCCTCTGTCCCGCTCTATAGAATCCTTGAAAAGCAAGGAACACTTGTTCATCGATGCGCAGAGACGGAAAAACTTGATTCATTTGCAATCGATTTTGCTTTTCAAGGATTCTAGCGAGGCTACGCCTCACTCCATCGAGTCCGCATCGCCCTTTCGGAAGGCGCCCGGATATCCCGGGCGCCCTTTTTCTTTCTTTTTCTCTTGCTACAGACCGCTGTTGCCGCGTGTCTTAGTGAAGTTAATTTCACCCCCTGTTTGCCAAGCATGCGAAAAGGCTATCTCGCTCTTGTTCTCCACGCTCATCTACCATTTGTGCGGCATCCTGAGTATCCAGAATTTCTCGAAGAAGACTGGCTTTATGAGGCCATAACCGAAACTTACATACCCCTGTGGCAAGTCTTTGAGGGATGGATCCGCGACGGCGTACCGTTCAGATTGACAATGTCATTAACACCGCCGCTGTGCGCGATGCTAAATGACGAACTTCTTCGCGATCGCTATCTCCGGTATCTAGACAGGGCAATAGCTTTGGCTAAGCGCGAAATCGATCGTACGCAGTCCCAGCCCGAGGTCAATCATCTGGCGCGCATTTACTATTCGCGTTTTTCGGAATGCCGCGAGATCTATGTCGACCGCCTTAATTGCAATCTTGTCGGGGCCTTTAAGCGTTTCCAGGACTCTCGCCATCTGGAGATTATTACCTGTGGCGCAACTCACGGATTTCTCCCTTTAATGGAGCAGCACCCCGAGGCTGTACGCGCCCAGATACAGATTGCGTGCGACGACTATCAAGCGAATTTCGGAAGGAGGCCCAGAGGCATCTGGCTTCCCGAATGCGCTTACTTCAGCGGTTTGGAAAAATATTTGCAGGAAGCCGAATTGCGCTGGTTTTGTCTAGACGCGCACGGATTGATGTTCGGCAATCCCCGGCCCCGGTACGCGATATTCTCTCCGTGCTTTACGGTTGCCGGGCCCGCCGTTTTTGGCCGAGATCGCGAATCAAGTAAGCAGGTCTGGAGCGCTCAGGAAGGATACCCGGGCGATCCAGCCTATCGCGATTTTTACCGGGATATCGGTTTTGATCTAAGTCTTGATTATCTACGCCCGTTTTTGCCTGCCGACGGCCACAGGAAATTCACCGGAATCAAGTATCATCGGATCACGGGCCGCACCCCTAACAAGGAGGTCTACGTACCTGGCTGGGCTGAGGGCGCGGCGGACCATCACGCCTGGGATTTCATGAGCAGCCGGACAAAGCAAATTCAGCATCTCCTTGACGTTACAAACATCGATCCAATTGTTTTGAGTCCCTTCGATGCTGAATTGTTTGGGCATTGGTGGTACGAGGGGCCAAGATTCCTAAACCTTTTCGTCCGCAAAGCCGTCTACGATCAGCAGGTATTTCAGTTGACCACACCGAGCGCCTATCTGGAAGGCCACGATACCTTACAGATCGTTACTCCAAGCCCTTCGAGCTGGGGCCACAAAGGTTTTTGGGAGGTCTGGCTCGATGAATCGAACGCCTGGATTTATCCACATTTGCACGCCGCGGCGCGGCGCATGACCGAGTCTGCGCGGACGATACAGAAGAATCCTGCTCAATGGAAGGAGCGCGTTATTAAACAGATGGCACGTGAGCTCCTGCTCGCACAATCAAGTGACTGGGCCTTTCTGATGAAAACCGGAACCGCACGCGACTACGCCGGAAAGAGAACCAAGGATCACATCCTGCGGTTCACACGCCTCTACGATCAGTTGAAGGGGGGGGCGGTTGACGAGGAATTCTTGAGAAATTGCGAATGGAGAGACAACATTTTCCCTGATCTCAATTGGAAAATCTATGTCTGATTATTTGCCTCGGGGGCCGATTTCCGTCTTTGCGGTTCTGTTTTTGTTTACCCTACCGCTACATTCTCAAGATGAAGAAGCGAGCAACAACCAACTGATCTTTGTACCTCCGCCGGTTGAGGGAGTCATAAGTCTTGGAGTCTACGACAGCCGAGGAAAACTCGTGCGGATCCTTAAAAAGGGAGCAAGCATCGATAGTTTCAAATCGGGCTTTAACGGACTTTTCATCGATTGGGATAGGAATGACCAGCAGGGAAGACCCGTTCCAAACGGCAAGTACTTCGCCAGAGGTGTTTTGATCGGCGACGTTAAAATCTCGGGTGTAGCCTTTCACTTAAATGATTGGGTTGGTGGCTCAAATACTCCGAGGCCGCACAGGATTCTTTCAGCGGCGTTAATCGCCGGCACCTCTCTTGCCATCCTGTGCGAAACCCCGAAGCAAGATTATGTGATTGTCGAAAACGCCGATCGGCAGACCAGAAGCGTGCCGCTCGCCTTCAAATCACAAAACATCAAGGCCTCCGGCACCAACCTGCTCGTCTTTGATAACAATCAACTCGCTCTGGTCGCGCCGGATGCGGGCACCCAGACTTCTCCCCAAGAGTTTTCGGAGATTCGGGATGCCGATGCATCCGGCAACCGAATCCTCGTGCTTAATGGAAACCAGATTCAGTACGAGATCGCCGGAAGCGTACGGGAGCTCCGGAGCCCAGCAGACAACCTGTTTCGATGTGCCGTGCTTGGCTCTTCAATTGTAGTCGCAACAAAGGAGTACAAGCTTTTCAAGCTCGACGGTCAGGAATTCACCCCTGTACTTGCCAGTCAATCCGGAGAAATCCTGGATCTAAGTGCAGGAACGGGTGACACGGTTTGGCTGCTGGTGAAAACAGACTCGGCTTCGCTGCTCAAGCAGATCGATATCAACGGTCAGAACCTGCGAGAAATCGAACTCCCTTCGGAATTGCAGACGGTAAGTCGGATTGCAGCTTCGCGAGATCGAGACGCATTGCTGCTCATCTCTGAAGCCGGCGATACTCAGCGGATAATCGGTGTACGTTTTCAGAGCGCCGATCAAAAAAAATCTATCTGGGAAAAATGGCTTGATCGCGCTTTGACCACCTTTCGATTCTTCAATCTGAAAGATGGAAAAGTGGTTCCCGCGGATGGCAGAACTGATTCTCCTCCAGTGTTTATCAGGCCCGCAAACAACCCGATGGAAAACACCCGTCAGCCAAATTTCCAATTGGTAATTTCTGCCGATACGGATGGCGTATGGGCCGCGAGCGTCGACGGTCTCCCCTTGTTTCTAGTCAGTAAAACCAGAGATATGAAGCAAGCTCGATGGATCCCGGACGGGGCCAACGGCATGCGCGTCTATATCTCTGACGGAGTCGTGGTTGAGGAATACCACCTTACCAGTCTCGATAATCTATTTCGTTTCGATGCGGGTGCATTTGACTAGCGAGGTCGCGCCTCAGACCGGCCAGGCCTAGCGGTTAGCAAGGCGACGTGGGAGCAGCATCGCTTGGGTGAAGCGGCCTCGCTATAGAATCCTTGATAAGCAACGCCCATTTGATCATCGATGCACGAAAACGGAAAAAACTTGACTCATTTGCAATCGATTTTGCTTTTCAAGGATTCTAGAGACCCTTTGCCCAATCGGCGCTACTCCCAGCGCAACCTTGAGATCCTTACATCTCGGCGACCTTAGGCACAGCCTCGCTATGGACATTGTTTATTTTGATCTGGAAACACAGCGAACAGCGAATGATGTCGGAGGCTGGGACAAGAAGACAAACATGGGGATGTCCCTCGGGGTTACATATAGTTCTCTTCGTAATGAATACCGCATCTATTCAGAGAAGCGTGTGAACGACTTAATCTGCCAATTGCTGCGGGCCGACCTTGTCGTCGGCTTCAATGTTATGAACTTCGACTACCAGGTCTTAATGGGTTATACGATCCTGGACCTGCCGCACCAACTGCGAACACTCGATCTGTTAGTTGAAGTCGAACAAGCGGTGGGTGTCAAACCTGGGTTGGAGAACATTGCTCAGGCGACTCTGGGCATTGGAAAATCCGGGGTTGGCATCGACGCGATCAAGTGGTGGCGGGAAAGGAGGATGATGGAAATCGCCGAGTATTGTTGCTTCGACGTTAAGGTCACCAGACTCGTTCATGAACATGGTACACACTTTCGAGAGCTTTTCTATGCCGACAAGTTCAAGCGCAGGCAGCGAATCCAGGTGAACTGGTAAGAGGCGCTACACCACGCGATCGAGCCCGCGCCCATAATGACTTGCGGCTCCTTGCATTTCCGCATCCGACACCGACACTGACCGGAGATGATTCTTCCGTTGCGCTCAACTCGAGAGGTCTGGATGTTTGACTGGTTCGATCTCGATGTGCCGATCCAGTTCGGACCGATGTTCATCTTGCCGACTTGCCTCTATGTAGTGAATCGGGATACGCATCTGCTGCTCGGCCACGAATTTGTCAGAGAACTCGATCAGCGGCGTGTTGAGCTTTTCCTTCACCGCATTTTTCAAGAAAGAGGATCTCCCGATGAACTTCTGGTGCCGGACATGGATGAGTGGGATGAAATTGTTTGGCAAGGTTTGTCCCGCGAATATCAATGTCAGATAAATCTCGTCGATGTTGAGCCGATGGAAGAGGAGTTAAGAGAAGAGGAAAGCATCCAGTCACAGCTTAGCAATTTGATCGCTGGATCAGCGGAAAATCTCCTGGCCACGCAGGGCGAAACGTTCGTCGCTCAGGGGCTCGTCAGGGCCGTTCACCATACGCGGTCACTCGAAAAACGGCGTGCGCTCCTGACAAAGGCTCTGGAACTTTCCGGTAATCTACCGGAGGCGTTGATTGAATTGGCCGATCTCGACTTGCAGGAAGGAAACATCGATGACGCAGCGGTTGGCTTTGCGAAAGCGGTAGAGGCAGCCGCTCCCTTCCATGTGGAGGGCCAGCCAAGCTATTACCTGAAAGCCCAGCATGGCCGCCTGCTGGCTGAATGGCAGAAGGGAGACTTAACCGAAGCGGTTGCAATCGGAGAAGAACTCCTTTTCGCCGATCCTCGTGATCATTCCGGAGTGCGCTTTATCGTGCCCCTTTTGCAACTCCTGATGAGCCAATTCGAGTCTGCTAATGAGTTCTTTACCTGGTATCGCCAATCGTACACGAATGACCTCGAAGACCCCGGATTTTTCTTTGGATGGGCATTCACGCTGTTCGAGTTCGATGAGGAAGCTAATTCTATTCTGACCTACAAACGCGGAATGTTGCAAAATTTATATATCGCTCCGCTCCTTTTGGACTTGCCCGAACCGTCGCCTGATCTGTGGCAATACAATGAACGGGGCCATTTCAATTATGCTACTGAATTCGTAGACTCTTTTGGCCTGATTTGGGAACGTGACGCCGCGGCGACACGTTTTTTGCGCGAATTGTACGTTGGGATCCAGTCGCAGTTGGACGAATTGATTGAAGTCAGACGCCAGATGGCTGAACTCCAGGATAACCGCTATGAACCCAATCACAGGCAAATTTGGGACAAGTTAGTTGCTGAAGAGCAGCGGCAAATTGCACAATGGTCGCTTAAGGCCCCTTGAAACCGAAGCCATCAAACCCGATTCAGTCTCGGATAGCGGGAATGACCCCGAAAAGACTGCGGCTGACGAAGCAGGCGGAACGAAGGGGATGCTCCCACTGCTTCGAGGACGACCACGACGACGAGGACAAGGACGATTTGGTTGCGGCCCGGAGGGTTGCGATGAAAATGGACGCAGCCTTTTAACCCCTCCACCTCGCTGGTCTGAGGCGCGGCCTCTCTAGCCCGCAATGAGCGCGCCGCTTTTTTTCAGCGCGTGATTTTTGCGGGCTAGGGGTGAGCCTCAGCGCCATCTTTGTCCTCGCAAACAGCGTACTGCCAAGAATACGCATTTGTGCTACATCTTGAAATGCTTCGCTATTTAACCGGTTTCCAGCCAACTGGTATATTACATATCGGAAATTATTTTGGAGCCTTGCGCCCGGCCATCGAGATGCAGGATAAGGGCGAAGCATTTTATTTTATTGCAGACTATCACGCACTAACCGCGATTCATGATCCCGTGACGCTAAGGGAGAACGTACGCGGAGTTGCAATCGATTCGCTGGCTTGCGGCCTCGATCCTCAAAAAGCCTGTTTCTTTCGACAATCTGATGTCCCCGTTGTCACTGAATTGGCTTGGATTCTCAGCACTGTGACGTCAATGGGGCTTCTTGAGCGGAGCCACTCCTACAAAGACAAACTGGCTCGCGGCATCCCCTCGAGTCACGCGCTTTTCGCCTATCCGACACTTATGGCCGCAGACATCTTGTTGTATGAGAGCGATATCGTTCCCGTCGGCAAAGATCAGAAACAGCACCTCGAAATCACGCGTGATATTGCAATCAAATTCAACGAACGTTACGGCCCTGTTTTCAAATTGCCCGAGCCCAGCATCCGCGACGAAGTCGCTACGATAGTCGGCCTTGATGGTCAGAAAATGAGCAAAAGCTATGGAAATACAATCGAACTCTTCCTGGAAGAAAGGGCCTTGCGTAAAAAAATAATGAGTATTGTCACAGACTCGACTCCGGTTCATGCACCAAAGGATCCCGCAAATTCGACGATCTTTTCTCTTTATCGGCTCTTCGCAACGCCGCAAGAACTCGCAGCCATGGAGGAAGATTTCAGAGCCGGCGGTTTCGGTTACGGCGACTTCAAGAAAAGGCTATTCGAAATCATCTGGGAGAGGTTGGCTCTCATGAGAAGACGCCGCGACGAACTCCTGACGAATCCTGAACACGTCGATGCAATCCTTGCCGCAGGAGCAGCGCGCGCGCGCAAAGTAGCTGAACAGACTATGTCCAGGGTGCGCAACGCCGTCGGAATCGCCTCGCCGCCAAGCTAAAAACTTTGGTTTTTTTTGCGAAAATCGCATCGAATTAGTAACGTTAAGCGAATAACTGTCAGGAAAGGTAACCGACGGCTTGAGAAATCCGGCGAATCATCGAATCCAATGGCTGGCATGAATGAGCCACGCAGGCATGGCAGGATATGATAAATTCTAATATAACACGTAGGACCGAGGACCCTCTCGCGTCCGAAAAAATTCAGGTCGAGCGAAAGATATTTTTTCTCGATCTCAAAGAAAACCAGCGCGGCCGGTTTCTTAAGATAACTGAAGATGTGAGCGGGCGCAGGGACACGATCATGCTTCCGGCAAGCGCATTTCAGGAGTTTGTTGAAGCTTTGACTCGCATCGTTGAGATCGAGCAACGCCTGTAACCGAAGGCTGGCCTTTCGCCATCCAACGACAAATTCGTTCATTTCAATTAGGGACGGACGACCTCTGTGACTCCGAAGCGGGCTACTTTTTCGCCGGGGAGCCCGCGAAAAAGAGTAGCCCGTTACACAAATGAGCACGGGATCTTGTTCTCGCTGTCCACTGACTTAGCCTGCATTAATCACAAATCCTCTGCCATAGTCACAACAGTCGCTTTGAATTGTGTAAGGATTTGTGATTAATGCAGGCTCTGGCAGCGGAATTCTCCGGCTGGCGCCGGAAACCACCTTCGCTCTTCGAGCTACGGCGTGTCCGCACAGCGGGAAAGGTCGCGCCATAGCGAACCGACGGCGGAATTCCGCTGCTCTTTAAAGAGAAGAGTTTAAAAACCTTGAGTCGAGTAGGTCTCCGCTGGCGAGCGTGTAATTTCAGATCAATGCGACCGCGGAGACTTACTCGACGGTTGGACGAAGCCTACCCCTGGCGTTGCTTAAGGCATGGGAAGAGTACGGTGAGCGATTGTGCTGTCGATAGCAGCAAAGGGGGACTCTAGGGGTGTATTGGCGCAACAGCAGCTTTGAAAACCGGGATTGCACTGGTGCCAAAAGGCCGGGGGTCGTAATTGTGACGCGCGAGTCAGTCCCTTGA
>Ga0306920_100015616_pt1 | contig 10419 bp, 7 predicted proteins | sample flu12Cox44000170_FD_204666 | JGI IMG/M metagenome (GOLD analysis project Ga0306920, IMG submission 204666) | Lab enrichment of tropical soil microbial communities from Luquillo Experimental Forest, Puerto Rico - flux4day.12C.oxic.44.000.170 (v2)... | ecosystem: Environmental > Terrestrial >... | reverse complement strand
ACCGCAGTGCGCGAGTTGCGCGAAGAAACCGGCTACGAAGGCGAGAACGCGTGTCTGCTCGGCAAAATCTGGTCCAACCCGGCCATCCTGAGCAACATCACCTACACCGTGCTGATTGAAAACTGCCGGTTGCAGCACCAGGTGGACTGGGACCACGCCGAAGACCTGGTGACAAAACTCGTGCCGGCAGCGGATGTACCCAAACTTGTTGCTGATGAAAAGATTGGCCACAGCCTCGTCGTCGTCGCCTTGTACCATTTCGATTTATGGAAAAGGGGAATCAAGAAAGGCGCTTCCCCCCAAAGAAAACGTGCAACAAAACATTTCTAACGTCGGCCAGGCATTCCTGGCTTCGTCGGGACGCCGAACCAAACCGCCGGGACGGCTGTTCCACCTTAACCCAAATCCACCGGATCGATGTCCACCGCCAGCGTCACATCTTCCGGCAAAGCAAGCGTCTCAATTATTTTTGCGAGGGTCTGGCTGAGTTTGCTCATTGCCCGGGTCCGCAACATGATTTGGTAGCGATAAAACTGTTCCGCCCGCAGCAACGGCGCCGGCGCCGGACCGGAAATTATCAGATTCAACGTTTCAGGTTTAAGGTTCAAAGTCGCTTCACCGGTTGCAACTTTGAAATTTGAACCTTGAACTTTGAACTCGATTTCACGTTTAAGATGCTCCGCGGAGAATTTCACCTTGTCTTCGTTGCGACCCCGGAGCGTCAGCAGCGCGACGCGGCTGGCGGGTGGATATTTTAGTTGTTCGCGGAATTCAATTTCCTGTTCGTAAAAACCGGTGAAATCGTGGCGGCGCGCGTATTGGATGGCTGGATGCGATGGCGTGAAAGCCTGCACGAACACTTCGCCTTCGACATCGCCACGGCCAGCGCGCCCGGCCACCTGGGTGAGCAGCTGGAAAGTCCGCTCACCGGCGCGGAAATCCGGCTGGTGTAGTGCGAGGTCGGCGTAAATGATGCCGACCAGGGTCACGTTCGGGAAATGCAATCCTTTGGCAATCATCTGCGTGCCCACCAGGATATCGGTCTTGCCGGCGCGGAAATCCCCGAGTGTTTTGCGGTAATCATCCTTGCGTTTCATGGTGTCGGCGTCCATGCGCCGGACACGCGCATTGGGGAACAGTTTTGTCAGGGTTTCCTCGACTTTTTGCGTGCCGGTGCCGGCGAAACGGATGGCCGGGTTTTTGCACTTCTGGTTCGGACAAACGGACGGCGCCGTTTGGGTGTGACCACAAATGTGGCAACGGAGTCTTTGTTCCGGCCGATGGTAGGTCAGGGCGAGGCTGCAATTCGGGCAGTTGGCAACAAATCCGCATTTCGGGCATTGCAACGCTGTCGAATAACCACGCCGGTTTAAAAACAAAATCGTCTGTTCACCGCGTTCCAGCCGTTGGTGGATGGCTTCCTTGAGCTGCGGCGAAAATATCGGCGGGCCTTTTTCCTTGTGGCCTGCCTGCCGCATGTCCACCACGCGGACGCGTGGCATTTTCTGGTTGTCCACGCGCTCCGGCAGTTCGAGCAGCGTGTACTTGCCCTTCTGACAGTTGTAATAGCTTTCCAGCGAGGGAGTGGCGGAACCCAGCACGACCACGGCGTTTTCCATCCGGCCGCGCATGATGGCCACGTCTCGCGCATGATACCGCGGCGCCTCCTCCTGTTTGTACGTGTGCTCGTGTTCCTCGTCTACGAGGATGAGGCCCAACGGCTCGACCGGGGCAAAAATCGCCGAACGCGCACCGATGACGATGCGCGCGCGGCCCTGTCGAATCTTATGCCATTCATCGTGGCGTTCGCCGGCGGAAAGGTGTGAATGCAAAACCGCGACCAGCGTCTGTAATCGGCCGGAACTGAACCGGGCTTTGAATCGTTCGACAGTTTGCGGCGTAAGCGAGATCTCCGGCACGAGCACAATCGCACCCTTGCCCTGGGTGAGGGCATGGGCGATGGCCTGGAGGTAAACCTCGGTCTTACCGGAACCGGTGACGCCGTGCAGAAGGAACATGTTGTTTTGCGGGTGGAACAGGCGTCCCGCCTGTTCGGATTCGGCGTCTCGCCGAATCTCTGCTGTACCGGACGGTGTCCAAATGTAAGGATATTCCCCGGTGGGGCCAACCAGTCCTGTTTCACGCGGATTATTCCAGATATAATTCCATTTTTCATGGAGGTCGGACTCTGAACGGATCATCCGGTCAAACGATTCCTGCTGCCAAACCGGGCCTGATCGGTGCATCACCTTGTTCACTTCGTGCGCTGAAAACGATTTGACGCTGTGCAGAATTTCTTGAAGAGAATGGACGCCAGTTTCTTCGCCTTTTTGTATCGGCAACGGGTGGATCAGCAAATGGACGTGGTCGGGCATGACACAGGCGATATAGCATTTCATCTTGTCACCATGCCAATGGACACAGGCTTCCAAGGTTTTCTGGCGCGCTTCTACGGATAGAACCAGTTTGTCGTGCGTTTGCCAGGTAACGTGATACGTAAAACCGGGGATTTCAAAATGCGGAAGCAAACGCCGATGAGCCGTTGATTGAGTCACCGCAGACTTTGCTTCAAGCGAGACGCTCGAAGCAACAGGCGGGACGCCTGTTTCACCCATTGCCATTTTTATTTTCTCCAGTGCCTTTTCCTGGGCCGGATTCAAGGGCAGCGGTTGCGTGGGCAGAATATGCTCGCGGGCATAGGGATCGCGCTCGGCAATCTCCGATGTGATTTCCACCAGACCACGGTCTTCGAGTCGGCGAACGGTGGTCGCGGTGGTCTCGGCCAGCTCAACCAGTTCGACCAGCGGCAATTCGCGCCGCTCCTCAATGATATTCCAGACCTCCTGCTGGCGTTTGGGCAGCCGGGGGAACTCACCGTTCACCGCCAGTGCGCGGACAAACAATTGTTTCTTCCAGCCCTCCTCCCGTTTGCGCACGGCTTCGGGCAGGACGGATTTCAAGGCGGTTTCGGGCGCGCAGCAGTAATAATCGGCCATCCAGCGCGCCAACTGCAATACCCGGGGCGTGACCAGGGTCTGCGCGCCAATGATTTTCAAAATGGGCTTGAGCTTCGTGAGGGCCGATTCTTCCGCAAGGGCGGTGACCGTGCCAAAAACCTTCCGTGCGCCGAACGGGACCTGTACCCGGCTGCCGACCTGAACTCCGGCCAGGGCCGGCGGGATCAGATAGTCGAACTCCTTGCGAAGTGCGATTTCGAGGCTGACACGGGCAATCATGTCGCAAAAGGATCTTAATCCCTTGAAATGGCGATCATATCGGCTTCGAGTTGTTTGCGCAGGGCCTCGCGTTCAACGTCGGTGGCCTCACGTGGAATACGCACAATGTGGCCTACCGTGACCTCGCAGCGTGAAAACGGCACGGGGATTTGAAAACGATCCCAACTGTTCGGGCGGATTTTCCAGCCCAGGAAATAGGACACCGGCACGATCGGCAGGCCGGTGACCTGCGCCAGCGACATCGGACCCTCCTGGACCACATAACGCGGACCGCGCGGGCCGTCAGGTGTGATCGCCAGGTCATAGCCGCGCTCCGCCCAGGTGGTCAATTCCAGCAACGCCTGTGGTCCGCGCCGGCTGCTCGAACCGCGGACCGGCATGACGCCGAAACGTTCCAGGATTGCCGCAAGGAAGGCGCCATCCTTGCTGGCGCTGACCAAACCGGCCAGCCCGGCAGATTGGTGGTACTTCTGCCCGAATGCGAAGTACAATCTCATGGAAAGTGCGAGGCGATTGTGCCAGATGCAGTAAATCGCCGGGGTGCAATCCTTCCGCGTCGTAAACCCGTGGGGATCGTTGATGCGATAACGCAATGTCGCTGCCACCGAACGGAGCGCGACCCAAATGATCCAGGCGCCGAGCCGTTGATGCCATTTGGGTGAATTTGGCACAATTACACCGGATTTCCGGCGCCGGTGACGGATTCCGGCCGCTGAGGGTTGTGGATTCACTGCGTCCATCAAGCTCCTTTTTTCAGGCACACGCGCACGAGTTCCTCGACGGTTGCTTTTGCGCCCAGCATCGTGTGCGCGGCGCGACTGGCGTCATGCGCCTCCACCTGTTTGAAACCCAGCGCCATAAGCGCCAGGGCGGCATCATTGACTTTCTGGTCTTCCGGCGAAAGTGCATGGCGGGCGCTGGCGGCCTCCCATGCGCCGGCGGCGCCGATTTTATCGCGCAATTCGACGATGATGCGTTCGGCGGTTTTCCGGCCGACCCCGGATATTTGCGAAAGCGATTTCACGTCGCCATTGGCCACCGCCCCGCGAAACGCGACCGGGTTCATGCCGCTCAGGATGTTCAGCGCGATCTTGGGGCCGATGCCGGAAACGGTATTGACCAGCAACCGGAACAAATCGCGTTCAGCCGCGGTCATGAAACCGTACAGCGTATGAGCGTCCTCGCGGATGACGAGTTGCGTGAGCAGTTTCACGTCCTGGCCGGGCGGCGGCAACTTGTCGAAGGACGACAGCGGAATCAACGCTTCGTAACCGACCCCGCTCACATTAATGATCACCTGTGTGGGCAACGCCTCGACCAATTTACCGTGGAGGAAGGTGATCATGCCAATGCGCGTTGCTGACCGGGGGTTGCGGAATTCATATTCGCTTCGGTGGGGTGAGCTGGTACCGCGAGTTCTCCTGCGCATGGGCCAGGGCCAGGGCCAGCGCGTCGGCGGCATCCGGCGCGGGTGGCTTGGGCAGGTTCAACAGGCGTTGGACCATTTTGGCGACGGCGGATTTCTGCGCAGCGCCGTAGCCGACCATGGCCTGTTTCACCTTGCGCGGGGCGATTTCAAAGATTTCCAGACCGGCTTCGGCCACGGTCGCCAGCGCGGCGCCACGCGCTTCGCCCATGATGATGGCGGTTTGCAGATTTTGCGCATAGAAAAGACCTTCAACCGCGCAGACGGTCGGTTGATATTGTTTGAGGACCTGGCGCAGGGTTTCCACGATTTTAACGAGGCAACGCGATCGCTCCCAGCCCGGTGGGCAGGAGATGGTGCCATGGTCGAGCGCGAACGGATGGGGTTTGGCCAGGCGAATGACGCCGTAACCGGTACCCCGCAGCGAGGGGTCCACGCCGAGAATCACGCTTTGGGCTGAAACCGGCGTCCGCCAGCCGGCTGAAAACAACGGCGCCACCGTGCGCGGGGCCGCGCCGCCAAGGCGTTGCTGCATTTGTTCATATTGCCGCCGGGTGATGCCCACGTAGCCAGTTTGCCTGCCGCGGAATAGTTGCGAAAGCAAAAAGCCGTATGGCTTCGTCAACTGCTCCTGACCGGGCGCAGAAATTCAATGTCCGTTCTGGCTGTTCCCCTGGTTCTGGCCCTGATTGCCGGACGAGGAAGCCGGAGGAAGGGAAGGATGAGGTTGGGCGTTCGGCTGAGTCGCCCCGGACTGATTCGCGGATTGACTGTTATTGCGGGACCCATCCGTTGGCGGAGAGTAATGATTGTTGCCGGAAGGATTGGAGTAAGGTTGTCCAATCGCCGCGTTGTTATGCGACGGAGGGTCAGAGTTGGCCCCCGCTTGCGCCGGCGGTGCGGAACCGAATTGCCGGGGCGACTGGACCCGGTTGTCGGGGTTATATTGGTGATCCGGCCCCTGATTTTGGGCCGGCCAGGACTGATAATGTTGGGGCGGAGTTGTCGCAGGTTTATTCCCGGCCGGTGGCGTGGACGGGGCGACATAGATGGTTCCCGGCTGCTGGACCTGCGGCATGCGGGGCGGGGTCTGGTGAAAATTCTGATATGGACTTTGATTGATATTCTGATGCGGGTTTTGCCCGGGATTCACCTGGTGGGGAGTTGAATAGTTTCCATTCCCGTAAACGACCGGTTGGTTCTGGTCCTGGCCCGGTTTGGCGCCTGGTGCAGTTTGCGGATGCAGCGTCAGAACCGGAGAGCCGACGAATTGCGGGCGATTTACGATCAGCGTGGTGCCATTGAGTGCGAACTGTTCATGTTTGCCGCCCCACGCCGGACTTCCGTTTCCGGCCCGAATGGTCACGGGATGAATCTCCCGGCGGGTGATCGCAGTGATATGCCGGGGCGGGACGCCGGCATTGACGATGCCGTGCTGACGACTGTCAAAGTCGATGTTATTAACGACCATGGTTTGATTGTATATGCGATTGCCTTCCGTGGCGTCGACGCGATAGCGCTGCAGATGCGGGTCGCAGAAATTTTTCGTCGCCACAAAGGTGAAGGCGCCGGCATTCAAACCAAAACTGAAACCGGCAGTGACGGCATGGCCTTGATAAACGAACCCGACGCCCGATTGATAGACCGCATGGGGCGGCAACGGCGCCCAGCCGCAATAATCCTGATTGTAGCGCCAGCAGACCCAGGACGGCGCCCAGGTTGTTTCCGGCCACCAGCACCAGCCATACGAGGGATGACAAAACCACCGGCCGTAGTGAAACGTTGCCCAACCCCAGGAATAACCGGAAACCCAATACCAGCCGCAGTTGGAATAAACCCAGTAGCCATTATTGCAATACGGCTGCCAGCCGCTGTTGTAAGCGACAGTCGTTGGCCGCCAACACCAGCCATATCCGTCCAGATTCACCCAACCGCCATAAGGCGCGAGGGTGCTGTAAAAATAGGTCACCGTCGCTTCGGCCGGAGGGGGCGACGGTTCCGTGCCGGCCGGCGGCGGCGTTTCCGAAGTATTAGTCGCCGTGCCGGCCTGTTGCAGTTGCTGGTCGTGCTGCATCATCGCATTGGCGATTTCCGGCGGTGCGCCAAGGTCGTTCAGGTAGATGATTTCTTCCGCATTCAGGTTGAACTGGTTGGTGGAGCTGTTGATGTACGTCAGGATGACGCCTTGTTCAACGCTCGCCTGTACCAATCGGATGACCTGGGCGAGCGGGCTGTCCGGATCAATGTCCGGCGGCAAGGTGGCGGCGGCGGTCGCGTAGTCCGGGGAACCGGAGTCGGGTACGATGCCTGTTTGCGACGGAGGAGATGTCTGGGTCTGGGCGTTGGCGGTTTGCCGGAACTGACCCCCAATCCACGCGGCCGCCACAAAGGCCGGGATTAAAATAAGTTTGAATGAAATCTTTTTTTTCATCCGGTTGTCCGGTGGTTGTACCATAGCATATAACCCCGATTAATTCGACCGGTTGCCAGCCAAAGGATTCAAGCGTTATGTTGTTTTGCTACAAGTATTTGCAATTGCGTTCCAGCGACCGGTAAAGAGTCAGACCCAGGTAGGTTCGGCGAAAGCGGGAAGCTTACTCATCGGAAGCTTTGGCATAAGGCATGTCTGCTTTGGGTTTGTATGCCGAAAGCGGTCCCGCCGCGAGGTTAACCTGATACATGATGTTGGGATTGTCCGTGATTTTGGTATTTCGGCCATAGTGTCCGAAGTAGGTTGCTCCGCCTTGCACTTGTTTGGATTGGACCAGCGCCTCGCCTACATCCACCAGGGTCAACTGGACGGGAGTAATCATTTCATCCTGGACTTCCACCTCCACATCACCCGGTGTTCGGATTGCGTGATTCATGAAACTGACGCGAAACCGGTAATGCCCGGGCGCAACGGCCAGGCGCAGGATATGTTCGTTGAGCGGTGCGAACTGGTAAAAGACTTGTTTGGCTTTTCCGTCCGGTTCGATCTGGTCCACCTGCCAGTAAAGACCGTCGTCGTCGGCAAAAAAATCCACATAACCGGTATGCGCCCGCGGGGAGGGAGGATTGACATTGGGCGAAGCGCAGCCTGCGACCATGAGGCAGAGCAGGCAGGCCAAAAAACCGGCAGAAGTTCCAGGCAGATGCCGCCAAAAGCGGAAATTTGTTTGCATTGGGGTTTTATAGGGAGGTTTGCCGGAGGATTCAACGCCGGAAACCACCACGGCTGAATGACGGGCGGTTCATTTGAAAACTGCGCTGGCGCTGGGCTCCCATTTGTTGGGCGTTTAACTCGCGGTTCAGCGACTGACGTTGTTGGGTAGCGACGTCAGATTTTTGCCAATTTTGCCCGGCATTCGGTGTTGGTTGGGTGCCGGCACCGCCGGCTGGAGGCCGGGTGATTTGCTCCCAGCCGCCTGAACCGTCCGGACGATAGTAATTGCCATCCTTTCCGACAATGACGTTGCCGTTTACGCTGATAAATCCGCCCTGCTCGTTTTTACCGGCGCTGATGTGTGTGGTGTTGCCGGTGTTGGGATTGTAGACGGTCATGCGCCCGGCTGTGCCTTGATCGCCGGTGTTTGCGTTGCCCCAGGTGACCTTGCCGCCCGTGCCGGCAACGCCGGTTTGTTCGTTGTAAAAAGCGCCCCGGCCGCCATAGGCATAATTGCCGGTGTAAACATTTTCGACCGCGCCGCGCCGGCCGACGACACTGGTGCCAGTCGTGGAGTTGTAGGCCCGGCCATACTGCGTTGCCCAGCGGTTGCCAGTCCAGGCGTTGTATCCGGCGGCGGCCCTGCTGACTCCGGTCCAGGAACCGTTCTGATGATAGATATAGCCCGAGGTTCCCGCCCAACCATAGGGCCCCCAGGCCGTGATGCCGCCATAAGCATTGTAATAGGCGCCGTAACAATAGCCCCAGTAAGGTCCCCAGTAAGGAGCCGGGGGACAATAACACCACCAATACCAGCCGCAGCTCGTCGCAAAACCAACCGAAAAACCATAAGCCCAGCCGGTCCATGGCGTCCAGCAAAGCTCACAACCGTAGCCGTAAGTCACCGGATAAGACACATACATGGTGCTGCCGACATAAGGCGGATAGTTATAGCCGGTGCCATAAACCACGGTCCCGTCCGGACCCACCATCGCGCCATAGTAGCCCGGCGTGGTTCCCACCCAGACATAGTCCTGGTCATAATTGTAGATGCGCGAAAAAACGACATAATAAATCGGGGAGCTCGGTGGCATGGAATACATCACCGCAGGCACGTTGGTGGCGACCAGCCATGGCCCGGCGGCGGCGGCGGCGACAAACCACACGCCGTTCCTGCACGCGTACCAGGTTTTTGGGTCCACCTGAATGACCGGCATCTGGCAGTTCAAAACGTAGTTAAGGGGTGTGCCCTCAATTTGTTTGAGTTGCGGCGTGCCGTCATATTTCGGTGGCGGATCGAGCTTCGCCTTGTGCCGGTCCACCTTGACCGTCTGCGGGATGCTGTTGGCGATGACGGCCTCCTGGGCCTGGCGTGTACCGGGCACCGACGCCTTGACGTTCTCCTGCGGGCTGTCATCCGGGATATTGGCAAAATCCTTCGGTAGGCTCGCGCCGGATACATATTCCCAGGGCCCTTTCAAAGAGGTCGAGCGGAACCAGCGGCCCGAGAGCAGAATATAGGTTTGCTGGTCCGCCTGATTTTTGAACACATACGACACGGTATTCGTCGCGTAGAGCAGTTGTGTCGAAGGAATAGGCATCCATTTCGGCTCACCCTGCAAGACGATCAATTCCGTCGGGACGGTCGACACATAAAGCGCCGGAACCGGGGTGGATTTGAGCGAAGGCAATTTTTTTGTGTCCGGATTTGCCTGTCCGGCCAGCAGGTCCACTTGCTGGGCTTTGACCGCCTCCTTTTCAATTTTTTTAACATCGCCGGGGACTTTACTCACGACGGTCCAGGGACCGTTGAGGGCCTGCGCCTCGACATAGCCATCAAACAGATGCAGGTAATATTTTCCGGACTGATCGCGCAGCACCAGCGCCCGCGTATTGAAGACCTGCTGCAGACCGGTGCCGGCAATGGGCCGGTAAACGGGCTGGCCGTCCACCAGAATCAACATGGCCGGGACCGTCGAAAACAAAATCGCGGGAGGAAGGTTATTGAGCTGCTGACCGCCGGCCTTTTGCTGCGCGTTCAAGATGGACAGGCTGGCCTCCAGCCGGTCCAGGGAAATGGTTTTCACCTGCCGGGGAAGGAGTGAACGAAGTGTGGCCAGATACTTGTTGGACTGGGCGCCGGCGGATGGAAAATCAGCCTGCGCGATGTCAATTTTCTCAAAATACACCTCGCGTTCCGCGCGATCCACGCGCGTTTGCGCAACAAAATGAACCGCGCCAAACGTAGGTTGTGGCGTGTCTTTGGGCTGGATGGAAACCGCCGCCGTGGCCTTCAACGTGAAGTAATCCCAGGAATCCAGTTGGGGCTGGTAGATTGTGTTGGTCGCGCCATCGCGGAACCAAACCCGCGGCCATTCGGCAGGTGGCGTGACAGCGGCGTGTACGGCCATGCACATGCCAAGAAATCCGAACAGGCTCAGGATCGGGAACTTCCTGCCGATAAAATTCAATTCGGTTTTCAAATGCATTCCTTTCAATTCAAATTCCGGTTGAAACGGAAATGCCGGACCCGGAATCCTGCAACGCCCGATGGAACATACACGAACAGGTCATTCAGGCCAAACACGACTTAAATTTCAAACCACCCTGAT
>Ga0306920_100015615_pt1 | contig 10419 bp, 9 predicted proteins | sample flu12Cox44000170_FD_204666 | JGI IMG/M metagenome (GOLD analysis project Ga0306920, IMG submission 204666) | Lab enrichment of tropical soil microbial communities from Luquillo Experimental Forest, Puerto Rico - flux4day.12C.oxic.44.000.170 (v2)... | ecosystem: Environmental > Terrestrial >... | reverse complement strand
GAACGACACCGGCGCGCGCAGCTTCTCCTTCTCGGCTGGCACGACGAAGTAGCCGCGCTTGAGGAACTTCTTCCACGAGATATATTGCGGCAGGTCGGAGGCGAGGAAGACGCGCTTGACCCAGTCGATCTCGTTGACGCCCTCGGAGAAGTAGTTGGCGAGCCCAAGAGGCTTGGCGAGCTCGTTGAAGATCCAGTAGTCGGACTTCGACTCGCCCTGCGGCTCGACGGCCGGAGCCTGGAACACGATGACCCGGTGATTGAGCTGCTGCTGGCCGTGGTGGCCGTAGCCGCCGAGCCCGGCCCATTCCGAAATGTCGGTGCGCTCGAAATTGGTGCAGGCCGGCAGGATGACGTCGGCGAACTTGGCCTCGCCCTCGAACCAGATCGACTGGTTGACGACGAATTCCAGGTTCGGCGACTGATACATCTTCACCCAGCGATTGGTGTTGTTCATCGTCGACAAAATCGAGCCGCCGTATTTGTACAGCATGTGCACAGGCGAATGGCCCGGCGCCGGATACGCAAAGCGCGCGAACTGGTGCTCGATCGACTTACCGACCCACGGATAGCCTTCGGCTTTGCCCTCGGTGATCGCCTCCGGCACGAAGATGCGCGGGATGCGCTGGCCGTTGGAATTCATGGTCGGCAGCTGCGGCATGCGCTGGTAGAGCTCGACCGGCATCGCGGTGTTTTCGAGATCGCCCGACATGCCGCCGTCGGCATAGCCCGGGAAATAGAAGTTAAAGTCGAGCGGCGTGCCCCATTGCAGGTTGCCCATGTTGATGCCGGGCTTGCCGAGTCCCTGCATGGCGACGAGGCAGACCATGACGCGGGCCCACGGAATGCCGGTCTGGTTGCGGCAGGCGCCGCCGTGGCCGTTGCCCCAGCCGCCGGGCGCGAGATAAACGCGCTTGCGTCCCCACTCGCGGGCGAGCGCACGAACATCCTTGGCCGGCACGCCGGTTTCCTTCTCCTGCCACTCGGGCGTCTTCGCGATGCCGTCCTCGTCGCCGACGAGATAGGCCTTCCACTTGTCGAAGCCGACCGTGTGGGTCCTCACGTACTCCTTGTCGTAGAGATCTTCCTTGATCCACACGTAGGCGATCGCCATCGCCATCGCGACCGAGGTGGTCGGCTTCGGCGCGAACCACTTGCCTGGCAGGAATTGCGCCGAGGCGTTGTAGTACGGGTCGACGTGCACGACCTTGATGCCAAGCTTGGGATTTTTCAGCCACTGCCGGCGTGTGGTGCCTTCCTGGGCGCCGTAGGAGCCGGACGTTGATTCCGGATCGGCCGCCCACGACACCACCATGTCGCAATTCTGCAGGCAGTCCTCGACGGTGCCGTAGGTCTCGGACTGGCCGACGCGCAGCGTATAACCCCAGTGGTGCACCGCGCCCCAGTACCAGCCTTCCCAGGAATCCGGATTGTGGTGGATGCGCGTCATGCCGACCGCGTTAGCGAAACGGAACAGCGCCGAGAGGTAATAGCCGACATTGCCCCAGGTGTGGTGCGAGCCGTGGGAGAACGTGATGGCGCCGGGACCGTATTCGCGCTTCTGACGCTTGATCTCGTCGGTGACGAGCTTGATCGCTTCGTCCCATGAGATGCGCACGTAGCCGGATTTGCCGCGGTTCTGCGGATTGCGCTCGCCGTCTGGATCGAAGTCGACGCGCTTCATCGGATGAAGCAGGCGGTCCGGCGAATAGACGATCGATTTGGCATTCTGACCGTGCGGCGCCAGCGTGGTTTTCCGTGGCGGCGTGAGCTTCACGCCCTTGGCCTCGATGGTCCACGAAGCGCCGTCGGCGTCGCGTAGATCGATCGGCGTCATGCGCACGATCTTGCCGTCCTTGACGTAGACGAAGACCGGCCCGCCGTTGGTCATGTTGCAGTAGCGCGTGACACCGCCGCGCAGCTTCCGGCCGTATTTGAGGCCGGCCGACTGGCTCATCATCAAGGTCTGCGCGAACCAGTTGGTCAAATCCTCTGGGCCCTCGACGGTGAGGTTGAAATCCTTCTGTGCATTGATCTGGTCGAGCCAGTTGATCGGCGGCATCAGCAGCGCCACGCCGACCTTGGCGTTCTTGAACTGAAGCTTGATGTCGGGCTTTTCGTGCAGGCCAGCGCCGGTGCAGATGATGCCGTCGTCGAACTTGTACCAGCGACCGATTTCCTCGTCGCGGGTCATGATCTGGGCGACCAGATTGCGCTCCTTCACCCGGGTCCGGAATTTGCCGTGGCGCCGCGCCGCGTGCTTGAGGAGCTGTGCCGCGCCATAAAGGATGACCGGGAGTTTGAGGGTGGCGAACGCCATAATGTCCTCCTGCATTGCGCGCGGCCGCGCGACGGCCGGCTCCGCGCGGGGCATGTTCCGTTGGGGCGCGGGCGGCTCGAACGGGCCGGATTTTGCAATAATTCGGTCATGATTGAAACCGCTCCCGCTCTGCGTGCCGCGCAACCTTTGGCCGCGCCAAAGCCGGAGAAGCTGCGGTTGCGGCGGGCTTTTGGCCGTGGGATCATAGGGAAATTGTCACCTCAGCGACCGCCGAATCCTTGGAGAGCGCCATGGCCAAGCTCAGACACATCGCCATTCAGGTTCCCGACCTCGAAAAGGCCGCAGCCTTCTACGAGGGCGTGTTCGGGCTCAAGCGCCTGAAGAAGGTCGAGGCGCCGATCGGTGACGCCATCTCGCTGACCGACGGCGTGATGAACCTCACGCTGCTGCATTTTCCGGCAGGCGCGCAAGGCAGTAAGGGCGGCCCGGATTGGGCCGGACTGCATCACTTCGGCTTCATCGTCGACAGCGAGGACGCGACCGGGCAGGAGATCAAGAAGCACGGTGGAGAGTTCTTCATGAAGCTGCCGCAGTATCCGGGCGTCGACGCGGAAATGAAATACAAGGACATCAACGGCATCGTGTTCGACGTCACCGAGCACGGCTGGGGTCCGACGGTCTAGCCGCCGGGTTTTGCCGGCCAGCACTTCGATTTTGTCGCCGACAATTCCGACCAAGACCTTTGCGGTCCGCTTGTTCGAATACGGCGGACCCGACAAGCTCATCTACGGCGAATACGATCTGCCGCCGCTCGGCGCGCGCGACGTGCTGGTGAAGAATTTCGCCGGCTCGGTGTCGCGCTGGGACGTCAAATACCGCGCCGGCGATCTGGCGCGTTATCAGCTTCCCGGCCGCGCCGCCTTTCCGCTGCCGCAGCAGCTCGGCCGCGAAGCGGCCGGCGCGGTGGTCGCGGTGGGAGACGCGGTGAGGCGCTTCAAAGCTGGCGACGGCGTCATCGGCGTCACTCATCCGGAGGACCCCGATTCGCCCGAGACCGCGCGCGGCCTCGGCAACCTGTCACGCAATCTCGCCATTCCGGGCCACCAGGCATTCGGCTCCTACGCGCAATATCTCGTCCGTGACGAGGCCATGTGGCTGCCGCTGCCCGACGGCGCCGACTATGAACAGTCCGGCGTCGCGCTGTGGCCGTTCTCGTCGTCGCATCGTGTGGTGCACGACCGGCTCAAGGTGCGGCAGGGCGACACCGTGCTGATCGCCGGCGCGTCGGGCGGCATGGGCCAGGCGACCACACAGCTTGCCAAGCTCGCCGGCGCCCGCGTCATCGCGACGACGCGCCACGCCGCCAAGGCCACGGTGCTGCGCGAGCTCGGTGTCGACGCCGCCGTTGTCACTGCCGACGCCGAGCGCGCCCGCACCGAGGTTTTGGCGCTGACCGGCGGCGAGGGCGTCGATCACGCTGTCGATTATACGGGCAGCCCCGACGTGCTGCGCTTCCTCGGTGGCGTCATGCGGCTCGGCGGCAGCCTCGTCATCTCCAGCGAGCAGGGCCGCGAGCCGATGCCGTTCCTCGCCTCCGACATGACTCGACTCGAGCTAAACTTGCTCGGCATCCGCGGCGCGCGCATCAACGACATGCTGTCGGTGCTCAAGCTCCTTGGCGCCGGCCGCATCAAGACCCGCATCGCCGCGCGCTTTCCGCTCGCCAAGGTCGGCGACGCGCATGTGTTGTTGGAGAATGCACCCGACCTCGTCGGCCGCATTGTCGTGCTGCCGTGGGCTTAAAGCCAGTGGGCGACGCGGACCTGTGCTAGGCTCGGCGGACTTGGCACGAGCAGGGAAGGGTTTGTCATGAGCCGAGCCGCCGCGGTGCTTCGTCCCGGGGAGCCTGTCACACTCGCTCCGGCCTCCGGTATCAGCTTCGAGATCGAGACCGGGCAAAAACTCAAGCTCGCTCAGCCGGAGGGCGAACAGGTCGCCGACCTCATTTCCTTCAACCGCGACGATGTTCGCGAGTTGCTGTCGATGCATTCGAGCCGCGCCATCAATCTGAATTGGAGGCTGACCGCGCCGCACCTCCTCTATAGCAACCGCAGTCGCCCCATGTGGCAGATCGAAGAAGACCTCACCGCCGAGAACTATTGCGGTGGCGGCTATTGCAGCGAGCACCTCAACGTCGTGCGCTACGGCGATAAGGGTAGGGGCGCGCCAAGCTGCCAGTCCAACCTGGAAAATGCCATTCGCGGCTACGGCATGGATCGCTTGAGCTTCAATGTCGACGCCTGTTTCAACATATTCATGACGGTCGCCTACGATCCCGACGGCGTCTGGGAGATCCGGCCGCCGAAGGGCAAGCCTGGTGACTACATGGTGCTCCGCGCGGCGATGCCGCAGATCGTCGCCGTCTCGAATTGTCCAATCCTGTTCAATGCTTGCAACAATTTCCGGCTTAAGCCGCTGACGCTGGAAATCCTGGCCTAAACAGCATCAGCGCCCGACGATATTTTGCATCTCAGCCTGCCGGCCGGCGAGGAACAGCCGCATGTTGTCGACGATCAGCGGCATTATGAAGTCTTCATATTCGATGACGTAGCCGCCGATATGCGGGAGGATGAAGACGTTGGGCAGATCCCAGAATGGACTATCCGGCGGCAACGGTTCGGTCTGAAATACTTCCAGCGCCGCGCCGGCGATGCGGCGCTTGCGCAACACCGCGAGCAATGCCGCCTCGTCGACGGTCTGGCCGCGGCCGGCGCTGATGTAATAGGCGGTGGGCTTCATTGCCGCAAAAATCGCGGCGTTGAAGATTTCGATGTTGTCGGCGCTCGCCGGCAGCATGTTGATGAGATAGTCGGCGCGGGCGGCGGCATCGGTCAGGCGATCGGTCGCGATCATCTCGTCGAAGCCTCCCGCGGCGCGCGGCGAACGCGAGACGCCGATGACTTGCATGCCGAGCGCTTTGAGCAGCTCAGCGATCGCCGAGCCGACGACGCCGGTGCCGGCGACGACGGCGGTCTTGCCGTGCAGCGTGCTCCACAGCCGCCGCTCCCAGAAATGCGCCTTCTGGTCGCCGACCGCGCGCACCACGTCGCGGCTCACGCCCATCATCATATAGACCACCTGCTCGCGCATCGGCGCGCCGTGGATGCCGCGGCCGCTCGTGATCAGCACCTCGGGCTTGAGCGATGGGCAACGCAGGAAATGATCGACGCCGGTTGCGAGCGACTGGATCCATTGCAGCCGCGGCGCGCCCTTGAGCATGAAATCCCGCACCTCGATGCCGAACATGATCATGATGTCGATGTTGCCGAGATCGCCCTTGACCGCGGCGGCGTTGTGGAACAGCACGAATTCCAGCGCCGGAAATTCTTCACGCAGCGCGTCGCGATACATCTCGGCGTGGACGTCGACGATCAGGACTTTGGTCATGGAATTTGGAGGCTATTTGGCTTGCGGCAGACCCAGGTACTTCGCCGCATTACCCGACGCGATCTCCGCCCGCAGCGGCTCAGCGAGCGGCACATGGTCCATGAACTCGCCGGCCTCTTCTGCGGCCTCGAAAGGATGGTCGGCAGCGAACATCACGCGGTTCTTGCCCAGCGCAGCCAGCGAGCAGTTGAGCGGCTCGGCCGAGCACATCCCGGACGTCGTCACGGCGACATTCTGCCGGATATATTCCGACGGTGGCTTCTTGAGCTTCAGGCCGTGGAATTGGGCGCGGCTGTCGAAGCGCCACAGCAGGAACGGCAGTGTTTCGCCGAGATGGCCGAGCATCAGCCTCGTTTGCGGGAAGCGGTCGAAATGGCCGCCGATAATCAGCCGCAGCGCATGCGAGCCGGTCTCGAAGCCCCAGCCCCACATCGGCCGCATCAGCACCTTGTAGCCGGCTAGCACCGACGGCTGCGCCACCGGATCGGCCGGATGGATATAGATCACCGCGCCGAGCGCATCGGCGCGCTCCCAAAACGGATAAAGCTCGGGCGCGTCGAGATATTGGCCGTGGGTATGGCCGTTGATCATGGCGCCGCAGAATTTGAGATCGCGGATGCAGCGCTCCAGCTCGTCGGCGGCGCCGCGCGGGTCCTGCATCGCCAAATGCGCGAAGCCGGAATAGCGGTCCGGGCGCTTTTGAATTTCGGCGGCCAGGAAGTCATTGGACTCGCGCGCTCGGCGCGTGGCGGTGGCGGCATCGCGCTCGGCCTGTACGCCCGGGCCGGCGATCGACAGCACCGCGCGCGCGATTCCGGCGCGGTCCATGCTTTGCAAGCGCAGCTCGCCGAAATCGGTGAGGTTGCGATAGAAGTATTCGCCGCGCTCCGGCGCGACTTCGGTCATCGTCGGCCGCCAGTAGTCGACCAGGCCGGGCGATAGAAAGTGCTCCTCGAGCGCGATTTTTTGCACCATGTGGTCCTCGACCGTTTCCCCGTTGCATGGCGTCTATAACCGATATCCGGTTTAGTGGTATAGCGCGGCCCCCCTCCCATCCCTCCCCCGCTTGCGGGGGAGGGTGTAGGGTGGGGGCATCAAGTGGGCGTGCTCAGGGAGGCAGTCAGTGGTCAAGAAGATCCGCGGCGTGGCGCTTGAGGAAAACCTCAACAATTCGATGGGGCTCGAGTTCTACAACCTGTCCCATCGGTTCGGCTACCAGTCGCCCAACTGGCCCTATTTCGAAGACGTCAAGATCGAGCGCATCCACTACATGGCGAAGTCGGGCGTGCTGTCGCAGCGAATCACGACCTCCATGCACAACACCACCCACATCGACGCGCCGGCCCACGTGGTGCAGGGCACCCCGTTCATCGACGAAGTGCCGCTGCCGCACTTCTTCGGCTCCGGCATCGTCATCTCGATCCCGAAGAAGAAATGGGAGCAGATCACCTACGACGACCTCGAAAAGGCCGCCGGCAAGATCGTCCGGCCGCGCGACGTGGTCATCGTCAATACTGGCTGGCACAAGCTCTACGAGGACAGCGAGGACTATTTCTGCCGCGCGCCGGGCTTCGTGCCGTCGGCGGGCGAATGGTTCGTCGAGAAGAAGGTCAAGGTGGTCGGCCACGACACCCAGGCCAACGACCATCCGCTCGCCACGGCGATCGGCCCGCAGCGCAACGGACCGCTGCATCCGCACCTCGCCGAGGAATACAAGAAGTGGTCCGGCGGCCGCGACTGGAAGGATGACTTCCCGGAGTGGGAGCCGGTGCACCGCATCCTGTTCAAGAACGGCATTTTGGGCATCGAGAATGTCGGCGGCGACATCGACAAAGTCACCGGCCGGCGCTGCACTTTCGCGCTGTTCCCGTGGAACTGGGAGCGCGGCGACGGCTGCATCATTCGCCTGGTGGCGATCATCGATCCGAAGGGCAGCTACCGGATCGAGAAAGGGGAGAAGTTCTGATGATCGTGCGTAAGTTCTCGGAAGCAAAAGCCTACGAGGCGCCGAACCATCGCGCCTACAAATCGTTCCGCGTCTATGGCGCCGAGATGGGCGTCTCGCAGGCGCTGGTGTTCGGCATCTCGCACTTCCTGCCGGGCGGTGGCGCCGGGCCGGACGCCTCGCCGCCGGAGAAGATCTATTACGTGCTTTCGGGCGAGCTCACCGTGATAGCCGGCGGCAAGGAGACGGTCGCGAAGGCCGGCGACAGCGTCTATATCGGCCCCAATGAGAGCCGCGAGATCGTCAACCGCTCGAACGACGTCTGCACCATCGCGGTCGCGGTGGCGCCAGTGAAATAAGCAACCCGTCATCCCGAGGTGCCCGCGCGCAGCGCGGGCCTCAAAGGATGCCGGCCGAGGTGCCGGGGCCGTCGCCCCAACCGAAATCGAGTTTACCCGATTTCGGATTCTCAAGGCCAAGTCGACAAAAGTCGACTTGATTGGCTCGCTGCGCTCGCACCTCAGGGTGACGGAACAAACGAACGAGTTGAATCATGTCCGAAGACTTCCTGAAAAATCCGCTGTCGCTGTTCGACGTCAAAGGCAAGACCGCGATCATCACCGGCGCGACCGGCGCGTTCGGCGCGCTCGCCGCCCAGGTGCTGGCCGGCGCCGGCTGTAATCTCGTGCTGTCGGCCGGCGGCACCGAGGCGTTGAAGAAGGTCACGGCCGATTGCGAGAAGCTCGGCGCCAAGGTCGAGGCGATCAACCAGCGGCCGAGTTCGGCGGCGAATTGCGACAAGATCGTCGAAGCCGCGGTGAAGCGCTTCGGCGGCGTCGACATCGTCGTACTCGCCGCCGGCATCAATAAGGTGCAGAAGATCGTCGACCAGCCGCCGGAGGCGTTCGCCGAAGTGATGGACGTCAACGTCACGCAGTCGTGGCTGATGGCGCGCGCCGCGGGCAAGCAGATGCTGGCGCAAGGCCGCGGCGGCAAAGTGATTCTGATGTCGTCGGCGCGCGGGCTCTTAGGCCACCCGGCCGGCTACACCGCTTATTGCGCGTCGAAGTCGGCGATCGACGGCATCACCAAGGCGCTCGGCTGCGAATGGGGCGACACCGGCATCACCGTCAATGCCATCGGGCCGACCGTGTTTCGCTCGCCGCTCACCGCCTGGATGTACGAGGACACCGAGCGCGCCACCACCGTGCGCAAAGGCTTCGTCACCCGCGTGCCGAAGGGGCGCTTGGGCGAGCCGTCGGACCTTGCCGGGCCGCTGCTCTTCCTCGCCTCCAAGGCGTCGGACTTCTACACCGGCCACATCCTTTACGCCGACGGCGGCTACACGGCGGGCTGACATGGCGAAGGACGTCGCGGGTGCCCGCATCGCCGTCATCGGCGCCGGCCTGATGGGCCACGGCATCGCGCAGGTGTTTGCGCTCGCCGGCCATGAGGTGAAGATCACCGACACGGTGGTGAGCAATCTCGACACCGTGGCGGCGCGCATTTCGGCGAACCTGCGCGATCTCGGCGACGACGAGCGCGCGGTCGAGCGCGTGCAGGCGACCGTCGATCTCACCGACGCGGTGCACGATGCCGACTACGTGGTCGAGGCGATCTCGGAAAATCTCGAGGCGAAGAAAAAATTATTCGCCGAGCTCGAGCGCCGCACCCGGCCCGACACTATTCTCGCCAGCAACACGTCGGTGATCCCGATCACGGCGATCATGCAGGATTTGAGCCGCCGCGAACGCGCCGTCGGCACGCACTGGTGGAATCCGCCGTTCCTGGTGCCGCTGGTCGAGGTGATCGAGACGCAGTGGACCTCGCCGGAGGTCGTGGCCTGGACCATGGGGCTGCATGCGGCGGCCGGCAAGACGCCGGCGCACGTCAAGAAGGACGTGCCGGGCTTCATCGGCAACCGGCTGCAACATGCACTATGGCGCGAGGCGATCGCGCTGGTCGAGCACGGCATCTGCGACGCCAAGACCGTCGACGACGTGGTCAAGGCCTCGTTCGGCCGCCGCCTCGCCGTGCTCGGTCCGCTGGAGAACGCCGACCAGGTCGGCACCGATCTCACGCTCGCCATCCACGACATCGTGCTGCCGGCCATCGAGGACCGGCCCGGACCGTCGCCCTACCTGCAGGACCTCGTCGCCGACGGCAAGCTCGGCTTCAAATCCGGCGAGGGCTTTCAGACCTGGACCCCGCAGCAGCAGGCCGCGCTGCGCACCCGGGTGATGAAGCATCTCAAGGCAATGCGCGATACCTGAACCTAGCGCGCAAGCGACAGCGCTTCGCTGGCGCTGCTGGTCGCCCGCAGCGGTGGCATCACCTCATCGGCAAACAACTTGATCGAGCGCAAGGCCTCGTCGCAAGTCAGATCGCCGAAGGCGAACTGGCCGACGATGTAGTTGCATCCGGTCTCGGCGAGCTGCGCCCGCAAGAACGCCGCCACGGTCTTCGGCGAGCCGGCGATGCCCTGGCCGACCTCGACGAGGCCGTCCCATTGCGGCGGCCGCGGATGGGTTTGCGCGCGGCCGTGCAGCCGCGGCAGATGGGTGAAACTTTTGTGCCACGGCAGATAGGCGCGCCGCGCGAGGCGCTGCGCCTCGGCATCCGTCTCGGCCACGACGATAAAGCGGCCGAGACCGAGCTTCGGCAGCTTCGCGCCAGGACGCGGCGGCCGCCAGGTGGCCCGATAGCGCGTCATCGAAGCTTTCGTATCGCCGGGCGAGTCGAGGCTC
>Ga0306920_100015614_pt1 | contig 10419 bp, 14 predicted proteins | sample flu12Cox44000170_FD_204666 | JGI IMG/M metagenome (GOLD analysis project Ga0306920, IMG submission 204666) | Lab enrichment of tropical soil microbial communities from Luquillo Experimental Forest, Puerto Rico - flux4day.12C.oxic.44.000.170 (v2)... | ecosystem: Environmental > Terrestrial >... | reverse complement strand
GCGTGAAATCCTGTATGCAACCGACCTGACAACTGACAATCCAGCGGCAGCTCCCTACGCCATATCTCTGGCCCAGGAGAACCAGGCACATCTTGTGTTGCTGCACGTCATCGAAGGTCCGAAGGCGGGGGATCTGGTGGACAGCCCACAGGTGGTGGATTTGAAGGAGCGGAAGCTGCAGCAATTGGTTACGGAGCAAACCAGAACGTGGTGCGAATCCACCTGCATCGTCGAGCAGGGGCCGGCGGCAGAGAAGATCCTGGACGTTTCGAAACGACGGCACACTGATCTGATCGTGTTGGGAGCCCGGCAGACAAAAGGCTTTGCAACGCATCTGAGCCGTGGCACAGTCCACAACGTTGTGTCACAAGCGACGTGCCCAGTCCTTACGGTTCGTAGCTGAAGAACCTCAGCCGCGATCAAGCAGGATGCAGACAAAAATTGGTCCGACAGCAAGCCGCATTTAGCTGTCGTTTAACTTGATCGGCGGATCGATGCGTATGTGAAGACGGGAGATTCTCACGCAAACCATGAGGTATGTGACGGAGGACTCTTATGCAACGATTGCACGTTCTCCCATTCGTTCTGGTGATTTGCTCAACCACGGCCATGCTGGCGACGAAGGCAGTACAGACCGAAACGCCAGATGGGCCTGCCGGAAAAAAGACATATATGGAATACTGCTCCGCGTGTCACGGCGAGAATGCAAAGGGAATGGGCCCCGCCGCATCGGCGCTAAAGACACCGCCAGCGGACCTCACTACGCTCGCCAAAAGGCATGATGGCAAATTTCCTGAAGATTATGTCGCCAAGACCATACGTTTTGGCAAACCCATCCAAGCTCACGGCTCAGCTGACATGCCCGTCTGGGGCCCCATCTTCAACGTTCGCGACAAATTCAACGAGGCGGCTGTGCGGCAACGCATTAAGAACCTTTGCGATTATCTAGCAACTCTGCAGGAAAAAGAATCGTGAGTGTTCCCCTTTGACGTGAGGAGCATAGCACGCGAAGCGTCCGCCGCCGAGCGGTTATGTTCAAACGGAATAATCTGAAGAGTTCCTTCTAGTACTGTGCCTCCCGAAAATGTCGAAATGTCTGAACGGACGTGGCTTATCCTTCCTTCATAATTCTCGTTGATGCTTGTACAGATCGCTGTTAGTGGTACCTCATTTGCAGCGATAGTCCTCAATCCGGAGACTATAAACGGGAATGCCTCAAATATAGGGGTTTCTGTCGGAACCGGCTTTACGAACCCTTTGGTAGTCACATTTCCAGTACCTATCGCCAACTTTTTCCTCGACGTGCTGAACGGAAATACCATACCGGTTACTTACGACCTGTCGGATAACGTTGGTAATTCGGCCAGCTTTGACCTGGTACCGAATCTTAACGGCGGTTTGAAGACGATCGGGTTTGCTGCCGCTGGCACAATGCTTTACGTTTCTTCACATGCACAAATGCCTCAGTCCTAATTGGGCACAGGTTAACCACGAGAACGGCAACGGCCTGGACAATAGGCGCGAGAATCTCCGAGGAGTTGAAAGAGCCCACTGAGTCTTGCGAAAGTGGCTGCGATTGAGAACGCGATTAGTCAGGCTGCGTTCATTTTGGAATGCATAGACAGGAAGTGGCCGAGAGAATGATCTGCGCAAGGCTTAAGCCCGAGGAGGGCGGCTTCCCCGGCCGGGCGTTTGAGGAAGGCCTGCGCGTAAGCATACGCTCGGTAGTGAGACTGTCAACCGTCGCGTCGGAGTGCCTTTTGCCCCAGAGCATTTTCGCTCTCTACCAGCGTGAAGCGCTCCTGCGGGATTCACGTTCGCTGCGGGAGGATTCACGGTCGCTGTTCAACGAGTGTCTATTCGATCGCAAGCGACGGTCGGGTCGACCACACTAAATTTAACCCACAAAACCGCGATTGTTTATTCACTCATCGGGCACCAAAAACGCCCGACAGGAAACTGACCATCCTTCCTTTTAGCTCCTCGGCATGGGTATTGACATCTTCCTGCCGGTCCCGCAAAAGTGATGATGGCGTGGCTGGGTCGAGAAGCAAGGTCCACTCGTATTTGAGTTGCCGCGCATGGCGAGCTTCGAACGAAGTGTCGTTACGGGCTTCGGCAACTTTCTGGCAGAACACCGCCAGGATGTTCAGGTCCATCCTCTCAAGTTCTTCCTTCCTGCTCGGCATGCGGAGCATTCCGACCTCCTCACTGTTTGCTGCGAGGAAAACCTTAATCGCTATCGAGGACCAGTCTCGTAACGCCTGTCCGGGATAGAATCCTTTGCGTTCTCTATATGCTCCTTCAACTTCCGCCAAGAGCTGAAGCCGCGCTCACGTGCAATTATGAACCGCGCGTAGTCGAGGGCTGGGTTGGACAAGTCGACGAGGGGGTCAATCGCGTGGCATCGTCTAAGTGCCTCAGGGTCTCGTCGTTGTAATCCACGTAACAGCTCTTGCTTCTTTCTTCAACTGATCCAGAGTCAGATTGTGCTTCATCGGTTTGAGGCCGTGATGCGCCCGCGGGCTGGGTAGTCTCACAGCCGCCGGCCCCTTGCGGGACCGACCCAGTTCGGTGCGGGGCCCAGCCCGCGCCTCCGAACGTTTCTATAATTTCGTGGGCCGTCCACAACTGTCCTGAGGTACTGCAGGAGGACAGGCTGGGCTGTTATTCTCAGTATTACTGATACCAGTCGAAAAAAATGGGACACCGCCGATAATAGGGCGGGGACATGCCACAAATAGCGCGGGCCGAGTGGCGGTGCAGGCATCCAAAGACGCGGTGATAAACTGGAATCGTGCTCCCACCCTTCACCCGATGCGGCTCCGTCTGGTGCGGGAGCCCTTCGACCATCCCGACTACATCTTCGAGCTGAAACACGACGGTTTCCGAGCGGTCGCGTACCTCCAACACGGCGAGTCGAAGCTCGTTTCGCGCAATCAGCGCAACCTTGGATTCGAGGCATTCAAGCGGCCACTGGCCAAGCTGCCCGTCGAGAACGCCATCCTCGACGGCGAGATCGTTTGCCTCGATGCGCGGGGCGTGAGCCCCCCGACCGCTACTTGATTTCGTTGCGATACGGGCAATAGGAGACCGTAGGAGGATCGATGGTGCGCCCAAAACAAAAGTCACTAGAATAGGGCGTTCCGTCGGTACCGAAATACTGGATATGACCCAGCACCTGAATGGGCTTCATTATCCCCGGGCTGATAACTTGCCTGAAGAACTCTTCTGAAACCGGCTGATCGGAGAATGCATCATTGAAGTCGACTTTGCCTGGAGGAAGTATGGAACCTTTATCTGCATCGAGAGACTTCCAGACGATTGTTTTCCATGCATTTTCCCCAATCGCTATCCTCGCATCCATTTGGCAGTGAATAGCCGGAGATTTCCCATAGTTAGTCAACTTCAATTGAAACGCTAGTTTGTCTGACGTGTTCCCGGGGCCGTGAGGAACTCGCAGGAAGGGACCGGGCTCGCTTATCCACACATAAGGACGTTGATCGAGTCTGAACTGTTCATTGGAAGTGCGAAGGGCCTGCTGAGTGAGGTCGTTCGTGATTGCAAACTGTTCTTTGGACGTACTAAGGGCCCGCTGAGTGAGGTCGTTGGTCCTTTTCGTTTCGCCAACGTAAAGCACCAACCCGATTAGAGCTGCAAGCTCGGCGTAGAACTTCACCCGTCTGAGTTCTGTCTTTAGATCGTTCCAAAGGTCACGACGGAATCCTTGCTGCTTATTTGTGGTTTCGGCTTCTTTGGGGTTGGGCTGGTCCATTTTTCCTCTTAGCCCGATTCTACTCTTTCACGACTTGCCACTCCTCGATCAGCGCGGTTTGATCGTAACCCCAATCGACTTGTTGCTTGGTTCCGTCCGCGCTCGGGATCACGGCGCGGATCGTGACTTCGATGATCTGACCGACCGGCAGCTTCACGAGAATGTGATCGCCCATCTTGTACTGCCGCTTTCCCGGCTCGTCCTTCGTCACGCCGGTGAGCATACCAAAAAAATCAGGTCTCGAATGCTTGGTATCCCGAGCACGCGCGAGAATCTTCGTGGAGTTGGATGGAGCTGTGCTACGGATAGCGCGGGACGAGATCTCTCTTTCCCCCGAAAGATTCCCCGCCCCGCACTTTCAACCACCCTGGCACTCTGTCGTAGGCTGGGTTTCCGATCAATGTACCGGAGGTGAACTTTTGGTGAACCAAATCTCGCCGCCCGAGAGAAACGCGGTGAGTCACGATACAGAACAAATGCACGGGACGAGGTCGTAGCTCTGGTCTCACGGAGATTCCTCGTCCCGCCCCTATCAGCTGAAGGTTGATCTAATCTAATTGTAAGTTCTCATGTGCCGAGCGACGTTGCCCCAGGGCAATTCCCACGTTGCTCGAGACCAATCTCACTCGACGAGCGAATCGATCATTTGAATGCCCGATGTTCGGCAGGCAGCCCGGCAAAGTGGAAGGAGAGGTGGCGGGATTGGGTGCCACCCGCGAACCTTGCCGCGACTTGGTTGCGGGATCTCCCCGCACTCCTATTTCGGGCATTCGAACGATCGATCCATCGTTAGACGTATCGCGCCGCGACGGCTCAGCGCTTCTCGGCGAGGAGCTTCTTCAGCGCTCCGTACGTCGGGTCCGGCTCGCTCTTCGACCAGACGTCCGGCGCCTTGCGCATCGCGGTCCTGACGGCCATCTCGGCGAGGTGCTCGATCGCGAGTTCTTTGCGGTCGTCGGCGTCGAGGTCCAGTTCGTCCCACAGCTCGCGGGCGGCTCGCCACACGCTGCCGACGTCGCCGGGCACGGCGCGACCGAGGATCTTCTCGATCGTCTTCATCATCCTGTCGGCTCGCCTCGCTTCTTCCGGTTTCAGTATCGACATGGTTCGCCTCCTCTCTCGCCTCGAGCACACCGCGCCGCGAGCTCGGCGTCGGTGACGCACATCACGACGAGAGGGCTCGCGCGTCACGGGCGGTAGGCGACCTTCGCCTTGAAAATGCGCCCGCCTCGGGCGTACAGTTCTCGCACCGTGAAGCCTGTCTGCGGACAGGGTCGTCGACGAGCGTCGTGAAAGCCGTCATTAATCGCACGGTTGGCGTTCGGCTGCAAGTCGACTACGGGCGCGACGAGACACTAGTGGGGCAATCGCAAACATCGGAGCGGGCTCTCTCAGCGGCACCGGGACGATAAACGGCGATGTGCTGATGGCCGGAACCATGATGCCGGGCGACGCTCCCGGCACGCTCACGATCTTCGGAAACTACGAGCAAAAAGACACGGGAATCTTCGAAGAGCTGATGAGTCCCTACGCCCAGGCCTTTCTCGATGTGAGTGGAAACGTCGTGCTCGACCCGGGTGCCACGCTCGACATCACGCTCTTGGGCGGATTCAACCCGCTCGGCGATACGATCAGCATCATGGACTTTTCAACCCTTTCCGGGCGGTTCGCGAACGGCTCGAGTTTCTGGGACGACGGGTTCCTGCGGGACATAACCTACCGACAGCACGAGATCGACGTGACGGCCGTGCAGGCGCCGGAGCCTGGAACGCTCTCGCTGCTCGGAGTTGCCCTGATCGGTTTAGCGTTGTATCGGTGGCGCAACTGGGCTCGCCAATAATCAGCTATCCTGATCCAGACGATCTCTCCTCGAAGGAGGACGCCGATGACCAACGAGGGCAAGAGCCTGGGTGTGACCAAGCTTGTGTGGATTGTGGCGGGTCTGTTGGTCGCGGTGCTCGCGGGACTGCACATCTTTTTTGCGCTCCACCCGTCGCCCGTGCGGTTTTCCAGTCCTTACCAAGCCGTGCTTCTCACAAACGGTTCCGTGTATTTCGGCCACCTCCAGGACTACGGCACTTCTCACCCCGTGCTCAAGGACGTCTACTACGTCGTCAGCCAAGGGAATCCAGAAACAAAGCAGGTTACGAACTCGCTCATCAAGAGGGGCAAAGAGCTTCACGAACCGGACCGCATGTACCTCAACCCCAATCAGATCGTCTTTGTCGAGTCGGTCGGACCGAACTCAAAGGTGGCGCAGCTGATCGCGGAGCAGAAGAACAAGTAATAGGCGATAGCAGGAGGAGTGATGCGATACGAGCAGCAAGAACCTCTGGTCGCAATCCTAGAAGCTGAAGACCTCAGAGAGCTGATGAGCGGCAGAGCCGTCAGCTTCGGTCATGTCGCGCAAGCGATAAGGCTGGACCCGAAGATAAACGTCGAGAGGACGCTTAAGGCAATAAACCTATATCTAGAGAACATCGATTTCGATCCTGACACTTAGCGGGCTCCTCCCTGTCCCGCTCGCGCCGGGGGCCTAGCGGCACGGCTTTTTCAGACTGGCGGCCCCTTATTGCGCGAAAATATCCGCAACAGGGTGTCAACCCGAAAAACCTCAGAGGAGGCTGATTTTGGGGCGGCCGGTCAATGTGGTAGCAGGACCGAGACTGCGCGTAAGCCCGCGAGTCTTGCGTGACAGAGAAGGGACTGTGTCTTCTGGAAATCGGCGCGCCAATTACGAGACACCATGCGAGTTGTCTTCCTTTATTTTGTGGTCGTTTGCTAGAGCAGGAGATTAGGCGGCCACGCGGATGTAGCGGTGATGTAAACCGCCGACCACGGGAATCGAAACCAAGCGGCTCCCATCGGCCGCCGGTTCAGGTTTGGCGCTCGGAACAGGGGCGTCACCGTTCAATCCTTGATGCGGCCGAGCCAGATGGTAATACCCTTCAATGAATTCCTTTAACAAGCGTTGCAGGTGTTCTTCATTAAGGACCATCACGTGATCCAACAGCTCTCGCCGTAGCGTGCCTCCATACCTTTCTACGAATGGATTTTGCCAGGGGCAGCGGTGGGCCGTTTTGACTTCTGCGATCCCAGTTCCCACGAGAAACCGGCTTACCTCGTCTCCGTAGATTCCGTCGTTGTCTCGGAACAAATAGCTGGGTTGGTGACCAAAGGGCATCGCTTCCCGCAGTTGCTGGATCACCCATGCCATCGTCGGATGCGCCGTCACAGCGAAATGCACGACCTGGCGACGGGAATGATTCAAGATCACAAAGATGTACAGGATTTGAAAGCGAATCGTAGGCACCGTGAAGAAGTCCATGGCCCAGGACATTTGCAGGTGATTGCGCAGGAAGGTCAACCAGCTTTGGGACTTGTCCGTTCCTCCCCGAGTCTTGACCATATACTTCCTGATGGTGTCTGGGCAGGGTGGATCGAAACCGAGTAGCACCAAAATGTCCATGGATGGTCTCGGCACTCCACAGGACATTCTCGCGACTCAAACGTCGGATCAACGCTCGCATTTCCTGGCGGATGGTTGGACGGCCCCCTTTCCGTCGAGATTTCCAGCGCCACCATTGGAGAAAGGCATGCTCATGCCACTGGAGCACGGTCTTGGGTTTCATCAGCTCGGCCGCGGACTTCCATCCGCTCCACACCCTTGACAGCAATACCCACAAGAGGCGAAGCACTGGGTTAAACCGAGGGCGGGACTGTCTCTTCTGGCGGATACTTTCTTTGTAAAAGGTGAGCTGACTGCGCATGGCTACCATCTCACATCCTAATGAGGCTCGTTGCCGGAAGAAGGCTGAGACAAAGATGAGGGCATAACGGATCGCCTGCCAGCCGAATTCGAGGGATTCGAGCACCGACAGAAAGTGGAGTTTCCATGTTTTCATGTCCCAAGATAGCCGCAGGCGGGCAGACATCACAACTTTTCTAAGTTGCTAGAAACCAAAGGCTACGAGGTTTTTCGGGTAGACAGGATCTTCTTGAATGGGTACACGCCATTTCTGGGAGCGGTTTTTGGCCCAGTTGTGGTATTGCGTGGCGATGTTACGCAACACCTGACGACTGACGGGATAGATCTGGCGATAGGTCCAGAAGAAGCCTACGGCACGCTGTTCCTGTTGAAAAGGCTGGATCGTGGCATGCAGCAGGATCCGATCGAAGCAACGATAAGCGAAATGCAGAGCATTTTTAGCTTGGCGGCGCGGCGACAGTAGGTGTGGGCATAAAGGAAACGTGATCAGAGCCGTGCCGGTAAGCCAAAAATGGGTTGGACTAAACCGCTGCTAGGTGTCTGAGCTATGGGTTTTGATGGTGAATGGGAGACGGCAAAGAGAGAGGAAGCCGCAGTAGATGTTGAATTGATCTCGGCGGACCGCGATGGGGAGAGTTCAGCAAGCCCGCACAGGGCAGAATGTGAGAGTCTTGATCGACCACAAGCGTTTCAGAACTCCATGAGACAAGACGACTCTGCTGCCTCGACGGCTTCGAGTTCTTGGTGACGTCGATTTGGAGTCGCGCAGCACGGATCATGATGTGTCTTGAATTGCCGGCGAGGAGGAAGCTTTGCCCAGAATGGCGACGGAGATCATCTGGCCGCGATGGCAAACGGGGCATTGTCGCAGAGAATGGCCTGTGAGTCTCTCATATCGGTCGCGATAGTCCTCCGGTGTCACAGTGATAGAAGGAGTGTCACTCCGAGGACCCATGCCGAGAAGTTGGCGGCATTGTTCCAACTTCTCCTTGCGGTGACGATTGCCGAGGAATCCGTAGTAGCGAATGCGGTGGAACCCACTCGGTAGGACGTGAAGCAGGAATCGGCCGATGAATTGGTCTGCCGAGAGGGTCATGGTCTTCTGTCGATTGTTGTCGCGATAGTCTCTCCAGGTGAATTTCACATCACCGCCTTCGATATCGACGATCCGATGATTGGAGATGGCGACCCGGTGCGTGTAACGGCCGACATAGTCCACCACTTGCTGTGGGCCGGCGAAGGGCGGTTTAGCGTAGACAACCCATTCCAAGTTTCGCACTGGATCGAGATGGCGGTGGAAAGCCTCCGGATCTCGTAGGGCTTCGAGCGAAGTGAAGAACCGCAACTTGCCGGCGTCGAAGGACTCTTCCAGATACTTCAAAAACAATCGGCGGAACAAGCGGGACAAAACTCGCACGGGCAAAAAGAAGCGCGGGCGGCAGGAAATCCACCGGGTACCGTCGAGTGAGATTCCGCCACCCGGGACGACACAATGGAGATGTGGATGAAACAGCAAGTTCTGCCCCCAACTATGGAGTACGACGAAGAAGCCGATCTCAGCTCCCAGATGTTTGGGATCGGCAGCAATGGTGGACAAGGTCTCGGCCGTGGCACGAAACAGAATACCGTAGACAATCTCTTTATTCTGGTAAGCGATGGAAGCGATCTGTTCGGGGACGGAGAAGACGACATGGAAATAGTGTGTCGGGAGAACTTCGGCCGTTCGCTTCTCGACCCACTCAGCGCGTGCGAGTGATTGGCATTTCGGGCAATGGCGGTCGCCGCAGCTGTCATAGCAAGGGCGCTCGTAACTACAGCAGTCGCAGCGTTCGAGATGCCCGCCGAGAGCGGCGGTGCGACACACCTCGATGGCGGTCATGACGCGTCGCTGCGCTGTGGAGAGCGATCCGTCATGCTGTTGACGATAGACTTCGCCGTAGCGGCGGAAGATGTCCGCCACTTCCCACTTCGGACGCTCCACCAGAGTGGGCGATCAGAGGGAGTGGGGTGATGCGGGCTTCACCTCCATCGAAACTGGGCGAGGCAGCAAATCCAGGGGGCTTGAGGTGGAGCAGACTTTGCTGGTCGCCATGGCCAAGTATTTTGCGGTTGTGGCCAAACTGCGATGCCCGAGCAGGAGTTGAATTTTGCGGACGTCGGTACCTTGTTCGAGCAGGTGACAGGCGAAGGCGTGGCGCAGCGAATGGGGCGTGATGGGTTTCGGAATCTTCGAAATCAGACGGGCCTTCCGGCACTCCAACTGAACCGCCAAATGACCGATGTGTTGGCCCGGAAACTCGCCCGAGAAGAGCCAATCTTTCGGATTCTCGACGAGCCACCAGGCACGCAGGATCTCAAGCAGTTTGGGCGACAACATCGTGTAGCGATCTTTTTGCCCTTTGCCTTGCTCGACCCGGATGACCATGCGTTTGCTGTCGATGGCGGCCGGGGTGAGGGCGATGGCCTCGGAGATACGTAGACCGGCGGCATAGCACGTGGTCAAGACGACGCGATGCTTTCTGCTCTTGACGCAGTTCAAAAAATGAAGGACTTCCTCGGGGCTCAGGATGACTGGCAGTTTCTGAGGCTTCTGGGGAGTGGGAATCACCTCGTCCAGCGACCAAGTCCTTTTGAGGGTGATCTTGTACAGGAAACGGAGGGCCGACATCGCCACAATAATGGAGTTGGTGGTCAGTTTCTTTTCGTTCGTCAAATAGACCTGGATATGCGGCATGCGGCATATCCAGGTACATGCTGATTACCCGATTATGCCGAATCGAGCTGGGTAGTCTGCACTATCCTCCGTGTTTTCACCAGATCCTGCACTCCAGTACGCCTTGCAATCGGCATAATCCTACGATTTCCTCTGACCTGG
>Ga0306920_100015613_pt1 | contig 10419 bp, 8 predicted proteins | sample flu12Cox44000170_FD_204666 | JGI IMG/M metagenome (GOLD analysis project Ga0306920, IMG submission 204666) | Lab enrichment of tropical soil microbial communities from Luquillo Experimental Forest, Puerto Rico - flux4day.12C.oxic.44.000.170 (v2)... | ecosystem: Environmental > Terrestrial >... | reverse complement strand
CGAGAGCATGCCCCGTTTCAAATCCTTGCCCTATCGTCCCTGCGTCGGCGTAGCCGTATTCAACCGCAAGGGGCGCGTCTTCATCGGCCGCCGCATCGACGGTCCCGAGCACGTCGACGACACTCACGCGTGGCAGCTGCCGCAAGGCGGCATCGATCGCGGCGAGGATCCGTGGCCGGCGGCGCTACGCGAGCTCTATGAGGAAACCAATATCCGCTCGGTCGAGAAACTCGGCGAAATCGAGGAGGAGCTCTGCTACGACATTCCGCGCGAGCTTGTTGGCCAAGCCTGGAACGGCAAATACCGTGGGCAGTGTCAAAAGTGGTATGCGTTGCGCTTCACCGGAAAGGACAGCGAAATCGACATCGCGCACCCCGCCGGCGGACACGACCCGGAATTCGCGCAATGGCGCTGGGAGCGGCTGCCGAAGATCGTCGACCTGATCGTGCCGTTCAAGCGGCCGGTCTACGAGCAGGTGGTGAAGAAGTTCAAGAAATTCGCCCAGGACGCGAGTTAGTGCCCGAGCGCGGCCTGCAGCGCCTTCAAGCGATCGAGCTTGTGGGCGAGCTTGTCGCGCTTCCAGCCTTCCTTCTCGTCGGCCACGTCTTCCTCGGTGTCCTTGATCACGCCAGCGAGCTCGGCGACGTCGAACTCGTCCACCGGCACGGCGAGGTTGGCGAGCACGGTCAGGCCGGCGGGACCGACCTCGGCAAAGCCGCCGTCGACGACGATCCGCTGCGCGTCGCGTTCGCTATAAATGACCAGAATCCCGGGCCGCAACGTGGTCACGAGCGGTGCATGCGCCGCCAGCACGCCGAAATCGCCTTCCGAGCCCGGCACGTCGACCTGGCTGACCTCGCCGGAGAACAAAACCTTCTCCGGCGAGACGAGATCGAAGTGGAAGGTGGCCATGCTCAGCTTCCGTTTTTTCTCGCTCGTCACCCGCGGGCTCGAGCCGCCGCACCATCAATGCTTCGAAGCCTGATTGATTGCCGGATCAAGGCCGGCAACCACGCCCATGAATCTGACCTCACGCCGCTTCCGCCGCGAGTTTCTTGCCCTTCTCCACGGCCTGCTCGATGGTGCCGACCATGTAGAAGGCCGCCTCGGGCAGGTGGTCGTATTTTCCTTCGCACAGCCCCTTGAACCCTCGGATGGTGTCGGCGAGTTCGACGAACACGCCGGGCGCGCCGGTGAACACTTCGGCGACATGGAAGGGCTGTGACAGAAACCGCTCGATCTTGCGCGCGCGCGCGACCGTGATTTTGTCCTCTTCTGAAAGCTCATCCATGCCGAGGATGGCGATGATGTCCTGCAACGCCTTGTAGCGTTGCAGAATCTGCTGCACCTGGCGGGCAACGGCATAGTGCTCCTCGCCCACGATCATCGGTGACAGCATGCGCGACGTGGAGTCGAGCGGATCGACCGCCGGATAGATGCCCTTCTCCGCGATCGAGCGCGACAGCACGGTGGTCGCATCGAGATGTGCGAACGAGGTCGCGGGCGCCGGATCGGTGAGATCATCGGCGGGCACGTAGATCGCCTGCACCGAGGTGATCGAGCCCTTGGTCGTGGTTGTGATGCGCTCCTGCAACGCGCCCATGTCGGTCGCGAGCGTCGGCTGGTAGCCGACGGCGGAGGGAATGCGGCCGAGCAGCGCCGACACCTCCGAACCCGCCTGCGTGAAGCGGAAGATGTTGTCCACGAAGAACAGCACGTCCTGACCCTGGTCGCGGAAATATTCGGCGACGGTGAGGCCGGAAAGGCCGACGCGGGCGCGCGCGCCGGGCGGCTCGTTCATCTGGCCGTAGACCAGCGCGCATTTGGAGCCGGCAGCCGAACCGTTGTTCTTCTTGGGGTCCTTGTTGACGCCGGACTCGATCATCTCGTGATAGAGGTCGTTGCCCTCGCGCGTGCGCTCGCCCACTCCGGCAAACACGGAATAGCCGCCGTGAGCCTTCGCAACGTTGTTGATCAGCTCCATAATGATGACGGTCTTGCCGACACCGGCGCCCCCGAACAGGCCGACCTTGCCGCCCTTGGCGTAAGGCGCCAGCAGATCGACGACCTTGATGCCGGTGATGAGGATCTCCGATTCCGTCGCCTGCTCGGTGTAAAGGGGAGCCGGCTGGTGGATCGGGCGGCGCTCCTTGTACGTGACCGGACCGGCCTCATCGACCGGATCGCCGATGACATTGATGATGCGGCCGAGCGTGCCATCGCCGACCGGCACTGCGATGGGCTCCCCGGTATCGGAGACTTCCTGCCCGCGCACGAGGCCTTCGCTGGTATCCATGGCGATGGTGCGCACGGTCGATTCGCCGAGATGCTGGGCCACTTCGAGCACGAGGCGGTGGCCCTGGTTCTTGGTCTCGAGCGCGTTGAGAATCGCGGGCAGATGCCCCTCGAACTGCACGTCGACGACGGCGCCGATGACCTGGGTGATGTGTCCGGTTGGGTTGGCCATGGATGGTCCTTGTTATTGCATCGACTTATCGGTTCTCGCGCCCTCTCACACCGCCTCGGCGCCGGAAATGATCTCGATCAGCTCCTTGGTGATCATCGCCTGGCGGGTGCGGTTGTAGGTCAGCGTCTGCTTGCGGATCATTTCTCCCGCGTTGCGCGTGGCGTTGTCCATCGCAGTCATCTGCGCACCGTAGAACGAGGCGGCATTCTCCAGCAACGCGCGGAAAATCTGTACGGAGATGTTGCGCGGCAGGAGCTCGACGAGAATTTCATCCTCGTCGGGCTCGTATTCGTAGACGACGCCATTATTGTTGCCGCCATCGCCCTCGAACACGGGCGGAATGATCTGTTGCGCCGTAGGTATTTGCGCAATAACGGACCTGAATCGCGAGAAGAACAGGGTGCAGACGTCGAAGCCGCCCTGTTCGTAGAGCCGCACAATTTTTTCGCCAACGCTTTCGGCGTGCTCGAACGCGAGCGTGCGAACCGCGCGCAGCTCGATGTGTTCGATGATCTGTTTCTCGTACAGCCGGCGAAGCTGCTCGTAGCCCTTGCGGCCCACGCAGAAGAACTTGATCTCTTTGCCTTCGGCCATCAACGCATTCGCCCGCTCGCGCGCGAGCCGCACGATCGCCGAGTTGAACGGGCCGCACAGGCCGCGCTCGGCGGTGCATACGAGCAGCAGATGCACACGGTCGCTGCCGGTTCCGACCAGCAGCCGCGGCGCGGCGCCGAGGTTGCCGGCCGCGGCGGCGATATTGCCGAGCACCTTCGTCATCCGCTGGGCATAGGGACGCGCAGCTTCGGCCGCCGCCTGCGCGCGCCGCAGCTTCGACGCCGCGACCATCTGCATGGCCTTGGTGATCTTCTGCGTCGCCTTGGTGGCGGCGATGCGCACGCGCATGTCCTTGAGGCTGGGCATGGGTCAGGTGCGACGACAGAGAGCGGGCGATCGACAACGCATCGGCACGGGTTCGAATGATGTGTCGACCGTCGACTATCGATGATCTGGCGTCTGTCCTCCGTGCTCTTTAGGAGTCCGCGTGTTACGCGAACGTCTTTGCGTATTCGTCGACCGCGGCTTTGAGCTTCGCCGTGGTGGCATCGTCGAGGTCCCTGCTGTCGCGGATGGCGTCGAGGATGCCCGTATACTGCGAGCGCACCAGCCTCAGCAGGCCGTCTTCGAAGGCGCGTACCCGATCGACCGGGATCGGGTCGAGATAGGCGTTGACGCCGGCAAAAATGACGACTACCTGCTCCTCCATCTTGAGCGGGGAAAACTGCGGCTGCTTGAGGAGCTCGGTCAGCCGCGCGCCGCGGTTGAGCAGGCGCTGGGTGGTGGCATCGAGGTCGGAGCCGAACTGCGCGAACGCCGCCATTTCACGGTATTGCGCGAGCTCGCCTTTGATGCGGCCGGCGACTTTTTTCATGGCCTTGGTCTGCGCGGCCGAGCCGACGCGCGAGACCGAGAGGCCGACGTTCACGGCCGGGCGGATGCCCTGGTAGAACAGGTCGGTCTCCAGAAAGATCTGCCCGTCGGTGATCGAAATGACGTTGGTCGGGATGTAGGCCGACACGTCGTTCGCCTGCGTCTCGATGACGGGAAGCGCCGTGAGCGATCCGCCCTTGTTGGCGTCGTTCATCTTGGCGGCGCGCTCGAGCAACCGCGAATGCAGATAGAACACGTCGCCGGGATAGGCCTCGCGGCCGGGCGGACGGCGCAGCAACAGCGACATCTGCCGGTAGGACACCGCTTGTTTCGAGAGGTCGTCGTAGATGATCACGGCGTGCATGCCGCCATCGCGGAAATATTCGCCCATGGTGCAGCCGGAAAACGGCGCGAGGTATTGCATAGGCGCAGGGTCGGAAGCCGTCGCCGCAATCACGATCGAATAGTCGAGGGCGCCATTTTCCTCCAGCACCTTGGCGAACTGAACCACGGTGGAGCGTTTCTGGCCGACGGCAACGTAGACGCAATAGAGCTTGATCTTCTCGTCGCCGGTGGCGTTGAGTGCTTTCTGATTGAGGATGGTGTCGAGCGCGATCGCGGTTTTTCCGGTTTGGCGATCGCCGATGATCAGCTCGCGCTGGCCGCGGCCGATGGGGATCAGCGCGTCGATGGCCTTGAGGCCGGTAGCCATCGGCTCAGACACGGATTTGCGCGGGATGATGCCTGGCGCCTTGACGTCGACGCGCCGACGCTCCTTGGCATCAATCGGCCCCTTGCCGTCGATCGGATTGCCGAGCGCATCGACCACGCGGCCAAGCAGGGCCTTGCCGACAGGTACCTCGACGATCGCACGCGTGCGCTTGACCGTCTGCCCTTCCTTGATCTCGCGGTCCTCGCCGAAGATGACGATGCCGACGTTGTCGATCTCGAGATTGAGCGCCATTCCGCGCACGCCGTTCTCGAACTCGACCATCTCGCCGGCTTGGACGTTGTCGAGGCCGTAGACCCGGGCGATGCCGTCACCGACCGAGAGCACCTGGCCGACTTCCGAAACCTCTGCCTCCTGGCCGAAGTTCTTGATCTGCTCTTTCAGGATTGCCGAAATTTCGGCGGGGCGGATGTCCATCAGTGGGCCTCTTCCATCGCGACCTTGATCGCATTGAGTTTGGTGCGCAGCGAGCTGTCGACCATGCGCGAGCCGAGCTTGACCACGAGGCCGCCGATCAGCGAAGGATCGACCTTCACTTGCACCTGCACATTCTTCTTGGTCGTCGCCGCGAGCGCATCCTTGATGGCGGCAAGGTGCGTCTCGCTCGGCTGCTCGGCGAGCGTCACTTCGGCGGAAACCTCCCCCTTGTGCTTGGCGACCAGCACCCGGTAGGCGCGCACCATATCGAGCGCCGCGAACAGGCGGCGGTTCGTTCCGAGCAGTTTGAGGACGTTGGCGGCGAGCCCGTCGATGCCTGCCCGGTCGAGCACGCCCGAGAGCGCGCGCGTCTGCTCATTGGCCGAGAACACCGGGCTTCTCAGCAAGCGGGCGAGATCGGCGACCTCCGCGACCAGCGCATCGAAACGGTCGAGGTCGACCTTGACCCGATCGATCGCGTTCTGCTCGCGCGCGAGCTCGAACAGCGCCGTCGCGTAGCGGCCGGCCATGCCGGATATGATTGCGTTTTCGCCTGCCACGTGGACTTGCTCTTTCGGCAATTCCGCAGGCTCGGCACCGTCGCGGACGGTGGGCGCCAAGCCCTTGAAATTCAATGGGACTTTGCATCTTCGCGGAGAGCGCCGGGCGCGCCCCGAAAGCCCACGAAAATCGCGCGGTTCCGTAACACACCGCCAACTGCGGTGCAACATGACGAAATGCTCGCAGGGAATGCGCGTTTTGCCGACGGCAGGCCCTTGCGCGAGCGGCCAGCGCCGATGGTACACAGGCCTTCCCTCCTCCTCCTCCTCCTCGGCCCGCCGGACCCCGCACGTGCCACGCCTCGCCCCGCATCAAGCTACCGACACGACAGCCCGCGTCATGCTGGTGGCGGTGAGCTTAGCCTGGGGCGTGAGCTGGCCAGCCCTGAAGATCGCGCTCAACGACATCCCGCCGTTTAGCATGCGCGTCGGCACGTCCGGGCTTGCGACGGTCGTATTGTTCGCGCTCGCCTTGCTGCGGCGGCGTAACATGACGATTCACGGCAGCGTCGCGGCCGTGCACCTCGTCGTGGCGGGCTGCCTGAACATTGCCTGCTTCACGCTCTTCTCCGCTTTCGCGCAACTTGCGACCGCAACGTCGCGAGTGGCGGTTCTCGCGTACACGATGCCGATCTGGGCGGCCCTGTTCGCTTATCCCATCCTCGGGGAGCGGCTGAACCGGGTATGCGGCATCTCGCTCCTGCTTTGCGCCGTCGGATTGACGGTGCTTGTCTATCCGCTACTCGGATCGAGCGACCTGATCGGCCTCGTCCTCGCGCTCGCGACGGCGGTGAGTTGGGCGGCCGGTACGGTCTATTTGAAATGGGCGCGGATCGACGCCGATCCGATGGCAATCTCGGCGTGGCAACTTGTCGTCGCTCTGGTGGTTACCTTCGCAGGCGCGCTCATCTTCGAAGGCTCGCTGCATTTGTGGCCCGCTCCTGCGCGCGCCCTCTGGGCGCTGGCATTTTCCGGCCTCGTCGGCTCCGCCTTCGCCTATCTGCTTTGGTTCGACATCGTCCTCAGGTTACCGGCCACGACCGCCGCGCTCGGCCTGCTGAGTGTTCCAGTCATTGGCATCGTCGCCTCGGTGCTGATCCTGGGCGAGCGGCTGACGGTTGCAGACATCGTCGGCTCCGTCCTGATCCTGACTGCCGCCGCCGGCGTCCTGCTTGCACCGAATGCGCGCTCGTCCGAGTCCGCTCCGATCGAACAATAATTTGTGCTTGTGCCCCGCCGAGGTCTAAGGCGCCGCATCTGGCCGGCGCCGGTCTGTTCGAGGTCGGCGGGGCCAGAGCTACCAACACCGCTCAATGCGCGGGGGCACGCCGGGCGTCCCCACGCCAACGCCCGATTATCGCACCGCGACTGGCGCAACCGTCGAGCCGGTGCCGCCCTGGATTTTCAGCGGCTCCATGATGAAGGCGAACTCGTAGACCTGTTTGGCCGCCAAGTCATCGAGCTTAAGATTTTCGAGCAGATGCACGCCGTTCACCACCAGCGCGATTTGATGCACCGGCAACGAAATCTTCGGATCGGGGTTGGGCGCCACCTCGACCGGCCAGTTATCGGAGCCGAGCAGCATGGGATCCTTGGCCACCAGCCACTCGGCGGCCTTCACGCCGATGCCCGGGCACGACTTGACAAAACGGGCATTGTCCTTGCCCCACAGCTTACCCCAGCCGGTATTGATGATGACGGCGTCGCCCGGCTGCAGCGTCACGCTCTGCTTCTTCAGCGCGCCCTCGAGATCCTCGACCGTGATCTCGTAAGTGTCGCCGAGCATTTCGACGCCCTTGTAACCGGCGACATCGATCAGCACGCCGCGCGTGATTATCGCGCCGACATTGTGAACCCCGAGCTTCGTGAACCCCGAACGGGTCGCGTTCTCGGCGACCTTTGAAGCAATTGTACCAGCTGTTCTCGTGGGTCTGGTGGGCGAAGCCGTCGAACTGCGTGCCGACTTGCCCGATCTCGGAAATGACGATCTCCTCGTTGCTCCCGCGCCGGTTGGCGAACTCGTTCATGAACGTGCGTTTGACGTGCACATCGAAACGCCGCGTACCGAAGAACGGCATATTCGCATTGAGCACGTGTCCGAGTTCTATGACCTCGCCGGTCTTGATCAGCTTGACTGCGTTGAGCACCGTCTGAGGCTTCATGTGGTTGGCGGAGCCGCGCTCGTCGTCCGCGCCCCACTTGGAGGGACAGCGCTGGTTGTCAGGCGGCGGCGTCCAGCTCGGAGCTTGCGCCAGGACCGTGCTGCTGGCCGCCAGCATTGCGCCCAACACGACCCCAAATGCAATGCGTTGCATGGGTTTTCCTCCCCGTGTGCTTGTAGTTTCCGGATGTGGTCCGGCCGCATCAGAATGCGCTCAAGCAGGCCGAGCTTCAAGCAGCCAACCCGTTGCCGCACTCGGGATCACGACCGACATGCGGCGCAAGACCGCGATTGGGGCAGCGGGCGTGTGGCTGCGCGCGGTGGTAGCCGGCTGAAGCGGGGATCGGCTCCCCCGCCCATGATTGGACAAGCGCGGTGCGCACCACTCCTGCGCTTAAAGAAAACTCTGCGGGTCGACGTCGACCTCGAGCTTGATGTTGCCCTTGCGCCTGGGCGCGCCGGCGAGCCATTCCCGCAGATAGGCTGAAAGATCGAAGCGACGAGGTGATTTCGCCAGCAGCCGGAAGCGATGGCGGCCGCGGACGACGGCGAGCGGCGCTTCCGCTGGTCCCAGCACGCGCACATCTTTCGCCTGCGGCGCTGAAGCGGCGAGCCGGCGCGCAAAGACTTCGGCCGCCGGGCGCTCGCCCGCGGAGGCGAGCAGGCTCGCCAGCCGCCCGAACGGCGGATAGTGCGTCTTTTCGCGCAGCTCGATCTCGCTGGTATAGAACGCGTCGCGGTCGGCTGCCACGAGCGCGCGCATCACCGGGTGCTCGGGCTGATGGGTCTGCAGATATCCGATGCCACGACCGTCCTCGCGCCCGGCACGGCCGATGACCTGATGCAGCAATTGAAACGTGCGCTCGGCCGCGCGCGGGTCCCCGTTCGCCAGGCCGAGATCGGCGTCGACCACGCCGACCAAGTTGAGCCCGGGGAAATGGTGACCCTTGGCGACCAGCTGCGTCCCGATGATGATATCGAAGCGCCCCTTGGCGACGTCGTCGAGCTCCTGGCGCAGCCGCTCGATCGATTCGACGAGATCGCTCGATAGCACCAGGATGCGGCTTTCCGGAAACAGCTCCGCCGCTTCCTGTTCCAGCCGTTCGACGCCGGGGCCGACCGCGACGAACGAATCAGCCGCCTGACATTGCGGGCATTGCGCCGGCGGCGGCATCGAGAAGCCGCAATGGTGGCAGACCAGGCGGCGCCTGAACCGATGATCGACCAGCCAGGCGTCGCAATTCGGACAGGCGAGCCGAAATCCGCATTGGCGGCAGAGCGTGAGCGGGGCGTAGCCGCGGCGATTGAGGAAAAGGAGGGCCTGCTCGCCGCGTTCGAGCGCGTTCCTCACCGCCTCGGCGAGGCGCGGTGCGATGAAGCGCCCGCGCGGCGGGCCTTCGGCGCGCAGATCGATCGCCTCGATGGCGGGAAGATTCGAGCTGCCGAAGCGCTCCGGCAGATGCACTCGGGCGTAGCGGCCGCTGCGGGCATTGACCTCGGTCTCGACCGACGGCGTCGCCGACACTAGCACGATCGGGATATCGGCTCCCCGCGCGCGCACCACCGCCATGTCGCGTGCGTGATAGCGCGCGCCGTCCTCCTGCTTGTAAGCAGGATCGTGCTCCTCATCGACCACGATCAACCCGAGATCGGCATAGGGTAGAAACAGTGCCGAGCGTGCGCCGACGATCACGCTCAACTCGCCGGTCGCCACCGCATTCCAAGTGCGCGCGCGCAAACGCTGCGACAGCTGCGAGTGCCACTCGGCCGGCCGCACGCCGAAGCGCTCGGCAAAGCGGTCGAGGAACTGAGCGGTCAAGGCGATCTCGGGGACGAGAACCAGCGCTTGTTTTCCACGGCGGACGATCTCGGCGACGGCCTCAAAATAGACTTGGGTCTTGCCCGCGCCGGTGACGCCATCGAGCAGCGTGACGCCATAGCCGCCCGTGGCCACCGTCGCGCGTAGCGTCTCCGCCGCCTCGCGCTGCGCCGGCGTAAAGTCGGGCGGCGAAAAATCCGGATCCGGCCGCCGCGCCACCGGATCCGGGGGCAGGACCAGGCTTTCGAGCGTCCCTTCATCGATCAGCCCGTCGATGACTCCCGGCGAAACCCCGGCCGCCTCGGCGACATCGCGCTTACCACGCGCAAGCCCGTCGGCGAGCAGCGCGAGCACCCGCTCGCGCGCCGCCGTCATCCGCTGAGGGAGCGGTCCGGCAATCCGAACGCCGACGCGTTCGCGTGCGGGGCCGAGATGCTCGCCCATGCGCAGCGCCATGCGCAGAACCATGCCGCGGGGGCTGAGCGTGTAGGCCGACACCCAGTCGATGAAGTTGCGCAGCTCCGGCTTGAGCGGCGGGACGTCGAGCTTGGCCTCGACGTCCTTCATGCGGTTGTCGAGCCGGGGGTTGGGCTTGGGATTCTCCGCCCACGTCACCGCCGTTGCCATGCGCGCGCCCAGCGGCACCGTCACAAGGTCGCCGGGCGCGAGCTCAAGCCCTTCCGGCACCCGATAGGAGTACGTCTGGTCGAGGGCGACCGGGACGAGGACATCGACGACGCGTTTGGCCATGATCAGTCGGCCGATTCGAAGCGTTTAAGAAACAGTGAAGGAAGGGGTGAGATATATTCCGCCGTGTCAAGCGCAACACCCACCGCC
>Ga0306920_100015612_pt1 | contig 10420 bp, 9 predicted proteins | sample flu12Cox44000170_FD_204666 | JGI IMG/M metagenome (GOLD analysis project Ga0306920, IMG submission 204666) | Lab enrichment of tropical soil microbial communities from Luquillo Experimental Forest, Puerto Rico - flux4day.12C.oxic.44.000.170 (v2)... | ecosystem: Environmental > Terrestrial >... | reverse complement strand
TCCCTGTAATCCGCCACGTAATTGGAGGCCCCGGGAGTGCTGAGCAGTCGAATATCCGGGTCCGTCAGGTCTATGCGAACGCAGCGGACCACCTGCAACTCGGGGAAGCTTCCGGGGATGCCTGGATTATTAGTTCCGACAGCATGGTCAACTCCTTTAAACAGGGGAGTCCACACTCCCGGGGTTGGCGAGGCGTGCAACGCAACGCCAGTGAAAGCAAGCGCAACTGTCACAAGAACTCGACTGGTTCTCTCCAACAGGCAGCCGAGCTTCTGGGATTGTTGAGCGGTAGGGTTAGTCTCCGCTGTATTGGTAGTCATAGCCGTCAATGGGGTCATGGGTGAAAGCCGGATTAAAGCCGTCATAATAAATTCTGGTTAGGCTCACATGGCCGTCGACGAATCCCATGACACTTTGAGCGTCGCAATAAAAAGGCATATTGCGTTTGCCAGTCTTGCTTTTATGCCAGGACAACGGAGCGTGGGCGGTCCATTCCATCGTTAATAAGGTGCGCAGCGGACGTTTAATGGAAGAAAGCTGCCAGCCCGCAATGTTGGGCACGCTTTCCATGGTGACGCCGTTGAAAACGTAACTGCCGTAGTCAAAACGCAGGCTTTGGCAGAACGGCTTTGGATCGGAGTAGCCGCGGTCTTCCGGGCAGGCAAAGACTGCATCATTTGCCGAGGAGGCCCCGGTTAGCCCGGCATACCGTTTGACCTGTTCTTTGTACCACCACCACAGGCTTTTTTGGTCCCCCGGAACCACGGTCGGCAAGGTTTGATTGTTGTCATTGCAAAAAGCCAGAACGGCGTGATTGACCTGTTTCAGGTTCGCAGTACAGCGCGCCAATCTGGATTTGTTACGTGTGGCAATGAACTGGGCGAGTGCGATCGTCGCCACCAGTGAAAGTAATGCAAGGACAACGAGTAAATCAGTTAGCGTGAAACCTCGCCGCCGCCGCTGCGCAGCCTTCTTCTGAAACATCCTTATGCCAGGTCTTTTCAAACTAGGGTGAGGTGTTGGAAACGGCGGACAAGGCCGTAAGGTTCGCGGCGGTTACCTCGATAAACTTGCTATCGAAAATCTCACGCTCACTGGAGGACTGGCTCGATTTGCAAAGAGCAGCGGCTTTGCTGACCACCGCCGCATGGAGCAGCCCTTGCGAAAAAAGCAATCGTAGATCCACCTGCTCCACCACCGGGCCGGAGCAAAATGCAACAATCGCCGGTTTGATTTCGCCCACCTGAGTTCGCTCGGCCTCGCTCAGGGTGGGTGGGCCCATCAACGAAACAATCACACTGCCTTTTGAGCCATGCTTTATCCATTGCGCAAAATCACCAGAAGGCACTGCCGAGGGTCGCAGAGGATCAATTTGCAATATTTGAACGGAATCAATTGTTGCGTGGGCGGTGGCTAATTCCGCCCGAAAAGCGGCCAAAAGGACGTCGGTGGCCGGATTTTGGAAGGTCGCAGTGTCACGACTAATGACAGTGATCGCGCCTCCGGGCTTTAGCAAAGCTAGCGACTGCCGTGCGAGAGTGCGGCCGACTGCGCGATAGGGCCCCGGCTCAAGTTGCGGCCCGGGGCCTCCCGTCAGGCACAAAGCCATCGCCAAGCCTGAGCACACGAAAACAAATCCGGCGGAAGCGGCAATAAATTTATTGTCGCGCATAATCGGTCGGGAAGGGGCTAGCAACTGTCCGGGGAGCTGAGCGTTTCCAGCGATTGAAAACTCCGTCGCTTGCTGGCATCAAAATATGCCCCTGGGCTTGGAGAAGACTATGTTCGTTGTTCCGTTGGCCAACATTAAACTGATTTGATCGCGTAACGCAGCCGTGTTCATTTTGCGGACGCTGCCATCAGTCAACGCGATATTGCCCTTGCGCACATGAAGAGTGGCATCCCACGCGGCATCGATTGATGTGCCCAGGTAAACGCTCCAATGGGGGTCATACCCGCCCTGTCCACCGGTGACGTTTCGATCTCCGAATAAAATGTCTTGTGGCTTCAGCGGTTCTGCGCTGGTACAGACGAAATAGCTCACGTTCACGTCTCCTCGCAACGTCGTCCAGTTCGTTCCGACCCACTTGGTGGTATCTGTCGGACACAACAAAACTTGCGTTGCGCGCACTTCATTTGAACATACTCGGAAATTGTCAGTCCAATCGGCAGAACCCTGGCTGCCTCCCTTGGAGGGGTCCACACTCCACGGGTATTTGTCCCCCTGGTCGCTGGACCACATGCGCAGACCCAGGCTGAATTGTTTGAGATTATTTACGCAGGTTATATCCTTGGCCTTGGCCTTGGCCCGTGCTAATGCAGGTAACAGTAAACTCGCCAGGATGGCGATAATGGCAATAACGACCAGCAGTTCGATTAGGGTGAAGGCTGCCGCCTTATAATTCCGTTTCATATGTGCCTGTCACACCGATTGGCAGCCGCTGGCCCTCGGATCCTGCCGCAGTGTCACTTTAAATTCTTAAGAAGTTGGAGGATAAAGTCAAGTTGTCTCTCAAACCCACGCATCGAGAAGAGCATTGTGCATGCCAATTCTCAAGGTTCTTGAACCACTCTGAGCGACCCGGCATCGAACCAAGCGGTGCCAAATGCGGCACGTAATTCGCATATGAATTCAGTTTCCTGCGGCCGGCTTTCAATCTCAAATTGAGTGCTTACCTGTTGCCAGGGAATGGTTCCCGTTAGGCCTGCCACTTGCCTTTGCTGGCCCCCAATGCGCAGGCCCGCTCCCTGATGTGTCCCGAAAGGCAGCGGTTTCACGTCTGATACCCTCGCCCTTCCTTCGAACCGGTAGCGGCCAGGTGGCAGCAAGGCTTTGGTGTGCCAGGAAGCAGATGCTTCATCGTGAGTCGAGATCTTGACGCACACAATCCCCTCTGGATCCGGCGCAGTTTCCATCCGGACCGAACTGGGTTCATCGGCTTTTGTCCAGTTGCCCAACGAAGCAAACCCGCTTTTAAATTCGAGCATCTGAATGAACGGTTCTCGTATTTGAGTTTCCAGATAGCGATGTCGCTCGACGATGCGGTGGTTGAGGTCGGCAGCTGCGTTTTGGATCCTCTCAAATTCCGATTCACCAACCGCCGCATGTAAGGGCGCAACGATGTCATGGAGCCGGTTGGTGAGCTCGTCCAATCGAAACAGCGTTTGGAACAGGTTCTTTGAGGCCTCGGCATAGCGCTGCTTTCCCTCGGTGGTTTCCAGAGTCGCGCGTGCCACCAGGCCGGCCATGTGCGGCATCCATGGCAACTCGGGGATTCCGAAGAGTTGGTCCATGCCTTGAGGCAGGAACACCATTTTGCCCGTATCAATATTCTGGTAGACCCGGAAATTATTCCGAGCCAGGCAATATCCGTCCCGATGACAAAGGATCACTTCCAGAGCCATGAAGCGAATGAATCGGTCCATCTCAAGGACTGATCCCAACTGCTTCCACCGGTGGGTCAAGTCGGCTTCAAGCGCCGCTTGAGCCAGGGCTTTGAGGAGCCCACGGTCTGAGGTGGGCGCACGAACCGAGACCCTCTTGAGATGCTCGTTAACATCGTGGCCTTCCTCTGGCTCGAACAGGTTGCCTCCAATTGCTTTAAAATAGCAGGAGAGAAAATCCTCGGTAAAACCCTCTTTGAGCACATACAATCCGAGTTTGCGTCCATTCAATGTCACCGTTGCCCGGGTAACTCGCGGAGAAGGAATTCCTGCAGCGCGAAACAACTCACCTCCTAGCAGTTCGTTGCAATAGCTGGGGTCTTCAACCGAATTGTTGAGATGTATCCTTCTCAACCCATGAAACCGCTGGCCATCGCGAAAATTCGCAAAATCCAGCGTAAAGCCCGGCTTGTCGTCGACTGGCCGAAAACTGCCGACAGACCCTTTGAGATGTACTCCGACCTCCTGGTAGAGCGCATTTCCTTCGCGCACCTTCGCGCGAACGAACTCGCGGGCTTCATTGGCAAGTTTCTCCAGGGCCCGCGGAGTTATCTCAAGATCAAGATGGCAGACCATGCCCTCGGCAAAAAGCTCTGCTCCCGGAAGAGAATTCGTTCCCGGTGGCGTTTCAGAAAAACCTTTGCAAGCTGCGCCCCAGCAAACGCAAGCGAAGAGGAGGCAACCCATCCAATGCAGACGTGACTTCGAGTGGAGAACGGTCGTACTCAGGCAGAGACGGGCGCGGTGCCCTCGCGCCGCAGAGCACCCCATCCGAATTTGCGCGTCAGTATGCATTCAAATTCCAGCGGCTGAACGCTGACCTTTACAAAGCCAGTGTACGTCATGTTTTTCAAGCGCCAACAGTTCGTTACGCTGCTGCAGAGAAAAGCCTGCGCTGCGGCACGCGGACTTTGTTCTCCGCGCGCAGCTTTCAACGGGTTGGACTATTGCTGGATTTCTTTTTGACCAGGACCAACGAGTTAGCGCTCGGCCGTTCGTCTCCCTCGCTGGGACTGTTGCGTACGGCGCCCAGCGCCCAAAGAGTTGCCGATCCGCCCCCATCCATATTCATGGCCTGGAGACAACCTAATTTTTTTACGAGGTAAGTCGCGAGTTCGGGAAACGTCATGCCCACCGAGAGATTGCTTTGGCGTCCATCCACTTCCACCATAAAAATGTAATCGTTATTCCAGCCTAACGCCGTACGTGGATGCCTCATATGAATAAACCCCGGCCATTGCATGGGCTTTCCATCCTGAACGAGCGCGGGTCCGCCGCCGATAGCCACATTGGCACCCGAAAGGTCGGGAACGGTTTCAGTCGCAAGCTGTACAACTGCACCGGCCCGAACAGCGGGCATGTGTGGCGTCAAGCCCGGGCCGACTGACAAAACCATCGTATCGCTATCCAGTGCGGCATTGCCGGAGTCGACCACCTGACGGACTTTGGCCGTGTAAGTCCGCCCAATCTGCAGAGGCAACCAAGGTCCGTTCGTTCCACGCTCCAGGATGAGATCGAATCCGCCGGTAGTTCGGGTTGATGTTCCGGTGACCGAAGTATATAAGACGGCGGCGTCGTCCTCACGAAGTTGGTTTAGTCCAATCGGTGTGAATTTGCCATCCGGCCAAATCACTCGGAAGTGCGAAAACACATTAGTCATATGGGGCGTGTCATGGGCGTCCATCCAAAAACAGGTGTGCCCTGCCGGAGTGCTGATGACTTCGCCGCAATGGATCTGCACGTCACGCGGACGGCCCAAATACTTTTCACTCTTCTCGTAAAAGTCACCGTTAATGGCGGCCAACGGTTGACCGCATTCGGCCGGCAAAGCCTTAATTTGGTCCGAAACGATCGCCATCCCGAGCGTCGTTCCTTTGCCCAAAGTGGTGCAGAACTCGAAATCGTGGTGAGCGCGCTCGACGCGAACGACGTGGATTGATAGCGGCAGGTCCTCGTTCACATCGTTGGTATAGGAGAACCACCGCTCCGATTTTGGGTTCTCGTTAGTGCTTGTTTGCCCTCCGAATAGCGGTGCGGCACCTGACAAAACCAGAAACCCTAAGCCGACAACTATACCTGTTCTCATGCGAAACCTCACTGGCCGTTGGAAGCACGCGACGTTCCAGGGGCTGGGTTCTTTCTAACGACAACCAGCGAATTGGCGATTTCTCGTTCCGCGCGGTCGCAAGGGCTGTTGCGCACCTCGCCGTCGAACCAAAGAGTTGCGGAGCCACCCCCGTCGAAATTCATCGCTTCCTGACAGCCCAACGCCGTCATGAACCCGGCAAGTTCCTCCAGTGTCATGCCCACTGACAGGCTCCGTTGACGTCCATCCACCTCAACTAGAAAAAAAGAATTATCGTTCCATCCCACCGCCGCCCGGGGATGACGTTCAAACATGGAACTGGACTCATAACTTTCTGAACCATTGGACTCAAGCCGTTGTTTGCGGCCCTTATGCACCAGCATCGGTCCGCCGCTGATGGCGCTTTTGACGCCCCGTAGCGCAGGTAATGTGGCTGTCGACAACTGGATCACGGCCCCGGGCTGCAATCGGGGCACCCGCTGCATTGCTCCGGGGCCGACTGAAAGCACCAGCGTATTAGTCGTCAAGGGCGTGTCTCCCCTTTCCCGAACTCCTTTTACAACTGCCGTGTAGGTTTTTCCAACTCGCAACGGTAACCAGGCGCTTCCTTCGCTACGCTCTAGAATCACCTCGATACCTCCTCCTGAAGTGCGCGTCGAACGGCCAACCGCGGGGGTGTACAGTTCAATTCCGTTAAACGATCGATCGCCGTTCAATCTGAAGGAATTCGAGGTGCCACTGGGCCAGACGACCTGAAAGGCCGGCATTACGTTTCCGGAATGCACTTCCCCGTTTACATCCAGCCACATGGTGATCTTGTTATTAGGCCCGCTGACCAGCTCGCCCTCGAGGACTTGCAAGCCTCGGGGCGCACCCGCATACGATCGGTCCCGTTGGTAAAAGTCTCCATTTATCGCCGCCACCGGCGCGCCAAGTGAGCTGCTCACCAGGTTTACCTGCTCGCTCAACGTGTCCAGGCCTAGCGCCGCATTGCCTGCGTGCACCGAATGAACTTCATACACTGAGTTGGACCTCTGCACTTGCACGACGTGAATCGACCATGGCACGTCGGCGATCCGATAATTTGTGTAACCCAGTCCGCTTGAGTCCAGGGGCACCTCCAGCGCAGAGCCCGAATAGCATAGAAAAAGAATGCCGATCAACACGGCGAGGCGCGCGGCGTGCAACCAATGGAGGCATCCTGCGGAGTTTCGGATGCTGAGTCTCTGTGTAATCCGGTAAACCATAGTCAGGACAGCTAGCATCCATTGTACCGGCAACGGCCCCCTTTCTCCATCATTTGCAGTCAGCATGCAGCGCTTTGTTAGTTGGTTACTGCCCCTTTTGTGCGGATGCAGGTGCGGACGTTCCACCGGGCGTGACGGGAGGTTTGCGCAACAGGTCACCAAAATCTGCCAGCAGGTCGTATTTTTTCTCCCACGGCGTGTACATGATGCCTCGAACCTTTTTTGTCTGACGCGCAATTTGCAACCAGCCCTCGACATCTTTTAAATCAGGAGCGTCATAGTAGCACGCCACCAATGTGCGAAAACCCTGGTCTGCAAAAAACCGCATGCTCGCCTCGCGTGGTTCACCGCCCCAAACCGTCATGATGAGGTTTTTGGGTACATGCTTCCACGAATCGGTGAAATCGCCATCCACCAGGTAATAGTTCCCGTGCGCATTGTGATTTGGGTCGAACATATCAGACCAAATATAGATCTCCACGCTGGGGATGTGGTTGCGCAGAATCGAAGCCTGTTTGGTAACACATTCGCCGAGCAATTCGCCCATATTGCGTCCTTTGCATGCCTGGCATGTCCCGCCCATTCGAATTTCGTCTGTATTGAGTAGAACGCTGCGAGGCTGCAAATGCTCCGCAAGTAATTTCGCTTCGTGGTCGAAAATTTCATAGAGCTCGGGCTCAGCCATGCAAACGGTCACCTGCGAATCATGGATGAGCATTGAATGATACCAGCTAACTCGAAGTCGATCGCCTTCCTGGATCCGGCTTCCCGGCAGTATCTTCAACGGCAACGCCTCGGTATCGTCCCGGAACGGGTTCAATTGCGGATCCTGCAAAGGGGCATAGTCCTTACTTTCTGTGTAGGCGAGCGACCCGTTCTCATTTTCAACTTTAACGGGTGTGCCTTGCCGATGCAGCACGTTGACGGGACCGACTTCTTCAATCGTCCAGTCGTCGAGCCAGACTTTTCCGGATTGCCCGCCCCAAAGCCCTGCATAAAGCGAAACCTTGTCGAACTCGAGGCTGTTGAAAAGCAGGCTCAGTTTGCGCCAATCGGTGGTGGCCGGCACATGGAATTCGCGCGGTGCCAGAGCCCGTTCCCCAGCCAGCACCTGCACCCGGAACGCATTGGCAGGCTGCAAGTTTTCTGTTTTCACCCATACACTAAGGCGGTAGCAACGACGCGGCTGCACTTTCACAGACTGCATCACGCGACCATGCCCATATTGGTTCGCGGTGAACTTCTCCAGTCGCAACGAGGCTTTTCCACCGTGCTTGGTTTCAGTATCTACGAAACTGACTTCTCCGGGTTGATCGCAAAAGTCGAAGCCCTGCACCTTGTTTTCGCTGAACTCTTCGAATCCGCCATTTTTTAGATCAACACTGTTGGTGTCCGCCAGGCGCGCTTCTCCTTGTTTTACTAAAAATGGAGCGCGTTCCACAGGCAAACCTTCTGCCAGGTTGCGGTTATGAGCCAGGGCGCCCCCTCCGTAGCCAATGGAAAAAACGGAGGGGATCAGTTCCAGATGGTTGTCGTCGCAAGCTTTTTTGATCTGGTCGAGGCGCTTGAAATATTCGGGCGACTTTTTACAAAGCGTGTCGAGGTCGAAGGAAACAACCGCGCCGTTCAGCTTGTGTTTGCCGCCCGTTTCAAGGATTCGGGTGATTTCGGGAACATCATTGTCGCTCTGCAAACTCCACCCAAAAATCCATACAAACCGGTCGGCGAACCGTTCGGCAGCGCTCAGGTTCAATGCCAATAAGGAGATAACCGCAAACAGGGCAGCCTTTTTCATGCAAGGAAGTGTGCGCGGGCAGGAAAGGCAAGCGGGCGAGCTATCGATGGAAAAAGACAGTCTGCCTTCATGTCTCGCACGCGATCGAGTCTAGCAGAGGAACAGCGATTTAGCCACTTTGATTTAGACCCGTCCGTCTGGATTAGACCAGGATGAGGGGAACGAGCCCCTCCTTGATCCGTAAGCCTCGTAAGCGACCCGCAAAATTGTCAAATCTCGCATACGGCGATCAGCATCTTCGGTCATTGAGATGAGCTCTTCGGCCTCCTCTCTGCTCGCCCACACAACGGCCATCGTTTCTCCATCGAACCTCCCGGTTTCCTCGATCGGCGCCATCAGGAAATACTCATCCTGCGTTTGGATTTCATCGGCGGGAATGATCACACGGCGGAGTATTTTCGCCCGCACCCCTGTTTCCTCAAATACCTCCCGAAGTGCGGTTTGCTCGGCTGTCTCACCGCCCTCCGGTTTTCCTTTGGCAAAGGTCCAAATGCGGGTTTTGTGCAGTCCTCGCGGTTTCCTCAACAAAACACGGCCCGCGTCGTTGATGAGGACCCCGCCATATGCTCGTTTCATTCAATCATCAAACGTCCTGAAGATGACTATACGTCGAAGTGGCCTAGCGTGCGAAATAATTCAATTGGGCAAACCCCTTGCCATAATCCCTTCCTCAGAAAATACTCCCCCATGAACCGTCGCGCCTTTGTCCAAACTGCCGCAACCTCCACCGCCGCTCTGGCCGCAATTCCCTGGACTCGGCTTTCGGCCGCTGAACGCCCTCAGTGGCCAATCGGTTGCTTCAACCGGCCGTGGACCAATTGGAGCTACGATGACGCTCTCGATGGGATTGCCGCTGCCGGCTACAAACTCACCGGCCTGCTTTCCCCTCACCGTGGCGAAGCATTCACCGAAAGCTCGGCCACGCCTGAATACCTGGACGGATTGAAAAAGCGCATCGCTCAACGAGGCCTTGCTGTCAACATGACTTCCATCCGCTTTCGCGCCGGCGCTCCTCTGGTCGATAACATCGCGGATTTGCGAAAACAAATCGAAAACGCCGCCCGGTTGGAACTGAAGTTCATGCTCACGTTCGGGGTGGATCGGCCGGAGCATTATGAGGATTTTTATAAGCTCATGGCCGATGCTGCCGCGCAGGCGGAAAAACGCGGGCTACATATTGTCCTCAAGCCGCACGGTGGCGGGAGCGGAGCATCGGAAGAAATTCTGCGCTGCCTGGAAAAGGTCTCGCACCCTAATTTCAAGATCTGGTATGACGCCGGCAATATCATTTATTACACCGGCAAAGATCCTGTGGTCGAATTGAAACCTGTCGCTCGATACGTGACCGGGTTTTGTGCAAAGGATTGTCCCGGACCCAAAGGGGAAGTGATGTCACAATTCGGCACCGGCAAAGTGGATTTTAAATCCGTTTTTGCTCAACTCAAAGTCGCTGGTTTCAATGGCCCCGTCATGGTCGAGGGTGTGCAAGTGGGCGCCACGACAGAAGAAACCACCGCGAATGCCCGCGCCAACCGCGTGTTCCTGGAAAAGGTGTTCGACACGATCTAAAGCGACCACGAATGCACACGAATAAACACTAATGGAAAAGGACGAGCTGGATTTTTGAGCTGAGGCGATAAGTTCCACGAGTACTCTTAGTCTATGTTCCCAAAACGCAATTGAGATCATGAATTCTGTCTGGATTAGTGTGTGTTCGTGTCCATTAGTGCTCGTGTCCATTCATGGTTTGTCCCTACCCCAGCAGCACCACGGCAATCCTCGCAAAAAGCCAGTAGCCGGCGATCCAAAAGGCGGACTCTTTGATTGTCACACTGGCCAGCCGGGATA
>Ga0306920_100015611_pt1 | contig 10420 bp, 11 predicted proteins | sample flu12Cox44000170_FD_204666 | JGI IMG/M metagenome (GOLD analysis project Ga0306920, IMG submission 204666) | Lab enrichment of tropical soil microbial communities from Luquillo Experimental Forest, Puerto Rico - flux4day.12C.oxic.44.000.170 (v2)... | ecosystem: Environmental > Terrestrial >... | reverse complement strand
ATTTCGGCGCCACACAATTCGCGGTGCGCTGAGGAGGCCCGGCGATACGGCACCGGTGTAACGCTGCTCCGCTATAATCCGCGCATCGTGTCGGCCGGAAGGTCCTGCCACCGGTCTCTTGCCGCTCGGAGGCGGCGTCATGCGTATTCCGATTGGTTTGAAGATCTTTGGCATCGCCCTCGGGTTGCTGATCTTGATGGCGACCGCGGCACTGCTGAGCATGCAGATGACGCGAACCGTCGACGGTCAGCTCGCGATCATCGACCAGAATTATTTCCCGGCTTATGTCGCGCTCGCCCAGGCCAATATTCGTTCCGTTGAGGAATCGGCCTATGTCCGCCGGGTGCTGCTGAGGATCGCCGAACCGGGTGACAATGCCGCGAGGCTCGATCAGCTGCGCCAACTGGTCGCCAGCACCGGCAAGACAAGCGACGAACGGATTGCCGAATCCCGCCGATACATCAACCGACAGATCGCCGATCCGCTTGATTTCGACGACAACATCGCGCTGGCACGGCTCGATGACAAAATCGAGAATTTGCAGGAGCAACGGCAGCATTACGAAGCGGTGCTCGGCAAATTGCTCGCCGCCGCTGAGGCCGGCAACAAACCGGTGGCCGGCGAATTGCTCGGCGAGCTCGACGACTCGCGCGACGATTTCGACCACAAGATCGACGCCGCCCGCAACGAAATGCGGCGGCTGGCGGGTGCTGCCATCGTCGGCACGCGCGCCTACCAGCGGCGTGTCGTCACGATCGGCGTGGCATTGCTGGCGCTCGCGGCACTGCTCGGCATCACCGTCGCAGCCCTTGTCACCCTTGGTCTGGTGCGTCCGGTGCGCCGCCTGCTGCTCGGCACCGCTGCGGTCGAGCACGGCGCGCTCGACACCGTCGTCCCGGTTACCTCGCGCGACGAAATCGGCTCGCTGACCCGGTCCTTCAACAGCATGGTCGGCGAATTGCGGGTCAAGGCGCAGATCCGCGACACCTTTGGCAAATATGTCGATCCGCGCATCGTCGCCGGGTTGCTCGACCGGCCGGAGCTGACCGACGCCAAGGGCTCGCGCCGCGAGATGACAATCTTGTTTTGCGATATGAAGGAGTTCACCACTCTCAGCGAGGGCATGACACCGGCGGCGCTGGTCAATCTGTTGAACCGGTACATAACGGTGATGTCCGAGCCGGTGCGCCGCAATAACGGCATCATCGACAAGTATGTCGGCGACGGGATCATGGCCTTTTGGGGCCCGCCCTTTACCGGTGCCGACGATCATTCCGGGCTTGCTTGTCTGGCGGCACTCGAACAGCTCGCGGGCCTTCCCGGCTTTCGGGCGGAGCTGCCCGAGATCACCGGTCTGAGACGCGGCTTTCCCGAGGTCGACCTTCGCATCGGGATCGCCACCGGCGATGTGGTGGTCGGCAATATCGGCTCGGAGCAGACGCGCAACTACACGGTAATCGGCGACACCGTCAATTTGGCCTCGCGCCTGGAAGGGGCCAACAAGACCTATGGCACGCGGGCGCTTGTCAGCGAAGGAACCAGCCGTCTTGCCGCCGATTTGGTGGAGACCCGCGAGATCGACCAGGTACTGGTCGTCGGCAAGACCGAGCCGCAACGCATCTTTGAATTGCTTGGGCGCAAAGGCGAAGTCAGTGGCGAGCTCTTGACGCTGCGCGACGCCTTTGGCACCGCACTCGGCGCCTATCGCCACAAAAATTGGGATGAGGCGCGCGCCGGGTTCGAAAACTGTCTCGAGATCGTGCCCGGTGACGGACCGAGCACGGCATTCCTGCGTCGGATCGCACAGTTCTGCACCGCGGCACCCGACCCCGGCTGGGACGGCGTGTGGTCTCTCGCGGAAAAGTGAGCCGGGATCAAATCCGTCCCAGTGACCAAGCGAACTCGCCTCAGCCGTGATGATGGTGCATCGGCGCAGCGGGGCTAGCGTAGCCGCGAAGCTGCTGGTAGAGGGCGATCTGGTCGACGCTCAGCAGCGCCCGGGTGTCGAGATGCGCGGCCAGATGCGCGCAGCGCAGACGCCCCTGCAGCTCGGCTATTGCAGCAGTCTCGGCGGCGAGCTGATTGGGGGTAATCTCGCTCTTCGCGAATAGCTGGTCGAGCACCCGTTCACGCTCGACCAGTTCCGCACCGAGCGGCTTCGCTGTCGCGCTCATCCGATCAAAAATCGCTTGGACTTGTTGTCGCTGTTTATCGGTGAGCTTGAGTTGCTGGGCCAGCGTCAGGACGTGGGCGGGACCCGGGTAGCCATTTAGCTCGGCCGCCTTCGCGAAACCCATGCCCTCGCCATTGAGCAATGCGGCGATCTCGTCATCCGAGAGGGCCTTGATCGTCCGGGTCTGCTGTCCAGCATAAGGCATCGACGACTGATCGGCGAACGCGGCCGGGGCGAGTACGAGCGTAGCTAGGACCAGAAGAATAATTCGCGAGTTCATGGCCGGCCCTTATGCATTAGCGGAGTGCGTTTTGGCGGTACGGCGCAGCGCCTGTGGCGGCTGGCCGAAAGCCCGGATAAAGGCCCGGCGCATGCGTTCAGGGTCACCAAAGCCGGTGCGGACCGCCACGCGCTCGATCGGCTCTGCGCTGCTCTCGACGATATCGCGGGCAGCCTCGATCCTCAGGCGCTCGATCGCCTTGGCGGGGGTAACGCCCATTTCCGCCGCAAAGGCTCGGGCAAAGTGCCGGGGGCTCATCACCGCACACTCGGCCAGCCGCTCGACCGACAGACTTTCGTGCAAATGTTCTCGCGCCCAGCCCAGTAAAGACGCGAACCGGCCGCTTGGACGATCTGCTTCGAGCAACGCCGAGAATTGCGATTGCCCGCCGGGGCGGCGGTAATAGACGACGAGCTGTTGCGCCGTGCGCTTGGCAACACCTTCACCGAGGTCGTCGGCGACCAGTGCCAGAGCGAGGTCGATGCCGGCGGTGATCCCGGCCGAGGTCCATACCGCGCCGTCGCGGGTGAAGATACGATCGGGATCAACCTGGACTTGTGGATAGGCACGGGCCAGCTCGGCTGCTCGACCCCAATGAGTGGTGGCGCGGCGGCCATCGAGCAATCCGGCTGCGGCCAGAATAAAGGCCCCTGAGCACACGCTTGCAATCCGCCTCGCCCGGGCGCTGGCGGAACGGATAAAGGCCAGTGTCTCGAGGCAGGCTGTGGCTTCTCGGCTCCCCCAACCGCCGGCGACAATCAATGTGTCGAGCGGGTCGTCGAAGAGGCCCTCCGCTATCAATTGCGCACCAGACGAGCTGATCACCGGCCCGGCAGTCTTGGCAATGACTCGCAGCCGATAGGAAGGCGGCGTGGTATCGCGGGCGGCTGTGTCAAAAGCCGCGATTGGCCCCGCCGCATCGAGAAGCTGGAAATCAGGAAAGATCAGAATGGCGACCGTGCGCATGTCCGGAAGTGAGGGAAAATTGGCATTTCAGCCGAAGCCTATGGCGTTTAGGATCCTCGCGTCAACAATCGCGGAGGGCTCAGCGATGGGCGAGTGCCACCTGGTTATCGTCTTCGCCCTGTTTCCGGGGGCAACGCAGCTGGATTTTACCGGGCCCCACCAGGTGCTGTCGCGACTGCCCAGTGCCACGGTGATCCTGGCGAGCCCCAAAGGCGGCACGATCGAGGCCGATGGCATGATTTTCGCCGGATTGCGCCGCCTCGCCGACATCCCGGCCTGTGATCTGATTTGCGTGTCGGGCGGCGGCGGAGTCACCGACAACGCGATCCATGACGAGGTCTTTCTCGCTGAGCTGCGCCGGCTCGCCGCGAGCGCGCAATACGTGACCTCGGTATGCACGGGCTCGATTGCGCTCGGCGCGGCGGGGCTATTGCGCGGCAGGCGCGCGGCCTGCCACTGGCTGTGGCGCGATCTGCTCGTGCCGCTTGGTGCAATCCCCGACCCGGCACGGGTGGTGCGCGACGGCAATGTCATCACCTGTGCGGGTGTCACCGCCGGCATCGATTTCGCGCTGAGTGTGGCCGCCGAGCTCGCCGGGCCGGAAGTGGCGCAGGTGATCCAGCTTCAGATGGAGTACGCGCCGGACCCGCCATTCAACGCCGGATGCCCCGAAACAGCACCATCCGCGGTGTTGGCGCGCGTGCGCGAGCTCAACGCGCCGCTGGCGGCGCAGCGGCGGGCAGCGGTCGAAGCCGCGGCAGCGCGGTTCGGGCAGTGACCGTCATGCTGGAGCTGCGGCCCAACTGCGAATGCTGCGACAAGGATCTGCCGCCCGACGCGGCAGATGCCCGCATCTGCAGCTACGAGTGCACGTTTTGCGCCGAGTGTGTGGAGAAGGTGCTGCTCAATGTCTGTCCAAATTGCGTTGGCGGGTTTGCGCCGCGTCCCATCCCGCCGCTCACCGAGCGAAGACCAGGAGTCTCCCTCGAAAAACAGCCGGCGTCGGCAAAGCGAGTGCACCTGAAATGGCCACGTCAGGAGGTCGTCGACTTCGCTCGCGCAGTTCGTGACATCCGACCGGAGAACCGCTGAGACGTCGGGCAATAAACCGCAGTATCGACAGCCGCTGCCTCACGATTTGGACCTCGCTGCAACGAGCCGGCGGACGATCGCCGCCTGATGCATTCGGTGATCAATCCGAGAATCGGCCCAGAGCCGGGTTGATGGTCGCGGTGACGAGAACAGCAATGCCGATCACCCACCAGCATGACGGCTTGCCATCGAATAGACGGCGGGAAATCGTCAAGTCAGCTCCGGCCAGGATCAGCAGGGCGCCGACTGCGGCCATCGGGATAATCGCGAACAGCGCAGCAGCATGATCGGCAAACCCGATCGGGAGCACGAGGACTGCGACGCCGAAGAGGATCGGGGCCAATCCGGTTCGTTCGCCAAAGCGGTATTGCGCCTGCAGGCCACCGGCACGTGGCGCAGCCGCCGACGGCGGTGCCGTCGACGCATTTCGGCATTAGACCGAGCGACTCTAGGGGCCGTCATTATCGCAATAAAGCCGTCGTTCTTAGGCCTCTTTGTTCGACATGACGAGGTCCTCCTGACGAGGTCCTCCATTCCCACAGTTGAAGCTCCAGTGGGGGTGCTGGTGCTACCGACGAATTATGGTCTCGGCGTTAGCAAATTCTCTCATCGCTTCCTCTAAATCTTTCAAAATATCTTTCATCAACGCCTGGGGAGTCGGGCCTTCGGTGACTGTCTCGTGCCGCCATTGAATGTCGAGATTCGCTTTGTCCCGCGCGATGATCTCCGAATATGTGAATGGTTGGAAGTGAGCGGTTTCCTTGCGCCGAGTCGGATCGTCCGCGTGGTAGCACTGAATGAAATCCGTCAGGTCTTCAGCCTCAATCGGGTTTTGCCTGAGTGAAAATTTTTGGTTTGAGCGCAGGTCATAGACCCAGACTTCTTTCGTCGCCGGACCCTGCGTTATCGGCTTCTTGTCGAAGAATAGCACGTTTGCGTTAACGCCGGGCGAATACCAGATTCCAGTAGGTAGCCGTAACAGCGTGTGAACCTCGCATCGCTGGAGCAATGCCCGACGAATCTCTTCGCCTGCGCCGCCTTCAAATAGTACATTATCGGGAACTACCATTGCGGCGCGACCGCGTTCATTGAGCATTGAATAAACGTGCTGTACGAAGTTGAGCTGCTTGTTACTCGTTGTGGCCCAGAAGTCCGGCCGCTCGTAGGAAATCTTGTCAGTCTGGTTCTTTCCATCCGCGCCAACAATGGTAAAGCTGCTCTTCTTCCCAAACGGCGGATTTGTAAGAACCATGTCCACTGGCTCAGCCTTGGATTCGAGGCTGTCCGAAATTGACACCGGCGGGTGTCCCTGGTCGGTACCAATGCCGTGGAGGAAAAGATTCATCGCACACAATCGAGCGACATTTGGGACGAGATCAACTCCATGCAAAGTCCTCGTCCGGAGATAGACAGCCTCCTCGGCGCTTACTGTCTTGCTTTTAAGATACTCAAATGCTGCTAAGAGAAAACCACCTGTGCCACATGCCGGATCGGAAATTAGCATCACGGGCTCAGGTCGCATCACCTCTACGATAGCGCGAATGACCGGCCGCGGCGTGAAGTATTGTCCGGCTCCGCCTCGTACATCATCTGCGTTTCGGGCCAACAACCCGTCGTAAACTTCACCTTTTACGTCAACATCTAGCCGCGACCAATCCTCCCCGTCGATCATTTGTAGGATTAGGTGAAGTTTGGCTGGATCGTTTATTTTGTTCTGTGGCTTAGTGAAGATCAGCCGATTAAACCCGGGAGTTCACTCAACTTACGCAATCCTTGATGATACCGCTCCAAACGTTTCGCATTATCATTGATATTCTTCAATGCTCCCCAAGTGTAGCGCGATGGAATCTCACTCGCCCCAGCTTGCCTTTGCTCCCATGCCATTTCCAGAAAAAGCAAATATGTGATCTGCTCTGTGTAATCCATGAATGCCAGGCCATCGTCTCTGAACACGTGAGCGAGGCTCCAGACCTTCTGAACAAGGGCGCTACTTTCTTGATTCATGGGCAAAATACCTTGGAGTTATGTTGCCTGGGCTTGAGATGCGAGACGTTGCGCCCACTGCTCTGGCCGGCATCGAAGACACTCAGAAGCGGTCGCGGAGAACTTGGCGTCAAAATTTACTAACTTCCGTAGTTTCAAAATTTGTTGTTTCACAGCCTCCCGCTTTGTTGCCGATGGACTGCTTGACATTTCGGCCATCAAGTTTTGACAGTAGTTCACTTCGCGGACGCATCTGGACCAGACGTCGCGGCGCGCTTCCATCAATGGCTCGTGTTCGCGAAGTTTATACCGCTTGATGGATTCTTCAACGCGGGCTGTGTTCCACGCGTCCAGGTCCGGCAGGGGTTTAAAGTCGCCATTTTCGTCGAAACACACGAGGAGGGGGTCCTCGGGTCGCGTCGGGTCGAGGAGGTAAGGCACCTCGTCTTCGACATTCCGATCTGCAGCATTTGCCTGATGGCTTCCGTTTCGAAGTGGGAAGAATCCCCCCTTCTTCCGATTGCCGACGTTGCCGCAGATCCGGAAGTTATGCCAATCAAACGCCAGCCACCAGTAACCGTCTCCGCGCTCAGTGCCGTCCAAGTTTTTCGCCGTTTTCTTTGGACGGTAATGCTCAATGTCCCAGTGGCTGAAGGAGTCGCGCGCCTCCGAGAACCAGCACTTGCCGTTGGAAAGTGCTAGGAGCCATGGTTTTAACTCCACACCGCGCTGTTGTGATCGATAATGTTGTCGCGCTCTGCCTTCGTTCCGGCAGCATCCAATTGGTCGGACAACGCCCTTGCCTTGGCGCACCAAGGCTTGTTGGGCTCTTCCCCCTCTAGATTAATAAACCTCACTTCTTCTTGTCCTTGAGAAGAATCTCATTGAGTATCTCGTCGGCAATTTTCTCCTGGTTCTTTTGCTCGCTTGCTGACAGGACCGGCTTGTGAAATTCCGACCGACGGGCCATCGCCCGGATAAACTGCGCATAATCGGGGTCCCGAAACTCGCGGCCAAATCCAAGCTCGCCAAGTTCCTGTGACAACCTCTCGAATTCACTTTCTTGCGTCTCATTACGCTCGTCCCCGAGGGCCAGCAGCCGGGCGCGCTCGTCCAGCCTTTCCTGAATCTCTGTCCCTACCGCGCTTCGCAATCCAAACATGTTTCGCAAAATTCCCTGTACGCCCATGCCCACGGGGTCTTCATCCGGCTCGAAGCTCGCCACTGTCCCGCTCTCTGAATTGCGCTCGAGAATCCCCACCTGATTACGCCGGAGATTGGTGAGGACGAGCGGATCGTGTGTGGCGATGAGCAGATGGCTGTTCTTCCCAGTGTCAGCGTGCTTGCGAAGGATGCCCAAATATTCCATGCCCCACGCCGGGTTCAAATGTGTGTCCGGCTCATCGAGGAGGAAGAGAGAGTCCTCGTCCCGCGTAAACCGAAGCATTCCCACCACGGTAAGCAATTGCTGTTCGCCCTCGCTCAACTCACGGAAGGTCAACGCTCCCGCGTGACGTACCTGTACGCGTATACGCGTTTCATGTTTCAAGTCCGACATAAACGTGCTCTCCAACAGCTTGAAAAACTCCGCCGCCTTGAAGGTATCCTTCTCAACAGCAGCCTCCTGGCGGCCCTCCTTCCGTTGCATCGCGGCTACCGACTCACGCGCCAGCTCCCGCAGCTTCTCCAAGTCACGCAGGTAGAGATAGAGAAACTCCGTGTTCTCCACCCGATCGAAGCTGTGCTGAATCCGTCCCGGCAGTCGGAGCGGAGCTAGAGCGCACTCATAGACACAGGACAGGAAGTCCTTGACGACTCCCCCGGCATACCAAAAGCGCGGGTCTCCATCCTTGCGCCGTTTCTGTCCTCTGGCCCAGTGCGGACGTTTGAGGACGAAGAGTGCGCTCTCCAGCTTCCTCAATCCACGGATACTCGCTGAGGAATTCGGTGACTTCCGGGTCTTCGGTCATGAAGAACGCGAGCAGAGCAAAGTGCGAGTGAATCGGCTTCGCGTAAAACAGCGGACGTAGTGGGATGACGTTGCCCTTGAGCAGTTCGTCACGAAACTCAAGCTGCGGCTGGAAAAAGTGGTGCTCCATGCGGTTGCTAACGCCGGAGTAATACGTGACGACGTAGCGCGGCAGAAACTCTCGGATGTCCTTCCTCGCAATGCGAAGTTCCTTGCCCTTCTCGGTAACTGTAAACGAAAACGCGTTAATAGGCTCTCCGTCTCTCGCGGTAAGAGTTGGCCGGGAAGAGGCGGTGTCCCCTCTATCATTTGCGGGGGGCGGGTTCCAGATGCGCACTGCAACGGCGCCGCCTCGCAGTGTGTAGCGGAGATCATAACCGAAATCCGTCGTTGCCTTTCCGTTAATGAGGTCACGGAAAATGATGACCAGCGCCTCGAACAGGTTACTCTTCCCTGAGCCGTTTCGGCCGAGCACCACCGTCACTGGTTCTTGGCACGTCTCGTCAAAGTCTATCGTGAAACCGTTGAGGTTCTTGAAGTGGTCAATCTTAAGGTAATCGAGCCTCATTGCAGCGCTTTCAATAGTATCTGTCCTCCGCGTCTCCGTTGTTCCTCGATCTTCGTCGGAGTTGATGTCAACTCTCGCAGTTCGGCGAAGAACTGGTCCACCGACTCCTGAGAATGACCGGACGCACGAAAAAGCTCTTCCGGCGTCATCGGCTCTCCCTTCTCTTTGAGAACCACGAATAGGTCTCGGCGTTCGGCGGCTTTCATTTCGGATCTATATCTGGACATAGGGGTGGCTTTCGGTGTCTGGGCTTCGGCTTCCCAGGTGGCGCGAATGCGCTCAAGTAGGACAGAAGCGGGTTCGTCCCGTGAGTCTTGGGGGATAAGGCGGCCCGCGAAGGCTTCGCGGAGCAGGGACTGGCGGGTGTGGCGTGCGCGGTCGAGTTGGCGGTCGAGCGTCGCAGTCAATCGGTCGGCTGCCGCTAAACGACGATCCGCTTCGCGAACGATCAGGACTTGTTCAACTTTCGATGGGAGCGGGAGAGGAGTGACCTTGAGGTTCCGGCCGGAAATGCCCCATTGGCCGGCTGTGGTGAATAGGTGTGCCTCAATGTATTGCCGCGATGCACCGCTGTTTGCGGCCATTGCGATAAATGACGGGAGCGGTTCGTCACCTTGGACTGGGACACCTCGTATAAGTTTGTCGGGGAAGACAACGGTTTCGATGATTGGAGGCACCCGCCCACAAGCTCCGGCGAGCTTACGACTTCCATTGTAACGAGTGAAAAGGAGGTCACCCTCCTGCAACGCGTAGTCCCGGTACTTCTCTGTCGTGGAAGCCGGCAGATAGCGGCAGTCACTCAACTCTACACGCAAGGCGCGGACAGCGCTTATTCGTAAAATCGGAAGCCCATCTGTTTCACGTGGTGCTTCTGAGACCCCGTTCCGGAGGGCTGAAAGGAGTTGATCAAGAGACGCCCATGTCCAGCCCTGTGGCAGGTTTGGAACATCCTCGGTGTCGGGTAGGTGGGGCTCGGGGTAGCGAGATTTCCACTCACCGGCTATGCGTTCCTTGCCGGCAGCGCGTAGCCGCTGCAACCCGACCTCTTCCCAGCGCTGGCGGCGGATGGCGAGGAGACGCTGCAACAGCGCTTCGCCGGTTTCGATGTCTGCCTCTTTGTTCTTCCGTTGAGCTTCGCGCCAATCGCGGGTGAGTTCGCCGGTTACCGCGGCGCGCAAGACGGCTTCGCGGTAACGCGGGAGTCGTTCGCGTGCTCGGATCGCTGCCGCTTCGGCCCGCTGCACTGCGGAAAACGCGACGTTCAGCTCGCCAACAATTCTTTCCTGCTCAGCGACAGGAGGCATAAGGATGGGAAAGTGTGACAGTTTCTGAAAATCAACGCGCGGACGTTCACCGCTGACCTGTCCATTGGCAAAGGCGACGAAATCC
>Ga0306920_100015607_pt1 | contig 10421 bp, 3 predicted proteins | sample flu12Cox44000170_FD_204666 | JGI IMG/M metagenome (GOLD analysis project Ga0306920, IMG submission 204666) | Lab enrichment of tropical soil microbial communities from Luquillo Experimental Forest, Puerto Rico - flux4day.12C.oxic.44.000.170 (v2)... | ecosystem: Environmental > Terrestrial >... | reverse complement strand
GGTCGACAAGTCTCGACTTACTGCTGAGTTGACTCGCAGCCTTGACAAGCTGAAGACCGGTAACGCAAGAACGCCTGCGCTCAGCCCGACTCTCCTAAAGATGTTGACGGAGGCCTGGACCGTAGGCTCCATCGACTTCAGCGCAGTACGGATCCGCACTGGTTTCACAATCCTTGCTCTGGTCGCCGATGGAGAATTAGCTCGCTTGATGCGTGAGATCAGCCGGGAATTCCAAAAGATCCAGCCCGATGCTCTTCGCCAGAACTTTCTGTCCATCGTAGCCGGTTCCCACGAAGAAGAACTCGCGGCCATAACAGAATCGCCAGTGGAAGGGGCTGCGGCACGCGTCAAGGGTGGCAAGACTCCCAACCTCGATCAGTACACGGTGAATCTCACCGAAAGCGCCAGACGTGGAGAGATCGATCCTGTTCTGGGGCGAGATTTCGAAATTCGTCAGATCATCGATATTTTGACCCGTCGTCGACAGAATAATCCCATCCTAACCGGCGAGGCAGGAGTTGGAAAGACAGCGGTAGTAGAGGGATTCGCCATTCGCGTGGCTCAAGGCGATGTTCCGCCGCCTCTCAAGAACGTTACCATCCGGACCCTCGATCTCGCCCTGTTGCAGGCTGGGGCGGGAGTGAAAGGGGAGTTCGAAAACCGGCTGAAGGGATTGATTGAGGAGGTGAAAGCCTCCCCGACGCCGATCGTTCTCTTCATTGACGAAGCTCACACCATGATTGGGGCCGGAGGGCAGGCCGGCCAGGGTGACGCGGCCAACTTGCTTAAGCCGGCGCTGGCACGTGGCGAGTTGCGTACCATCGCGGCCACGACTTGGTCGGAATACAAGAAATATTTTGAAAAAGACGCTGCTCTCGCTAGGCGGTTCCAGGTGGTGAAGGTCGAAGAACCGACGGAGCAGCAGTGCATGGTGATGATGCGCGGCATGGTGGACTCGCTGGAGAAGCACCACGAGGTACGCATCCTGGATGAGGCGGTCGCTGCCGGAGTGCGCCTTTCGCACCGATATCTGGCTGGCAGGCACTTGCCCGACAAGGCGGTCAGCGTCCTGGACACGGCATGTGCCCGGCTGTCATTGGGACAGAACACAACTCCGCCCGCCATCGAAGATGCGGTTCGGCAGATTGACGATCTGGAAGTACAACAGCGCATTCTAGAGCGAGAGTCTGCAGTCGGAGTCGACCATCAAGAGAGACTGTCCGAGCTTTCCCGCAAGAGGTCGGAAGTCGAGGCTCGCCTTGGGGCCTTAAGAGAGCGATGGAGCAAGGAGCGAGACCTGGTTAGCCGAATTCGTGACCTCCGGATAAAGCTGGAAGGGGTCGCCCCGTCGAATGGCAAGGAGGCTAAGTCAGCAGCGTCTCGATCGTCGGACACCCCAGTCGCCGCACCGGGCATCCCCGCGGCAACGGCAGGTATCGCCACTACCCCTGCCACGACGACGGTAGTCGAGCCAACCTCTGAGGAGCTGCGGTCCGAGCTCGCTAGGCTGCAAACGGAACTCTCGGCCCTACAAGGCGAAGCTGGCCTCATTCGCGTCTGCGTGGATGGGCAGATTGTCGGCGAAGTCATCTCCGGCTGGACGGGTATCCCGGTCGGGAAAATGATGAAGGATGAGATCGCAACTATCCTGTCGCTGCAGGATATGTTGGGCAATCGTGTCATTGGACAGTCTTATGCCCTTAACGTAATCAGCCAGCGAATTCAAACCTCCCGTGCCAGCCTCGATGACCCCAACAAGCCTGTCGGTGTCTTCCTGCTGGTTGGGCCAAGCGGGGTCGGTAAGACGGAGACAGCTCTAGCATTGTCAGACCTTCTTTATGGCGGGGAGCACAATCTGATCACCATCAACATGTCAGAATTTCAGGAGGCGCATACCGTTTCCACCCTGAAAGGATCGCCTCCGGGATATGTTGGCTACGGCGAGGGCGGAGTCTTGACTGAGGCAGTACGGCGGCGTCCGTACTCTGTGGTCCTTTTGGATGAAGTTGAAAAAGCACATCCCGACGTTCTGGAACTCTTCTATCAGGTCTTTGATAAAGGAATCATGGAAGACGGCGAGGGCCGTCAGATCGACTTCAAGAACAACATCATCATCCTCACGACCAATGCCTGTACCGACCAGATGATGAAGTTGTGCGCCGATCCGGAGACCGCTCCTACTCCACAGGGTCTCATCGGAGCACTCAAACCCGAGTTGAACAGAATCTTCAAGCCTGCCTTTCTGGGCCGCATGGTGATGGTGCCCTATTACCCGATACGAGACGAGGCTTTGAAGAAGATTATCATGCTCAAGCTGAACAAGATCCAACGGCGGATTCAGGAGAACCAAAAGATTACTTTGACTTATGCAGATCAATTCGTTGACGAGGTGGCCCGCCGTTGTACTGAGGTGGAGAGTGGCGCCCGCAACGTGGATAACATTCTTACCAATTCGCTTCTTCCTGACATTTCGCGGCAGATTTTAGGGCGCATGGCGGAAGGTGAAAAGCTGGGTGCGATGCACGTAACGATTGGGGAAGATGGAGGGTTTGTCTATCAATAGCTTTACAGGCGAGTCTGGGGATTCCGTGGAGATGGCACCTTGGTCAGCTTGACATTGGGAGCCGCACCGGGGCAGTCTTCGTCAGCCACTGATGGCGCCCAGCACAGACCAAGTAGGCGCGGATACCATGTCCCGATCCTGTTTGGCGACCGAGAGCGTTGCCGAGGCGATGATGCACAAGCAACTGACGACAGCGAAGCGTTTGTACGAGAGATCCAGCAAGAGGTTGAAGCCAGGAATATCACCCGAGGCATGGGATGATTTTGTGCATCACATGGTTCGGCATTGATCACAGGGCAATCGCTGCGGATAGTATCCGTTAATGTGATCAGAATGGGTTCGTTTTAATCATTGGAAGCAGTGGCGGATTATGGCCTACACGCAGGAAAACCGGCTGATCGCAATCGACACCCCGTTAGGACAGGATGTTCTTCTTTTACAGAGCCTTACTGGACGTGAAGGCATTTCCCGGCTGTTCAGCTTTCAACTTGACCTGGCATCCGAGAAGGAGTCCATCTCTTTTAAGGACGTCGTCGGTCACAATGTCACGATACGGGTCTCCCTAATCGACCACAGTCCACGCTATTTCAACGGATTCGTGAACCGGTTTGCGCAAAGCGGTTCCGACGCTCGGTTCACCCACTACCAGATGGAAGTTGTGCCCTGGCTCTGGTTCCTTACCCGCATTGCCGACTGCCGTATCTTCCAGGAAAAGAGTATCCCCGACATCATCGAAGAGGTCTTCAAGAGCCGCGGCTTCAAAGACTACAAGCTATCGCTGACTTCCAGCTATGACCAGCGTGAGTACTGCGTCCAGTACCGTGAGACTGACTTCAATTTCGTCTCGCGCCTGATGGAACAGTATGGCATCTTCTATTTCTTCGAGCATGAAAATGGCAAGCATACCCTGGTGCTGGCCGATTCGGAAAGCGTACATCAACCTTGTCCGAAGCAGGCAACGGTTCACTACAGTGTTACGCCTGATGATTTAAGTCAAGACGTAGTCAGGAGCTGGCAGATGGAGCAGGAGCTACGTCCTGGCAAATATTCCCACACCGATTACAATTTCGAGACTCCCAGCGCCAATCTCTTCGCCGACGAGCCTACAGTCGTGAGCGTCGGTGGCAACAGCAAGTTTGAAATCTATGACTATCCTGGCGAATATCTGAACCGGTCACAGGGCAAGACACTGGCCGGCGTTCGCATGCAGGAAGAAGAGGCCACTCACCTGGTGGCCAATGGATCCAGTGATTGCCGTGCCTTTACCTCCGGCTACAAGATCACGCTTGAGGATCACTACCGCATGGACGTGAACGATTCCTACGTGTTGACCGAGGTGCATCATGTGGCATCCGTCGGTAGCTCCTACAGCCTGGGTGACGCCGGCACCGGCGAGCACTACTCGAATCAGTTCAGCTGCATCCCCGCCAAGGTGCCTTTCCGTCCGGCTCGTGTCACACCCAGGCCGTTTGTCCAAGGCCTACAGACGGCCTTGGTCGTTGGCAAGTCGAGCGAGGAGATCTGGGTGGACAAGTACGGCCGCATCAAGGTGCAGTTCTACTGGGACCGCCTGGGTAAGAAGGACGAGAAGAGTTCCTGCTGGATTCGCGTCTCCCAACCCTGGGCGGGCAAGAACTGGGGTGCGGTGAACATACCCCGAATCGGACAGGAAGTCATCGTTGATTTTCTGGAGGGGGATCCCGATCGTCCAATCATCACCGGGCGCGTGTACAACGCCGAGCAGATGCCACCCTACCCGCTTCCCGAGGACGGCGTTATCAGCGGAGTAAAGTCAAATAGCTCGAAAGGTGGCGGCGGTTATAACGAGATCTCGATGAATGACACCAAAGGGAAGGAGATGATCACTGTCCACGCCCAGTACGACATGGGAACCACGGTGGAACACAACGATACTCAGACGGTTCACGTAGATCGCACAATCACGGTGGATGGCACGCACACAGAAACCATCACCGGCGACACGACCATTGCAATCAGCAAAGGAAAGCTAAACCATACGGTCGCTGCGAATACCGCCGATTACACGGTCGAGGGCGCTCTCACCGAGACCTACAATACGACCCAAACGACAACCGTAGCCAAAGAAATTGATATTTGTTCGGTTGGCGCCCACATTCATGTGACCGCAGACGCAGACGAAATCGTGTTGAAGTCCGGTTTAAGCCAGCTCGTGATGAAGCGCGATGGAACGATTGTTCTTTCCGGGAAATCGGTCACGGTGAGAGGCACGGAAGAAGTGACTTCCGTCGTTAACAGCCAGAGCGTGACTTGCAACAACCAGATGGTGCATTCGCAAGGCGCTCGAGTCAATTCGACCGCGGTGGGGATGCACGAAATCAGTGGCGCGTTGATCAAGGTCAACTGAGGCGAGATGCAAACGCTGATTCAAAAACACCGGAGCGCCATCGAGGCCTTTTTGGAGCAGAGGACGCACGGGGTTTTGGTGTTGCGAGCGGCGGGCGAGCAGATCGCGTATGGGATGCAGATTTTGCGCGCGATTGAGACAGGTGGCTCGCCGCACCTGTTCTTGGCATTCGCGCACGACTTTCGCTCAGCGACCGATTGGGCCTCAATCGTTACGGAGCGTGTTCAGGCGAGTGAACAAGCGGCCAGAGCAGAGTTGGGTGACAAGGCGAAGAATTTGCCGGGGATACCGGGACTCTGCCTCGACACGCGGCAGGAGCCTCGACTGCGTATCGGGCAAGCTTTGGTTTACGCGCGGAATCTTCTGCAACCGGCGAGCGGCAGGAAACTGGTCTGCGCCTTTCTACCGGTGGCGATTCACGATCCGGACGGTTATGGCTGGCTCACCCGCGATCTAATGAAGCCGCGCGGCCTGCCCGCTTGGTATCACGGAATGCGCTTCATATTGCGGGAGGATACTAACGCTCCAATGTTTGCCGGTGGGCTGCCGGATTTGGCGCAAACCCACGATATCGACTTCTCGCCGCCCGTTTTGCAAGCAGCCTTGGAGCACGAGGCGATGGACCCTGGCTCATCCCGCGAGCAGCAAGCACAGGCGCTGTTTCAGCTTGCGTCACTCGATTATGCGCACGGGCGGCACGCTGACGCGGTGAACCGGTTTATGGCTGTTTTCGCCTACTACCAGGAGACCGGCAACACCGCTATGCAGAGCATGGCGCTCATCGGGGTAGGCGATGTACATCAGCTTCAAGGCAACCTGGCCGAGGCGCGGGGCTGGTATGAGCGGGCGATTCCTTCCGCCAGCGAGAGTGGCTCATTTCATGCCCTGTATCGCCTGGCTCGAAATCTCGGGCAAATTGCTTTTCAGACACATCATTTCCAGGATGCGGAATCTTATTTCGACTCCGCACAGAAACTCGCACCCCATCTCTACGATGCGGATGGAAAGGTTAATTCGTTGGAGCTGCGCGCCTTAAGCCAGATTCAACTAGCGGCCCATGAGCGCGCGCGCGCCAGTCTGAGTGAAGCTTTAGAGGCGGCGCGGCAGTTTCATAAACACGAAGACGAAGAACGGATTTCCGCCCGGATCCGAGAGCTGACTGAGGTGAGATAGCCATGGGTCTGTCGCCAATTCCATCCGCGCTGGTTCGCCGGCTACCCGCGCCGCCACATCCTCCCGCCAACCCGGCCTCGGCGTTGTCACAAGGGATTGGAAACGCGATGAGCACGGTATTCAAGCCGATTGATGACATCAATATGGCGTTTGCGAGCGCGACCAATGGCTTATCGCAAATGCTGCCCTCGTTTCCTGCGGCGACGATGACCTCGCTCGCGATTGGTCTGCCGCATTCGCACAGTCATCCACCCTTCATTCCGCTGCCGCCGGTCGGGGCCATTTTGTTCGGTTGCAGCGTCTCCGTGCTCATCAATGGACTGCCTGCGGCACGGTGCGGGGACATTGGCATAAGCCCTACGTGCTGCGGTTTCACACCCATGTTTGAAGTGTTTACCGGGTCTTCCAAGGTGTTTATCGCGGGTATGCGCGCGGCCCGCCAGTTGGACGTGACGATGCATTGTTGGCCGGTGATGGAGTGGGAGGCGCGAGGAGCGGTAGCCGCCCTGGTGGCTGCGGCGAAAACCGCGATGATGGCGATGCTGGTGGCAGGATTGACGGCTCAGGTAGCGGGCATGGTGGGCGACTTTATCGATGCAGGAGAAGAGACGAATAACGCGGCAATGGCTCAAGCCGAAACTTTGGCGGGCACGATGATGGCGGTCCAATTGGCTGCGGATGCAGTGGCGATGGCTATGGGCGCTTTGCTGGGTAAGGATCCTGCAGTCGGGCCGCCGGTGGGAGCGATTGCTATTGGCCGCCCCAATGTGTTAATCGGCGGCTTCCCCATGCCCAGCGGCATGCAAATAGCAGGGCGCATTCTGATGGGGGCCAAGAGATCCAAGGGACTGGAAATCGAAGAAGTCGGTCCCTGTAACTGCGACTAATTTTGGGCATGACTTATTTCCCTAGCGGTCCACAATACGTAGGCGACCCAGTCAATGTCGTCACTGGCGCCAACACCGAGGTCGCGTTCGAATTCCGCCTCGCGGGTCCGGAACGCTTTCTGTGGAGGCGGTATTACAACAGCCGCGACTGTACTTGGCAGCGTGCCCTCGGGTGGGGGCACACGCATGAGTGCGACCATCGCCTGAAATTAGATCTCGACGGGATTCTCTATAGCAGCCCAGCGGGTGAGCGCATCGAATTCGAGTATCTTTCCCAGGACGGCCAGACCACCCGCAATGGCGGTTATCGCCTGACCCGTTTAGAAGCGCGGATCTACGAACTGCGGTTGCCGCGTTCCCAAGCCCGTTTGACGTTTTCCTTCCCATCTGACTCCTTTCGAGGGGGCGCATGGACCGCCTACCTTACGCAACTGAGGAATGCGGACGGCACGCTGCATTTCGAATACGACGAGCGCGGTTTGGCACAGATCCGGCTAGGACCGACGAGGCACATCTCCGTTCTGTCGGATAGCTCCGGCCGGCTAGTGAGTCTGACGCTGTTTGACGAAGCCGAACGCAGCCCGCAAATGTTGATCGCTTATGCATACGACTTCGCCGGCAATTTAGTGGAGGGAACGGATGGCTACCAGCATCGTTTTTCCTTCGAGTACGACGAACATAACCGGCTGGTGCAGAAGACGGACAGGCGGGGCTATTCGATGCTTTTCGCATACGACGGCGAAGGCCGCTGTATCCGAGCGGGAGGCGAAGATGGCGTAGCGGAAGCCCGCTTACGCTACTTGAAAGAAGAGCGCCTGACGATAGTGACGGAAGCCGATGGAGGCGAGTGGACATACTTTTTCAACGAAACCGGCCAAATCACGATGATTCTCAATCCAGTGGGAGGCGCGCGGCGCTTTGAATTTGACAAGGCAGGGGTCTTGCAGTCTGAAACTGATCCGCTCGGGAACGTGACCAAGTATGTCTACGACAGCGATGGGGAGCCGATTGCGAAGGTGAACCCGATTGGCGTCCGTTACCGCCTGAACGACACCCCGCCACCGCCGTACCGTCCGCATCGCGTAGCCAGTTCCGCTTACCAGTTCGAGTTTGGCGACTCGGCGTTTCTGCCGTCGAACACGCCTTCGGACACCACCTCTTCATTTTGGACGGACGCGAGAATTCCGGGACACATAATTCGTGGGTTATCGGAGCCGCTGCCAGAACGGCTGAATGCGGTATCCGATGCATTTTCCAAACGGCTCAAGGAGCCACTAGCGACGGGCCAAGCACGCCGCTGGGCCTATGACGCGAACGGCAACACAGCCCGCTATCGCGATTTCTCAGGCGCGGATTACTTTTTCGAGCATGCGTCGTGGAATCATCGCGTGCGCGATATCGATCCCGAGGGGAACGCGGTGCAATACCGCTTTACCAAGAGAGAGAAGCTGTCGGCTGTCATCGATGGCGGAGGGACCGAGCAGCGATATTCGTACAACACGCTTGGCGAGGTTTCGGAGGTGTACCGGCACGGCGAGTTGCTCGAGATGTACGAATATGACCCAGCGGGAAACTTGGTGCAGAAACGCGATCGGAACGGGACTGTTCTGCTGCGGTTTGAAATTGCACCAAGCAACCAAATTGGCGTGCGGCATCTGGCGTCAGGCGATTCTCACCAGTTTGAGTACGATGCCGAGGGACGCATCTTACACGCGAACTCGCAAGCTGGAGCCGTCCAGTTCGCGTACGATGGCGCGGGCCGCCGCATAAAAGACGTGCGCGACGGTCGCGGCGTGGAGCATCGTTATTACTGGGATGGCAGCGAAACGTTTGTCTTGGGTCGATTCAAGGTTCAATACGCGCGTCGTTCAGACGGGAGCATCCGTGTCACAAGTCCGGTTGGCGACATACACAGCCTTTCCTCCCCGCGTCCAAATTTGTTGTTACGAGAGCATAGCAGCGGATCTTGGGAATATATACGATTCGACGATAGAGGCCGTGTTCACACGAAGGTGGCGCAGCAAAGGCAGACTACTGGGGATCGCTGGGTGCGCAAGTACCAGTGGTCTTCCGACGGCGATCTGCTGGCGGAGGAGGATAACCATCTGGGAAGCCACCATTGGGAATATGACCGGGCACACCGGCTGAAGAATGTCCGGCTGCCGAATGGGAGCTATCAGAAGTTTGCCTACGATGGTGGAGGAAATCTTCTGGAGGCACCCGGACTGGCGGGAGTCAGCTTGCGCGAGGGCAACCGCTTGGCGACAGCAAATGGCGCGCACTTCGAATATAACGAGCGCGACCATATCGCAAGGCGTGTTGGACTAGACGGGACGTATAGCTATTCTTACGATTCGCGCGGCATGTTGGCGAGGATCGAAAAGAACGGCGAGCCGTACTTTGAAGCATCGTACGATGCGCTGGGAAGGCGCGGGCGCAAGACCGTTGCTGGTCGGACTACGGAATACTTTTGGGACACCGACCGGCTGGCAGCGGAGGTTGACGCGACCGGACGGTTGCGGGTTTATGTGTATTGGGATGCGTTGGCGCTTTCTCCGTTCCTCTTTGTGGACTATGCATCGGTGGATGCGGATCCTGCGAGCGGATCGACCTATGTAGTGTTCTCCAATCAGCTAGGGGCTCCGCTAGTAATTGAGGACGCGAAGGGCCGGATTGTTTGGCGGGGTTCCTCTGCGGCGTACGGAATGGTGCACTTGGATGCGGTGACATCCGTCGAGTACAATCTGCGCTTTCCAGGACATCATTTCGACCCGGAAACCGGTCTGCATTACAACCGGTTTCGGTATTACAGTCCGGAGCTCGGACGCTACTTGCAGTGCGACCCGGAAGGCATCCAAGGCGGCCTCAATCTCTATGCGTACACCAGCAATCCGCTGATTGCCGTGGATGTGCGGGGATTGATGTGCCCACATGGCTACGATGACGAGACAGAATGCCCAGTGTGCGAACCAGGCAGAGATAAGGACTTCGCGAACTCCCCACTTCAACGCTATCTTGCAGACTTCACGCCTTCAAAGACCGTGGAAGAATTGGTCGGGGATCAAGCTAGGGAGCCTGCGGTCGTCGCCGACATGAGGTTGGAACATATCGTGGACGGCGAGGTCAGAACCAGACTGGACGGAACAAAGTATGGAGTTGGTGGGCACTATTCACGCTCTGGGAATGTAAGAATACGTCAGGTCATAGGTGGACCGGATGCCAACGGTGTAACTCAAGCGTATATTTCGGTGAGAGATCCGGCAACTGGCGGCTGGGTGCAAAAGCAAGCTCTGACTAGCCTTTATCCTGCCGATTGGAGTCAACGCGAAGTTCAGACGCAACTTCAAGAAGCATTCCTGAATTCATCTCCTATCAATGCAAACCAGTGGGAGGGGAGGTCTCCAAGCGGCGT
>Ga0306920_100015606_pt1 | contig 10421 bp, 5 predicted proteins | sample flu12Cox44000170_FD_204666 | JGI IMG/M metagenome (GOLD analysis project Ga0306920, IMG submission 204666) | Lab enrichment of tropical soil microbial communities from Luquillo Experimental Forest, Puerto Rico - flux4day.12C.oxic.44.000.170 (v2)... | ecosystem: Environmental > Terrestrial >... | reverse complement strand
CGACCCGTTCGGGTTATAATGCGACATCTGGTCGCCGACCCCATAGGTGCACCAGCCGAGACCGAGCTCGGAGAGATCGCCGGTGCCGACCACCAGAGCCCGATTGTGGTTCGCCAGCCGGAACAGGTAATCGGTGCGCAACCCGGCCTGCACATTCTCAAAGGTCACGTCGTAGAGCGCCTCGCCCTTGGCCGAGGCGTGACCGATATCGCCGAGCATTTGCTTGGCCGCCGGCCGGATGTCGATCTCGGCGCCACTGACGCCGAGCGCCTTGATCAGCCGCCATGCATTGGCCTTGGTCGCATCGCTCGTCGCAAAGCCGGGCAAGGTGTAGGCGAGGATGCCGTTGCGCGGCAGCTTGAGCCGATCCATCGCCCGCGCCGCGACGATCAATGCCTGGGTCGAGTCGAGCCCGCCGGATACCCCGATGACGAGTTTTTTCAAACCGGTCGCGGCGAGTCGCTGGGCCAAGCCCTGGACCTGGATGTTGTAGGCTTCGTAGCAATTCTCGCGCAGCATCGCCGGGTCGGACGGCACGTACGGAAACCGCTCGACCGGGCGGCACAGCTCGAGGTCTCCGCCGGGTGCCGCGAAGTCGAAGCCGATCGTGCGAAACGGCGTTCGATTGCCGCCGCCGGCACGCACGCAATCGCCAAAGGTGTTGGTCCGCATCCGCTCCTGGCGGATGCGCCCGAGATCGACATCGGCGACCGCCATCTCGGGCTCGGCCGAAAAGCGTTCGGTTTCGGCCAGCCCGTCGCCGCATTCGAAGATCCCGGCCTGGCCGTCCCAGGCGAGATCGGTCGTCGATTCTCCGGCACCGGCTGCCGAATAGGCATAAGCCGTGATGCAGCGCGCCGATTGCGAGGCGCACAGCAGCCGGCGCATCTGCGCCTTGCCGATCGTGATGTTGCTGGCCGACAGATTGAGGAGGATTTCGGCCCCGGCGAGCGCCGCATTCGTGCTCGGCGGTTGCGGGACCCAGAGATCCTCACAGATTTCGACGTGAAACGTAAACCCGGCCTCGCCACCGGCGGCGAACAACAAATCGCTCCCGAACGGGACCTCGCGCCCGGCGACCGCGATCGACTTGCCGACGACACCCTCACCCGAGGTGAAATGACGCCTCTCGTAGAATTCGCGGTAATTCGGCAAAAACACCTTGGGAACGACACCGAGCAGTGCGCCGCGGTGAATGACGACTGCGGCATTATAGAGGTGCCCTTGCGACCTGAGCGGCGCTCCGACGGCAAAAATCGGGAAGAGCTCGATGCTCGCAGAGATCAGCCGGTCGATTTGCGATGCCACCGCGTCGAGCACCGCGTCCTGAAACAAGAGATCGTCGATCGCATAACCCGACAGGCAGAGCTCCGGGAACACCATCAGGGCGACCCGCGCCTTGTCGGCCTCGGCGATCAAGCGCAGGACATTATCGGCGTTGCGCCGCGGCTCGGTGATCGCGACCTGCGGCACGCAGGCGGCGACACGGGTGAACTGATGACGGTACGGAGAGAAAAACGAGGACATTCGGCTCGGCGCTCGCGGATCGGCTGCTCGCTTAAAATCTGGGCCGGCGGGCGGCTCCCGGTAAGGGCCGGGGCTCAGGTCCTCGACCGCGCCGTCTTTAGCGCCGCCCAGATCGCACCGGCGATACCGAAGAGGGTGAGACCGGCGAACACCAGCAGCACGGTGTTGGTGGATCCGACGAGGTTGTCGCCGATATCGCCGACAGCGTCGCCGACAAGGAGCAGCATCGGCGCCCACACGATCGCCGAGGTGACATTGGCGAACCAGAAACGGTCGCGCGGCATGCGCATCACACCGGCGGCAAGCGGTATCACGGCGCGGATCGGGCCGAAAAAGCGGCCGATAAAGACACTCTTGCCGCCGTGCCGCGCGAAGAACGTGATACCGCTGGACAGCAGCTCGGGATTGCGGCTGAACGGCCAGACGCGGGCGATTCCTCCGCCGAAACGGTGACCGATCCAGAACGAGACCGTGTCGCCGAGAACCGCACCGGTGACCGCCCCCACGACGATCGGCAGGTAGGGCAGCGAGCCCGCCGCCATCAAGGCGCCGGCCGCAATCAGCAGCGAGGTGCCCGGAAACAAGAGGCTGACAAAGGCGAAGGATTCGCCGAACGCGGTGACGAACATGACCGCCGCCGCCCAGCCCGCATGCGCCGCGATGAAGCCGAGGGTCGGCTGGACGAGGTGCTCCATAGTCGCTTTATAGCAATGTTCCGGCCGGCGCGCCACTCGGCGGAGAAGCTTCTCGCGACTCCGCCCGACAACGTCGGCTTGCATCGCGCGCCGATATTGACTATAAAGCGTGCACGCAGCCGCATGAGACAGCGATGACCAGGCGCGAGGCCAAGCCGCAGATGCGGGTACTCGCGTGACGGAGAGAGTGCGGCCCAAGGTCTATACGATCGCGCCCGAGCGCCCGTTTCTGGCGACCTTGGCGGACGGATTACTGGAGATGACCTCCGGCGATCCGATCCTGCTGCCGCGCATCACCATCTTGCTGCCGACGCGGCGCGCAGTCCGAGCGATGCGCGAGGCGTTTTTGCGCGCCGCACCCGCGGGGCGGGAGGCCGGAACGCCGCTGCTGCTGCCACGAATGCGGCCGGTTGGCGATCTCGATTCGGATGAGCTGGCCTTGGCGGGCGAGCCTGCGGGTGGCGATCCGTTCGCGGTGCCGCCGGCGATCCCCGAGCTGCGCCGCCGGCTGCTGCTGACGCAACTCGTCATGCGCTGGGGCCGGCTGCGTGCTCGAGCCCCGCTATTGCCGGGCCAGGCAGCAGCACTAGCCGCGAGCCTTGCGCGGTTTCTCGACACGGTGGCGACCGAGGGCGCCAACTTCGCGCGCCTTCCCGATCTCGTTCCGCAAGACCTCGCGGCGCACTGGCAGACCGTCCGCAAATTCTTGGAAATTCTGCCGAGCCAATGGCCGCATATCCTCGCCGACGAGGGCGCGCTCGACCCGGCGGTGCGGCGCAACCGCCTGCTCGATGGCCACGCGGCAGCATGGCGCCGTTCGCCGCCGAGCGACCCGGTCATCGCTGCCGGGCTTACCGGCGGCATTCCCGCAATGACCGCGCTGCTCTCGGCCGTGGCGACACTCGATCGGGGCGCCGTGATCCTGCCCGGGCTTGACCGCCGTGCCGACGAAGCCGAGTGGCGGGCGATCGAGGGCGACGAGGCGCATCCGCAATGTCTGCTGGCGCAGCTGCTGCGGGCGCTCGGTGTCGCACCGGCCGAAGTGCGCGATTGGCCGCCCGACCCTGACCCGCTCCCTCGCCCGGCAGGCCAAGAAGGGGAGGCCGAATGGCCTCATGACATTGCTGATCTGCCGCTTTTCGCGGCAGTCGCAAAGACAGAGACGCCGCCGCCGCCGCGGCGGGCGCGGCGCATCCGGCTGGTCGGCGAAGCGCTGCGGCCGGCAGCCACCACCGATGCGTGGCGCCGCTTGCCACCGCAGCCGGCCGACAGCTTTGACGGGGTCAGCCGCTTCGACTGCGCGAGCCCGCACCAGGAAGCGGTGACGATCGCGCTGTTGCTCCGCCGCAAGCTCGAGACACCGGGGGCGACTGCAGCACTCGTCACTCCGGACCGTGAGCTCGCTCGCCGGGTTGCCGTCGAGCTGCGTCGCTGGGACATCGAGATCGATGATTCGGCCGGCGTGCCATTGAACCGCACACCGCCCGGTGCCTTTTTGCGGCTCGTGCTTGAGCTCGCCGGCAGCAGGCTCGCCCCCGTGCCGTTGCTCGCCGCGCTAAAGCACCCGCTCGCCGCCGGCGGGCTCGACCCGGCGGTATTTCGGCGCCTGGCGCGCCGGCTCGAACGGGCGATTCTCGGGCCGCGCCCGGCTCCGGGCTTCGCCGGACTCAGAGCGGCGCTAGGCGACAAGGAAACTGGCTTGCTTCGCTTTGTCGATGGGCTCGAGAGCTGCCTCGGCCGGCTGCCCGAGCTGCTCGAAGCCCGCGCGGTACCGTTGTCGCGTCTGGTGGTGCCCCATATCGAAGCGGCCCAGCGGCTGGCGGCGAGCGCCACCGAGCCCGGTGCGGAGCGGCTTTGGGCCGGCGAGGCGGGCGAGAACGCGGCGCGCTTCTGCCATGATCTGATCGAGGCTGCGCGCGATTTCCTGCCGCTCTCCGGCCCAGATTATCCGGCGCTGTTCGAAGCGCTCGCCGCTGGCATCGTGGTCCGCCCGACCTTCGGGCGTCACCCTCGCCTGGCGATTTGGGGCCTGCTCGAGGCGCGGCTGCAACAGGCCGATTTGCTCGTCCTCGGTGGGCTCAACGAAGGCAGCTGGCCAAGTTCGTCCCAGCACGACCCCTGGATGTCGCGGCAGATGCGACGCGACTTCCGCATCGCCGTTCCCGAACGTTCGGTCGGCATCGCCGCGCATGATTTTGTGCAGGCGTTCGGAGCGCCAGAGGTGGCGCTGACCCGCGCCGCGCGGCAGGAGGGGACTCCGACCGTGCCGTCGCGCTGGTTGCTGCGCCTCGACACCGTATTGCGCGCCGCCGGGCTCGACCATGCGCTCTCGCCGGACGAGGCGATCACAACCGCCGCCGATCGGATCGACGAGCCCGAGCGTTACCGGCCGCTTCCATTGCCGGCGCCGCGGCCGCCGCTGGCTGCGCGCCCGCGCCAGCTCTCGGTGACCCAAATCGAGACCTGGATGCGCGATCCCTATGCGATTTATGCCCGCCATATTCTTGGTCTCGAGCCGCTCGACGAGCTCGATGCCGACCCCGGGCGGGCCGATCTCGGCATTGCGATCCACGCCGCGCTCGACGAATTCGTCCACCGTTACCCGCAGGCATTGCCAGCCGAAGCCGAGGCGGAATTGCTCGCTATCGGTCGCGCGCATTTCGGCGCGCTGCTGTCGCGCCCGGGCGCCTGGGCCTTCTGGTGGCCGCGCTTCGAGCGAATCGTCGGCTGGCTCGTCGCCGAGGATCGGACGCATCGGTCCGACGTCGTCGAGAGCTCCAGCGAATGCCGGGGCAGCTTGACGTTGACGGCATCCGGTGGGCAGTTCACCTTGACCGCCACGGCGGACAGGATCGACCGCCTCGCGGCCGGCGGTTTCTTGCTGGTCGACTACAAAACCGGCTCGCTGCCCTCGAAACGAGAAGTGGAGCGAGGTTTTGCGCCGCAGCTGCCGCTCGAAGGCGCGATCCTGCGGGACGGCAGCTTCGGGGCGGTCACCGGCATCCCTGCGGCGCTGGAATATTGGCGGCTGAGCGGCGGGGTTCCGGCCGGACAGCGCCGGGCGATTGGCGGCGACGACCCCGACGAGCTGATCCAATCCGTGCTGGGCCGGGTCAGAGCGCTGATCGAACGCTTCGACGACCCCGAGACCCCCTATCTCGCCGAGCCGATACCGCAATGGGCGCCGCGCTTTTCCGACTATCGTCACCTCGAGCGTGTTACTGCGAGAGAGGACGAGGAATGATCGAAGCGGCAGACGCGCATGCGGCACAGCGCCGGGGCGCCGCACCCGGCGTCTCGGCGTGGGTCTCGGCTTCGGCCGGCACCGGCAAGACCAAAGTGCTGACCGACCGCCTGCTCGGGCTGATGCTGGAGGGCTGTGATCCCGCGCGCATCTTGTGCCTGACCTTTACTCGCGCGGCCGCCGCGGAAATGGCCAACCGGCTGAACGAGCGGCTGGCCGAGTGGATGACTATGCCGCACGCGGCGTTTGTCGAGGAATTGCGCGAGCTGACCGGGCAAGCCCCGGACGACGGGATGATAGCGCGGGCGCGGCAGCTTTTCGCCCGCGTCCTCGACACCCCGGGCGGGGTGAAGATCGCGACAATTCACGCCTTCTGCCAAGCATTGCTCCGCCGCTTTCCGTTGGAGGCCGATGTTTCGCCCGAGTTCGTCGTGCTCGACGAGCGCGGCGCTGCCGAGGTGCTGCTCGAGGCCGTCGAGAGTGTCATCGTCGCGGCGCGAAATGGCGGCGACCGGGGGGAGCTCGCGGCGGCGCTCGCGGTTGTCGCCGGCCATGTCGCCGAGGAACGCTTCGGTATGCTGATGGCAGCACTTGTCGGCGAGCGCGGCAAGCTCTGCCGCGCGGTCGCGGCGGGCCATGCGGCGTTGCGTGACAGGCTGTGCGCCGCAATGGGCCTACCGTCCGGAGCCACCTCGGAAGACCTCGCCATTGCCTTTTGCGCCGAAGGCGCCTGCGATGAGGTCGGGCTGCGCGCTGCGGCGGCGGCGCTCGCTGCCGGGTCGGCCACCGATCGCCAACGTAGCGCCGCTCTCGCCGCCTGGTGCGCCGACCCGCAGCGCCGACGCCAGATGATCTCGGACTATTCCGAGGCTTATCTGACCGACGACGCGAAGATACGCAGGATCCTGATAACTCGGGACGCGGCTTTGGCGGCCGCTTGCGACGTTTGCCGCATCCTGATGGCTGAAGCGCAGCGGGTGGCAGATTTTCGCGAAGCGCATGCGTCGGCTGTGCTTGTCGAGGCGACCTGCGCCTTGACCCGGCTCGGCGATGCGCTGCTCCAGGCCTATGACGAGCGCAAGCGAGCGCAGGGAGCACTCGATTACGAGGATCTGGTGGCCAAGGCGCTCGATCTGCTGCGCCGCCCGAGCGTGGCGCCCTGGGTATTGTTCAAGCTCGACGGCGGTCTCGACCATATCCTGCTTGACGAGGCGCAGGACACCAACCCTGAGCAGTGGGCGATCGTGGCGGCACTCGCCGAAGAGTTTTTTGCCGGCGACGGCGCCCGCGATCGGATCCGCACGATCTTCGCTGTCGGTGACGCAAAGCAGTCGATCTACAGCTTTCAGCGAGCCGATCCGTATGCCTTTCTGCGCATGCAGCGGCACTTCGAAGAGCGCGTCACCGCCGCGCAGCGGGAGTGGCGGGTCGTGCCGCTGGAGATCTCGTTCCGCTCGACCGAACCGGTATTGCGGGCGATCGACGCGATCTTTCGGCACGACGCCGCGCGTGACGGGGTGGCGCTCGACGCTGGCCCGATCCGCCACGTCGCATCCCGCACTGGACAGGCCGGGCTGGTCGAGCTGTGGCCGCCGGTCGAACCGCACCCAGACGAGGATACCGATCCCGCGGCATTGCCGGTGACCCGCCGCCGCATCGCCGAACCGCGCGCTCGTCTTGCCGAGGCGATCGCCGCGACGATCAAGGGCTGGCTCGATCGCGGCGAGACCTTGGAGGCACGGGGCCGCCAGATTCGGCCCGGCGACGTGATGGTGCTGGTGCGGCGGCGCAACGAGTTTGTCGGCGCGCTGCTGAGCGCGCTCAAGCAGCGCCGCGTCCCGGTCGCGGGTGCCGACCGGCTGATCCTGACCGAGCAGCTGGCGGTGCAGGATCTGGTAGCCCTCGGCCGGTTTCTGCTGTTTCCCAACGATGATCTGACCTTGGCCGCGGTGCTGAAAGGCCCGCTGTTCGCGCTCGACGAGGAGGCGTTGTTCGATCTCGCTTACGAGCGCGGCAGAGAGCATCTGTGGGACCAGCTGCGCAGCCGCGCCGATACCAACGCGGCATTGCGGGCAGCGGCGGAACGCCTGTCCGCGCTCCTCGCCCGCACCGATTTCGCGCCGCCTTACGAGCTCTATGCCGAGATCCTCGGCGCCGAAGGCGGCCGGCGCGCCTTGCTCGAGCGCCTCGGACCCGAGGCGGGGGACACGGTCGACGAGTTTCTCGCGCTGGCGCTCGCCTATGAGCGCGAGCACGCGCCATCGCTGCAAGGCTTCCTGCGCTGGCTCGGCGCCGGCGACACCGAGGTCAAACGCGATTTCGGGGCGCGCCCCCGCGACGAGGTACGCATCTTGACGGTGCACGGCGCCAAGGGGCTCGAGGCGCCGATCGTCTTTCTGCCCGATACGATGCAGCTGCCAAAGCCGCCCGAGGCATTGTTGTGGACCGAGAGCGGAGAGCTGCCGTTGTGGCGCCCGCGCGCCGAGTTCACCGTCCCGGTCTACGACACCGAGCGGGAAGCGGTGCGTCGACGGCAGCTGCGGGAATATCGGCGGCTCCTCTACGTCGGCCTCAGCCGGGCGCAGGACCGGCTCTACATCTGCGGTTGGCAAACCCGCGGCGCGCCGCAGCAAGGCTGCTGGCACGGGTTGTGCCGTGCCGGTCTCGCCGAGATCGCCAGCCCCTTCGCATTCGATACGACGGCCGTGGTCGGGCGCGACGGGTGGTCGGGCGAAGGGTTGCGGCTCAGCGGCGCGCAGACGGCTCGGCCGGCCGTCGAAGCGCGGCCAGAGATCGAGCGTCCTGCGCTGCCGCTACCGCGTTGGGCCCGCGAGCCGCCGCCGGCCGAGCCCGAACCGCCACAGCCGCTATTTCCGTCGCGCCCCGACGAGACCGAGCCTCCCGCCTCCTCGCCGCTGGGGATGGGCGGGCGTGACCGCTTCAGGCGGGGGCTCCTCGTCCATCGGCTGTTGCAGAGCCTGCCTGAGAGCCCGGCCGAAGCGCGCGATGATATCGCGCGCCGGTTTCTCGCGCTGCCGGCGCATGGGCTTTCGACCGAGGAACAGGACGAGATCCGGAACCAAACCCTGGCGGTGCTGGCTCACCCCGATTTTGCGGCGATCTTCGGGCCGGGCTCACAGGCCGAAGTGCCGCTGGTCGGTCTGGTCGAGGGGCACGCGTTGTCTGGCCAGATCGACCGCGTGGTCGTCGAAGACGACCGCGTGCTGGTCGTCGATTTCAAGACCTTGCGCCCCCCTCCCACCAGCGAGGCCGAGGTCGCGGCGATCTATTTGCGCCAGCTCGCCCTCTACCGCACGGCGCTCGGCCGGATCTATCCCCGGCGAGAGATCCGCTGCGCGCTGCTCTGGACCGAAGGTCCGCGTCTGATGCCGATCAGCCCCGAGCGCCTCGCAGGGTACCCGGCTTGACGCCGCTTTTTCGCCTCCCTTAATCTTTGCGACGAGCCACGCAAGGATGACCCGATGAAGCCGAACGCCGTCACCGACAGCAATTTCGACGCCGCGGTCCTCCGCGCGAGCCAGCCCGTTCTCGTCGATTTCTGGGCCGAGTGGTGCGGCCCCTGCCGCACGATCGGGCCGTTTCTCGAAGACCTGGCGACCGACATGGCCGGCAGGCTGACGGTAGCCAAGGTCAACATCGACGAGAACCCGCAGACCCCGATGAAGTACGGGGTGCGCGGGATCCCGACGATGATCCTGTTCAAGGACGGGCAGGTCGCCGCGACCAAGATCGGCGCGCTGCCCAAGAGCAAGCTCTACGAGTGGGTCGAGTCGGTGCTGTAGCGACCGGTCCTTCGTTGAGCCCGGGGCGGAAACCGGGCGGACCGGTGCCGGGCGATGTCGTCGCAGCCGTGCAGCCAGACCTGGCTGTGGCCGAGATGGGCTCGATTAGCGGGTTCGGTGCTCTGGCCCTGGCTGGAGCAGCCGGTCAGCAGAGGGTCGGTGTCGACGGTCACACGGAAGCCGTTGTAGCCGGTGTGGATCGTACGGCGGAAGTGGTCGTCGATCCAATCGGCGTCGCCGAGCACATAGAATTGAAAGATCTTGAAGCCGTCGCCGGAGGCCGTGGCCGTCGCCCCCAGGCCGGGATGCGAGACACAGCTCAGGATCATGCCGTTGCCGACGGTCGCACCGCCGCCCGGCTCGAAGCTTTCGAGCGAGCCGACCGGCGCCAACACCCAATACCGGTCGCCTTCATCGTCGCGAGAAGGGGTGTGGCCGCGAAGGCGCCGCGATCGCCGGCGGGATCCTGACTGCAAGAATTAAATTACGCGCGGGAGCCTTCGTGACTAGGTTCAAGAGGCTCCAGATGATAAATGAACCGCGAAGGATCAACCCTTATTCCAATGATTGAAGCAATGGCGTTGATTTGTTGATCATCCAGGGGATGTTCGCCAAGATCTCTCGAATTTCGAATCCCAGCCATTTTTAATACACGCGACAAGTGCTGACCTGGGACAGAAACAAGCCCGCTAACTTGGTCCGTTAATTTATTATAGAATATAATCCTATATTGCACCGTCACGGCTCAACCCTTCTTCCGGCAATCTGTCCTCTTCGAGGCGTGCCTGTCATCGGATCATATTCGCCAAGGTGCCTGCCTTGCCTATCATACCCCTCGACGGTCCCGTGCTGATAGTCCCATTCCAAGGTTCGGCCGTCTGGAGTCCTCCAGCGTGGACGCAATCTGCCGCCTGGCATCGGGGTCTTAGGGCGTATCCGGATCGCGCCGGGAAAGCCCGGTAGGGTCTGCCCATCTCCTGGAGGATAGAACGGCCCAACCTCTCTCCTTGTTCCCTTCGCCATAATGCCTGTCAAATCTTGCTTAATTGTAAAGGGTAGTAGCGCACCGGCGCGATGTGCGTCAGATTATACCGTTATGACAGAGCCCCTGGCTAAGCAGGGAACAAGAAATTTCTTATCACAATAATGTGA
>Ga0306920_100015605_pt1 | contig 10421 bp, 10 predicted proteins | sample flu12Cox44000170_FD_204666 | JGI IMG/M metagenome (GOLD analysis project Ga0306920, IMG submission 204666) | Lab enrichment of tropical soil microbial communities from Luquillo Experimental Forest, Puerto Rico - flux4day.12C.oxic.44.000.170 (v2)... | ecosystem: Environmental > Terrestrial >... | reverse complement strand
CCATAGGACATAAGACCACCCGCTTCGACGTACTCTCGGACAAAGTAGATTGTCGGCAGTCGCGCGATGAGCGCCAAGGTATTCAATCGTACTCGATAGGTGATCACGAGTGCGTCGCCAACAACATAAAGAGCGTCCGCCCGATCCCTAAGCGCCTCGAAGGCAGGCGCAATGTCCTCGGCGCGCCGGATTTCCAAGGCGACCGGATCAACGCCGAGCGCGAGCGCCGCGGCCTGAACCTGATCCATTTCCAGTGCCGTGGCAGGATATTCGACATTGGCCATGATCGCCAACCGGCGCAGACCTGGTACGATCTCGCGCAGCAGTGCCACTCGCTTGCCGGCAAGATCGGTAGACTGGAACGACAGGCCTGTGACGTTGCCGCCAGGTCGCGCGAGACTTGCGATCAGGCCCATGCCCACCGGATCGTCCACCAGCGCGAAGACGATCGGCACCACCGATGACGCCTGCTTGGCCGCGAGCGCCGCGTTTCCACCGGTGACTATGACGTCGACCTTGAGCCGGACCAGTTCGGCTGCGATTTCGGCGAGACGCTCAGCGCGGCCCTCCGCCCAGCGATATTGAATTGCGACGGTGCGCCCGTCGATCCAGCCGAGTTCGTGCAGCCGCTGCACGAAAGCCGCAGTCCATGGCGCCCACGCGGATGCGGCCGCCGTCCCCAGATAGCCGATGGTCGGGAGCTTCCCCACCTGCTGCGCCCGCGCCGCGAGCGGCCACGCGGCCGCAGCGCCGCCGAGGAGCGTGATGAAGTCGCGCCGCCCGATCATTCGATCACCTCGTCGGCGCGCGCGAGCAACGATGGCGGCACGTCGATGCCGAGCGCTTTGGCGGTCTTGAGATTGATCACCAACTCGAACTTGGTGGGCGCCTGGACCGGAAGCTCGGCGGGTTTCGCGCCCTTGAGAATGCGATCCACGTATTGGGCCGCGCGCCGGAACTGGTCGACCAGATCGGGTCCGTAGGAGATCAGGCCCCCGCCGGTGACGTTGTCTCGCGAAAAATAGACCGCAGGCAGCTTGTGCCGGGCCGCAAGCGCGATGATCAGATCGTAGTGAACCCAGGTAGACGCGCTCGGTGTCACGATCAGGCCACCATTTGCAGAGTTGGCGAAGGCACCAACCGCGCTCTCGATCTCGCTCGCATCGCGGATATCGATCGGGCGCAGCTCCACACCCAGCGATGCCGCCATGGCCTGAATGGCGCCGAACTGGCCGATCGCGGCAGGATTGGCGGAATCGCGAAGGACGGCCGCGCGCGTCAGCCGGGGCGCGATCTCCTTGAGCAGCTCCAGCCATTTTCCGCTCAAGCTGTATTCGAAATTCATGAAGCCGGTAATGTTGCCGCCCGGCCGCGACAGGCTATCGACTAAACCGGCACCGACCGGATCGGAAACCTCCACGAACACGATCGGCAGAGTGCGGGTGGCATGTCGCAACGCTGCCACGCTCAGCGTGCCGCTGGCCAATATGAGGTCCGGCGCCAACGCGACCAATTCCGCCGCGTATCCGCGATCGCGATCGACATCGTTCTCGCCCCAGCGGGTGTCGATCCGGATATTGCGGCCGTCGCTCCATCCCAACTGTTGCAGGCCTTGTTGGAACGCCGCCAGCTCGACCTGGCCGCGTAGATCGTCCGCGGCCCTGTTCATGAGCATACCGAGCCGCCGCATCCGCTCGGGCTGCTGCGCGCGCGCTGCGAGCGGCCACGCCGCCGCTGCACCGCCGAGCAGCGAGATGAACTCGCGTCGCTTCACTCGATCACCTCGTCGGCGAGTTGCTGGAGGCGCAAGGGCACATCGAGGCCGAGCGCCTTGGCGGCCTTGAGGTTGATCGCGAATTCAAACTTGCTCGACTGCACAACGGGCAAGTCCTGCGGCTTCTCACCCTTGAGAATTCGCCCAGCATAAAGACCGACCTGACGATACCCATTGGCCAGATTGGTGCCGTAGCTCATGAGGCCGCCAGCCACGGTGAATTCGCGGCTTTCGTAGATCGCTGGAATGCGTGCGCGCGCGGCTAGCGAGACGAGGTATTCACGCCGGCTGTTGAAAAAAGGGTCCGAGCCGACGAGCAGCGCTCCGGCTCCCGCCTGGACCAAACTTGCGAACGCGGCGTCAAGTCCGTACTCGCTGCTCGCGTTCAAGATATGGATCTGCTGTCCCACCGCGCGCGCGGCCTGCTGAACATCCTTCAACTCGGAAGCGCTGACAGGACTGTGCGGGTTGAGAAGCACCGCGATCAGATGGGCTGCCGGAACCATATCGCGCAGGAGTCCGAGCCGCTTGCCCTCCATCTCCGCGAGTAGCACACTCACTCCGGTGGCGTTGCCGCCAGGCCGATTAAGGCTGGTAACCAAGCCCAACGTAACTGGATCGCCGCCGGTGCTGAAGACAATCGGAAGCGTCGTGGTCGCAGCCTTGGCAGCGCTCGCCGAGGCAGAGCCCCCGACCGCGACGATCACCGCGACGTGCCGGCGAACGAGATCGGCGGCAAGCGTTGGCAAGCGAGTATAATCACTTGCCGCCCAGCGGTACTCGATTGTGACATTTTGGCCCTCGACGTATCCGGCTTCGCGGAGCCCCTGTCGGAATGCCATCAGATAGGGCGCCCACGCCGCGGGCGACGTGCTGCCAAGCAATCCAATCACCGGCAGCGCGGGCTGCTGCGCGCGCGCCGCGAGCGGCCAGGCGGTCACCGTGCCGCCGAGTAGCGTGATGAACTCGCGGCGCCTCATTCGATCACCTCGTCAGCGGTCGCGAGCAGCGTCGGCGGCACATCGAGACCGAGCGCCTTGGCGGTTTTTAAGTTGATCGTAAGTTCGTAGTGAGTTGGCTGCTGGACCGGCAGATCGGCCGGCTTCTCGCCTTTGAGGATGCGATCGACATAGGAAGCGACCCGACGGTACAAGCCAATCAGGTCTGCGCCATACGATACCAATCCGCCATCCGCGACAAAGTACCGGTATGAGTAGATCGCAGGCAGGCGATGCTTGGCCGCCAGCGCTATGATATGTTCGCGGTGACTGATGGTAATCCGGTTGGCGAACACGATCAGGCCGCCGTTCGGGTCACGCGCGAAACCGGCGACGGCATGCTCGATTTCAGTAGGACTCCGCACGCTGAGGTGCTGCACTTGGGCTCCTATCATCGGCGCCACCGTTTGCAAGGCACGCCACATACCGGTTTGATCGGTCAGCGTCTCGTCTAGGATTGCCCCGAAGCGCCCCGTACTGGGCGTGAGGTCCTTGAGCACTTCCAGCATTTTTCCGCCGATCGAGAATTCAGCCGGAGTAAACCCGGTCACATTCCCGCCTGGGCGCGGTAGCGTCGCGACCAACCCGCTACCGACCGGATCGTTCACCTGCGCGAAGATGATCGGAATGGTGCGTGTCTCCCGTTGCAGTGCAAGCACAGTCGTGGGGCCGGAGGCCACCAGCGCGTCTGGTTGCAGGGCGACGAGTTCGCCCGCATAGGCGTTGAGGCGGTCCGGGTCGGCGGCGCTGAGGCGAGTATCGATGCGGATGTTGCGGCCTTCAATCCATCCAAGCTCGCGCAGCCCTTCTTGTAACGCCGCGAGCTGACGGCGCATTTGTGGGTCGTCGTCCGTGGCCGAGATCAGCACGCCGACACGGCGCATCCGCTCGACCTGCTGCGCGCGCGCCGCGAGCGGCCATGCTGCTGCCGCGCCGCCGAGCAGCGTGATGAAATCGCGGCGGTTCATTCGATGACCTCGGTGGCGCGGGCGAGCACGCTCGCAGGGAGGTCGAGGCCGAGCGCCTTGGCGGTCCGGAGGTTGATCACCAGCTCGTACTTGGCCGGCACCTGCACCGGCAGGTCGGCCGGTTTCTCGCCCCTGAGGATACGATCGACGTAGCCGGCAGCGCGACGCAGCTGATCGATAGCGTCGGGGCCGTAGCAGATCAGGCCGCCATCTTCGACGAAGAATCGGAACGGATAGACGGCAGGCAACCGGTGGCGCGCCGCAAGCCCGATAATCAATTCGCGATGAATGAAGGACAAGCCGCTCGGCAGAACAACAAGTCCGCCGTTAGGGGAGCGGCCGAAATCGGCAATTGCACGCTCGATCTCGCCGACATCGCGAAGGTCGATTGGACTTGCTTCTATCCGCAGCGAGGACACCACGCCTTGAATTGCGCCTAGCTGGCCCATGCTGGCGCCCGCTGTCGGATCGCGAAGCACTGCCACGCGAGTCACATAGGGCGCGATCTGCTTGAGCAATTCAGGCCACTTCCCGCTCATGCCGAACTCAAAATTCACAAACCCAGTGGCGTTGCCTCCGGGTCTTGCGAGGCTCGCAGCAAAGCCGGCCCCAACCGGATCAGGCACCAGGGCAAACACGATCGGCACGGTGCGGGTCGCCTGGAGCAGGGCCGCGGTATTGGAATCGCCGGTCGTCACGATGACGTCTGGGCTGAGGGCGATCAGCTCTGCTGCATACCGGCGCTTGAGTTCGGCGTTCGCTGCGCCCCAGCGGTAATCGATCCGAACGTTGCGTCCGACGCTCCAGCCCAATTCCTGCAGGCCCCGCAGCAATGCTGCGATGTAGGCTTGCGGAACCGGATCGTCCGCGGCCAGGCTGGTGAACCAGCCGACCCGCCGCACCCGCTCGCCCTGCTGCGCGCGCGCCGCGAGGGGCCATGCGGCTGCGCCGCCGAGAAGGGTGATGACGTCCCGCCGCCTCACTCGATCACCTCGTCGGCGCGGGACAGGAACGACTCCGGGATCGTCAGGCGGAGCGCCTTAGCTGTGGTCAAATTGATGATGAGATCGAATTTGGTCGGCTGCTCGACCGGAAGCTCGCCCGGCTTGGCACCGCGGAGAATCTTGTCGACATAATCGGCGGCGCGCCGAAACAGGTCCGGGACGCTCGGTCCATAGGACATTAGACTTCCCGCTTCGACGTACTCCCGCAAGCCCGTGATCGTCGGTAGCCGTGCGACGTTGGCCAATGTGTTGATGCTAATCCGATGGGCGTTCAGGACCGGGTCGATGCAGATATAAAGCGCATCCGCGCGGCCCGTGAGCGCCTCAAAGGCCGGTACGATATCCTTCGCTCCGCGGATTTCGAGCGTCGCGACTTCGAGGCCGAGCGTGCGGGCCGTGGTCTGAGCCTCGCCCATTTCCAGTACCGCGGCGGGATAATCGACATTGGTCAAAATCGCCAAACGGCGCAGCCCGTGGACAACCTCTTGCAACAGTTCGAGCCGCTTGCCGGCAAGATCGGGGGCCTGGACCGACAGGCCGGTCACGTTACCGCCCGGCCGTGCCAGACTCGCGACCAGGCCAGTGCCGAGCGGGTCGTTGGCCGCCCCGAACACGATTGGAATAGCCGACGTCGCCTGCTTGGCCGCGAGCACTGCGCCTCCCATGGTGACGATAATATCGACTTTGAGCCGGACGAACTCGCCTGCGATCTCAGCGAAGCGTTCCGGGCGTCCCTCCGCCCAACGAACCTCGATCCCGACAGTGCGGCCATCCATCCAGCCGAGTTCGCGCAGTCGCTGTATGAACGCGGCGAGCTGTTGGCTCTGGATCGAAGCCGTGCTCGCGCCCAAGAAGCCGATGGTCGGCAATTTTCCGGCCTGCTGTGCGCGCGTCGCGAGCGACCAAGTCGCCGCGCCGCCGAGCAGGGATATGAACTCGCGCCGCTTGATGCTGGACATGGGGACTTCCTCCCCAGTCGTGTTGCGCCTCCGGCACCGGGCCGGCAGACGACGACCATCGGTTTACCGTATGCTCATGCTGCAGAACGGCCGACAAGTCCTTGGGCCGGACCTGAATCGTTCTGAATCGTACCGGGCACCGAAATCATTGAGGAATTCGCCGCTCAGTGTCCCCACGGGTTGCTGTGGGGACACTTGTGCCGGTTTCGATTCAGCGGTCGGCCACGACCGTCAGCGGCACGACGTTATTCGCAGCCGCAACCTTGGCCTGCGCGCGTGCCGCCAGCCGCTTGTGGTCGGCACCCCGAGTATACCGCTCGACTTCTTTCAGTGTCCGATGCCCGCTCACCGACATGATCTCGTGCGGCGTACAATCGCTCTCGGCCATGGTGACGCAGCTTGCCTTGCGTAGGCCGTGCGGCACGCAGGTGTCCGGCAGTCCGGCTGCGGCCACCTGCTTGCGGAACCAAGCGTTGAAGCTCTTTTTGCTGAACGGTCGTCCCCACTCGTTGGTGAGGAACGTCAACGACTCAGGCGAGCTTGGGCAAGCCTCGATGGCGGCCGCGAGCGGCGCGGCGATCGGCGTTTCGACCTTCACCGGCTTGCGCCTGCGGTTCTTCTCCTGCGTGAAAACGAGCCATCCGTCCTTGACGTGCTGGTGGCCGAGCGCGATTCCATCACCGCGCCGTGCCGCCACCGCGAGGAGCAATTCGAGGGCCAGCCGCGCCTTAGTGCCGAGCGGATGGTGCGCGCGGAATTGCGCGATCTGTTCGTCGGTCCAGGCGGCGTGTCCGTTCGACTCCTTGGCCTTCACCTTGATGCCATCGCTCAAGTCTGTCTCGATCAAATGCACGCTCTCGACTGCCCATTTGAAGAGCGGCTTGATGGCCAGCAGGCGCGTGCGCTTCACGCCCTTGGTCGGAGCCGTCTCTAGCCAGCGCTCGATGTAATTGCGATCCATCTGCGCGAGCGGAAGGTTGCCAACGAGCCTGGACACGCTTTTTAGGATCGAGCGCCGCAGGGCCTTGGTGCTCGGGCTGTATTCGTCGTTGAACGTCGTGGAGTCGAGATACCGCTCGATCGCATCTTTGACCGATCCGGAGCCGCCGCGTGCGGCAATGGCCGCGACCGCCTCGCCCGGCTTCTCGCCACGCAGCGCGGCGTGATAAACGGCCTGGAATTCGACTGAGTCCGGATCGCCATCCACCGGCAGTTCGACGCGCTTGAAGCCCCTGCGCCGGAAGCGGTAGCGCTTGCGGCCGAGATGGTCGGTCCAATGCTGAATGTACTTCATTTCGACTTGCATGATGCCTTGGTCTTTCGTCGTCGCAGCGCCGGATCATAGACCGGCGCGTTATCGAATGGATTTACCTTGGTCTCGCTGTCGTCGTCGTTCTTCACCACCAGCACGATCTTGGCGGTCTTCGGGTCGACCTCGACCCTGACGATATCGAGGCCGCTGCCTTTGGCGGCCTTGATCGCGCGGGCAACGTCCTGTTGGCGGAAATTGCTCGGCCGACGCTGACGCACGGGTTTGGGCGGCTCGCTCACGCGCTGCGGGATTCGTGTTATGGGGGAAATCGGGTCACTGCGCCCTCCTACGGCGTTGTTGGCCAAGTCCCGGCCCGTCGTTAGCGCGGCGGGTCGGGGCGCTCTCAAGGTGCTTCCGCAGGCACCCAACGTCAAAGTGTCGAACCAACCGGCATATCGCGTGGGCAGCCCCGTCTGCTTCCTCAGTATAGCGGGTAGAAGGCGGGTAGAAAACACAAAAAAGTCCAGAATATTGCTGATATTTCAATGGTTGATGCTTGCATTTCGAGGACACAACATACTTCGTCATCTTCGCCTTCCTTCTGAAAAAACACAACAAATTGGCGCTGAGCCGCTGGACGCCCCACCGTCCTTTGTGCCACGTTTTGTTGGCTTTCTGCGCCCTCCGGGTAGAATGCGGGTAGAAATTTTTGGCCCTCTACCCCGAGCGGGTAGAAGGCGACATGCGGATATGCACGCAAACGGGACCCGATCCATGAGCGACGAACGCGCCGCGCAACACTACGACCAGGACTTCGTCAACACCGTCACCGAGCCCGGCCGCTACAACTTCGGCGACGGCCTCTTCCTCGACGTCAAGCCCACCGCCAATTCCATCGGCAAGTACTGGGTCTGGGCTTACAATGGCAAAGCCGTCGGCGAGGGCCCACGCGAACGCATCGGCCTCGGCAGCGCCAAAACCATGCCGCTCAAGATCGCCCGCCGTGAATCCCTGCTGCTCGACCAAGTGCTCGAAAGCGGTGGCAGCCCACAAGTCCACCGCGAGCAACTGCGCATGACCGCGGGCGACGGCATTCTCACCTTCAAGCAGGCGGTCGAAGGGTTCTTCGACGTCTGCGACGGCGAGCGCTGGACCGGCAAGCACTCGCGCGCATTGGGCAAGACCATCAAGAATAACTACCTGCTCACGGTGTCGTGGGTGAAGCAGCCGCTGCAGGCTATCACCCATCTGCACATCGCCGAAATCCTCCTGGTGTCGGTGCGACCCTATCGCAAGCCGAACGATCCGCCCGGCCCGCTGATTAAGAAGAAGCCCGAGATTGGCAAGCGAGTGCAGTGCTTCCTCTTCGGGATGTTCCGCTATTGGAAGGCGCGCGGGAGGTTCAAAGGCGAGAACCCTGCCGATAACCGACGCGGCAGCCCGCTCAACGAGCTAGTTGGCAGTCCACCCAAAGGCGGACATCACCAGGACATTCGCGTCGACGAGATTCCGCCGCTGATCGCGTTCCTGCACAAGCCCCAACGCACTGCCAACCTCATCACCACCGACCAGCTCGCGACCGCGCTCGGCATGTCTTCCATCGCTATCCGCAATGCGCGCAAGCGGCATGGGCTAAAAGGTCACAAAGAACCTGGACGGATGTGGAAGAACTCCAGCTACGTCTACGAGATCGCCGAAGCGGAACGCGTGTTCAAACGCAAAATTCCATCCGTCACCATGCGCTCGGACGAGGACCTGTACGCCAGCATCCTAGAGATGATCATCCTAACGCTGGCGCGCTCTGACATGATCTGCAAATTGCGTTGGGACGAGATTAAGCCCAAGTACCAGAACAGCGTGATGGGCATGATCATCTATGAGAAGCACAAGACCAAGCGTTACGGCTACACCTACGGCACCGTCATCACCCCGCACATCCAGGCCATCCTCGACGCCATGAAGAAACGCCACGAGCGCCAGAAGCTCGACAGCCCCTACGTGTTCGCCCACGGCCCCGTTTTCCATGGCGTAAACCATTGGCTCAATCAGCCGAGCAACCCCAATACGATGGAGAGATGCCTGCGCCGCTGTCTCGCGCAAATCGACTGCATCGAAACCAAGGATGCCACCATGCACGGCATGCGCACCGCGTTCGGAACCTGGGCCTGTGACATCCACGACTACGATCGCGATATGGCCATGATCACGATCGGGCACAAACTTAAGCGCCCTGACGCCGATATCATCTATCTGCGCAACGTCAAGAAACTGCGCCAGCGCTATGACATGATGACCGCCTGGGGCGATTTTTGCCTGTCGCATGTCAAGCAGCAGCAGGAGGACAAAGTCGTCAAATTATTCCACTCACTATGAAGGAGACCGCGCATGCATCAATCCGAACTCAGCAAGATGGAGGTGACGCCGATCCTGGTCTCGGTCCCGCACGCCTGCGCCTATATCGGGCGCGGCGTTGCGGCCCTGTACGAACTCATCGGCGACGGAAAAGTCGAAGCAAAGAAATCCGACGGCCGGACACTGATCGTGTACGAGAGCTTGGTCAAATACGCTAATGACTTGCCCAGGGCTGTCATCGCACCGCCGCGTCGGCGGAAATTCCAGAACCTGAAACCGGAAATGGGCAGTCGCGACGCATCCCCAGGGGGGGCATCAGAAAATTCTCGAGCTCCGAAACACGGGGCGCGGCGGCGCCACAATTTTACAGCCTGACAAAATTCTTCGAAAAATTGGTCAGCCCGGTTCCCCTCAAGTGGTTCGTCTCACGCAACCACCCTCGCACCTTGATGCCGTAGAGTGGTCGGAGTCCACAGCATCAAAAGCGGAAGGGCTCAGAATGAGCAAATGTTGTCCGCTTTACCCCCGAAAGCTGACGCGCGTCTCCGAATGTCCTCTTTGTGCGCCAAAAGCGGACATTCGCATTGCAGCAGATTTATTCGATCACCTCGTCGGCGATGGAGAGCACGTCGGGCGGAATGGTGAGGCCGAGCGACTTCGCGGTCTTAACGTTGATCACGAACTCAAATTTGGTCGATTGCAAAACCGGCAGATCGGCGGGCTTGGCGCCCTTGAGAATTTGCCCGGTATAGAGGCCGACTAGGCGGTAGGCGTCGGACAGACTGGGGCCGTAACTCATCAAGCCGCCAGCGGCGACGGACTCGCGCAGCTCGAAAATTGCCGGAATGGCGTAACGCGCCGCCAGCACGATCAGGTGATCGCGCCAGGTCGCGAAGACCGCGTCGGCGCCGACGAGCATCGCTCTCGCTGGTAATTGGGCAACTATCACGTCCGGCCAGATCATGGACGCCCTGAAGGAGCTGGGCGTCGCCGAGCGCGCCGACGGCCGAGGCGAAGAAGTCGCCCGCGGGGGCTCCCCTCGCGGAGTAGTGAGAGTCACGAGACCGGGCGCTTGCCTTTCGCCAGCGCCGCCAGCGCGTCGACGACCCAGGGG
>Ga0306920_100015601_pt1 | contig 10421 bp, 8 predicted proteins | sample flu12Cox44000170_FD_204666 | JGI IMG/M metagenome (GOLD analysis project Ga0306920, IMG submission 204666) | Lab enrichment of tropical soil microbial communities from Luquillo Experimental Forest, Puerto Rico - flux4day.12C.oxic.44.000.170 (v2)... | ecosystem: Environmental > Terrestrial >... | reverse complement strand
GTCGTCGCGCAGTAGTTCTTCGCGCGACGCATAACCCAACATGCGGACCATGGCATCGTTCACGTCCAGAAACCTTCCGTCGGGCGTGGCAAAGAATAAGCCCTCCTGAATGCTGTCGTAGAGCTCACGGTAGCGTCGTTCCGCTTCACGCCGATCCGTGATGTCTTTCAAAACGTGGATGGTGCGCTCATCGTCATCGGTGGTGCCGCTGGCGCGGGAAGTAGACACCAGATAGGTTCTCTCGGCAGAAGAGATGATGTGCTCTTCCTTGCTCAATCCGGTGTACAGGCAGAAAGGACAGGGCAGCGTGCCGTCGCCCACGGCCAGAGTCCGCAGGGTATGAATGGGTTCCCCGACCAAAGCAACAGGCGGAAGGCCCAGATGGTCGGCCAGCGAGCGATTGGTGCGCACGATCTTCCACGCACGATCGTGGACCACGATAAAGTCGCTGATGGCGTCGATATCCCGCACCCACTGGCGCTTGGACCGTTCGAGCTGCGAAAAGCGCCGGAAATTTTCGAGAGAAAGGGCTGCGTGACTGGCCAGCGCATGGAGCAATTTCTTTTCCGCGGACACGACTTCGCTGCGGGCCCCGTGGATACAAATAGCTCCCAGCGGCTCGTCATCGCTGGCATGGACCGGAACGATGATGAGTTCGTCCCTGACTGTGATTCCCGATCGTTGCTTGCGCACCGCAACAATTTCTTTACCCTGACTGGCTTGTTTGGCGCGCGTAAGAATCTCCACGCCGTCAAATCCGTCCGCGCCGGCATCCGCGCCGCCCTGTAGCTCCGCCTCTTGCCCGTGAATCAGCACAACGCCGCACCAATTCGCTCCTAGCATCAGTGCCACGCGGGCGGAAAACAGTCGCAGAAATTCGGGCAGGTCCCGCGAGTGCGCCGCTACCGTCGCTAGTTCCATCAACTCGCCGGCGCGTTGCTTGCCGGGCCGAGCCCGATGCTGGTTCACGGTACGCGCCGATTTTCCGCTCGAATTGGATTTTTGGCGTCTCATGCCCATGAAGACGAAGCCATGCGTCTCAGGTGGAACGACTTCCACGCACTCCCACGCTAATGGGCAATCTCAATCTGAGTCAATCACCGAACCGTATGTTGTTGCTCATCACGGCACGCTCCCTGTCCGAATGGCCAGTAGCGATTCTCACGGTGAGACCTGGAAGCGCGGGAAATTGGGAGGATTGAGACGACATCCGTGGATTTCCGACCCCGCTTGAAATCGAGAAAAGGTTCTAACCATCTTGTCCTGAATAGCTTGGCGAAAGTTTGGTGGCGAACTCCGTGTGGCGGAAACCATAGCCGCGCTGGCATCCGACGTGCCTTTCCTCCTGCGGGGTAGTTCAGAAATCTGAGGAGGATTTTTGCGATGAGATTCCGTTGGACGCGGATCGCCGCAGCGCTGCTGGCGTTCTCGATGATGGCAGTGGGAGCGTCAGGTCAGAGTGCGATCACTGACGAGGGCAAGCGCAGGATCAAGTCCAAGACCGCGCCAACTTATCCGGAACTGGCACGTCGCATGAACGTTACCGGCAAAGTGAAAATTGAAGTCATTGTCACGCCTGACGGACGCGTTCGCAGCACCCGCGTAGTGGGCGGACACCCGCTGCTGGTGCAGGTCTGCCAGGACGCGGTGAAGGAATGGAAGTTTTTTCCAGCGAATGAGGAAACCACACAGATCGTCGAATTCGATTTTCACGGCAACAACAATTAGCGCGCGGCCTGTGTCGCGGTTTGCAATCCGGACCGGCAATTTTGATTTGAGGGGAAGCGGAGGGCTTTTGCAATGAGTATCGGCAAGAAACTTTACGCGGGATTTGGCCTGGTACTGGCCATTCTCGTTGGCTTGTTCCTTGTGAACATCTTCGCGGCGTTCCGAGGACGTGCTGCGCGTGACGATGCGGCGGCTTCGCTCGAGAGTGTTCGCACCATCGGATCGGTTCGGCTGCAGATCATGAACAACCGCCTGAACCTGGACAACTTCTTGCTCAGCGGCGATCCGCGAGACGAGGAAAAGGTTAACAAGGGCATCAGCGACTTGACCGATGTGCTGAAGCGCAGCGAAGCGCAAGCCACCGCCGATGTGTTGCGTACGGCGTTGATTCAGGTGGAAAGCACCGAAGCCAGCTGGTCGGATAATTTTGCCAAGCCACTGCTGGCAAAGCGACATCAGGTGGATTCGGGCGATTCCACCGTTTCCGACTTGCAGATATTTTATTTGCAGAGAGATCCCACCTCGTGGCTGCTTAAGTCTTCCGCTCTTCTCGATCAAACCACTCTGGAAATTTCCAGGAATTTTGATGAGACGACCACGTCAGCCAAGAAAGCCAGCAATGCCAGCGCCATCGCAACCACGCTCGGCACTCTTCTGGCCATCTTGGCTGGACTCTGCGTTTCCTATTACACCGCCAGGTCCATCACCCAACCGCTGGCTCACTTGATCACCGTGGCACGAGAAATCGGAGATTCCGGAGATCTCAATCAGAACATCGATATTCATCGCAACGATGAAATCGGCGCGCTGGCTACAACTTTTAACAACATGGTGGCCTACCTGCGCGAAATGGCAGGCGTTTCGATGGCCGTCGCGGAAGGAGATTTGAGCGTCGAAGTGGTTCCGCGTTCCAAGCGTGACACCTTGGGCAACGCGTTCCTTCGCATGTCACACGGGCTGCAGGAAATCGTTCGCACCACCCGCGATTCCGCAGGACAGGTTTCGGCCGGCTCCAATCAGGTGGCGGGAGCCGCCGACGAATCCGCGAAGGTCAGCGTGCAGGCTTCTTCGGCGATCGAAGAAGTCACTAGCACCATGCACGAGATGAGCATCAACGTGCAAAACGTGGTGAAGAATACCCAAGTGCAGGCTTCCAGCGTCGCCGAAACATCCGCTTCGATCGATCAGATGGTCACCTCCATCCAGCGTGTGGCGGACACCGCAAAAATCCTGCTGGATATCGCCAACCGCTCGCGCGAAGAAGTCGGTGTCGGCATTCAGACCATGGAAAAAACCACCGATGGTCTGAACCGCACCAACAAAGCCATTCAGTCGTCCGCGGAGATCATTAATGTTCTCGGGCACCGCGCCGACGACATCGGCCGCATCATCGAAGTTATTGACGACTTGGCCGAACAAACCAATCTCCTTGCGTTAAACGCAGCCATTGAAGCGGCACGCGCCGGCGAGCACGGACTCGGTTTCGCCGTGGTTGCCGACGAAGTTCGCAAGCTGGCGGAAAAATCCACGCAATCCACCAAGGAAATCGCGGACTTGATTCAGAGCATTCAACGCGAAGCGCGCCAAGCTGTCGAAAACATGGATCGCAGTACGCGCATCGTAGAAGAGGGCTTGAGCCTCGGCAACGACCTGGGCGCAGCGCTGCACAAGATTTCCAGCGTGGTTACAGAAGTCTACAAGTTCTCGCAGGAAATCGGTGCGGCCACCAACGAACAGTCGGTGGGCTCCTCGCAAATTGCCAAGGCCACCAGCCGCCTTACCGAAATTACACAAGAAATTAATTCTGCGGTCGAGGAACAGGCCAGCGGGGCACAGGCGGTGGTTCGCGCCATGGACAAGATGCGCGAGCTGGTACAGCAATCGGCGTCCAGCTCGACTGAGCTGTCGGCCGCCGCCGAGCAAATGCTCAAGCTCTCCCGCAACTTGCTGGATAGCATGGACCGTTTCGTTCTCGACCACGCCGCGCCAAAGCCCAGGCGCGATTTCTCAGGCGCTCGCCGCCAATCTGAAAGCGAGAAGCAGCACGACTTCGAATATTCCGAAATGGCTCGTTAGGCGCCTGGAGATCGCGTGATGGAAAAGGAACTTCAGGTCGTGGGCTTTCGCATCGGAGAGGAAACGTTTGGAGTGCGCATCGGCTCGGTGCGCGAAATCGTGCGCGTTCCCGAGATCACTTCCGTGCCGAACGCACCGGACACCATCGAAGGAGTCATCAACCTCCGCGGAAAAATCATTCCGGTGATGGATTTGCGGAAGCGCTTTGGACACTCCGAAATCCAGCCGGGCAAGAAAAACCGCATCCTGGTGGTCGAATTGGAAAACAAACTGGTTGGCTTGATCGTCAATTCAGCGTCCGAGGTGTTGAAGATTCCGCCCTCGGAGATCGAATCGCCTGGCTCGGTATTCGCGGACAGCGAATCGAGCTATGTCACCGGAGTCGGCAAACTCAAAGGCCGGCTAATCATCCTGCTCGATATTTCCAAGCTGCTGCATCGCCCGGAATTCAAGAAACTCGAGGAGGCCGCGGAAACTGTCGCCTCCGTGAGATAGCTGCTGTCTCCGGGACGGTGCCGCCACGCGCGTAAGAATGGGCACGCTCACCGCACAAATTCAACTGACCGAAGCCGAACTGAAGCTGCTGCAGACTCTGGTATATCAGGAATGTGGAATGTTCTTCGACGAGCGCCGCTCCCATTTCCTCAAAGACCGCCTGCAACGCCGTTTGAAAGCCGTTCAGCTCGATTCGTTTTATAGCTATTACCGGCTGCTGACCAGCCGGGAGGGACGCGCCGAACTTGCGCTGTTGCTGGAGAATCTCACGGTTAACGAAACCAGTTTTTTCCGCAACAAACCGCAACTCGATCTACTGCAGAAAACTGTTCTCGAAGAATTGCTGCGCAAAAAACAGGAACGCCGCGATTGGACACTGCGCGTCTGGAGCGCCGGTTGCTCTTCAGGACAGGAAGCTTATTCCGTTGCCATCCTGATTTGCGACGCATTGGCTTACTACTACTTGCGCAATCCGCTGCCGTTTGACATGCCTTCGCCCAAGCCGCTGATTCCGCCGCCTTGGAAGCTGGAAATCCTCGCCTCGGATATCAGTTATGCCAGTTTGCGCGCCGGCCAGGAAGCGTTGTACACGGAAACGCAGATGGAACCGGTCGATTACACCTGCCGGCTTCGCTATTTCGAAAAAAAGGCCGACAAGTATGGTGTGAAGCCGCAGCTCAAAGAACTGGTCCAGTTCGACTTCCACAATCTGAAAACGGAATTCCTGCCGCGCCGCAACGACATCATCCTGTGCCGCAACGTCATGATCTATTTCGATGAAGCTGAGCAGAAGCGACTGATCGAAAAGTTTTACAACTGCTTGAATTCGAACGGCTATCTTTTCGTGGGGCACGCGGAGAGTCTTTTCGGGTTGACGCAGAAATTTCGTATGGTGCACGAAAACAACGGCACCGCCTATCAACGTCTCGAGGTGAATGGGTGAGCTTTACCCCCGAGGATCGCAGCACGGAGCTTCGCGCGCTCTTTTTCGAGAGCGCCAACGAACTCCTGCAGTCTCTTAACGAGTCCGGACTGGAACTCGAGGCTCGTCCCGCGGATGAACAAATCATTCGTAGCGTGCGCCGCGTGGTGCATACGCTCAAAGGGGACTCCGCCGCGTGTGGTTTCAGCAAGCTCAGTGAGATCGCCCATGAACTGGAAGATATCTTGACCCAGCAGATGGGCAAATCACACGGCGCGAAGTTTGCCGAAATTGTGCTGATCGCAGCCGATACATTCGAAGCCATGCTTTCGGCTTACCAGCGGAACGCCGAGCCGCCGAGCGCGGAGGCCTTGCGAGCGATGATTCGCCGCCTACCGCAAACGCCGGCGTCTTCTGCGGCGCTGACCGGTTCGGTCACCGCGGTGCCCGCGCAATTCGATTGGAGCGAGTACGAGCAGTTGATGATTTCCGAAGCCGTTCATCGGGGCGAATCGGTTTATAACGTCGCTCTGCGCGTCGATCAAACCAGCGGAATGCGGGCCGCTGCGTTTCAATTGATTCGCAACGTGCTGCACGGATGCGGAACGGTCATTGCCTTACGGCCCGAAGACAACGCCGCGGCTGCCAATGTCGAAATCGTCGAAGCCGCGTTGGCCACCAAACATCCCAAAGAGCATATTCAACAACGTTGCCACATTCCGGCTATCGTTGCGCAGGTCTGGGTGGAAGCGTCCTCGCATGCCGATGACCCCGAACACGAACTGCTAGGCGAACTGCTGGACGCGCAAGCCGCTCAAGTAAGCGCCGCCGTCTCCGCTTCTTCAGAAAATTCTGCGACGGGTAGGGCTTCCGCTCTGGGATCCGCGGTAGCCGCAGTCGCCGAAAGCACCCTGCGTGTTGACGCCTCGCGCATCGACTCGGTCATGAATCTGGTCGGCGAACTGATTATCGGCAAGTCTATGCTGAATCGCGCACTCAGCGAATTCGATCAGCAGCACGCGCGCGACCCGCTCCGCGCAAAATTGGCCGACGCGCTATCCTTTCAGTCGCGCGTGCTGGAGGAATTGCACAAATCGGTGCTCAAGATTCGCATGGTTCCCGTGGAGCAACTGTTTCGCCGTTTTCCGCGCGTGGTTCGTGACGTCGCAAAGCACTGCGGCAAAGATGTTGCGCTCGAACTGGCGGGCGAAAACACTGATCTCGACAAGGGGATTCTCGACGCGCTAGCCGAACCCATGACCCACCTGGTTCGCAATGCCGTCGATCACGGCATCGAGTCCAGCGAAGACCGCATTGCCTCCGGCAAAGGCGCTCGCGGCACTATTTTTCTGAACGCCTATCACCAGGGCACTCAAGTGGTCATTGAGGTGCGGGACGACGGCCACGGCCTGGACATCGATCGCATCCGGAAACAGGCAGTGCAACGCGGATTGATCAAGGCCGAAGAAGCAGCGCGCCTGCTCGATTCCGAAGTCAGCAATCTCATTTTCGAGCCCGGCTTTAGCACCGCTTCCGAGGTAACCGAAGTTTCCGGGCGCGGCGTTGGCATGGATGTTGTTCGTTCCGTTCTTGATCGTCTCAAAGGCACGGTTCAGGTCATCAGCCATCCGGGGAAGGGAACCACCGTTCAACTGCGCGTGCCGCTGACACTCGCTAGTATTCAGACCCTGCTATTTCGGGTGGGTGGCCGGTTGTTCGCCGTGCCCATCTCCTCGGTTGTGGAGATTACACGGGCCACGCCGCAAGAAATTCACCACATCGACCAACGGGAAGTGTTGCGGTTGCGCGATCAAGTGCTCTCACTGGTCCGCCTCAGCAACCTAAAAGGCATTCACGCCGTAGAGCCTGCCAAGGTTGCAAAGAAAAATTTCGTGATTGTAATCGGCGCAGCGGAAAAACGCTTTGGCCTGCTGGTCGAGCAATTGGTCGGCGAGGAAGAGTTGGTCATTAAAGCTTTGCCTGCAGACATCGTCGCCAGTGATCTTGTCAGCGGTGCATCCATTCTCGGCGATGGTACGGTTGTCCTGATTTTAAATGTTCCTGCTGTTCTCTCGCGCCTCTCTCGCGCAATTCCGCTAGGAGCCATCGCATGAGCGAGCGAGTGCGAGTTTTGGTCGTCGATGATTCCGCGCTGATGCGGAAGCTGATTCCCAACATCCTTGCGCGCGATCCGATGATCGAAGTTGTCGGTACGGCCATGGACGGTGCTTTCGCACTGAAGAAAATTGAAGAGTTGCGGCCGGACGTGGTCACGCTCGATCTGGAAATGCCGCGTATGGACGGCATGGAGACGTTGCGGCTGATCATGCGCCGTGCGCCGCTTCCTGTGGTGATGGTCAGTACCCATTCCAAGGAAGGCGCTTACGCGACGTTCAAGGCTCTCGCTCTCGGGGCAATCGATTTCGTCGCTAAGCCTAAAGAAGCCTCTTCCGGGCACCTGGAAGGCATCGCTATCCAACTGATTGAGAAAATCAGAGTCGCCAAACGTGCCGCCGGAAGCCGCATCCCAGGGCCAGCGGTTGCCGAAGCGCTGTGGCCAGTGAAGAAGAATGCCAGGGTGGCGTTGCCGCCGCACCGCATCATTGCTATCGGTGTCTCCACGGGCGGGCCCAACGCGCTGCAGTTTGTGCTATCGCAAATTCCCGCGGAATTTTCCGGAAGCCTGCTCATTGTTCAGCACATGCCAGAGGGTTTCACGGAAATGTTTGCGCGCCGGCTAGACGAATGTTGCGCGCTGGAAGTGCAGGAAGCCAAGTCCGGCGATCTATTGCTGGCTGGCCGCGCGCTGATCTGCCCAGGCAATCGGCACATGATGGTGCGACGGATGCCGCGCGGCGACATGGCGGTGCTGAGCGATTCTGGTCCCGTAAATGGCCATCGGCCATCGGCCGATGTGTTGTTCCATTCCGTGTCGCAGGAATTTGGCCCGATGTCGGTCGGAGTATTGATGACCGGCATGGGTGAAGACGGCGCAGAGGGATTAGGAGCGATTAAGGCTGCGGGCGGTGTCACGATCGCGCAGAGCGAAGACACCTGCGTCGTGCCTGGGATGCCCCGCGCCGCCATACTTAAGGGCTATGCGAATCGTATCGTGCCGCTCGAAGCGATCGGTCCGCACCTGGTTGCTAATTTTGGGGGGGACCGCGGCTCTGAACGTGCCGCGCGCCAGGAGAAGACTCGAGCGGAAAAGAACGAAAAAAATGAAAGGATTTCCGCATCCACCAACCGTTCTTGAACAGCAACACACGTGAAGGCGGATTTCGTAGCCAGAGTTTAGTGGAAAGAGTTTAGGGAGCCAGATTTAAGGAGAATGTTATGTCACAGTTTGCCGCTCTACTAAGGAAAGACAACCAACCCGTTCGCTATCTTGTCGTGGACGACTCTGTCTTCGCCCGCAAGAACATTATTAAGATGGTGCAGCTCTTCGGTGGCGAAATTGCCGGCGAAGCCGGCGACGGACTGACCGCCATCGCCGAGTACGGCCGCACCAAGCCCGATGTTGTCCTGATGGACATCACCATGCCGCAGATGGAGGGCATTGAAGCTGTCGAGCGCATCGTCCGCCAACACCCCGAGGCGCGCATCGTGATGGTCTCGTCGGTCGGCTATCAGGAAAACATTCTTGCAGCGCTGCAGAAAGGCGCCAAGCACTTCGTGCAAAAACCGGTGAAGCCCGAAGTGTTGTATGAAATTCTTCGTTATGTGTTAAGCGACGATCCGGCCCTTGCTGGCGCGCCCGCCGTTCTTGCCGGGGAGCATCGCTCATGAGAATGGAATTGATCCAGCCGTTCATTAATGCCGCCGACGCGGTTTTTGCCGAGTCGCTGCAAGGTCCCACTAGAATCGGCGACCTCTTAATGGAAGAGCAGGCCTATCACCGCAAAGGCGTCGCAGCGCTCATCGTCATCAAGGGGGAAATCGAAGGCCGCATCATTCTCGATCTTGCGCCGGAAGTGGCGCTCAAGGTCGCTGCGGTTCTCACCGGCGGAGGAGTCAGCGACAGTGAACAGGTGGTTTGCGAAACCGTCTGCGAACTCGCCAACATGGTCATCGGAAATTCCGTCACCCTGCTCAATGACCAGGGCTACAAGTTCAAAGTTTTTCCGCCGGAGATTCACATGAACGATGAAGGACTCGCCGGATCCCGCGATACCGAAGCCATGGTACTGGCCATCGAAACCTCGTGCGGCAACATCTATCTGAATATTGCCATGCACCACCTGACACGCCGCCGCCGCGAACGCGATACCGTCCTCCTGTCCCGCTAACCCGCCGCCTCTGGTCTGCCCTGATCAAAAGCCGAGCCAATGGGAATGCCAATGATGGGCGAAACCTGTGCGGCGGTGAAATGCTTCGGGCCTCGGAAGTGAATCGCGCCGATGTTGGCGTCTACGCGGGACTGCGGCTGGGCGGTGCGAACCACAGAGTGACTCAGGAACAAGAGCACAGCGATAGCAAGTGGGCGGGCGAAGGAAGATGAACGCGACATCCTAAGAGCGTTAACCCCGAAATGCAAAGAATGCGTGCCGACTACCCGGGCGGTTTGAGGTAGGCGGCGCCGTGGCGAAACAGACCGGCCGAGGGTATGGGCTGCGAAAATACGATGCGAATCGGGACGAAAATGGCGCCGGCGCCTGGAGTAAAGGGCACAGCGACTTCGACGCGCGTGCCTTGCGGATATTGGTTGCGGCTGCGGAACGCGATGCCACCTTTGGAAAGATCTTCACACACCGCGACTTCTTCCTGGAAGCCACGGCGGCGAATACAAGCCAGAACGCGGGCCTTGACGCGAGTGCGGTTGCGGCGAGGCAACACCCGGTCGTTTCCCTCCTCGTGGTTTGCGGGCCGGCCGTTAGCAGTCATTTCGGCTTGGGCCTCAACCCAGATCGAAGGGGCATCGCAAACCTTGCAGATGCGGGCCACGCACTTGCGCGACTCGAAGGAACGTAACTGCAATTCATCCAGATAGACCACTTCGCGGCGGAAGCAGAAACTGCACTCCATGAGCAGACGCGCCAGGGCTTCCTCGGCTTTGTGTGGAGCAGGAAATTCGATATCCCAGAAATCCGTGCGGGCTTCGAGAATGTGAACGGCGTACAAAAAGCCCTCGGGTTCACGATCGATTTCGGCGACGATGCGCGCGTGGGCGGTTTTAAAGCGGTCACCCTCGAGCGGCCGC
>Ga0306920_100015599_pt1 | contig 10422 bp, 11 predicted proteins | sample flu12Cox44000170_FD_204666 | JGI IMG/M metagenome (GOLD analysis project Ga0306920, IMG submission 204666) | Lab enrichment of tropical soil microbial communities from Luquillo Experimental Forest, Puerto Rico - flux4day.12C.oxic.44.000.170 (v2)... | ecosystem: Environmental > Terrestrial >... | reverse complement strand
CTACTGTGAAAGACCAGCCCGGAGAGGCTTACAAGTTGCTAAAGACACTGGCGGACCTGGGCATCAATCTGCTTGCGTTTACTGCCGTTCCGATCGGGCCGTTGCAGACACGGTTGACGCTCTTTCCGGAGGACGATGCGAAGCTTGCCCACGAGGCACAGGAGGATCGCCTCGAGCTCGATGGCCCTCATCCCGCCCTGTTGGTTCAAGGCGATGATGAGCTAGGAGCCTTCGCTGAGATCCATATGAAACTCTCGGATGCCCGGGTGAACGTATATGCGTCTACAGGAGTGGCAGACGGGCGGGGGTCCTTCGGATACATCATCTACGTAAGGCCCGAAGAATTTGCCAGGGCTAGCGCCGCTCTAGGTCTGTAGCCTGATCGCTCACGATAGCTCCAGACGCTGGGGCTGCGTCGCCGTCCTAGTACACTGAGCGAGCGAGTGCCGCCGACGACTGCTTCCGGACCCATTTCTGCCGGTCACGAACGGCGGCTTTGGAGCGGCACAACGCACAACCAAGGCAGATGCAGCCTCTCTATTTTGAGCGTGGCGTCCTGCCCCACGCTGAGTGATAGCAGCAGGTCTTTGCAAGCGCGAACCGCTAGGGTAGTGGATTGTGCGGTATCCCCGCCGGCGCATTCCGACCCGATAGGCGTCACTCATGGCGGCGGCGTTCGTCTCGCGTCAGCCCAGCAGCTCAACTGGATTGGCAGAGGCACCCGTCGCACTGCCCGAAAAACTGGTGGTGATCGAATGCTCGTCTTGCAGCATTGCGGCCGCCCGCTCACCGATGACGACGCAAGGCGCCATCGTGTTGCCGGTCGTCACTCTCGGTAGGACGGAAGCGTCCGCGACACGAAGGCCCTCCACTCCGTAGACCTTGAGCGTAGCATCCACGACCGACATCCGGTCGCGTCCCATTTTAGCGGTGCCACACTGATGCCAAAACGTAACAAGACCATTGCGGATAAATTGCTCCAGGTCGGCCCGATCGAGCCTCCCGGGTGCAATCTCGCGTCTTACATATGAGCGAAGCGCAGGCGCAGCGCCGATTTCCCGGGCTTGCGCAATGCCAGTCTTCAGAGCCTCCAAATCGAGTGCGTCGGCCAGATAGTTCGCTCGGATTTCGAGTGGATCTGATGCATTCGGCCCGGTCAGGTGTATGGCGCCGCGACTGACCGGCCGCATCCCAACAAGCAGCGACCAGCAGGCCGAAGAGGGTTTGAACCGTGTCAGGTTTTCGGGCGTGATGCTCGGTCCGCCTAACCCGTAAGCATAGAAATTCGGTGCATCCAGCGCGGGGTCCGTTTTCCAAAAACTCGCCGCCTGGCTTCGTGGCGCGCTCGGAAGCGGCTCGTCCGTCGCATCCCAAAGGCAACCGAGCGCCACGTGATCGTGAAGATTGCGCCCGACACCTGGCAAGTCTTGCACGAGGGGAATACCGAACTTGGTCAGCTGACCCTGATCGCCAACGCCGGACTGCATCAGCAGCTTCGGAGTTTGGATCGAGCCGAGAGAGACGATGACCTCCAGCGCGGCTTCGAAGCGATGCAGCTTGCCTTCGTAGAGGACCTCCACGCCTGCGGCGCGACGCTTGTCGAACACGACGCGCGTGACGAGCGCTCGCGTCAACACCGTCAGGTTCGCCTGATCCATCCGCCCATATGCATAGGAACGGAACACCGATTTCCGGCGTCCGTCCTCGACGTTTTCGTCGACAACCGCGCAGCCGCCGTCGCTCTCCATCATGCGACCGTTTGGGTTCTCAAATCGCTTGATTCCGCTTGCTTCGGTGGCTTCGAGCAGAGCGCCGAAGAACGGGTGGAGGTCGGGCGCAGGCTGCACGCGCATCGGGCCGCCTGAACCGCGGTAGAGGGGATCAGCGCTCCCTTTCCAGTGCTCGATCCGATGGCGATAGAGATCGAGGACAGCTTTGTACCCCCAAGCCGGGTCGTCTGTTTCGGCGGCGTACATGTCCCAGTCGGCTTGGTGGCCTCGCGACCAGGTCGCGACGTTCACGCTGGAGCCGCCGCCGAGCACCTTGCCCATCGAATAAGGGATTGCGCGTCCGTTCAGCTGAGAATTGGACGCTGCGACGAAATCCCAATGAAGCTCGCTGCCAATGGCCCTTACCCAAAGATTTGGATCCATAACCAGTTCCAGCTCGTCGCTTCCTCCGGCTTCGAGGAGCAGAACCCTGACATCCGGATTTGCGGCGAGTCTTCCGGCGATCACCGAACCCGAGGAGCCAGCGCCGCAAACGATAACGTCGTAATGGCCGCCGAGGCCGTCGGCCACCTTCTCGTGCTGCGAGGCAATGCTCGATGCGAATTCGGGTCGATTCCGGTGATTGTCCGAGAGCGCCTGGTTCATCGCAGCCTCCATGCGTTTTGGTCCCACGTCCCGAGAATGCGCGGCCGATGAAGTGGGGTAATCTGACTGTGCGGCGCAGCGCGCGCTTTCAGGAAGGGATCAGACTTCTATCCCGTGAGCAAAAAAACTAGGCGCCTCGGGCCACGCTGCCGTCGAGCAAGCGCAACGGCGCTGCGACGGCCTGCGCTGCTCCGCCTCGCATGAGCCGAATGGGAGCGCCCTGAACAGCAGCGCGGTTCAGTTCGAAAGGCGCAGGGAAGGTCGGCGCTAGTTCGAGAGTTCTACGGGCCTCACCAGGCCTCGCCGGTACGCGCTCGGCGTCACTCCGTACCTCGATCGAAAAGCCGTCGTGAGGTGAGCATGGCTGGAGAAGCCGCAGGCGACAGCGACATCGGTGAGCGGCATCGATCGGCCGGCCATCAGAGCTCGGGCCTCCGCGAGGCGCAGCTCCAACAGGTAGCGATGAGGCGACTGTCCCGTCGCCGCCCGGAACATCCGCAAAAAATGCGCTCGACTGTAGCCCGTTTCAGCGGCAAGGGTGGCAAGATCGACGGTCTCGCTGAGATCGACCCGCATGCGATCCAACACGCGGCGCAGTAGCCTGTGCGGGAGTGGAGACACTTTCGTATCGGCCGGCTGTTTCCGCGACCGCGAGGCAAACAACAACCGCAGCCCAAGCGCGGTCGTCAACGAATCGACGTAAAGCCTTCCGCCGCAGCCGGCCGACTCGGATTCCTCGAGCAGAAGGAGGAGTAGATTGCGTAGGTTTGGATCGTCTATGCCGTACAGCCTTTGAAAACTCCCGCGTGGCCGAGCGTCGAGCTCCGCCTCCAGTCCGTCGATGAAATCTGCGCCGAACGCACCGACGATCACTTCATGCTTGTTTACGCGGCGGTACGCTGGCTTGATTCCCGGGCTGCAGGTGGTAATCGTGTTGGGGAATTTCTTGTAGCGAATGAACCGTCCGGCCCGACCAGGAGTCTCTCCCTCGGCCACATGCATATCCCACAGAACCAAGAAGTGGTGGTCCACCCTGCGCTCAGGATCTTCCGCGGGCAGGATCGTATGGCGCTCTACTGCGAAATCCGCCCATCCCAGCTGAGCACTCGAGGGCCCGCGTAACGTCGAATTCTGCAAAAGCCCGCTGATCGCAGCGCTCCTATGCCCGGCGGTCGGGTTGACTTGGTGCAACGTGCTTCCGCTTGGATCCGTCATTACGCCTCTTCGCTGGTCCTAACGGGCAGCGGCCGCCCGTGGGATCCGTGGGATCCGTGGGATCGACCGCCATCATCCTGCGAGACGAGTAGCGCGTCGTCGAGTCCTGTGTGCTCAGCCGACGCCATTTGCAGCATGGTGCAGCCGACCCTCGGTAGTCCAGTCCACGGTCGCGCTCGAGCCAATCGCTAACACATCGAATGCCACCGCGGGCTCTCTTGCGACTCATGTGCGGAGCCGGCAGAAAAAGTCTAGCGTGCCTCCAGCTCGGAGGGCCAGCACATCGTTGCGCGATACCGCCAAGCTTACAAGGAGCACCCCATGGGCTACAGGACAGATCGCCAGGCGCTTTGTGGAGCTGTGCGGCCAAGGGCAGTTCGAGGCCGCGCAGAAGGAGCTCAGATGAATCTCTTCGAGGAAGTCGATAACGGCCTTGATGGCCTGGGAAAACTGCATGCCCTGTTCCGCTGGTCATGGGACGGACTCCAGGAATAGGTTGCAACGCGGGCGATTGCCGACACTTCGTACCGCACCAGGTCCCTCTCCTGATGCTGCTTCAACAGCGCCCTAAATGCTTTGATGCTGGGCACGACGAATGTCCGCTCACGAGAAAGCTGGAGAACATCACTCAATGTCGCTTTCTGGCCCGGTAGCGGACGTTTTGCCGATGACTCCGCGCGCGTAGACGAACCGTCCGGTTTCGGACCCGTTATAGCAGCCAGTCACGAGTGTCTGCTTCTAGAAATTCACGTACGGCGCAAGGGATGCGGCGGCCCTAAGTCGCCCGGACGGCTAGCGGTTCGACGCGCCAGATGTCGATGTCAAAGCGTCAATGCGCGCCGCGATCGCCGCTCTCGCTTCCTCTTGAAGACCCTTCCCCACTATCCCCGATTTCGGTAGGACCGTCACAAACATACAGGTCCCGTCGCGTTTCTTGATCGGGATTATCCAGACGCGGGGCCAATGCATCTCAACTGGTCTCACTTCCTCTATGTCCTTGAGCGGCAATGTGCGCCACACGTGTGCCTCCTCCCAGACAATTGCCTGTTCCCCGACGCCGAACGCACCGCCGCGTACGGCGGCAGAGGAGCCCGGGTACTCACAAACCGAATGTTTGGACTCTACAAAAGACCAGAACCCCTCGTATGGTTTGGTGATCGAGCCGGCGCTCGCAAACGCCTTTGTCTTAGCATCCTCCGCGACCAGGTCGCTTCCCCGCGGGTCGGGACAGGGAATAGCACCCCACTGGTTGCATTTCGTTTGCTGCAGCGACACATCCGACACGGTGCCATCGGCGGAGAACCTAATTGTCAGCCGACGTGAGACATCCCAGTTTCCAAGTGATATCGCTCCGACAGTATTGACTACGGCCCCTGCAGCGAGCCACTGGACACCACCGCGGTTTTCGATGGATTCATAGTTAAACCACGAGTCACCGTCTCCGCGGCCATCTGGCTCGCCGAGCTTCATCAACACCTGCACTCGCGTTGTCTCACCACGCACGACCGTCGGCGGAGCCGCGTCGCCGACGTTTGCTCGGGACCCGGCCTCTGGGCCTGCGTGATGAGAGTACGGAACCGGGACCATGATGCAGCCGGATAACAGTGCGGCTGTGCAGGTGCCGAGCAGCGCCTGCCATCGTCTCGGGGCTTCAGCGAGGTTGCGACGCACTCCGAATCGCGATGAGATTGTGTTCTTGCAGAATCCCTTGGTCGTCGAAATGGAGCATGAGGTCATAATCCACCCCCTGCCAATCGAGTTCGGTCTTTTTCTGCGGCGCGGAGACAACGTAGTAGCCTCCATCGCTCTGACCCAGTCGATACGCGATCACGCTGTCATTCTCGAAGCTCGCATGCGGTTGACCCAGATGCGCGACAACTTCGTCTCTTGTCACGTGTTTGTCGGCGATAAACGCCAGTAGGTCTTTGTCCGGGCGCGCTTGCGCTTGCGTTGAAGGCGGCGATGCGGATGCGGAGAGCGCGGAAAGCATGCATAACAGCGCGACCACTAACGTTCTACACGCAACGTCGTAACTGGTCGTTGTATGCAGCCGTGCACACATATGGCTAAGCTCAGGATAACGCAATCGGGCGCCGCCGAGTAGCCATGTGAGGGCAATCAAACCAAGCGCCTCGGGCCGGCATGAGTTGACAATTGATCCGTTCGTGGAGCCACCGCGCAGCAGCACCCGTCAGGCGATTGAACGGGAATTGAAGTTAAAAAACTGGGTTCGCTATACGCACTCGCGAAGGGCACTGGCAGGTTGCCGTAATTCGAGTGTCCGCTCCCAGGAGATTACTGGCCGTCGATGAGTGGCCGCTCATGGCCCGGCAGGAGACCGTCTCGTGCCATCGCAAACAGAACACGCGAATTCGAGCGCAGAGGCCAGCTGACGCGGCGCGGCTCGCAGCGCTCGGCGCGTCAGGAAAGGCAGCGACGGCTGGTGCGTTGGTCGGCAGGCTTTCACGGCGACTGCATGAGTAGCGCAGCGGAGAGTCGTAAGGCGTTGATGTCACGCTTAGCGTGACGCGCCGAGAATTGCAGTCAAGTCCTTGAGCAACTTCGTTCGATGCTTGTCGCGCCGAAGCACAACGCCATAAGTAGTGCTGCCCCCAAATTCGTCGGGAATGGCAATGACTTCGAGGCGGGCGCGATCCTCCGGTGAGATCGAGAAGCCGCTAATCACAGCGACCCCAAGACCGCGCGCGACGTAGTGCTTGAGTGTGTCGATCGTGGTTACTTCGAGAGCGATGGTGAACGGAACTTTATGGCTCTCGAAGGCTTGCCGCAATCGCTGATCTTCTCGCTGGACCTCCAGAATGATGAGGGGATAACGCCCAGTCATAGCATCGCTCAACAGCGCCTGGAAACCGTCCCGGGCGCGTCGCGCCAGCGCGTGACCCTTCGGTAACACCAGACAGGCTGGGTAGGTGGCGATCGGCTGAAAGGCTAGCTCTGCGGGGATCTCTATTTTGGTAATCACGCCGACATCACATTCGTTGGAACGCACCAGGCGCACCGTCTCCGCGACAGGTCTGGCAACCAGCCGCAGGCGGGCCAGTGGATGTGCACGATGAAACGCTTCAACTCTTTCCGGCAGCAGGTGGCGCAACACCGAGTCGTGTGAAGCGAGCACGATCTCCGCGGTTTCTTGTGCACCGCCCACCGCCTGCTCGAGCGCGTCGATTTCACTGAATACAGAGACTGCAAGTTGCGCCGTGCGCTCGCCGGCGGCCGTAAGTTGCACACGTCCGCCGCGGGCTTCGTAGAGTTTTGTGCCCAGCCAGGTCTCCAACGACCTGACTCGTTGGGACACCGCCGCCTCGGTGATATTGAGATCGATTCCCGCCTTGGTGAGGCTGCCGCGCTTGGCCACGGCGAAGAAGCACTTCAAAGCCTTGATGTCCATGACGTCATAGGCACCCCGCGGCATGACCGGCTCCCCCATTAGGTTCCCTTAGGGGAGTGTAACCGCCGCCTCGTGGCGACGGCCAGTCGCGGCGTGAAGCATCCTGTCTCATGAGTAATGACACACCATCCAACGCAGGGCTTCCCCCGGAAGCAGAAGCGCGGATTGGCCGTCGGTACTCGCAGAGGAGCCTGCAGTCGGGGCGCATCTCACCACGCCACGCAGAGATATAGGCATCACGGTCTCTATGTGGGCCACGGGTGTGGTCGTGCACTACGCCGGTTTCTCACGCTCCTGGCGCGCCTGCGTGAAGGCGATTTCCGCTTCGTGAGCAACAAAAGTTGATTCGCGACGTTTGGGCCCCTGCCTATCCGTATAAGCAGTCCTTAGGGAGGTGCAACTGAAGCCTCATGGCGTCAGCAACCTCACGGTGGGAGAGTCACAGCCGTGAATCGGAGGAGCAATTACATCGGGTCCTGCGGACCACACAGACTCAACGTCGTCTTGCGGAGAGAACTATGACCGCTTGGGTTGACGCCTCGAACTTCAATGGTCAGCTGCCGCTTTTTCGCGTGAATCTTGACCGCTGGATCGGGCGGATAGCCGCATTAGTCCGCGAACTCGGACCGTACGCCGTAATTGAGCTTGTTCTGCCGGGAGGTTCGCTAGTCGCGCTTTCCCTGTGGCTGTACCGGCGGCACAAGGATGCCAGCCGATCCGCTGCGCAAGGAGGAAGGGAAGGGGAGCCCTCCGCGGCGCCGATCGTGGCAGCGGAGGACGTCAGGAGGTCGTGATCTTTACAGCCAACGTAGTGCAGCCTATATATTACATGCATGACGACTCCGTCGTAGACGCTTCACATGCCAAAGAAGCGATACCGGTGCTGAATGCCTTTGCGCGAAGATCAACGAAAACCGGGACCTGACAATCGTTGGAGGGGACCGTGAACGGTGGTCAGGAAGGGCGCTTTACTCGTCTAATGAGCGAAGATCGATTGACGCGCCCGCGACGCTTCTGGGCGGCCGCTCAACTTCTCCGTTAGAAGCCCGATGATCAACCCGCGTGTCCAACTTGGCATTGTAGCGGTGGTCTACGCGGTCTTCGGCGTCTTCCTCCTCTTCGATGCCTGGATACTGATTTCTTTGGCCGAGTCGCCGTCATCGTCACCTATTGCCAGGAACCTCACTAGGAATGTCAGTATCCCTTGGGTGGTTGCAGTCGCTGTGGGGTACCTGCTGCTGTCTGGATTGTCGCTTGCGTTTCCGAGGCTCCCTAGACCATGGCGCATTGTCGCAATTGGGGTCTCACTGGGCGCAAGCATCTCATACATGGTGGGTGCTATGAGGGGAACCGCCGATACCGTTCCAAGGTATCTTGCCCTCGAACGGACGGATTACGTGCATTTGGCAATCGTGTTGGTGTTTTATTGGGGGTTCGCACTGATTCTGTGCATCTGTTCGTATTTGCTTTGGAGGCAGGTGCGGGCTTCTAACAATCTTTCGAGGCGGCCGTGACGGGTGGTTCCACGCCGCAGCGCGGGAAGACAGTGCGTGCCCGCAGCGCTTGTCGGGCGTTCTGTACGGCCCCTCTACTTCACCGTTAGGCGACAGCAACGTAACTGAGGATACGAGTTTGAAAACGAAAACAGTCACGTTCGATAAGAGCAAGTTACTCAGTGTGACCAAAGACGGCCTTGAGTACCTGGATGATCAGGGATGCAGATGCGTCATAGATTTCCACACTTGCCGCGAGAACTTTCCGAATCCCGATTACGTGGCGTTTCGCGACATTGAAGCCAGCCCGCCGCATATCACCTTCGCCACCAATCCACCAACCCGATTCGTATTCCCGCTGCCCAGATCGAATCGCGATTTTCTCGAGTTCCAAATGCGCCTTTTCAATGAGGCAAGGGTGCAAACATTCGACATGACTTGAGGCAATTCGAGATGCCGCCTAACCAGGCGCTGCGGCGAACGGCGGCGGGTTCCGCGCCCGCGGGTGCGGAACGTCCACTCAGCGGACATGTAAGTGGTCAATGTAAATGACCGCTTGTGGGCCGTGCGCGGACGTTCATCTCAAGGACCTCGGGCGCGGCTGCGAGGGGTCTGTCTTTGTTTATTTCCGAGGGATATATCTATACCCCCTAACAATGGTTGGAGGGACTGTGAACGTCGGTAGTGTCGCGCGCTTCTCGGCGGCCCTCAATTCACCGTCGGGGGTCAAGAGAATAGCGATGCGCAAGTATGACAACGTTGACTATCGCTTCAGAAGTTCAGATGCCAAAAGCGAGAAAGCCGTCGAAACCATTTCAGGCATATTAGGTTTCTTGCCGGACACGAACATGCTCGAGTATGACTTGAACTTCTTTAGTGGTGGAATCGGAGTAGACGACAGATTGGCGTTTAGTTGCGCCGTGGCGCCTGACACGCTCGAAGTAGCTGTTAGGAATTTGAGGTTGGTCTCGCCTGAAGAAGCTTTGAGCGATCCGGTGTGGGCCGAAGATTTCATTTGGCTGGTGAAGCATCAAGGCGACGCGACCTCAATACGATTATCCTCGGCCAATTTCATAAACTCAAAAAGAAGGCCATTTCAGAGCCAGTGCAATGAGAGTCTGGCGATATTCTTCGCTCAGCAAAGTGACGTGAATACTTGGACGGCTGTCTGGGTTTCCGAAAACAAGCTCAATTATTTGTATGCTGACCAAGGATAGACGCCCAACGAGCGGCTGCAAGACGACCGCGTGGAGGGGGCCGTGAGAGTCGGTAGTGTCGCCGCGCTTGATCGGCGCTTCTGGCCGGCCCCTCAACTTCACCGTTAGTCGGCTCGGAGGGACACCGGATGGCCATCGGCGACTGGTTCAAGCGTTTGCTTGGGGGCGAGAAGGAAATGTCTCGAGTCCCTCCGCTCGTGAAAGAGGCTCAGAAGATGGAGCGAATTTTGTCGGCCATGCGCGAGGCGCGTGCGCCGTTAGACCACTCCTATCCGCGCCACCGCTTCATTCAGTGCTATAGCCGCCAGGGACGTGTCGCAGTCCTGGTCGAGTTCGGCCTTGAGAAGCTACACACTGCGGAATCTCCGGAATTCACCGAAATTTCACGCAGCATAGCCATGCACATCGCAGTTCTGAATCCGCAATCCAAGCCGGCGCTGCTTCGACAACGCTACGATAGGGATCCGACCGTCACAGTTGAAGCTGCATTGGCCGCAGTTGCCACCAAAGTCGGCGACCGAATCACAATCACCCGATTCGTGAGGTGGGATACCCAGTCTCAGCCGCCTTCGTTGTTGGAACCGGCAGTAGCTATGAGACAGGGGCGCACCTGAGAGACACGCCGGTGTAACAATCGGGTATGGACTCCTCCGGGTATGGACTCCTCCGTCAAGTGATCGATGAACAGCGGGAACGGTTGCAGTCGGGTATTC
>Ga0306920_100015596_pt1 | contig 10424 bp, 12 predicted proteins | sample flu12Cox44000170_FD_204666 | JGI IMG/M metagenome (GOLD analysis project Ga0306920, IMG submission 204666) | Lab enrichment of tropical soil microbial communities from Luquillo Experimental Forest, Puerto Rico - flux4day.12C.oxic.44.000.170 (v2)... | ecosystem: Environmental > Terrestrial >... | reverse complement strand
TCGCCAAATCGTCCGCGGAGCTTGATTCGAAAGTCGCCGCGCTGATGGACACCGTGCACCTGCCGCGTGATGCGCTGGACCGACGGCCTCACGAATTCTAGGGCGGACAGCGCCAGCGCATCTGCATCGCACGGGCGCTCGCGGCGGAGCCGGACCTGATCGTCTGCGACGAGGCGGTCTCGGCGCTCGACGTCTCCGTCAAGGCGCAGATCGTCAATCTGCTTCAGGTGCGGGAACTTGGCCTGGCGCTGCTCTTCATCAGTCATGATCTCGCGATTGTCGAGCACATGACGCACCGTGTCGCGGTCATGTATCTCGGCAAGATCGTCGAGATGGCGCCACGGCAGCAAATCCAACGATGGCAAAAATGCGGCCTCGTGAGAATAGCGCGGCAGCAACAGTGTCGGACTATCGCTCCTCGGCAAATGGCCGTCACCCCGCCGCGCTGATCGATTCAAGGGCGTCCGCCAGGTTGTGCAACAAAACCTGGTGCCAGTTTATCACCGTGTCGTTCATCTCCGACTCTTGGAGATCAACCGGCTCTTGCCACTCCTCGAGGCTGGTGTCGTTCAGCAGTGGGTAAGTAAAAGAGTGTTCGCGCTGCAACTCGCAATCCGGCGCGTGGAATATTATATTTCGAGGAATGCAGTTTCAGCCCGCCATCCCGACCCGCGGGACCAAGGTGCCCGCCGGTCCCGAATGGCTCCATGAAGTGAAGTACGACGGATTCCGGCGCATCGTCAGCCGCGACGGCGATCGCGTCCGGCTGATCACGGGCGGGGGCTATGACTGGTCAAAGCGCTATCCCTGGATCGTCGAGTCCGCGCTCAAGAACCGGATCAAGCAGTTCGTCATCGACGGCGAGGCGGTTGTCCTCGGTGTCGACGGCATATCCGACTTTGAGGCGCTGTACTCTCGCAAGCACGATGACGAGGTGCAGCTCTACGCTTTCGACATCCTGGCGCTCGACGGCAAGGACCTTCGCGGCCTGCCGCTATCGATGCGCAAAACGAACCTCGCGCGCCGGCCCGGTGGCATCTTCGTCGCGCCGTTCGAGGCCGGCGAGATCGGATCTGTTCCTGGCGGCCTGCCGGATGGGGCTGGAGGGTTTGGTCTCGAAGCGGCGGGACCGCCCGTATCAGGCTGGCCGGTCGAAGCATTGGATCAAGATCAAGAACCGCAGCCATCCGGCAATGAAGCGGGTGATGGAAGCGTTTGAGTAAATTGCAAGACAGGTGGAGGTTGTATGACCACGGCGTATTTCGACACTTGCATCCAATCTGGAAGGCGTCTGGCTGATTTGAAGCCAGCCGAAATGAATGCTATCCGGGCACTTGAGAAAGCAGAGCGCGAAGGCAAAATCAAAATTGTCACATCTCGGGAAACCCACCGGGAGCAAGAGCGGACCAATGATCCGACGCTGCGCGCGCAATTGGTTCAGTCGCATGGTGACACCCCGGTAGTCCCCAAAGATCACACCCTGCTCGGCATTCACAATCAAATGAATCACTTGGGGACCATCTGCAACACCCCTATGCTTACCGAAATCGTAGACGGGCCATTATTCGATAGCCTGATCGCTGCTGGTCTCAAGAAGGCTGACGCCCGGCACCTAATGTACGCAGCCCATGCCGACAATGCGTGCGACTGGTTCGTGACCACCGATCCGGACTTCATAGAAAGGCGAGCACAGCTGGAGGAGCTGTGTCCGGGGTTGAGAATAGTAAGGCCGTCGGAACTGGCGATCGAACTGTCGTTAAATACCAATGAGGACTGCGACGACGGGGTTTCCGGGAGCGCTCGAAACAAGGCACCAATGTTCACGACCTACTATGATCACCGTTTCCATGAGGTTTTGCCGATGCCGATCACCTCCAGCAATCTGCCCGAGAGCGATGCATTCTGATAACGGGTGACCACCCGCCCGCGAAAGATCATGCTCGGCGAAATGCGCGCGTGCCCACTCTCACCCGTCGCCGCAGCCCTGATGCCGCACAAGAGACCTGGCTGATCCATTACGGCGACATTCACATCGGCACGATCAGCATGCGCGCTGGTGTGCAGAGCAACGTCGATCGATGGGGCTGGAGCTGCGGCTTTTATCCGGCCTCGCATCGCGGCATGCATGCGAAGGGCACAGCCAAGAGCTTCGAAGCGGCCCGCGCTGCCTTTGAAACCGCATGGCATTGGCTGTTGTCCAAAGTCACACAGGCCGACTTCGATGAGTAGCGCCGCTACCAGGCGCGCGAAGCGTAGATGCGAAGTCGCACTGGAGCGAGACCGATGAGCACGCTGCCGAGCCGATCCGTAGCTATCCGCTTCACGTCGCATCAGGAAAGCGATGTCGAAGTCGTGGTGACGGAAGTGGCCAGCGAACGGCCGAGCATTCCGCGCTTCAAGTTTTCTGTCAACCATCAGCGCGAACCGCACGAAACGCCGCTTCCCGAAACGATGAAGCACGTCGTTCGTGTCGTCTCAATAGAGGGTCCGATCCACGAGTCGGAGATCGTCCTTCGGATCAGATCGTTGTGGGGCTTGGCAAGGGCCGGCAACCGGATCCGTGACGCGGTGTTGGCGGCGGTAAGAGCCGCAAAGCGAAAAGGGGACATCGTTGGAGGCCTCTTTCCGGGGCAAGCGGTGCTAGTAAGAGATCGGAACGGATTGAATCCACCGGAGAGGCTTTCCGCCAACTGTTTGGTGTTTATCAGATCAAGCGCGTCAAATCTTTTGGGCTAACGGTTACAACATCGATCACCATGCGAGCGACAAAACGCACTGTCTTCGTTCAGACCAGACGGCTCGCTATCCTGCCGCGTTCGATTTGGTAGTACCATTGATACCACAGCGCGAGCGTGAGCGGCATGGCAATCCGAGCGTGATGTTCGCCACCAGGCAGCGGCGCCTAGCCAGAAATAAGACGAAAAACGCTCTCCCAACAGCAAAAGCCAGTCAAAACAGGTATTTTTCGACGGCATCGTTCAACATCAGAAGAACTCAGCCTGAGCAGATGTCTTCTGGTGTACTTCTAAGAACGGACATTGCTCGACGAGGTCGGCATGTTGCAAACGTGCGATGAACGGAAGCCGAATCAAAATTTGTGGTAGGTGGGCTTGGTCCATCATTGAGACATCCGACAGTTTGGACGAATGACCACGAGCTGGATCAGAGAGCACCTCATGCGGGAGATGTGACGGTGGAACCGGCCACGATGGGAACTGGCATTCGGTCGACAGCGCCCCGCATGTCGAAGCAAAGCATAGACAACCTGATCCTCGAATCGAAAGCCTGGGGGGAATTCCACGCCAGCGTCGCGGCCATCGAGGATGAGACGGACAAAGGCGACTGTTTTGAACGCCTGGTGCAGCTCTACATGCAGTCGGCGCCGCACATGGTCTCGCACTACAAGCACGTTTGGTTGCGAAGGGAAGTGCCCGGCGACGTGAAAATGGCTCTCTTGCTGCCCGACACCGACGAGGGCATCGATATCATCGCCGAGACGCACTACGGCGAATTCCATTCTGGTCAAGCCAAGTTTCGTTCGAACCCGTTGCAAGCGCTAACGATGACTGAGACCGTAACGTTCACGAATCTCTCGTTCGTGCACTGCAAGGGCATCACGCACGGCCTCGTCGCTCACACCTGTGGTTTTCCCATCAATAAGCGTGACCTTCTCGGCAACATCGCCGAACTGGGCCTCGATGTGTGGGAGGATTTGAACGCGGAGGATTGGGCTGCCATCCAGGCCCGGATTGAAGGCCGAGAAGTGGCATTTGCAGCGCGGCTACCCAAGCCTCACCAGCAGGTCGCTCTGGCCGACGCCACCGCGCACTTCCTTGACAACGGCGCCTCTCGTGGCCGCCTGATCATGCCCTGCGGCACAGGCAAGTCTCTGGCTGCGTTCTTCATCGCCGAGCGGCTGAACCCGCAGACCGTCGTCGTGGCCGTCCCCAGCCTCGCGCTGATCGCACAGAGCCTAAAGGATTGGACCCGCGAGTTCCTGGCGCGCGGCGAGGTCCCTGATTGGTTCGTCGTGTGCAGTGCCGACGACGTCGGCGACATTTCTGATGACGATCACGTCGGCGATACCTACGAGCACGGCCTTGAGACCGACACCTCAGTCGAAGCGATTGTGGAATGGCTGCGCCGAACGAAGGACAGCAGGCGGCGCGTCGTCTTCGTGACCTACCAAAGCGGCCTAAAGTTTGCCGAGGCGGCACGGGAGGTTGATCTCTCCGTCGACTTCATGATCCTCGACGAGGCGCACAAGACGGTTGGTGCCAAACACAAGAAATACGCCCACCTCATTTTCGACGAGAACGTAAAAGCATCGCGCCGCATGTTCATGACGGCCACCCAGCGCATACCACAGAGCGAGGACGATCGCATCCTGTCCATGGATGATGTCGCCATGTACGGCGAGCAGTTCCACCTCCTGACGTGCAAGGCGGCAGTCGAGCAAGAAATCATCTGCGACTACGAGATCGTGATCATGGCCGTGTCGCTGGCGGACATCGCGGAGCTGGTGCGTAGGAACAAGCTTGTTAACACTGGCATCGATGGCCTCGACGAGGCACAGGCTATGCGTCTGGCCACGGGCATCGCGCTCAAGAAGATGTACCAGGATCGCGACGTGAGGCACGCGATCAGCTTCCATGCCTCAATCTTCAAGGCCGAGCAGTTTCGGGAGCAGCAAGACGCGCTCAACACAGTTGAGAGGCTTGGTCCGTCAGCCGTCAATCTGCACATTTCATCGAAACTGTCGACGACACGGCGCAAGGAGCTGATGCGCGAGTTCCCGACCTATGAGCGAGCACTGATGACGAATGCGAGGTGCCTCACTGAGGGCGTGGACATTCCGGCGATTGACTGCGTGGTATTCGCGGACTGCAAGAATTCGACGGTGGACATTGTGCAGGCCGCCGGTCGCGCGATGCGCCGCGCACCTGACACGGACAAGAAAAAGGGCTACATCCTGATCCCGTTGATTGTCGATGACGACGTGGATGCAGAGGGCATCGAGACTTTCGCCAAGAGGTCCGGCTTCCGCGAGGTCGCTCGTATCGTCACGGCGCTGTGCACGAACGACGAGCGGATCGTCGAGCAGTTTCGCGTGATCTATGACGGCGACAAAATTCCATCGGGCGATGGCATCATAAAGTTCGGCGGCAGTTTGCGGCTCGGCCTCAACATCGAGTTTGACAAGTTCGCCGATGCCATCCAGGCAAAGATCTGGGAACGGCTCGCGCGCCTCTCGTGGCGATCGTACGATGAGGCCGTCGCGTTTGTGCACTCACTGAGGCTGAAGGGCGTGGCGGAATGGTACCCGTATTGTCGCGGTGAGCGAACGGACTTACCAAAGAAACCAGCGGATATACCCAAGACCCCCTCGCATGTGTACGGCGAGGAATTTCGTGCGCGTGGTGGGTGGGGTGCGTGGTTCGGCACGGATCATCGCAAGGGAGGTTGGCTACCCTACGATGAAGCTGCGGCGTTTGTGCGCAAGCTCGGGCTTAAAGATCAATTGGAATGGTTCGCGTACTATCGTGGTGAGCGGGCGGACTTGCCACGGAAACCAAAAAATATACCAGATGCACCTTGGAAGGTATATGGCGATGAGTTTCGTGAGGGAGGTGGGTTGGGCGCGTGGTTGGGAACAGGGAGCGTACATCCGAAGTACAAGATTTGGCTTCCTTACGAGGAGGCGGTGAAATTTGTTCATGCGCTCAAGGTGAAGAACGTAGCGGGATGGAGAGAATACGTCCGCGGCGAGCGAACGGACTTACCAGGGCAGCCAGAAGATATACCTATGAACCCCCCAGGCGCCAACCACGCACCAATTCCGCCTCGCTTGCGAAACTCATCGCCGTACATCTTCCACCTCGCTCCGCTGATCGCCTGACTGCTTGCGGCCGTCGTGACGTTTGCCACGTTAGGGCCGCTGCCTGCGGTGAACGTCCCTTGATCAATACTCGCCCATCATCTCGAATATTCCTTTGACATGAGCAAGCCGCACCTTGGGATCGCGCGGCGGGCGGTATTCATTGAGTGCCCGGACTTGACGTTCCGCAACCTCGTCGCAACGCAGCGCGTTGTGCGTGGTGGGCTTTCGTGTCGGACATGAAGGAACGGCGGTTTGCCATCACGGGCCAGTGATGGGTTTCTTCGCCCTTCTTGCAAAGAAATGACTTTTTCTTGCCGAAGAAGCCATTTTTTGAGGCGGCGAAGTAGGCCGGAAACAGTGGTATGGCCAACATTTACCCCTGTGATGAACGAAGCCGGGGACTCGATCATGAGGATACTCGATTTCTTGTATGAAGAATATTGCCGCGCCCGCCTCGTCGAAATGCGGAAGCAGCTTCTGTTGCGCTCACCGCAGAACGACAAGCTTGCCATCGCTGACTCAGCGGATTGCGACAGTACGAGTGACAATACTGCGGCCAGGCAGCATGAAGGCCACGAGGCGCACCATGCGTAACGATCGGATACTGACGCGCTTGGAAACGGCGCTCCTTGTCGCAGCCGCGGTATTCATGACCGGAGGCTTTATCATGGGAGCGGGTGGCTGACTTTCCTCGCGCAACGCATTTGCGGAATGCCGTGACCTGACTCAGCGGAGCCTCAGGAGTCGCTTTGGCTCCAAGCGCTATCCACCCCCAGCGCAGTGAGTCGGGCGCTGCCGCAGGCTAAAGCCGGGGCCGGCATGCTGGTCATGTTTAACGTTTCGGAGCGTTGATTGCAACGGCGCCCTCTTTGAGAGGCGAACGGGGTGAAGCAAATCCTAAAAGCGCTCACTTACATTGCGGCCGGGCTCTATTTGCTGGTTGATGCGATCTTTATGACGGTCGCTAGGCCGATTGCCAGGTGGATTGACAAGAATGTGCCGCTGAGGAGATTAAGGGACTGGATCAGATCCTTGCCACCTTACCCATCTCTCGCTTTGTTCTCCATACCGGTGATCGTGCTCGAGCCGATCAAGCCCGTAGCAGCCTACCTGGCAGCTACCGGTCAATTCTTGAGTGCAGCCGTGACATTCATTCTCGGCGAACTGCTGAAGCTCGTCTTGGTCGAGAGATTGTTTAACCTCACACGAGAAAAGTTGATGCGCATTCCGGCCTTTGCGAGGCTGTATCAATGGTACAGCCAGTCCATCGCTTGGTTAAAGGCAACAGAGGCGTGGCGCACTTTAGAATCAGTCGCCGGAAGCGCTCGCAAATATTTAAGGGCGACAAGAGCGCGTGTGGCAAATTGGATTGAACGTCGCCCCGCCAGGCAAGCTAGGCGGCATTTAGAATAGGCCGCTCGAGCTGGTCCCTTCACCAATGTGAGTGTCTTCCTCGTGCGCCTCCATCAATTGGGATAACCAACTACGTCGGCTGCGAGGATGGCGGCGAGGAGTCTTCGATCTTCCGGCACCGTCGATGATGCGCGCTTTTGCCTCTCGACCGCGGAGCGGGTTCAGTGATGTGTCGATCGCACGTCCCGCGCCAAAGACGCCGTGGCCGCACGATGAGAATTTTCGCGCCATCGATACGACTGCCATAGCGCCAGCGGCGCTGACCGGCAAAGTTGGCGCTCGGAGGGCGTAATTCGCGAAGCTTGTCGGAACATGTGATGGCCGACTTGAGACAATTTGACCTGAACCAAATCGGCCAAACCTTAGACCAACAAAAGGGATTCGGAACTCTGCCATTGAGCATGAGCGGATGCCTTCCCCCCGAAAGTTGGCCGGTTCGCGGGTGTTCGGGGCATAGCAGACATGAGTACACGCGTTAGGCAATGAGATGCTGCTGCATTTCACAGAATTTCAGCGATCGGCGTGCGCGAGTAGCCCATTCCGATTGGTTGTCGATAGCTAGAAAGCGGCGCCAATAAATCGCAGCCTCGGCGCATTCGTTTCTCCGCTGCAGGAGCAGGGCCAAATTGAACATAGCGTCTGCGTAGTCAGGCGCTGCGTGCAGGCTTTTGCGTAAACATTCGATGGCGGCTTCGGATCGCCCTTGATCGTCGAGCAAATCGCCGAGATTGTACCAAGCCTCCGCAAATGCAGGATCGATCCGGGTTGCCGCGTGCAGTGCTGCCTCGGCCTCAACATTGCGGCCGCAGGCACGGAGCATGTTTCCCAGATTGAAGGCTGCCGATGGATCATTACCCTTCATCAGCAAGCTATAACACCGTTCGGCTTCGGCAATATCTCCGGCTTGCTCAGCCGCCTGAGCGCTGGCAAACACATGATCGGGATCGTGCCGACAGTCGTCGACCGCAAACACGAACTGGCCGCGTTTGTCAGTACGCGCTCCAGCCTGTTCGACTTCGAGGCTATCGCAGGGGCCGGGATGGAGCCGCACACTGCCTAGCCCAATGTCGGGCAGCCATTTTCTGATCTCGGTTACGCTGCGAATGATTTCCGAGAGTCGGACGCCATCGGCGAGCAGCTTCGCGATCTGACGGGCACTTGCCAAGTCACGGAAGCCAAAACGACCGGCTCGTTCGTCCAGAAGGCTTAATTGTGCGAGTTCTTGTATCTTGGCGCCGGACAGCCCGCTTAACGAGGCCAGTTGGTCGACCGAATACGCCTTGTTGGGGTCGTCGGGAATAAACTTCCCGGTCCATTCCAGAAAACGGCGCTCGCTGACCACCGGAATACTGTAAGACCTTGCGCGAGCGAGTTTGTTCGACGGACGGCCATCATCCAGCAACGGCCAACCAAGCTCGCCGACGATAAGTAATTTCGTCCGCTTCGTTACCGTTTGGCTGGGCGTTCCGCCATGTTGACGCACGACCTCGAACGCTTCGGCGCGGGTCATGCAGGCCAGACGGCCGGTGAAGGCGACGGAAGACTTCAGCGCTGAGCTATCGAGTTCCGCAGGCGTCATGACGACGAATCACTTTTGGCCCGCCTTCTTTTTAGCAGGTCGGCGACCCTGAACACTCGGTGCCGGTGCCTTCTTTTTCGCAGTGTCGAGGCTCGCCCGAAGCGCCTCCATCAAATTGACCACGCGCGGTGCCGGTCCTGCCTTGGCGGGCTCAATCTTTTCACCGGTCTCTTTCTTCTTGAGCAGGTCAACGAGGGCATTCTCGTACCGGTCCTCGAACTGAGCGGGATCGAAGTGACCCGATTTGCTGGCGATGATGTGAGCGGCAAGATCGAGCATCTCCTTGGGCAGCTTCAGCTCTGGGATGTCCTCGAAGTACTCGGCTTGATCACGAACTTCATAAGGGTAGCGCAACGTCAGGCCCAACAGGCCGCGGTCCCTCGGTTCGAGCGCGATGACGTGCTCCCTGCGTGTCAGCACGACTCGGCCGAGCGCCACCATGTTCATCTTGCCAATCGTGTCACGGATGACAGCAAAGGCATCCTGTCCGACCTGACCGTCGGGCACGATGTAGTATGGCGAATCGATATAGCGCGCGTCGATCTCACTCCTCGGAACGAATTGGTCGATGTCGATGGTCCGCGAGCTTTCAATCTGAATGGCCTCGAACTCATCGTCCTCAAAAACGAGATACTGGCCCTTGCCGACTTCATAGCCTCGCGCAATGTCCTCCCGCGAGACGACCTCGCCGGTCTCGGAATCCACATTCTGTTGCTTGAGCCGGTTTCCGGTCTTCCGATTGATGCGATTGAAACTGACTTTTTCCCGCAGCGATGAGGCTGGGTAGAGAGCGATTGGACAGGAAACGAGGGAAAGCCGAAGGAAGCCTTTCCAATTCGCGCGCGGGGCCATGGGATACTCCTAACAATAGGGGCGCGCGGAACCTTATTAAAAATATCTTAGCAAATGCTTTGGGGGCTGTCCGGGTCTGAGCCGCGTATAGGTCATGCCGCCTTAGATGAAGAATCGGGTTTTCTCGGCCGTCGTGGTGCTGCCGTACTCGCCGATGGCGTTGCGGTACCACTTCGCTCGGCACGGCATCGCGGACCTTCAGATAAACCGTAGAATTGTGGGGGTGGCACACGCCTTTGGTTCGCTGGTACGCAGCCGTCGGAAAGCTATGAGGATGCGACAGGATCAGCTCGCGCTGGCGACTGGTGTCGGGCGCAGGGTTTGTGATCGACCTAGAGGCCGGCAAACCTTCCTGCCAGCTAGGACGCAGCCTATTGGTGGCTAAGGCCCTTGGGCTTGATCTGGCCATCCCTGCATCTGACGCCTGTTCTCAATCCTCGACCGCCCCCGAACTGCCTGATGTTGCCGAAGAGGAGGAGCCGGACGGCTACTCTATCCGTATACTTTGAGCAGCGGCGCGTTGGGACGATTGATATCGATAAGAATGGCCCAGGCCTCACGTATGATCCCGGTTGGATGGGATTGAGAGGTGCATTTCCAATCTCGATAACGATGCCATTGGGATCGGAGCGAATTACTTCCGACACCTTCCTGCCTTGGACAGCAAACCTCCTTCCAGAGAGCGTGCAACTGAGAACG
>Ga0306920_100015594_pt1 | contig 10424 bp, 2 predicted proteins | sample flu12Cox44000170_FD_204666 | JGI IMG/M metagenome (GOLD analysis project Ga0306920, IMG submission 204666) | Lab enrichment of tropical soil microbial communities from Luquillo Experimental Forest, Puerto Rico - flux4day.12C.oxic.44.000.170 (v2)... | ecosystem: Environmental > Terrestrial >... | reverse complement strand
CATCGCCCGTCGGTGGGTACCTGGGCGACCGGATCCAGCGCCGATTTCTCGTCGCCGGCGGAGTGTTCGTCTGGAGCCTGGCCACAATTGGATCGGGACTCGCCTCTTCTTTTGCCGTTCTGCTCTTGGCGCGGGCGATGATTGGCATTGGCGAAGCGGGATATGGCTCGGTAGCGCCTGCCCTTATCTCCGACCTCTTCCCGCGAAGCATGCGAACCCGGATGTTGGCGTTTTTCTATATTGCCCTACCGCTCGGCGCCGCGGCTGGATTCGGAACCGGAGGCTGGGTGGGCGAGCATTACTCGTGGCATGCGGCCTTCTTCGTGGGGGGCATTCCCGGCCTGGCGCTCGCGGTCTTGGCGCTCCTGCTTCCCGAGCCCAAACGAGGCGCCACCGAGGAGGTGGCTGGACCGGAGAAGATCCCTTTTCGCGTCGGGCTCCGCCAACTGAGCCGAAACGCCACCTTCTGGATCGTGACCGCCGGCCTGACCCTGATGACTTTTTCGATCGGCGGGCTGGCGAACTGGATGCCTTCCTTCCTCAATCTCGAACGAGGCGTGGCTTTGGGACAAGCCGGCCTAGTCTTCGGCGGCATCACCGCGGTCGCCGGCACGCTGGGCACTCTGGCCGGGGGCGTCCTGGGAGACTGGGCCGAGCGGCGCAGCGCCAGCGGCGGCATTTGGCTTTCTGGACTGGGGCTCGCCCTTGCCGCCCCCTTCGTCTTCTTTGCAGCGAGGACGCCCGAGGCGACGACCATCTACGTTCTGAGCTTCATCGCTCAGTTCCTGATTTTTTTGAACACCGGGCCACTCAATGCCGCGATCCTCAATTGCGTGACTCCGGCTTTCCGCGCCTTCGCGATGGGGATCAACGTGCTGCTCTTCCATCTTCTCGGGGATGCCCTTTCCCCGACGGTGATCGGCGCGATCGCCAAGCGCTCCAGCATCGCGGTGGCCATCGAGGTGAACTCGCTTCCTGTCCTCGCCGGAGGTCTCGTCCTTTTGCTCGGCCCGAGGTTGATCGCCCGAACATCACCGCGCGAATACTAGAAGGGGCCTCGCAGCTTAGGCGTCAGAACAGCCCGATGCTGAAGTGGAGCTGGAAGGTTGACTCGTTCAGCACCTTGTCCGGGTCGAGGTTGAAGCCCAGATCGAGTGCGGCCGGCCCGATCGGAAAGAGATAGCGAATACCTGCACCGGCGGAGTAGCGCAGCTCCAGCGGACGGTACTGATTTGGATCCGTCCATAGGTTGCCCGTCTCAAAGAACAAGCCGAGATCCCATGCCCCCAGCACAGGAAAGCGAAGCTCCGTCTTGGCGAGGGTGAACAATTCGCCGCCGAGCGAGGGGATTTCTTGTCCCCCGATCAGCGCGATGGCCCGGTCGGTGCAGCCGGCTGGGATGATCAGCGCCCGGCAGTTCGCCACCTCGCCGTGAAGCTGGTCCCTGGTGTCTTGTGGCAGCAGCCCGTCCTCGCGAAAACCGCGGATAGTCGACGTGCCGCCCAAGTAGAACCGCTTGGGAGGAATCGATTGGGAATCAGCTTGCAAGTGAAACACCTTGCCGACGCTCCCAGAGACCGCGAGCACCACTCGGGATGACATCGGAACATAGAACGATACGGTTCCCGCCGTTTTCAAATTAAAGATCGGAAAAGGCGCCACCTGGCTTGGATGGGAGATGATGTGGTGGCTGAATTCGGTATATCCAGAAAACATAAAACCGGTATGGGGATTGAGCGGATCGTTCCTGAAGTCCATCACCACCGACGGGCGCAAGCTGTGAATGGTAAAAATGCCGAAGGGGAAGCGCAGACGCTCCAGATCTGCGGTGGTTAGGGTGGAGATGTATCCCCCTTCGGAACGCACTCGATCGTGCTCTATCTCATACTGGAGCGAAGCGGTGAGCCATCTGAAAACCGACCAGTCCAGACCCGGGATCGCCCCGTAGCGGGTGAAGACGTAGGACGGGCGAAAGACGCGTTCGCCGAGGAAATCCAGCCGCCAGCCCACTCTCGCCGGAAGGAGGCTGTAAAGCCGGGGTTGCTGCAGAGAGATTTGGGCTCGCCCCCCCAAGCCGTTGAAACCCTGAACGTCGGTTGAGCCAGACGGCGGCAACACGCAGAACGAGTTGGTGAAGGCGCAGCCGCTCGCCAGGATGTAATTCAGCTTGATCCGTCCGGAGAGATTCACCCCGCGGCCGAACAAGTTTGGATAGACCACATCGGCCCCGACCGCCGGGCCCTCGACCAACGAGTACCCGACGAGGAGGTTTCCATCGAGGCGCGGGCGCTCCTTGAGCTCCACCACCACGTCTTTGGTCGGCTCCACGACGTCTGGATCGATAAGCTTCACGCCGACGGTGCGGAAGATGCCAAGCAGCGCCAGGCTGCGTTGGCTAATGAAGAGGCTCTCCGGGTCGAGCGGCGCTCCGCTGCGGATCTGCAGGTTGGCTCGGACCACCTCTTCGTGAGTATGGGCCAGGCCCTGGATGATGATCTTGCCGATGCGCACCGCGGGGCCGGGCTCGACCTTGAACAGCACACGAGCCTCTCGCCGGTCGTCGGAGAGGGTGGTGGTGTCCGTCACCTTCGCAAAAAGGTAACCCTTGCGCCCGAGCGATTGGGCGATCACCGTCCGACTCTGCTCGACCGCAGAAACGCTGAGGCCCTTGCCTACCGCCAGTCGTGGATCGGTGATCAAGGCAACCCCAAACGGAAGACCGGTCGAGGAAATTTCGCGCACGATCGTCTGAACGCCTTCGATGATTTCGAAGCGGACCTGAGCCGCCTCGCGGTGCACCTCCACGTCGAAGGCTGCCAGGTTGACCTTGGCGTTGAGAAAGCCGCTCTCCCGGTACAGTCGCTCCATGTCCTGAGCTGCATCTAGGTAGGCGTCATCGACGAAGACCGTAGAGGGATCCGGATCGGGTTCCGAAGTCTTCTGCGCGGTCTCGGTTCTCCCCTCGAGATCGAGGGGATCATCGGTGGGATGAACATCGCCGACGGGAACAGGGGTCTTCGCCTCGATGCTTTGCGCGAGCAGAGATCTCAGCTCGGCGCTGGAGATGTGCTCGTTGCCCTCGAAAATCAGATTGGTGAGGGTGAGCGGGAGGCCCTCCTCGATATTGAAGGCAAGCACCGCCTCAGCCTCGTTCGGGCTCCAGGTATCGCGAGGAACAACGCGCACGTCGTAGAAGCCGCGGTAGCGATAAAAGCTAGTCAATCGACGGACCAGTCGGCTGATCAAGGATCGATCGAGGGACTCCGAGCCGTCGTAGCTCAACACTGCTCGAAGCACTCGATCGCGGAAGCTGCGGTTGCCGTGGAAATGGATGGTGTAGCGCGGGCCAGCATCGAGCGGAAGCGCAATGCTGGCAGCGTCGCCCTTCCGAACAATGATCGGCTCGCCGAGCTGGGCTCGGTAGAAGTGCTCCGTCCGCAGCAGTTGTTTGAGCTTTTGGATTCCCCGGTCCAGCTTGTCCCGGTCCAGAATGGAGCCGATTTGCAATCCAATCGCATCTTCGATCTGCCAAAACTGCACCCCGGGATGACCGGCGACCGAAAGGCCGGAGACTCGCGTCGGGGCGCCCTCCTCAACCGACAGCAGCAGGTCCATCCCTTCCGCCGAAGGGCGCAGCTCCGAACGGATCTGGGTGCCGTAGTAGCCGAGCCGTTGATAGGCCTGGCGCACCGCGCGGTCGGCCTCCTTGATCCTCTCCGGGTAGAATTCGCTGCCCGGCAGCAAACCGGATGCTTGTCGGATAGCTGCGCGGGACAGCACGTGGTTGCCGTCCACGTCGACCGCGCCGATTCGCTGCTTCGGCGTAAGCTCGAAGACGATCTTGGCTCCGTGTTCGGTGGGGATCGATTTCACCACCACGTCCGAGAGCCTCCCGGTGGCAAAGAGCCTTTCAATCGATCGGCGCACCGTCCGACTGGACACCGATTGACCGACGCGCACGTCGACCAGCTCGGCAAACCCGCTCGGATCCGATCCGGCAGGTAGGTGCAGCTCTACGCTGGAAACCAGCTCTCCTTCTGGCTCGCCCTTTTCCTCCGTCAAGCGCGAGGGCTGTGCCTGTGAAACGCTGGCGGCGAAGACAAGGAGAAGCGCCGCTAGTCGGTTTCCCAATGGAGCCTGAGGTTTAGCCCGAAGTTGCCGACCGGGGCGTAAACGGCGCTGTTGTCGTTGTCCCACTGGGCCTGCGCAGAGACGCGATTGTCGAAGAAGTACTCAGCTTGAGCCTTTCGACCGCGGCCGGAGAAAGGCTCGGTGAATTGCAGTTTAAGCTGCTCGGTGAGGAACTTCGCTTCAAATTGCCAGTTCGGCTCCACCACGCCGCTGCGTTCGTTGTACGCCGTCGCCACATGTACGCCAAAATCACGCAGCACCGGGTTCTTCGGAACAAAGCGCTGGACCTGCCGATCGAGGCCGGACGCACTGAAGAAGGCTTCCGCGGCGATCCCCGCGGAGGCCTGGGCGGTGTTGCTCTTGTCTCGCGAGGTGATGCCGAGCGTGAGCAGCGAGAGGATATCGCCCTCCGAAAGCGCCGGTTCGGCGCTGAGAACGAGCTTGGGATCGCTCGCCCTTCCGAAGGCATGCAGCCTGACCAGGTACTCGCGCACCTGCGTTTCAGCCTGCAGGTCGAACACTGGATCGATGCTCTTGCGTTCCTTGAACTCGAGGGTCCCCTGGCTGATGGTGAACTGGTTTCCACGGAAGAACGCTTGGCTGCCGCTCAGCGCCTGGATATTGCCGACCAGGCCCGGCGACGCGTTGGTGCCGGTGAGCCGAACATCGCCCGCGAGCTTGGCGCGCGCGAGGTTGTTCTCCACTGTGATGTCGCCTTTGGCGTGAATGCCTACATCCAGCGCCAGCCGTTCGCTCGTCCTATCCGCGCCGGGGAGGCTCTGCTTTGTCTTAAATTGCGTGAGCAAGCTCTCCACCGCGAGCGGCTGATCGTAGCGAAGCTTGATCACGTCCAAGTCTCCGGAGAGTACCATCGCTTCGCGTTTGCCGAGCAGGTTCAGCTCCCCGCTCACGGTGACGGGGAGGTACTCCCAGGGCCGGAACGCGACCTCATCCAAATGCAGTGCCAATTCGATCGATTTCAACCCCAGATGCTGAAACGCCAAGCTTCCCCGCAGCATTACCCGTCCCTCGTTGAGAACCCCGCCCAGATCCTGGACCAAAAGCCGCGCCTCGGAAAATTCCACCCGTCCATTCAGGCCAACGAGGGTGACCGGATAGTCCCGCAGCGACACCCGCACGTCGCCGATCTCCGCGCGTCCGAGAATGGACGGATCGCTCAGGCTACCGGTGGCAGCCGCGGAAATCTCGACCCTTCCGCTGGATCGCTCCAAGGCGGGGGTGAACGACTCCAAAAGCCGGACATCGATGGAGCCGTTCAGCTGCGCATCCAATTCGGTTGGCCCCAGCCATCCCCCCATCGTTAGCTCGGTGTTTGGTCCGCGAAAGGTGACGGTTTGCAGCTCCCAGCGCCCGGCCCGGTAGGACAGCGAAACCGGTCCGACGTTCTCGCCGGTGAAATCCGCCCGGGCCAACCGCAATCGGTTGATCCGCGCGTTTAGGTCTAGGGATCGCCGATCGGCCAGATTTCCTCGCGCGTCGACACTTCCATCGATCGAGCCGGAGAGACCTTGCCCTACCATGCCCGGGGGCAGCAGTGGCCGAACCTCCTTGAGCGCGACGGCCAGGCTCGCCTGAAACGGATAAGGCTCCTGAAGGGTGGCTTTCGCCGAAAAGCGCGTGCCCTGCAGAGGGCGACCCCAGATCTCAAGCTGCCTGCCGACGATTCGTCCCTCCAAGCGCAGTTCGCTAGTTGCGCTCTCGCCGAGGTTCACTTGGGGGGAGTGCAGGTAGGCAGTCACCTCTGGCGTCGTCGAATCACCGCCTACGGTGCCCACCATCGTGGCTTCTCCGCTCAGAGCCATCACGCGCGACCGCTCTACTCCCACCAGCTCGGCAACGGACAGGTGGTCGGCGCGAAACCGAAGTTTCAGCGGGCCATCGAAGGAATAGGTGCCAGCGGCCGACATCTGGGCGAAAGGTCCCGTCAGCCTTGCCTCGTCGACGACGATCGCTTCCCCATTCACGAAGCGCAAAGTGACTTTGCCGTCGCCCAGCCGCCGTCCGTAGTACAGCGTGTCAGTGAGCGTCAGCTCTACCTTCCCGGCGAGCTTGGAGGCAGGGCTGGCCAGATGGATCACCCCCGACGCTTCGCCGCTGGACACGCCTTGAAACAGCTCGAAGGCCGGATGGAGGCCGGCGATCGCGTCGAGGATGTCCTCGGTATGGCCTCGAGGAACGCGGATATCCCAGGTACTGTAAAGCTCGCGGTCGAAGTTGAGCTCGCCCGACGCTGAGTAGGGGGTCTTCCCTTTTTGGCCCGACAGCTCGGCGAAGGTGAGAAGCTTGCGACGATAGCGAATCTTCCCCTGCACGCGCCCAAGGGCAAAATACGAAAAATCCAGATCGTGAAATGACGCGGACGACTCGATGCCTACGTCACCGTACGGGCCGGAGATTTCGAACTGAGCCGATCCCACGCCGCCTGCCTCAAGGTGGGCGATCCGTCGAAAGTCGGAGAGATCCAGCGGATCTGCTCTTCCGCTGATCGATAAGCCGCGCGTCGGCGCATAAAAGAGCGTGGCATCGGCGGTCACTTGGCTTTTGCCCGAATCGATCCGCGCCCGCTGCATTTCCACTCGATCGGAGAGGAAGCGAACCGCCATCGCCACGTGCCCCTGCTCAAAGCTCAATACGGTCGCCCCGGCGCGAAGAGGGGAGTCAAATGGTCGCGTGGCGAGGCTGAAAGCGCGGGCGCTGATGTCCGCCTCACCAACGAGCTGCAGCGCCGGAAGAAGACGTCCGCTCACATTTACCCGGCCGGTGGCGAAGAAGTTGACCCAGGAGCCTTTTAGGCCTGCCTTTTCGAGCACGCGGGCGAACTCAGCTCCCTCGATCTCGGCCTTGAAACGAGCGGGCAGATCCTTCTGCAGCTTCACCGCGCCGTTGACTTTCACCGTCCCCGCTCCTGCGCCGAGCAGCAGCTCGTCCAAGCTGATCTCGCCGGGGCGATAGGACAGTCGCGCTTCGAAGTCGCCGGGTTGGTATTGCCGCACCGCCACCTGAGTTCCAACTATCCTGGTTGAAATTGTCGGGGCGTACGGAGCTCCGCGGATGCTTACGCGGATCGCCAACTGGCCGCCCGCCGAGCCCTGGAGCAGTCCGGCCTGGCTCAGCGACTCGAGGGGTAGGGAGAACTTCGAATCGAGCGTCAGCTTGGGATCGCACAATTGATCCACCGTTCCGCTCAAGGAGATGCCGATTTGCCCAAGCTCGAGCTGAGCCCGGCCGACATCCAAGCGCGACTCATCAATAAACAGCACTCCGGACAGCTGACCCTTGGTAATGGGCAACTCGCCCGACGGAGCGAGTTTCACCGCGCCACCGCCGACGCGGATTTCGAATTGAGCGGTCCCACGCTCCTCGAGCCAACTCATCCCGATGTCATCGACCTCGACGCGCCGGCTGCCGGGCAGCGCGACGTTTAGCCCACCTCCGAGGACCTGGAACTCCCTGACGTGGACTTTCGAAAGCGCGTTGAATGGGCACGCACTCACCGGGGTAGCCGGGGCGGCTTCGAACTGCTCGACGCCGACGTCAATACGAGGGTGGGTGACCCGAAGAAGGTCCAGCTCCGCCTTCCCAAAGAGTGGCCGGAGCGACGAGATTCGAACCTCGACTGCCTCTGCGGCGAAAGATGGCCCCGTTTCCTTGGCGAGCGGCGACGCAGCGACATCGTAGAGCCTCAGCGTCTTGGCCAACGGATCCAGCTCGCAGCGGCCGATCTCTACCTTCATCCCCAAAAGCGAGGGGAGCTCCCGCCTTGCCAGCGCGCAGCTCTGTTCCCAAGCGAAGCGCGAGTTCATCAGCAGGATTGGGCCGCCGATGATTCCGCCCAGCACCAAGAGGAACGTCACCAGCCGCCGGTAGGGGCGCTTGACGATGGGACCTTGCACTGAGCCCTCAGCCACCGCGGCTCCAGAACTGGAAGAAGCCTAAACCGAACGGGCCCGGCGCGCCTTTGCGGCCGCCAGCGCCTCGGAGCGAGATTTCTCGGAGTTCTCCTTGGAACTCGCCCTGTCTGCCGCCGAGCCAGGAGAATGAACCCCGTTCGCGCCGTTCGCAGGAGGGGGCGCGCCGCCGCGCCGCTGGCGGGGCAGCGGATCCGGCTCTGGCTTGGCCGTCAACGACAAGCGCGAGATGATGCTCGCCACATCGCGATACTGCCCGTCCAGCTTCGCTACCCTTGCGAAGTGGTAGAGCGCCTTCCCCGGCTCCCCCAGCCCTTCCCAAGTAACGCCCAATTCGAACTCGAGCGCTTTTTGCGTTTCGCCGACGGCATGCTCGCTGAGCAGGGCGCACTTGTACGACTCGACCGCCGCGGCAGGGTCTCCGTTGGTCTTCTGCAATAGAGCGATCATCGTCCAGCAATCGATTTCCTTCTTCGTGCCAAGGCAGGATTCGCGGGCGATGGTGAACTCGCCGATGGCGTCGTCAATCAACCCCATTTCCCGATAGGCGATTCCCAGGTCGTAGTGCGTGTCGACGTCCTCTGGGCGCACGACTTTGGCCAAACCCTTCTTGAATTCCGCGAACACCTCGTCAACCGAGTACTGAAAATCGCCCGCGGCAGGTGCTGCCGGCGCCACCTGATCGTCCTCGAGCTGTCCCATCTCGCTCGCCAGCTCAGCCGCGAGATCGAAGGCGTCGCTTCGCTCCTCAGAAGGTGGACCGCTGCTCGCCTCTTCAAGCTCTTGGCGTTGCTCGACGAGCGCCAAGAGCTCCTGAGCGGGCTCATAGCCTGGATATGCGATGAGCACGGTTTGCAGTATTTCGCGAGCCTCGTCGAGCTGACCTTGATCGAGGAAAAATCGCGCCTCCTCGCATTCCTCGCCCGCCGGGTCGGCCTCGTAGACCTCCGAGCTCTCCGCCGGCTCGCCCGGCGGCGAAACGGTAAGCTCGCCCACCGGTTGCTCCCGCCCCCTCGATCGCTCGGATTCCTCGGCGTCGTCCAGCTGCAGCTCGTACTCCGGCACCGGCGCCTCCTCGACAGGCTGCGAGCCGGGCTCTTGTGAGCCCCACTCCCCGGCGGGGTCCAGCAAGTCGTCAGCCGGCATCACCACCGAGTCAGCCCCCAACCCGGCATCGACGATCACCGTCGGCAGAGCCGAGGCTGCATCCACCTCGTCCGAGCTCGCCAGCTCCTCGGAGAATGAGAGCGCTACATCTTCCCCCGTCATCTCGCCGACGCTGGCTTCAAGCGCCAGATCCTCGGTAGGTTGATCCAGCTCTTCCGACGCGGTGAGGACGACCTCCTCGTCTGCGGCGTCCACCAGGATGGCGTCGTCGGTGAGCACCTCCGCATCGGTAAGCGCGGCGGAAGGCTCTCCCCCAAGCACCGAGACAAAGGTGGGGACCTCGGGGTGATCCGGATTGTGCTGAAGGATGGCGTTTAGGTAGGGCTTTGCCCGCTCGACAGCCCCAAGGCGGGTACAAAGCCGCAGCACGTTGAGAAGCTGTTCAGCCGCCTGAGCTTCGTCGCCCGCCTCGACATAGATTTGATAGGCCTTTTCGTGTGCGTCGAGGTTCTCCGGATCACCGGCGAAGATCTTGCCGAGATGCTCGAGGGCTTTGTGGTGCAGCCCGTACTTTAGGTAGACGTCCGTTTCCTTGAGGAGCTTGGCCAGCAGCTCAGGCGTCAGCGCCGGCGCGCCCTGAACCAACGGTTGCGGGTGCTGCGACGCAGGCGAGGAAGCGGCCGCGGCGACCTGCGGGGAAGGACCCTTCGCCGGCTGGGGCGATGAGCGGCGCTGGCTCGCAGCCCCCCGCAACTGCTCAAGCTTGGCCTTAAGCTCGCTCGCCTGCGCCGTTCGACCTTGAGATGCATAAATTTTTACCAGCTCTTTCCAAACGGATGCCGTCTTGGAAACTTGTCCAATCGCCGCAAATGCCTCCGCCAAGAGCGCGAGGGTGTGCTCATCATGCGGGTTGGCTTTGAAGCATTGCTGAAGCTTTGCGATTGCCCGCTTGGCGTCCCCCTCAGCCAAGTGTCTCTGTGCCACCTCCCGTGCCAAAGCGAGGTTGTCGCCGTCTAGGGCGGAAACCCGGTCGAGCACGCGTTGATACTCGTCCATTCGGCCGTTGCGCTTGAGCTGCTCAGCCGCCCGCTTGAACTCGGCCGCCGCCTCGGCCTTGAGGTGGCTCCGGGCGTACATCTCTCCAAGCTTGATCCGCGAGCTGACGTTCTCCGGATCTAGGTCGATTACCTTTTTGTAGGTGTCCAGCGAGCTTCTGATGTTCCCGCTCTTCTCGTACTGCTGGGCGACGACTTGATA
>Ga0306920_100015593_pt1 | contig 10424 bp, 5 predicted proteins | sample flu12Cox44000170_FD_204666 | JGI IMG/M metagenome (GOLD analysis project Ga0306920, IMG submission 204666) | Lab enrichment of tropical soil microbial communities from Luquillo Experimental Forest, Puerto Rico - flux4day.12C.oxic.44.000.170 (v2)... | ecosystem: Environmental > Terrestrial >... | reverse complement strand
AGGTTGTCGTTCTCGCTTTCCTGGCGCGTTCTTCTGTTGCCTCGTCCGAGCTCGACCGTTTTCATGGGCAAGTGGGCGAAACGATGTCCACCCGTGTCCTGTCGCCGAGATATCATGCCTCTCGCCGCAGGTCAGTTGGCTGCTTTTCAAGGCGCGAGCGACGAGCATATCCAAATCGATACGTAAGGAGCGAGCAACGCCGAAAAACAGCCAACTGGCCGCGGCCCAGAGGGTTGCGATGAAAACGGGCCGGCAGCTGCGTTGCTCGTCGGTTACGTATCAATTTAGATATGCGCCCTCCTCGCGCCTTGCCGGGGCCCATTTTGATCGCAACGAAAGGCATGATATCTCGGCGACAGGACACTAACCTTCACGAGGCATTTCAAAGGAGCTGCCGCAACCGCAGCTTCGCACTGCATTCGGATTGGTGATTTTGAATCCGGCGCCGGTAAGACCGTCGGTAAAGTCAACCGTCGCGTTCCTCAAGAAGTCCGCGCTGTAAGGGTCGACAAGAACCTCCACTCCGTCGTGCTCGATGCGGTGATCACCCTGTTTCACACGGTCAAATTCCATGCCATACTGCATTCCCGCGCAGCCACCTGTTTCGACGAAAATCCTGAGACCTTTGTCGCGATATTCGGGATTTTCCGCGATAAGAGCGTGCACCTGGCGAAAAGCGGATTCCGTCACGGTAATCATCTGAACATAGAATTAACCGGCAGCGCGCAAAAAAGTCAAACGGAGGCGCGTAGCGCGAAAATTCACCCCGCAGGCGTGGGGTGAGATTTTCGCGATTGTGAGTACACTCTCTCTTATGGGCCGAATTCTGCTGTTGCCGGACGAAGTGGCGAGTCAGGTCGCCGCCGGAGAGGTGGTTGAGAGACCGGCATCAGTCGTGAAGGAACTGGTTGAAAACAGCATTGATGCGGAGGCAAATCGTATCGAAGTAGCTATCGCTCGCGGTGGTGCGTCGCTGATGCGAATAGTCGACAACGGTATCGGCATGGATCGCGACGATGCGCTCCTTTGTCTCGAGCGCCATGCCACGAGCAAGATTCGCACTGGCGCAGATCTGGCAAAGATTCGGACGCTGGGATTTCGCGGAGAGGCTTTGCCGAGCATAGCTAGCGTTTCGCGATTCCGTCTGTCAACCCGCGCTCCGGGCGCGCTCGAAGGAACCGAAATTCTAGTCAACGGTGGAAAGATCGATTCTGTAAAATCATCCGGAGAAGCGCCGGGGACGCAAATCGAAGTCCGGTCGCTCTTCTACAACCTGCCGGCGCGCCGGAAATTTTTGCGCAGCGAAAACACCGAGGCGAGTCATGTTCAGCATCAATTGAATCTCCAGGCAATCGGGCATCCCCAGGTCGGCTTTGTCTTTGTCCGCGATCAGAATGTTGTTTTCCAGGCGCCTCCTGCTACGGCGCTTGCTGACCGTATTCGAGATTTGCGTGGAGCAGAATTCCTCGAACAGTTGCTGGAGGTTTCACCGGAGTCGTTAAGCGGCATCACTGTATCAGGATTTATTGGAAAAGCGGGTATCAGTCGCTCGACCAGGGCCGAACAGATCCTTTTTGTGAATGGTCGCCCTGTGGAGAATATCACTCTTCAGCATGGGCTTCGCGAGGGATACCACACCGCGCTCATGAAAGGTCAGTTTCCGGTTACGTTTCTATTCCTGGAGATGGATCCGGAATCGGTCGACGTGAATGTCCACCCGGCAAAGCGCGAAGTTCGCTTCCGGGAACCCGACGACGTCAAAGAGGCTGTCGCGAATGCCGTTCGTAAAACTCTTGAGACAGACCGGAAACGCTGGAGCCAGACTTTTCAGAAACCACCTCCAACCGCTGGACTTCCAGAGTCCGGATCGAGAAATCCGATCACCGATCCGACGCCCGCGCTCATTCCGCCACGGGAACAATTCTCCCTGAGACGTGACTGGTCCGGATTCAATCCCGCGTATCCTTCCTCTGCACCTCCCGCCGATAGTTCAACCATCGAGCATCTCTCCGTTGGCCGCGAATCGATTGATCGTTCGCCGGGCGGTCCGAGTCCGGACGATTCGGCGTCCGCCCTTCCCTCATCGAGCGACGGCGGCCCATCTGATTCCCGGAAAACCTCGTTTGAGAACTTCGCCTCCCGTTCGGGGTCCGCTCTCGATTTCAGAATTCTAGGCGTCCTTGGCAAGCTGTACGTCTTGATGGAAAACGCGGATGGCCTTGTTGTTGTCGATCAACACGCGGCGCACGAGCGTATTCTTTTTGAGAAACTTCGAAAGCAGATGGAGTCCGCCGGGGTCCCGATTCAACGGCTACTCATCCCGTTGACGGTTAACGTTACACCGAAAGATTACGATTGGATCCTGATGAATGCGCCCACGCTTGAAAAGATGGGCTTCGCCTTGGAGCCTTTCGGGGATTCAACGCTGAAAGTCGACGGTATTCCGCCGTTTTTCCCGACAGACGATCCCGGCCTCGCGATTAGAAAATTGGTGGATGAACTCCGCTCCATTACTACAACGACGTCCCGGCTTCGCATGGGTGAGGACGCTATTGCGAAAACGGTTTGCCGGCATGCGATCAAGGCAAATGACGATTTGCGTTTGCCTGAAGTTGAAAATCTCATCCGGGACCTTCTCAGGTGCGATCTTCCCTATTGCTGTCCGCATGGTCGACCCACGATGATCCAGGTGGGATACGGAGAGTTGGAAAAAAAATTCGGCAGGAGAGTGTGATGCGGGTGTGCAAAATAAAGGGCGTACCACCTGATCATCGGGGCATCGCGTCCTGGATTCTCAGTCGAAGCCGCTGAGCGGGCAGGGCTGTAGAATCGGCGCGGAGAGCCTTATCGACCGCGGACAGCGCGAGTTCCAGACGGCGTTGTTCCAATAGAAGCTCTGCGGCGCGCGTGCAGAATGCGCTGTTATCCGGAAGCCTCGCCAAGCCAAATGAGCGAAGAAAATCGGCCCGCCTGGAGTCTGTTTCAAAACCTGCGAGGGCGATATGGAGCAACGGATTGTTGGGCAGGAAGGCTAGAGCGTTTCGCATCCATTCCTTGGTCAGGTTTGGATTCGTAAGGAGCGAATTGTTAACCCAGTCAGAAACCTTGACACCGCTCGCCGGAAAGATCGTTCGATCGCCCGGCGCGCTGAAAAACCATCGTATGAAACGCGCGTTGGGACCAAGGTCCTGCACAGAATTCTTCAATTGATTTGTCAGCTCGGATCTGCGTACCTCATTGACCGCTCCGAGCGAGCCGTCATCCGAAAAATGCAGCCCGCTCGCGATATCCGAAAGCGCCTGCAGACCGGGTTGGGCGGTTGCAGAACCGAAAGACCCCGTTCCGGTGGTGCGAGCACCCGAGCCTTTTACCTGGCGAGCCAGCTCTACCGGGGTCATCGCATCCCAGAGCCTGGCGGTTTTGTCCCAGCTTGCTGATAAAATCCGGGCACCGTCCGGGCTAAACGTCGCCCGCCGGACCGTATCCTGATGGGCGAAGGAGGCGAGCAGTTTGCCCGAAGCCGCATCCCAGAGTTTGGCGGTTGCGTCGGCGCTCGCTGTCAGTATCCGAGAACTGTCCGGACTAAACGCCCCGTCGTAAACCCCGTCTTGATGGACGAAGGTGTAGATCAGCTTGCCCGATACGGAATCCCAGAGCTTGGCGCTATGATCCGCGCTCGCCGTCAGGATGCGAGCGCCGTCCGGACTAAATACCGCGTGCTGGACTCTATCCTGATGGCTAAAGGAGGCAATCTGCTTGCCCGAGTACGTATCCCAGAGCTTGGCGGTTTTATCTGCGCTCGCCGTCAGGATGCGCGCACCGTCCGGGCTAAACGCCACCTGTCGGACGCTATCCTCGTGGACAAAAGAGGCGATCAACTTGCCCGATGCGGCATCCCAGAGCTTTGCCATTCCGTCTGCGCTTGCGGTCAGGATCCGAGCACCATCCGGGCTAAATGCCCCGTCATTGACCTCACTCTGATGGTCAAAGGAGGCGAGCAGCTTGCCTGAAACGGTGTCCCAGAGCCTGGCGGTTTTGTCTTTGCTTGCCGTCAGGACCCGCGCACCGTCCGGGCTGAACGCCGCGTTGTTGACCTGATCACGATGGTCAAAGGAGATCATTAGTTTCCCCGAGGCAGCATCCCAGAGCTTCGCGGTTTTGTCTTTGCTTGCCGTCAGGACCCGAGCGCCATCCGGACTGAACTTCGCATCGTTGACCTCGTCCCCGTGGACAAGGGAAGCACGGAGATTGCCCGAACCCGCATCCCAGAGCTTTGCGCTGTGATCTATACTTGCCGTCAGGATCTGAGTACCGTCCGGACTAAACTCAGCGTCGTTCACCTCATCTCCATGGACAAAGGAGGCGCCGGGGTTGCCCGAGACGGCATCCCAGAGCCTGGCGGTCTTATCCGCACTCGCTGTCAGGATCTGCGCTCCGCCGGGACTGAAGGCTACGCGAGTCACTCCATCCTGATGGTCAAAAGAAGAGATGAGCTCGCCCGACGCTGCATCCCAGAGCCTGGCGCTTTTGTCCACGCTTGCCGTCAGGACCCGATTACCGTCTGGACTGAACACTGCGTGCCAAACGCCACCCTGATGGTCAAAGGAGGCGATCAACTGGCCCGAAGCCGTATCCCAAAGCTTGGCGGTACCATCCCAGCTTGTCGTCAGGATTCGAGCGCCATCCGGACTAAAGGCCCCGTGGACAACCCCATCATGATGGTCAAGGGAGGCGAGGAGTTTGCCTGAGGCAGCATCCCAGAGCTTAGCGCTTCTGTCTTCGCACGCGGTCAGGACCTGGGCACCGTCGGGACTAAACACTGCTTCCTCAACTGTATTCTGATGAGCAAACGAGGCGATGAGCCCGCCCGACACCGCGTCCCAAAGTTTCGCGGTGTAGTCCGCGGACGCGGTCAGGATCCGCGCGCCATCGGGGCTGAAAACGGCGTCGTTGACCTGATCCTGGTGAACAAAGGATTCGATGAGTTTGCCTGAGGCATCCCAAAGCTTAGCGGTCCCGTCCCAGCTTGCCGTCAGGATCCGCCCATCGTTTGGACTAAACACCGCGGAACTGACCGCACCTTGATGGTCAAAGGAAGCAATCAGCTTGCCTGAGACCGCATCCCAAAGCTTGGCGGATTTGTCCATACTCGCCGTCAAGACCCGCGTGCCATCCCCATTAAACGTTCCACGCCAGACACTGCCCTGGTGGGCGAACGAAGCGATCAGCGCGCCCGAGACTGCGTCCCACAATTTGGCGGTTTTATCCCAGCTTGCTGTTAAAATCCGCGCACCGTCCGGGCTGAACGCTACGTCGGCGACCACATCCTGATGGGCAAACGAAGTGACCAGAGGCGGCAGCACTTTTTCATGACGAACAATCAGTTCCTGGAAGAATCGCTCTGAAGCGACTTGATTTTGCGGGTCGAACCTGATCGCGCGCGCAAGAAGCGCAATCCCCTCCGGCCACTCTCCCAACTGGAACTGACGCTCGGCCTGGTTGAAGCTCGCCCAACTCGCCTGGCGTAACTGTTCCTGGAGTTTCGCTGTGACTTCCGCCTCAGAAGCCAGCGCTTCCTTAGTACGCGCCGCTTCTGCTTGTGCCATGGCAGCATTATTCTCGGCACTCTGACGGTGGTGTTCTGCCTGGAGCCATTGAAAACCGGCGATGATCGCAAGGGCACTGATGGCAGCCATCAATGCATAACGCATCCGCGCCTGGGCTAGTTTGCGCCGGTTCCGCTCGGCTACGCTCGCGCGGACGTAATCACTCTGTTCCTGGTTTAGCGACGTTCCGAAATCTTTGGCCAGCTTTTCACCTTCAGCCAGGGGAAGTCCCGGTCCGAGCAGGTCATCCTTTTGTTGTCCGCGGCTCAACCAGAGCTTGAGGCTCGAATCGAGACGGCTCCGCATCCGCAGGAACTCGCGGTTTTCGGTCAGCCATTCTCTGACGCGCTGCCATTCCCGCAGCAGCGCTTCGTGAGCGACGCTCACGGTAACTTCTCCTCGCGGATCGGCATCTGCGATCAGCAGCCGTTTCTCGATAAATAGATCAACAAACCCCTGCGCGCCGGCCTTCTGATCATGGCCGGCACCATCCCCTGCAACGAAATCACGGTAAGGGGCCGTCCGCCGGTTGGGTACCTCCTCTTCGCTCTGGCCCAGTGTGACCAAATGGCGCATCACCAGAGGAAACGACTCTTGTTCACACGATCGTAACGTGGTGAATACATCTTCTGCGTGTTTAGCAAGAGCGCCCTTTAATTCGCCCAATTCGCGATAGTCCGACCATCGAAGCAAACCATCACTCCTGGCCTCCTGTTTGTCGTAGAGCAGCGACAAAACACACTCGAGCAATGGCAAGGACTCCGGCGTGGCGGAGGCCGCGTCGCGCAGCGCTTCATCCAGGCGTTGACCCGTTTCCTGCTGATGCTGAAAGTGCAAACCGGCTGCCTCGGCAGGGAGCCGAATCATGTTCCCGACCTCGTAGGGAGTGGGCGGCTGGAGATCGAATTTACCGCTTGCCCTCGCGAACTCGACCAGGTCCGGGAACTCCTGGTACTGGGGGTAAAAGTCGCTTCGCAACGTGACCAGGACAAAGACGCTGCCGCTGCGAACCAAACTGGCGAGCGCGGCAATATATTTTTGTCGAGTCCTCGGCGAAAAACCGGTTGTAAACAATTCCTCCAACTGGTCAACCAGCAACGCCAAACGAGCCTTCGGCAGGTCCAACTGCTCCCTATATTGCCGAGCCAAGTCGGCTTCGATCACTCTTCCGGATGCCCGCAGTTGTCGCTCTCTTTCTTCGAGATAATGGGAATGCTCTGTTTTCCATTCTCGCACGACGTACTCGAGCGCCGCCCGCACCCGGAGGGCAACGCTTTCGGAGTGTTCCCTCAATTCGATTGCCAGATCACCGATTGCGTGCGGCGATTCCGGGTTCCCCAAAGGCGGCAGCGCAGACGCTTCCAGCAGCGCGCCCGCCAAGGCGTCGAAGCAATCACCGCTACCTCCACCGGCCCCGGGTCTGGTTATCGCCCGTCGCCAGAGTCCGATCCCTTCAATTGTGCCGGGTTGCGTTAACAGCGGAAGGACCCCCGCTCGCACCAGCGAACTCTTTCCTGAGCCACTTGCACCGAGGACGAGTACGAACGGCCGGTGAGCTCTGCCTTGCTCTTCCAAGGCTTCCAACACTTCTCCGACTGCTTTTGTTCTGCCGTGGAAGATTGGGGCGTGCTGGAAATCGAAGACGTGCAGCCCGCGGAACGGGTTGGATGTCCAACGGCGCGTTTTCCCACTCAAGACCTCCTGTCTGACCTCCCAGTCGACCTGGCGCGCCAGAAAATCACGGAGATATTGCCGGAAAAGCTCTTCAAACTCCTCAAGGTCGCAGTAGCTATTCAGGGTGCCAGCGAACTTCCCCTCGCCGTTGTTCTCCCAATGCGCAAAAAAATCCTGCAGGGAGTCCCAATGCCGGCTGAACGCTTCACGATCCTCTTTCGGCTCCAGCGGAGGAGTCGGTTTTGAACAGTTGCGAAAGATATGCCACGCCGGATGGTTTTCATTTGCGCGGTCTAACGCCCGAACAATTCCGTATCCCGTTCCCGAGTTAGACGAGTTGCCGTCCGGTATTGGCAAAGCCCGGTCTAAAAGAGGGCCTAGCTGCGACCAGACGATACAAATCACCAAATCAAATTCTTCCGTAGCAGGGACCTCTTCCCGGCGACTCCCTTTTGATCCAAGTTTTTGATGTTCCAAAAAAAAGGGGCAGAGAACCAATGCTCCGGGGCTTTCCGGTTCCGGTCCCCAACTCCCTTCTGTCAAACGTTGTAAGTTCGAATAGGAGGCACTCACCGGTACCTTAAACTGGGCGGCAATCGAGCGGATCAATCGTTCAGCCAGATTCCGCTCCTTCTGGACGTCAGCTGTTGAGCAGACAAGCACCCGGATTGTTTTCCTAAGGGGACGACCCGTGCCGACAGCATCCCTTATCGTTGGCATCAGCTTCAAGAGTTCGCCCGGACTCTGGAAACGACGGGCCGGATCTTTCTGCAGGAGCACCTCGAGCAGAACGACAACGGGTTGCGGTACACCTTTGAGTTGTTCTACCGGTAAGGGAGCGTGCTGATGCTGGTACATGATCTCGGCGGGAGGGCCCTTAAAAGGAGTTCGGCCGGCCAGCATTTCCCACAGCGTGACGCCAAGAGAGTAGAGATCAGAACGGATATCCAAGCCGACTCCCGCAAATTGTTCCGGACTGGCGAACTCGGGTGTTCCTGCAAAGGCTCCGGAGGTTGTAATCGCCGTTTCGGAGCGCGACTCATTGATCGCCTTGGCGAGTCCGAGGTCGATGATTTTCACCACTACACCGGTCCCTTCCTGCAAATGGACCATGATGTTCGTGGGTTTGATATCGCGGTGGACCAGGTTCTGTTTGTGCACGGCGGCTAAACCGGTGGCGATCTGTGCTGCGATCTCCAGCGCCAGGTATACCTCGAGGCGGCCAGACCGTTTGATGAGGCGCTCCAAGGTCTCCCCTTCCACATACTCCATCGCGTAGAAATAGTTCCCTTGGCTTCTGCCCAGATGAAAAACAGAAGCTACATTTGGATGACGGAGACTAGCTGCCGCGCGCGCCTCGCGTAAAAAACGGAGTCGCACCGACTCGTCAGCAAGATACCGTTCGTTGATCACCTTCAATGCCACCGGAAAACGCAAATCGACGTCAAACGCTTTATACGTGACGCCCATTGCGCCGCGACCCAACTCCACCGGAGTCCCGTCTTCGCACTTCAGCAGTTCATAATGCTCGAATTGTTGTGTTCCCGGTTCCAATGGGGGCTCAACTGGATCCTCCAAAGAAGACCCATCTGACTCGGAATCCGCGGCCGCACGCAGCATGCAAACCGAGCAGAACGCCATCCCTCCAGAAAACTCCCTGCCGCAGACCGAGCATTTGCGTCTCTGGTCCGTATTCATGGCTCGGTGCGGCCCTCAGCGGCTATTAACGCATCGCAAAGCGCGTGGATCTCGCTATTGATTTCGGCAGGATCGGAAACCGTGCGAGCGACCTCCTGACGCACAATTTCAATATACCGTTTGCGTAAGCGATGGATCAAGGTCTTCACCGTCCCGACCCCCACATTCAGTGCTTTCGCCGCCTCGTCGTAAGACCCCCCGACGTTTTCATTCCCGATTCCCACAAAGTCTTTCAAGGCCTCGAATACGGATTCCTTACCCTTGGAATGGTACTCATCGGCAAGCTGAACCATAGAGTGGTCCAGCAACGCATTAGCCCAGCGGGCGTCAAAGATTTTCTCAGGGGACAGGTAGTCCGCCGGCTCGAGCCGATAACGGTTCTCCGCACTTTCCGCATCGAGGTGGACGAATCGTTGTTGGCCGCCTCGTTTCAGGCAATGAGCCGCGCGCGCTTCGACCGAAAGATAGTTCTGAAAGGAGGCAAGCAGGAATGATCGAAATTTACCTTTCAGCCGGTCGACACGGGTCAGAGCCCGGTGCTCTAACAGGTCCAGAAAAAACCCTTGGGTCAAGTCCTGAGAATCGTCAGGCGAATACCCGCGCCGGCGAGCAAAAGCGTAAAGGGGATACCAATAAATCCGACATAGTTCGGTCAAAGCCACCTGAGCGGCCTGGCCTTGGTTCTGTGCCGAGACCATTACCAGCGTCCACCGTGTGGTGTGGAATTGCCGTGCACTACCTTCCGCCGAGGCATCGTCCAATCTCATTGGGGGGATCTACGAAGATAAGGGATTTTACCGCCTGCCTGCCGGCGGCCCAAATCCTTTTTTTTTTGCCGACCCTGACACTTGAGCCTCTGAATCGATGTGTAGGGAGATAGGAACGCATAACTCCAAATTACCTTAACAAATGAAAACACCATCCCTTCCGCAGCAAATATCGGCCTCAATCAAGGTCTTCGGCCTTGGATTCCGGAACCGGACCGTTCGTTCGACGTTCTCAGTGGCTGTGCCAACTGCGACTATCCCGGCGCTATTTTTTCTTTTGACGGCGCCGTCCCCGGCGCAGTTTGCCTACGTGGCCAACGCAGACAGCGGCGACATCTCGGCTTACAGCATCAATGCTAATGGGAGCCTGACATCTGTTCCAGGTTCACCCTTCGCCGCGGGAATCGAGCCTTTTTCCGTGTCGGTGGACCTCATGGCGAGGTTCGCCTACGCGACAAACTTTAGCGGGAACAACATCTCGGCCTACCGCATTGGTTCCAACGGAGCTCTGACGCCCGTCTCGGGTTCGCCCTTCGAAACAGGTGCAGGTCCCATTTCAGTCGCCGTGGACCCACTGGCAAGGTTCGTCTATGTGGCGAACTCTGGCGACAACAACATCTCGGGCTATGCCATTGGTTCCAACGGCGCTCTGATCCCGGTGCCAGGCACCCTCTTCTCG
>Ga0306920_100015591_pt1 | contig 10425 bp, 7 predicted proteins | sample flu12Cox44000170_FD_204666 | JGI IMG/M metagenome (GOLD analysis project Ga0306920, IMG submission 204666) | Lab enrichment of tropical soil microbial communities from Luquillo Experimental Forest, Puerto Rico - flux4day.12C.oxic.44.000.170 (v2)... | ecosystem: Environmental > Terrestrial >... | reverse complement strand
TATCTGCGTCAGTGGCCTGCCATTCGTTAGTTGAGACGTGCTCGGGCAAAGCCACGGTCCCCCCGGACGCCCCATGTCATTTGTCCACCACGTGTAAAATTCCGGCTGCTCGAAGTCCTGGTTACAAGCGTCGACCACCAGTCTGAACCCCAATAGAATCTGCCGCTGGTTGCTCATACAAACCACGCGACGGCCCTTTTCTTTCGCCCGTGAAAGCGCAGGCAGCAGCAACGCGGCCAAGATGGCAATGATCGCGATGACAACCAGAAGCTCGACGAGGGTAAACGCTGAACCTCCCCGCAGCCTCGACCTTTCAAGGCCCAATCCCGAACCCCGCAACCTAACCGGCTCATTCATGATTAACTCGACCACTGCTGCCTTGGTTTCCTGATTCCTGACTACTGATTACTTCGCCTCTGATTACTTCCCCCTCCACTAATGGGGCAACGCGTCCCAATGCGGCAGATAGTCGTTATTCCAACGCCTTAAACTGTCATCTCGCAACGCGTAAAGCGCCTGAAACTTCATATACTCAAGGTGACCATCGCAAAACAGAACGTTAAACCGTGCGCCGGAGTGACGCCGGTTCAGCGGCGCCAGCCCGGCGGGAGGCATGTTCGTCCCATTCCAGCCGCGTAACTCGTCATTGAGGGCCGGCCAAGCTTCAGTCCTGCCAAAAATATCTAGCAGGAACGCGTCAGCCACTGCGATCATCTCGGGCGTCCGCACGACCTCGTGCTCTTTGTTGGGGCGCCAAAAGCGATCGCCGAAGGCATACGGATTGTTGTCCGTCAGGTGTTGACCGCCGATCCCCAGCCCCCAGTTCGTCCCGTACGTTTCGCCGCACCCGACCGCGTTGTAGCCGTAAGTAACGTTTTGCCACGAAGGAGCCATATGCACAAAGGCGGGGCAAAAGTAGATGCCCTTCACGAGATTGGTTGTAGCCCCATCGGGGCCTTTCGCATGAGCATATGGCTCTATTCTGTCGTACCACCACACATCGTGATAAGTAACATCTCGATACGGCACTCTATATAGGGGGTACGCCTGCAAGTCCTGCACGTAAAGATGTAGCCCGATGCCGATTTGGTGCAGGTTGTTCTTGCACGCGACATTCCATGCGCCCGCTTTTGCCCTGGAGAGAGCTGGCAGGAGCAGTGCGGCAAGAATGGCGATGATGGCAATCACGACCAGCAGCTCGATCAAGGTGAAGGCGGCGCGGACGCACAACCGCACTCGGTTCACGCAATTTGCGTTCACAAAGTGTTGCATAAATTTTCAGAGCCATCCTTCAATGCGGGTCGTTATCGTAATTCCACCGCTTTCGAATCACCGGGTCTTGGAAAAGCTGATTGAACTTAAGAATCTCCAAGTGAGCATCGCAAAAGGCGACATTGTATCGTGCGCGATGGCGCTGCCAATCCCGCGCATTTGCCAGCGACCTGACTTGCGGAACGACCAATCGCCATTCTTCAAACGCCAGGCGATCCGTTCCACCGATATCCGCTGCGCCACCACCTTGACCGTTCACGTAAACTCCCCCCAGGATACAATCCGCCAATGCAATCATATCGGCGGGATTCTTTACGACAGAAGCGCGCAATGGATAAATACCCTGAGTCGGATAAACCCACCCGCCAAGTCCGAGATTGGGAGGGTCGTTTGCGAAGAGCGTTGTGCCACGTTCGTTGTAGCCGTAGCTGCCAAATAGCGAAATTGTAGACGAAATCCCCGTCTCATTCGCAGGGATCTGCAGTGACGGACACTTGTAAAGTGGATCAAACCAGTCCTGATTCAGGTAAGGCTTCAGGTCGGTATGCCAACGGGTGAATCGCCCGGGTTGCCCACCACCTCCCCCGTAGGAAGCGTAGTACAGCGGATACGACCCATTGTCATGCACGTACATCTGCACGGCCATCACCAACTGCCGCAGATTGCTTTTGCACTGCGTTAATCTCGCTGCGTCTTTTGCTCGCACCAAGGCCGGCAACAGCAGCGCTGCGAGGATCGCAATAATGGCGATGACCACTAAAAGCTCGATGAGAGTGAACCCGGGCAGTACGGCCCCGTCTCGCGCAGGGCAAAAGCCGGCGCAAGGTGCAGTGGTGAGGCTACCCTTTTTCAACCTTGGGCGGAGAACAGACACTTGATGTCTGCGGAGCCCGCGCATAACTCTGGCGAAGCATTAGCATCGCAGAATAGGGAGCATAGTCAAGCTAATGACGGCCGCATTTCACTTCCCGGGTACGACGCACTCGATGAACGTTTCGTAATCGCGCGCGCTGATGGGAGCGCTCCTTCCATCCCTCGCGTCCCTTCCGTCCTTCAATCACATTCACTACTTATTTGCGTAAGTAAACATCAGTATTTCTGGCACCACACATGCTGCTTTCGCACTCATGCAACGGCCAAAAAGGGTGCCGCAAGAAGCGAATATTTTTCCACATGGACAGTTTTTGTCCACGTGCCCTCCCTACAATCCTTCACCGAAATGATGAGTTATCAGCTCAAACCCCTAACACCATCACACCATGTCCGAAACGGCCAACAATCCCACTGCATCCACTTTGCTCACTCCACACAAGCGCCTCACCGGCACAGTCGCTCGGCTCCCCAAAGAGCTTCGCTGGCGCATTAACGCCCTCATGGATGACGGCGTCTCCTACCCAGAGATCATCGAGGCCCTCGGTGACGAATGCAAACACGTTAGCGAAGACATGCTCGCCCGCTGGAAAAAGACCGGTTACCAGGAACACTGCCGCGAGCAACGCGTCCTGGACCAGTGTGCCGCCCGCCGCATCCGCGCGTCTGCCCTGCTCACCAAAGCCGACCAGGTCACCAGCTTCCAGGCCACGCAGCAAATCGCCACCACCCAGATCTGCGAGGCCGTTGTCGACATCGGCGCCGACATCCTTCGCGAGGCCCTCATCGCCAACCCGCTCAACTACTTTCGCATGCTCAACGCCTTCACCCGCCTCACCAACGGCGGCCTTAAATGCGAACGCCATGCCAGCGACGAAGCACAGCGCAAAGCCCAGTCCAGCGCCCGCGCGCATCGCGGGAAAAAAGGCATCTCCGCCGCTTCCGTCCGCGAAATGGAAAAAAAGCTAAACCTCATGTGACCCCCGCCACACCCATTAGTCCCATCAGACCGATCGGCCCCATTCGTCCCACGGCGCTGCCCGCCCATTATCAGGACACCCCTCTGTCTCCGAAACCCCTCCCCGACTTTCCGGAACTTTGTCCGCGGCTCCTCCGCGCGCTCTCCGCCACATTCCGCCACATTCCACCAGATTCCGCGGGATTCCGCGACATTTATTAAACTTCAAAAAATCAGTCACTATGCCCAAACCTCCTCCCCCTCATCATCCTAATCTTACTCTTCTTAGTCGTTTCCCTTCCGCGTATTCCGTGTATTCCGCGGTTCCCCATCCGTGTCCATCCGTGTTCATCCGTGGTTAAACTCCCCGACCAAAAATCAGAAGATGCCAAAACCCCCAGCCAAACTCTTCTACGAATCCCAGCGCCTCTGGATCAAAGACAATTCCTTGTTGAAAATCTGCGTCAAATCCCGCCAAACCGGTTTCTCCTGGTGCAACTGCTATCGCCTGGTCCTTCTCGTCAGCGCCAAAGGCGCCCGCCTCGATGCCTTCATTTCCTCGCGCGACGAATCCCAGGCCCGCCTTCAACTTGATGACTGCCGCCATTGGGCCGACCTCATGAAAATCGGATTCGCCGATCGCGGCGAAATCCTTTTCGATCGCGCCACCAATTCCTCCGCGTACGTCATCGAATTTGCCAACGGTCGCCGCATCTACTCCCTTTCCTCCAATCCGAATGCCCTGGCTGGCAAACGTGGCCACGTCACCCTCGACGAGTTCGCCCTCCACCCCGACCAGCGTCTCCTCTACCGCACCGCCAAGCCCGTGACCATGTGGGGCGGTCAACTCTCAATAATTTCCACCCACCGCGGCGTCAACACCCTCTTCAACCAAATCATCCGCTCCATCAAACAAGCCCAAAAAACCAACGGCACCCCGGCTCCAATTTCGAACGGAGCGCGGGCTTTAGCCCGCAGCAAGCCAGATAGCTCCGTCGCTCTCGAACTTTCACCGGACGCCCAGGCAGTCGCCCTCTCTCCCATCTCCTCTCTCCCCTCCCCCACCCAACCCGTCTCCTTCGGCTCCCAATGGTCCCTCCACGAAGTCCCCATCACCAAAGCCGTCGACCAAGGCATCGTCGAACGAATCAACAAAAAAACCGGCAACAGAGAATCCCGCGAACAATTTCTCGCCCGCATCCGCGGCGAATGCATCGACGAAGAACAATGGCTCCGCGAATACTGCTGCGTCCCCTCCGACGAATCCGCGCAAAACCATTTCCCTTCTAACGGCGATCAAAAAGCACTCGACGGCACAAAGATCCCTGGCACAGGCGTCGACAAGCCCACAGCCACCCCGGCCACCTCAAATCTAGCCCAAGCGGAGACCCAAAAACTTTTATCGGCACTGCGACACCTGAACTCCTCCCTGCGTGATTTCCGCTCCCAAACATGAGCTCCGCTATCCTTCACTTACCAGTGATGACTCACATTGACTGAATTATTGGTCACCGCCTTTCGGCGCGGCCCCACGCCGCCCACTGCTCTTTGACATCTTAATTTAGTTGGCAACAGCCGCTCCCGCCCGCCAAGCAAAAGTCGACCGGGCTCCCCGCGAGCCCGGTCACTTTGGACCAAGTGTCGTGCCCGAGCCGCGCTATGAAGCACTATCCTCTTGGAGTCGGACGTGTGTTCACGCACAATGGCAGTATGCCATTTTGCATCCACGTGGAGGAAGGACTCAAGCCACGATCGTAAATGGGCGATAAACGAAAATTAGCGCAGCGAGAAATTACGGCGAAAGTCGCGCGTCGCCAAGCGGCACCAACTCCCAAAATTATGCAAGCCGGTGGCCCCGGCCGCCAGCCTACGATGAGCCGCTGGGCGCGATGGAAGTCCCTTTTGAGCGTTGAGGTCAATGGGGCGTCCCTGGCGGTGATTCGCATTGCGTTCGGCGTGATTATGGCGCTGGAGGCTTACTGGCTGTGCCATCCTTCCGCGAGCACGTTCGACAAAATCCCGCTGGAGGTCTTTTACACCGGGACGAATATCCATTTTCATTTTGCGTATCCGGGTTTTGCGTGGCTGCCCGTACTGCCGCCGCATTGGATTTATTTCGTGGTTGGATTACTGGCGGTGGGGGGAGTGTTCCTGGCTGCGGGCTTTCTCTACCGGCTTTCGGCTGCCGCGATCTTTTTATCGTGGGGTTACCTGTACGCCGTCGAGTCCACTAGGACGTACTGGATGAGCTATCATTACCTGGAGTTGTTGCTTGCCTTCCTGCTGTTGTGGATGCCCGCCGCGCGGCGATTCAGCGTCGATGCCTGGCTCTGGCGCGTCAGGAATTGGCCCAAGACGGTGCCGTTCTGGACCATTTTTGTTTTGAGAGGGCAATTGGTCATTTCCTACTTCTATGCGGGTGTGGCGAAATTGAATGCGGACTGGCTGCAGGATGCGGAACCGGTTCGCTATTACCTGGCCAATTCAAACGTGCTGCCGCATCTCGGAAAATCCGGACTGGCCGATTTTTTGAGGCACATACTGTTGAGTAATGGGCTGGCGTATTTTATCAGCTACGCCGGAGCCGCCTTCGACCTGAGCGTGGGATTCCTGATGCTTTTCAGGCGAACGCGCATTTTCGCCATGGTGCTGATGGTCATCTTTCATGCGACGAACCATTTCATTCTGTTCAACGACATCGTTTGGTTCCCGCTGTTGGGAGTGACGACGGCGACCATCTTCCTCGAGCCGGACTGGCCGGAACGTTTGTGGAATTGGCTGCGCCGTCCGCACCTCGCGAAACCGCATTGGGCGTGGGCCGGTTTTGGCGCGGTTCTGTTCCCCGTGGTTGGCGCCGCGCTGGGTTGGAAACTCGCGCCGAGCAAAGCTTCGGCAAGCGCGGGAGCGACTCGGGCCATCGGGCGATGGGTTGCTCCCTTGGTTGTCGTCTGGCTTGTCTGGCAGACGTTGATGCCGTTGCGCCAGTATCTGATAGAAGGGGATTCGCGGTTTACCTGGGAAGGCCTGAGCTTCAGTTGGCGATTGAAGGCGGAAGTGTACCGGAGCACGCCTTGCGAGATGTTGGTCGAGGACGGCGCAGTGGTGAACACCGACGCCGCAGGCCGAAGCAGGATCAACTGGAACGAATGGCGCGGGGAGAAGGCAATTTATCGTAAAGTGACGCCTGGGCGGATAAACTGGCCACAGTTTCCAGAGCTGGTTGTGCTGTTGGAGCCGATGGTCGGGGAGCGTGTCCTTTTCAATCCGTTTGCCAGGTCGGCTACGGGCCTGACCGAGGAGGAATCGCGTGAGCGGGTAAAGGTGCTTTGGAAGGAACTCTATGGGCGCGAACCGGAGGCTATTCAAACGACGACGCCGGTGCCCCAGATTTTCTCGGCTTGCGCCGGAATTTTGCGAGCGCGCGGTTACACGCCGAAGACCGGTGACGAAATCTTCGCGCTGCTTAACCAGATTCTGTCTAAAGGCGAGGACCAGCAGTTGCTCGACATTTTAATGAAAATGGCTCCGTTCGCGCTGGAAGGGCAACCGGCGGCGCCGAGCCGGCCGTTCCTCTCGATCCAGGATTCGGTGTTGCTGAAGCAAACGGGGCCGCCGCGGTTGCGAATCGACCCCGCACGCTGGATCCAGGGGCCTGGCACCCGAACGCAGGATTCCATCACCGCCGATGCCGGCGGGGAACCGATGGTGCTCTATACGAGCGCAGGGATGTCGGAGTTCAGGCAAAAGTTGCCACAGGCGACGATTTCCGATGCTCAAGATAACCTGGGGCGGCGGGCGGCCATTTCCTGGAATTACTTGACCGAGCTGGCGCTTTCGCAGGCGATGCATATGAGCACGCAGCCATTTTTGTTGCGACAATATGCCCGCCATGTGGCCGCCTTATGGGAAAAAGAGTACGGGCGGCGCCCGGCCATCCATTCGACCACGGCAGTCTCACTCAACGGCAGGCCGTTTCAGGCGCTGGTCGAGCCCGACGCGGACCTCGCGAGCGTGGGAGCTTCAAGGTTGCACCATAATGCGTGGATCCGGCAGTTGGAGGTGACGAGAATTCCGGGAGGGGTAATACCGGTGCAGACCAGGAACTAGCGGCGTGCGGGAAACGCCGGAAATCCGAAATCCGAACCACCGGGAATCTAACGCAATTGCCGCGAAAGGAACTCGGTGATCCCGCGGGCAAGTATGGATCCGCCGGGCGGGTCGTAATTGCTCATCACGACGACGGTGTAGGGTCCCTCCCAGAAAATGTGCAACTCGGAATCGATGCCGGAGCTGGGGCCGCCGCCGCTGTTACCGCGCACATCGCAGCCGAACTGCTTGCGCCAATCCCAGAACCCGTAAGCGTACTGGTCCCGCGCCGCCGCCACTTTCCCCGAGGTGACTTCTTCGGTCATGGCAGGACTCAACAGCCGGTGCTCCCGCAGGGCGCGCGCAAAGCGGAGCAGGTCCGGCGCTGTCGAGTAGCCGCCACCGGCTGAGCTTCCTTTGTAGCCGAGAAAAACCCCGTTGTTGTGGCGCGGACCGATGCCCAGCGCGTCGTCTTCGAACCGCGCGTAGCCGATTGCCAGGTTGGGCACGACCTGGTCCAGCTCGAAATAGCCCGTGTTGGTCATTCCCACCGGATTGAAAATGTGCTCGCGCACGTAATCGAAGTAGGATTGTCCCGAGACTTTTTCGATGATGACGCCCAGCACAAGGTAGCCGGCATTGCTGTAGCGCCAGCCGGTGCCTGGTTCAAAAGAAAGTGGCTCATTCACAAACAATCGAAAGTAGTCGCGCAGGGCTCGGAATTGTTTTTTCTTCTCGCGCATCTCAGGCTTAAGCGCGTCGCCCAGACCCGATGTGTGCGTCAGCAGTTGGTGAACGGTGACCTTGTCCGCCACCTCGCGGTTGGGATAATCAGGAAGGAGCGCTGAAAGCTTGTTGGTGAACGACATCTTCCCGGCGGCCACCAACTGGCCGATGGCGACTCCGGTGAACATTTTATCGAGCGAGCCCAGGTTAAACCTGGTATCGAGGCGATTGGGGGATTGAAAGGATTGCTCACCCATGCCATAGGCGTGATGGAACAGCACCCGGTTGTCCTCCGCGACCAGGACCACACCGGAAAACAAGTCGCGCGCGGCCGCAAACGCAGCATGACGTTCGAGTTCATGGCGGATTTGTGCGCGTGAGACCTTGCCGCGCGGCCAGTCGCCTGAAATATCGCCCTTGGGATCGGTGGCGGGCAGCGGGAAAAGATCGGTCAGCTTGCCGCTCTTCCCGAATGCCACCAGGCGAACGAAGTGATTTCCCGTGCGCGTGCGCAGGAGCAGGTTGGCCTGGCCGGGCATCTCCGGCGGCAGCACCTGAGTAACTTCGAGGCCGCCGCTTTGGGCATGCGCCTGCTGAAAAAATGCCACAACCTCGTCCACCGGAGTTTCTTGCAGGAAGTGCTCGGAGAAAGAGGCAACCGCGAATTCGCGACCGGCCACGGGGTCGCCTCCGTTAATGACTCGAAGCATCTTGCGAGCCAGCTCCTCGGGATTCCCCGCCTCCATGGGAGGAGAAGGGTTTTGAACCTGAGAGGGCGCGCCACCCATATCGAGAGACAAGGTGCACGCCAACGCAGCAAACATCAGATAGCGAACCATTTGCTTCTCAACGGCACCGCACTGACGCGAAGTGAATGCTGCATGGACTCGCGGGGTTCGCTGGCTGCGGTTGTCAGAATTCTGGTTCATGTCGTTGATGTCGGCTGGATAGTGATAGCATATGCAACAAGGGAGTCAGTTAGCAGTAGATAAGTTGTCCCGCTCATAGCCGCCGACAAAGAAAGAACGGACATTTTTTGCTTCTGTCGTGGCCAGGGCGGCGTTAGGCTCAGCGCATGAACGCAGCAAGGACAGCTTCCCTATTGGCAGGTGCGGCGCTGGCGGCGTTATTAGGCGCAGTCGGCTGCTCGCAATCCTCTGAACAAACAGTGTCCACATCCGCGGGCAGTGACACGACAATGCTCATCGAGCCCAACGTGGCGGTGGGCAAAGTCCGCGTGGGGATGACCACGCAGCAGGTGGTGAGCGCGCTGGGCGAACCGGCCCGGCGTATAGCCAATGCCCTCGAATATCCGGCGCTTGGCCTGGCCGTGATACCGGGACAGGATGGGTTGATAAAGGCCGTGATGTGCGGAGATGTCACCGGGTTGAACGGTCCGTTTGTGGCCGCCTTCACCGGACGCACCAAGGAAGGTATCGGTATGAAATCGACCCGGGCAGACGTCATGAAGGCTTATGGTGAGCCGGAGAAAAGCGAGAAGTTTCGTTTAGGGCTGGAATCGCTGACGTATCCCGCGCTTGGCCTTACGTTCACGCTGGAGGATGGTAAGGTGCATCATATGATCGTGCGGCTGGGAGGGGCACAGGAGTCGGAAAGGACAATTGGGGTGGAACCGGCGGCGGGGAAGTAGAGGCCGAAGGTCGAATTGTAGCGCAGATTTGTTATGCGCTGTATCGCCGATTTGCAAACGGCAGACGCTCGAATGCCTAGAGGGCTGAGTACTTTCCAAGCCCCAGCGGATTGCAAATCCGCGATACACCCAACTCTGCCTACGTGCTTGCGGTTATTTCCCGTCGTTCGGAATCGTTCGCGGCGGCGGGGCTTTTACGAACTTGGTTTCGCGCAAATAAATTGGCTCGAGTTTATCGCTGGAGACAAACTCGGTTCGCCCCTGGGCCAATTGGCCAAGCTTTGCGGCGCGCGGGAAAAGCTGGATGCCTCCCGGGAACCATTTAAGCACCTCGGGCCCGGCGAGCCTCCATCCGGCCTTCAGTTGTTCCAGCACTTCAGCGCGTGTGGCGAGGCGCAACTTTTGTTTTTCCTGAAATCCGCCGGAACTGACTTCGTAGTTGGCCAGATAAAATTCGTTCCGCTGCGCATCGATGACCACTGCGAGTTGACCTGACAGACCCTGAGCGCGCGCTTCGGCGGCGATGCATTCAGCGCTACTTAGCCCCAGTGTTTTAACTCCGCGCGCGAGTTGCCAGCCTTGGGCCAGGGCCAGGGAGGCGCGCACGCCGGTGTACGAGCCGGGGCCCAAGCCAACGGCCAGACATTCCACCTGCTCGCGTTCGAGTTGCCCCTGGCGCAGCGCCTCCTCGATCATGCCGAAGGCCTGCGTGCCCACTCCGCTGGTCTCGATGACCTCGGTGACGATTGAGGCCGAGCCGTGCGGGCCTGTTCGCACGAGCGCCACGCTCCGGTGCGGCGAGGAGAACTCAAACGCCAGGATCGTCATAGGCAATGCGTCGGTCGGATAAACCCAGCGGTTC
>Ga0306920_100015590_pt1 | contig 10425 bp, 10 predicted proteins | sample flu12Cox44000170_FD_204666 | JGI IMG/M metagenome (GOLD analysis project Ga0306920, IMG submission 204666) | Lab enrichment of tropical soil microbial communities from Luquillo Experimental Forest, Puerto Rico - flux4day.12C.oxic.44.000.170 (v2)... | ecosystem: Environmental > Terrestrial >... | reverse complement strand
GCCTGCGGGTGACGCTAAATATGCCAATCAACGTGTCCTTGCGGAGCAACGGAATGCCGAGCAGCGTGCGAAAGCCGACAACCTTCTGCCCCTCCTTATAGGTGTATTCTGGGTCTTCCAATACGTCAGGGATGTGCACCGCACGACGGTCTAGTTCCGCCCGGCCCACCAACGTGCCGCGGTCAGCGGTTAACGGATGCGCAAGCAAGAATTCCGCCGCCTCATCAGAAAGGCCGCGAGACGCGATCGGATGATATTGGTTGCCTTGTCGCCGGTACATTGCTGCGGTGTCGGCGCGACAGAGACGCGCCACGGTCTCAACAAGCGTGTCGAGGACCATATCAAGGTCAACGGTGGAGCGGCTGATTATCTTTAGCACGTCGCCAGTTGCGGTAAGCTCATCGACTGATCGCGCCAGTTCGGCTTGTCGATCGCGCAACTCTTCAAATAAGCGTGCGTTTTCTATCGCGATCACCGCCTGGTCGGCAAAGGAAGTGGCAAGCTCGATCTCTTTGTCCGTAAAGGGTTCCACGCGGGTGCGGTTAATCGTAAATATACCGATCAATGTTTGCTCGCGCAGTAGCGGAATGCCGAGCAACGTGCGGTAGCCGATAATTTTCTGGCCCTCTCTGTAGGTGTACTCCGGATCCTGCAGCACATCGGGAATGTGGATCGGTCGACGCTCCGCCGCCACCCGGCCGTTTAAGCCGCCGCGGTCGTGCGTAGGGGGATGGATGAGAAGGAATTCCTTCCCCTCCGCCGAAAGGCCGCGCGCCGCGACCAAGTCATACTTATCGTCTCGCCTCCGAAACATCGTTGCCTGATCGGCGCGACAGAGCCGTGCCACCGTCTCCACCAGCGTATCTAGTACCGTCTCAAGGTCGACGGACGAGCGGCTGATAACTTTGAGCACGTCGGCAGTCGCAGTTTGTCTCTCCAAGGCTTCGTTAGTATCGTTGAACAGTCGGGCATTCTCAATCGCGATCACGGCTTGATTTGCGAAGGTCTCCAAGAGGGCGATCTGCTCATTTGAGAATGGTTTGACCTCCAACCTGTAACTCGTAATAACGCCGACAAGTTCGTCGCCTTTAAGCATTGGCACTGCGAGGAGTGTTCGAATTGGGCTAACATCGCGCAGGGCGTACTGATACTCCGGGTCATCTTGGACGTCAGCTACGTGAATCGTCCGCCGTTCGAGCGCGGCTCGGGCCGAAATACTTTGCCGTCCCGGAACGATCGGATTTTGGTATACGAATTGCCGCACTTCTGGCCCAGCATTGCAGTGGGCCACGGCTCGCAAAACTCTACCCTCATATCGGAAAATGAAAGCTCGCTCGGCCTCACATAGGGCGACGGCATTCTCAGCTATAACGTCGAAAACGGGCTGAAGGTCGAAGGTAGATCGACTGATCACTTTTAGTACGTCGGAGGTCGCAATTTGCTGGCGAAGCGATTCCGACAGCTCCCTAGTTCGCGCCTGCACCTCGTCGAACAGGCGGACGTTTTCGATGGCGATCACGGCCTGATCGGCAAAGCTCTGCACCAGTTCGACCTTCCGTTGGTCGAAAGCGCCAATCTCATCGCGAGTCAGCGTGAATACGCCAATACCCCGTCCTTCGCGCATCAGAGGCACCGCGAGGAACGACCTGAAACCCATGGCCTTCTGAAATTTGCGTACCTTCGTTTTCGAGTTCACGATATCCGCAACGTTGGCTACGGTTCCCGTCAGGATGGCCTGTCCCATATGCGACTCCTCGTTGAGTGGGACGGGAGTCTTCAACAAATCCTCGTCGAACCGCTCATCGGGCGCTCTACCGCGAATCACAAGTGTATCCTCCTCCCGAAGGAACAGCGTCGCGGTCTTCGATCCGCAAAGCTCGAGCGCTGACCGCGCCAGCGTATTCATGACGGTATCGAGATCAAAGGCCGATCGGCTGATCACCTTGAGCACGTCGGCGGTCGCTATCTGCTGCTGCAGTGATTCCCGCAAGTCTTCGGTGCGCGCCTTGACTTCGTCGAACAAGCGAACGTTCTCAATCGCGATGACCGCCTGGTCGGCGAAGGTCGTGACGAGCTCGATCTGCTTCTCAGTAAACGGCTTCACGACCGTATGAGCGAGCGTGAAAACACCAATCGCCTCGTCACCGCGGAGGAGAGGAACGCCGAGGACTGTACGATATCCGCCGCGGGACTGATATTCGGCCGCCTGATAGTCTGGATCGGCTAGCACGTCGTGAACATGCACAATTTTCTTATCAATGACGGTCCGCGCGCCCACCGTACCACGTGTCATGGCGGGCGGATTTTCCCTTAGCTACCGTAGGTATTCGGCAGACTGGCCGTGGTTGGCGACCAGCCTATACGTGTCTTCATCTCGCTTGAAAATGAACGCGAATCTTGTCTCGCATAAATGCGCTGCCGTCTCCACCAGCGTGTCGAGGACCGGCTGCAAGTCGAACTTCGAGCGGCTGATTGCCTTCAGCACGTCGGCGGTGGCGGTTTGCTGTTGCAACGACTCACGCAGCTCGTTTAGCAGACGGGTGTTTTCAATGGCGATTGCGGCCTGCGCAGCAAAGTTCTCCACGAGCTTGACTTGCTTGTCGGTAAAGAGGCGCACTTCCTGACGGTAGATCAGGATAGCTCCCAACAGCGCGTTTCCTTTGAGCATCGGGACTGCAAGAACAGTCCGGGCCCCAGCGAGTTTTGGAAGTTTCGCGGCTCGATCATCCAAATCCTTGATTTCTGCTAGGATGTTCGCGATTTGAACCGGCTGCTTGGTCGACAGCGCGCGTCCGAGCGTGGTGTCTGGATCCGGACTGACTATTGGGTTGCGCTGTCGCTCCTCAACAAACGACTGTGGCGCGCCACACGTTGCGACGGTCCGAAGGGCATCCCCCGAGCATCGATACAGGATTCCGCAGGTCGCAGCACAGATGCGCGTGGCGTTTTCTAACATCGCGTCGAACACCGGCTGCAGATCGCCTGGAGAAGAACTAATGACCTCGAGCACTTCGGACGTCGCGGTCTGCTGCTCCAGCGCCTCCTTTGTCTCGTTGAATAGCCGCGCGTTCTCGATAGCGATCACAGCCTGATCGGCGAAGGTCTGCAGCAGTTGGACATGATGATCATCGAAAAGACCCGGCTCGACCCTGGCAACGGCAATTGTACCGACGAGCTTGCCCTCACGGACCATTGGCACGGTCAAAGCGCTGCGCCAGCCGCGCTGCCGGGCCACATCGCGCAGAAAAACGGGCATGGCTTCAGCTTCCGTATCGGCAATCTGAGATACTTCATGATTGCGAATCGCGTCAGCGACCGGGAATGCCGAGAGCGGTACGTCTGTAACCGCTTTGAGAGCCGCATCCGCCGCAGGATTGACGGAGGTAAACGACATCAGGTGAAGCTTGTCGTCCACCACGCTGAAAACTGCGGTCGACGAGCCACCGACAAGCCGGTTCGATCTCGCAGCAATCGCATCAAACACCGGCTGCACCTTGGAGGGCGAACTCGCGATCACCTTCAGTATGTCAGCCGTCGCCATCTGCCGCTCCAGGGACTCCTGTGTCTCCTTGAACAGCCGCGCATTCTCGATCGCGATCACGGCCTGGTCGGCAAATGTCTGTAGCAACTGGATGCGCCGGAAACGAGCCAACAGTCTCCCGGCTCACCGCGATGACCCCGATCGAAATACCGGAGCTTTTCAGTGGCACGTAGACTATGCTTCGGAATCCGCGCGCCCGCGCTACTTCCTTCAACCGCGACCTCGGCTGGTCTTCGGTGTCAGTGATCTCCACCACCTCGCCGGCTTTTGCGCGCCTGAAATGGTCGCCGCTGTCGCCGATTGGGCGCGGGAAAGTGGCGCGTAGCGCCTCATCGCCGGCCGGATTTAGTGCCTCAAGGTGAATGAAATCCTCGACAAACCGATACACGCCGGCGGAAAAGCCGCCGATCAACCGCGCGGCATTGGCAACTATGGCCTTGAATACCGGCTGCACGTCGCCAGGCGAACTGGCAATGACTTTCAATATTTCGGCCGTCACCGCCCGCTGCTCGCAGGCTTCCTTTAGCTCATCGCCAAAGCCCGGGGCCCTCGAGCGTTTTGAACCGACGACGGTAGGTGCAGCGCTGCGCTTAGTCTTGCCGGGGGTGCGGCCCGTTGCTGAGCGCGCCTTGCGCGTTTTCGCCGCGCTCGCCTTGCCGCCCGTTCTTGATGACCGCGCCATATCCGCCCCCAAAGGTCAATACGGTCAACTTATCAAGCCAAACCTCTATTCTGGAAGGGGCCGAACGAATCAGAATCGTTGCCGATGTCGGCTTTGGGTCCAGACTCGGAAGTGTGTGACCACTGCAGCGTTGGTACAATAGCTGACGTTTGGAGCTCAACCTGCGCAGGGTTGGGGCCAGAGTTGAGAAATCCCACCCTTAGCGTCTGATTGAGCCAGCACCTATTCGTCAGGGTAGCCCTGGGGTATTTTGCGAACGCACTGACCTTCGCACCGCGACCTTTGTAACCTTTCTGGCATTCGCGAGAACGTCATAGATTTCGTAAGGAGACATGCCCTCGCTCTTGCCGTCATCCAAAGGAGCCTGAAATGGCCAGTGGCGAACAAAGAAGCAATCGGGAGAAAAAGAAGCCTAAGAAAGAAAAGAACAAGACAATCGCAGCTGCCCCAAGCCAAAAGGGCGCGGCGGCGGGATGGCAGCCGAACCTCGATCGACGCCGAGAGCCAGACTGCACGCGGCGAGGCGCACTCATTCCGGTACGCCCGCGATCCGGCAAGCTTGCGCCAATCTTTCAATGTCTTCCGCCCTGCGAAATCTGGCCTTGATCTTGGGAATAATTGTAGAAAGACGGAAGGCCGGCTTCGCTTGCATTAAGCGCGCACAGATCACTCGTGCTTCCTCGACCCGTCCAGACATCGCATGGCATGCAGCCAGAATAAATTGTGCGTTTCGATAATTCGGCCGGTGTAGCACAGCGGATTTTGCCCAAGATGAACCGTCGTCATACCGACCCGCCATGAAGTGAGCATATGCTATTCCAGTCTGCGCAAAAAATAGCAACGGATCCAGCGGACTTAGACGCACCGCGATATGGAATTGCTTGAGCGCCGCATCTAGGTCGCCGAGACAAAGGTGTTCCCATCCGCTCGAATACCGTGCGATAGCTAGATTTGCGTCTAATTCTTGCGCCCGGGAAACGAGGGCTAAGCCATCCTCGACCTCATTCAGTAACCCAGAAATTACCTGTCCGGCCCTTGCGAGCACCGTCGGATCGTCTTTATCAAGTTCAATCGCCCGCCTTACCAGCCGCTGGGCTTCAATACGTTCCTGAGCAGCATCGCTCGTCCAGCCGAAGAACTTCCTTTGCAGATAGGAATAAGCGCCCAGCGAGTATGCAGCGGCGAATCCGGGATCGATCTCGTTAGCGGCTTGGCTCAGTCTGAGTGCTTCGATGTTCTGTTCGCGGGTGAATCCATAAAAGCTTGATAGCGCACGAAGATAGTAGTCGTAGGCCTGAAGGCTTTCTGTCGGCTTGCGCTTTGCGCGCTCGATTTCGGCGCGCTCCAGTTGGGGAAAGAGTGCGCCTATCACGCTGCTCGTTATTTGGTCCTGCAGATCAAAGATTTCTTCGAGCTGACTGTCGAAGCGGTCGGCCCAAAGATGTGTACCTGTCGTGGCGTCGATCAACTGCCCAGTAATGCGAACCCGATTGCCAGATTTGCGCACACTGCCTTCGAGCACGTAGCGAACGCCAAGTTCACGCCCAACCTGCTTGATGTCGACAGCCTTGCCTTTGTAGGTAAAGGTGGAGTGTCGCGCGATGACGAAAAGCGATTTGGACCGCGAAAGGCCGGTGATGATGTCCTCGACCATACCGTCGGCGAAATACTCCTGTTCCGGATCGGAGCTCAGGTTGGTGAACGGGAGAACGGCCAGCGAGGGCTTATCGGGAAGTGGGAGGGCGGATTTCGGCTGTTCCGCGCTGACATCGGTGACCGCCACGCCGAGAGCGTTCTGAGTTTCCTGCACCGCACCAACGAAACGGAAGCCCTTCCTTGGTAGTGTTTTGATCAGGCGCTGTTCCTCGCCGGAATCGCCAATCACGCATCGAGCAACATTTACGCGGGTCGTCAGCGCTGCATCGGAGACGACACGCCCCTCCCAAATGGCTCCGATGAGGTCGTCTTTGCTAACCACGCGCTCCCTATTGCGGATCAAGTACTCGAGCAGATCGAATACCTGTGGCGCGACGGGAACAATGTCCAGCCCGCGATGCAGCTCACGCCGGTCAGTATCGAATGCGTACTCTTCGAAAAAATAGCGCAAGCGGCCAATCCCCGGATGGCCTCCGATTATGAGGAGGAAAATTCAGCACCGCCTGGGAGCAAAGAATAAGCGTTCGGTAAGCAAAATGTAAGCCGAATATCAAGCAACCCCCATCACACCGCGGCAACCTGTGTCGGTAGAGCCAAGATCAGCGGAACCGCTGTGATGAGCACGACCTACGGCACAATAGGATTGCGACAGACCTTCGCGTCGAGGAAATTCGTAGCTCTCTTTGAGAGACTTTGGGTTGCGCTTCGGGAACGGCACGAGCGTCGGAGAGTGCGCGCAGCTTTGTCCGAGCTTAGTGACTGTGAGCTAATGGATATCGGTACGACGCGGGGCGAGATTGAGTACGTCGCCTCGAACCGAGCCAAAGACCCGCGAGGTATCTGGTCCGTCGACTAGACCTTAGCACGCAGAGTTGAGGGCTGGACACGACCAGATCACGCAGAGACCGCCTTCCGGTGCAACTAAAAAGTCACATTCCAGCGGACGCGATATAAAGTGTTCACGGCGATGATCAAACGGGAGGTAGATCATGCCCTTCATATTTGACATGCTTTACCGCGAGTATTGCCGCGCACGCCTCGCTGAGATGCGGAAACAGCTCCTGCTTTGGCCTGGCACTCCGAAAATTCCCGAAGCGAGTTCAGATATCGGCCCTCTCGACAGCGCTGCCACCACGTCGGAGACGACAAGATCAACGTTACTCTGCTCCAGCGCCTCCAGCGCCTCGACGCCGTTTGAGGCCTCGATCACGCTGTAATCTCGCGAGCGCAGTCCGCGCGCAATAGCGAGCGCAGGCTTTGCTCGTCTTCGACCAATAGGATGGTGCCTTACCCGGTGAAGTCCCGCTCCTCCTTCGTTGCCTCGCTCGTCGAACGAGCTGGCACAGTCCTATTTCAATCAAGGGCTCCGGCTCACCTATGGCAGCCGGGAATATGTGGATGCGGGTGCGCTGATGTCTTACGGTCCGAATTGGGCCGACCTTTTCCGTCATGCTGCCGAGCAGGTCGATAAAGTCCTGCGTGGCACGAAACCCGCCGATATTCCCGTCGAGCAGCCGACTAAGTTCGATCTCGTCGTCAACGCGAAGACCGCGAAAGCGCTCGGCATCGAACTGCCGGGGTCGTTGATTGCCCGCGCAGACGAGGTGATCGAATGACCGCTTTTGGCCCCTTCCAGCGCCGGGCAATGTGATAGGGTAAGGTCGTCGGTCGGTAGGGGGCGCTCCATGAGACGGCGCGACTTCATCACGCTTGCAGGAGGCTCGGCGGTTGCTTGGCCGCTCACCACACGCGCGCAGCAGGACGGCCGCGTTCGGCGCATCGGCTGTCTAAGCGCGCTTGCGGAGAGCGATCCTGAAATTCAGAGCTTGATCAGGGCGTTCACGCAGCGCTTGCAAGAACTGGGCTGGGCTAGTGGCCGAAACGTTCGGATCGACCTACGCTTTGGCGAAGCCGACCCAATGCGTATTTCGATGCTAGCAACCGAGCTGGTTGAAGGGCACCCCGACGCGATTTTTGTCATCGGGTTGCCCGCGGCCGCCGCGCTGCGACAACAGACTCTCTCCATACCGATCATTTTTGCGCAAGTTGCCGATCCAGTTTCAGCCGGCTTCGTCACAAACCTAGCGCGGCCGGAGGGGAACATCACCGGCTTCAGCAATTTTGAGTTTTCGGTCGGTGGAAAGTGGCTACAGCTCCTGAAGGAATGTGCGCCTGCCATCAGCAGAATCGCGGTGGTTTTTGATCGGGCCAATCCAACTACGTCGAATATCGTTGGGCCGAGAGCCAATATGAGCAACTGCCGGCGCTGGTGGCTGATCTGGTCGGCCGTAAGGTCGCAGTGATCGCCGCGATCAGTGGCACGCCTGCGGCGCTGGCGGCGAAAGCAGCCACCGCAACGATTCCCGTTGTTTTCGCGATCGGCAACGACCCCGCCGCTGGTTAAAAGTCTGAACAGACCCGGCGGCAATGTCACCGGCGCAACATTCTTTACACAACCATTGGCTGCAAAACGATTAGAGCTATTGCGTGAGCTAATACCAAGCCTCAAGACAGTTGCGGTGTTAGTGAACCCGAATAATGAGCCAACCGTTTTGGAGGGTACGAAGGCACAAGGCGCAGCGCAGACCTTCGGCTGGCAATCAGAAATACTCAATGCGAGCGTTGAAAGTCATATTGACGATGCGTTCTCCACTATTGTGCAAAAACGCATTGGTGCACTTTTCGTCTCATCCGATGCGCTTTTTTTCATCTACCGCGAAAAGCTTGCTGCACTGGCGGCACGTCACGCCTTGCCGGCAATTTACTCAGATCGCGAGCAAGCTGAAGCGGGCGGTTTGATCAGCTACGGAGCCAGTCGGTCGGACGCCTATCGCCAAGCCGGCATCTACGTCGGCGAGATTCTCAAGGGCAAGAGCGCAGACAGCTTGCCGGTCGTGCTGCCAACCAAGTACGAGTTGGTGATCAACATTAAGAGCGCTAATGAACTCGGACTCTCAGTTCCCAATTCGATGCGGCTACTAGCCGACGACTTGATCGAATAGGGCTTTCTTGCTGCGATGCACGAGTCCGGAAATGGCCCAGGTCAGACATGCCGGTGCCTGACTCTGACGTCCGCTTTCGGGTGTAAAACGGACATGCGCCGATCACTTTGCAATGTCGGCGTTTGACCCAACTCGGAAGTCGAGCCTAGTCCAGCGGTGGCTCAACGTGCTTTGATGCGTGGCAGGCTTTGAAACGCCTTAGGGACGCAAAGCGGGAGCACATAATGAGCCAGGAATTGAGCGGAGGCATTGCACTTGTCACTGGAGGGAGTTCGGGGATTGGCCGGGCGGCTGCGCTCGCGTTTGCAGCGGAAGGCGCGAAAGTCGTCATCGCGAGTCGGCGCGAAGCGAATTCACTGGAAACTGTGCGCCTTGTCAAAGAAGCCGGCGGTGAGGCGTTTTTTGTACGCGCGGATGTCTCACGCTCATCCGAGGTGCAAGAAATGGTGGCGCGCACGGTCGAACGGTATGGCGGGCTCAATTATGCTTTCAACAATGCGGGGATAGAAGGCGACCCATTTGTACCAGTAGCCGATCTTTCCGAAACTACTTGGGACGGCGTCATCTCGACGAACCTAACAGGCCTCTTCCTTTGCATGAAATATGAACTTCCTCACATATTGGCCTCCAAGGGCGCAATTGTGAATATGGCCTCGGTAGCTGGACTGGTGGGTGGGCGCGTTGGCTCGGCTTATACGGCGAGTAAACACGGCGTCGTTGGCCTGACAAAGGCCGCCGCTGTTGAATACGCAAATCAGGGAATCCGGATCAACGCCGTCGCGCCCGGCGTCATTGAAACTGGTATGGCTGATCGAGTCGGCTTCTTGGCGGTGGGATCGCCGCTTTACACGCGCGTACGCGATATGCATCCAATGGGACGCTTCGGCACTCCGGCGGAGGTCGCTCAAGCGGTGGTGTGGCTTTGCTCGAAGCGTGCGCAATTCGTGACGGGCCATACGCTGCCGGTCGATGGTGGTTTCGTTGTTCCCTAAATGTGTTCGACGGACATTCTCAGATACCGATCACGGCTGTGAGCCGGGCCGTTTTTGTTGACCGCAACGTTAGGCGTCACTTTCCGCTCCTGGCCCTTCGCGTCATTTCGTTGCCAGTTGGGAGGCGACGGCTGCCGTCCACGCCATCGACGATCGCCTTTATGGAGCGTGCCAGCATCCAGGCTTATTTTGCCAGGAGGGCACACTACCATCGGCTTCGAGGTGCACGTCAAGCATTTCGGAGCCACCCCAGCGCGCCGAGCTGATCGAGGTGGATGCGGGCAAGCTGCGATTCAACGCTCACGACGAGCGCAAGAAGGTTGGCGACGGCACCCATCGGCGCGCAATCATTACCATTCAGAGCCAGGGCTGATCTGTCAACCACGATCATCAACTTCGCAACGCCGCTTGGGACTGTCGGGCACGAGCACATCATCGTCGCCGCGACGGCCACGATCGGCGTTTTTGGGATTCGACTACGACAATTGATCGGTTACGATCGGCTGCGACCTCAACCGGTGTAACGCGCCGTTCGAGGTCCCAACTGAAATT
>Ga0306920_100015589_pt1 | contig 10425 bp, 9 predicted proteins | sample flu12Cox44000170_FD_204666 | JGI IMG/M metagenome (GOLD analysis project Ga0306920, IMG submission 204666) | Lab enrichment of tropical soil microbial communities from Luquillo Experimental Forest, Puerto Rico - flux4day.12C.oxic.44.000.170 (v2)... | ecosystem: Environmental > Terrestrial >... | reverse complement strand
GGCCGCCTGTATAGCGACACGATGGGCCGCCTCGCCTTTGTACTCTTCCTCGTGTTTGCGATGCCTATTGGGATACACCACCTTTATGACGATCCCATGGTGGGGTCCGGCATCAAAATGATGCACGGGGTGTTTACCGCCATGGTGACGGTGCCGACGCTCCTCACCATCTTCACCATTACCTCAAGTGCCGAGCTCGCCGCCCGTCAGCGCGGGGGCCACGGACTCCTCGGGTGGGTCAAGGCTCTGCCCTGGGAGAACCCGGTGATGCTCGGGGTCGCCTTCTCATTCGTGATGCTCGGCTTCGGGGGCGCGGGCGGGCTCATCAACATGACCTACCAGACCGACTCCACCATTCACAACACTCAGTGGATCACCGGCCACTTTCACCTTATTTTCCCCGGCGCCATCGTCATCATGTACTTCGTGATCGCCTACGACCTTTGGCCGGCGCTCACGGGGCGGGCACTGGGGTCGCTCGCGCTGGTGCGCACGCAGCTGTGGCTGTGGTTCGTTGGCATGATGATCCTGACCATTCCCTGGCACATCGCCGGCCTCTACGGCATGCCGCGGCGCATGGCCTACTACGATTACACGAATCCGGCCCTTGCGCCCGATGCGTGGACGGTGATCGCTTCGGTCGTGGGTGGCGGGCTGGCCGTGATCTCTGGCTTGCTCCTTGTCTACATTTTGCTCAGCTCGTTGCGCCGCGAGCGCGTCGCCCCCCCGGCGTACCGCTTCAGCGAGGCGCTGAACGAGTCGCCCGTCGTTCCGCGGGCGCTGAACGGCTTCGCCGTGTGGCTAGGACTCATGCTCGCGCTCACGCTCGTGAACTACGGCTTTCCCATCTGGGAGCTGCGGAAGATCCCAACGACCTCGGTGCCCGCGGTCTATGTCGGAGGAGGCCAATGAACAAGCTCGGCCTGTGGGCGATCCTCGCGGTGGCCGCCATGGTGCTCGTGGGCGGCGTCATCGGCTTCGTCTGGCTGCCGCGGGTTGTTTATTCCGATCAGGGCTTCTTCGCGGCGTGGTGCAGCGCCCTCGGCGTGCCGCGCAGCTGGGCCGCCTACGGCGCGTCGCCGGTCGCCAGGATCTCCTCCGACGTAGTGCTGACGCATGAGCTCCTCGAGCCCTCCACTCCCGCCGACGTCGGGCACGGCGCCACGCTGGCACTGCGCTGCACGATGTGTCACGGGCCGACCGGCATCAGCTTTGCCGATTCGCCGAACCTCGCCGGCCAGTACGCGGTGGTGATCTACAAACAACTGCGCGATTACAAGAGCGGCATGCGCACGAACGCCGTCATGAGCGCGATGGCCCGCTCGCTCTCAGACACCGACATGCGCCAGGTGGCCGCCTACTACGCCTCGCTCCCACGCCCGGCGGCATTTCGGCTCACGGGCGCGGCGCCGGCCGTCGTCAAGTATGGCGCGCCGATGCGCAACATCGCCCCGTGCGGCAGTTGTCACGGCGCCATCGATCACACGCTCGCGAGTCCCTGGTTGAAGGGCGAGCCGCGAGCCTACATTCGCGCCGAGTTGACCGCCTTCGCGTCCGAGGAGCGACACAACGACATCGACGCCCAGATGCGCGCCATCGCTCATGGCATGACGCCTGACGAGATCGACCAGGCGGCCGCCTACTTTGCGGGTGAACACTGATGAACACCGCTTGCTCTACACGACTTGGCATGGGCGTCCTGATCCTCTTGCTGGCCCCGCTCGGGCAAGCAGCTGAACCGGATGGGCGAGCCAAGGCTGGAAGTCCACCCCCGAACACGATGTTTGCGCGCGTGCAGGGGTGCTCGACCTGCCATGGACCCTTGGGCCAGGGAACATATGACGACTACTTCCCACGCATCGCCAGCAAGCCGCCGGGGTACCTGTTCAATCAACTGCAGAACTTTCGCGAGGGGCGGCGTAGCTATCCTCCGATGAACTATCTGCTCGCCTATCTGAATGATGACTACTTCCACGAGATCGCGAAATTCTTTTCGGATCAGCGCCTGCCGTTTGCCGAGCCGGAGCGCAGCAAGGTCTCGCCCGAAGTGCTCGCCACGGGTGAGCGCCTCGTGCGAGAGGGCGATGCTGGGCGGCAGGTCCCGGCTTGCACCGGCTGTCACGGTGCGCAGCTGACGGGCATCAACCCGGGCATCCCGGGACTCATCGGACTGCACAGCCGCTACATCAGTGCGCAGCTGACGGAATGGCGCGCCGGTACCCGGCACGCGAACGGTCCAGACTGCATGCGCGAGGTGGCAAATCGACTGACCGAGGAGCAGATCACCGCGGTGGCGGCATGGCTCGCGACCCAGCCGGCCCCCGCCGTGGCGACGCCAGCGGCCGCCGGCAGCTGGGCCACTCCTTTGCCGTGCGGGAGCCAGCCGCAATGATCAGAGACCGTTCATACACACTCACGCGAACGAGCGCCCTCGCCGTTGCCGCCTCGGCGGCGCTCTGCATCGGCGCCTCTGCGTCACAGCAGCAACCCGCTTCCGCGCCCTCCGCTATCCCCGCAGCCCAGGAATCGATCGAGCACACGGTCAAGCGCGGCGAATACCTCGCGTGGGCGGGGGACTGCGTCGCCTGTCATACGAAGCATGACGGGCAGCCCTTCGCTGGTGGCTTCGCCATGCCGACCCCCTTCGGCACGCTTTACTCGACGAACATCACTCCGGATGTGCAGTACGGCATCGGCAAGTGGTCAGCCGATGACTTCTACAACGTGCTGCACACCGGCCACCGGCGCGACGGAAGCTTCATATATCCGGTGATGCCGTTCCCGGCTTATACGAGAGTCACACGCGCCGACTCCGATGCCATCTTCACGTATCTCCGCTCGCTCAAGCCGATACACGAGCCTAACCGTGAGAACGGGCTCCGTTTTCCCTACGACAATCGTAGTCTGCTGTTCGGTTGGCGCGAGCTCTTCTTCCACGAAGGCGAATATCGTCCCGATCCCAAACATGACGCCGAATGGAACCGCGGCGGGTATCTCGTCGAGGGACTTGGACATTGCGGCACCTGCCACACGGCGATCAATAAGTTGGGTGGCAACGAGGACCGGAAGGCCTATGCCGGGGGGCTCATCCCGATGCAGAACTGGTACGCGCCCTCCCTGACCAGCAACAAAGAGGCGGGACTCGGCGAATGGTCTCTCGAGGAGATCGTGGAGTTTCTGCGCGCAGGGGCGTCGCAGCGCGGCGCGGTCTACGGGCCGATGTCGGAGGTCGTGCACAACAGCCTGCAGTACCTCAACGACGCGGACCTGCACGCCATCGCCGTCTATCTAAAGGATCTGCCTTCGCGCCACGAGACGCCGCCGCCCGGAAGGCTGCCTGGCACTGCGCAGCAGAGCGCGGCAATGCTCGCGCAAGGTCATGCGATCTACAGTGCGCAGTGCCAGAGCTGTCATCTCGCCAACGGCTCGGGCCAGCCGCCCGGGTATCCCCCCCTGGCAAAAAATCAGTCCATCGAGATGCAGTCCGCGGTGAACCCGATTCGCATGGTGCTGAACGGTGGGTACGCCCCGCAGACCGAGACCAATCCGCGGCCCTACGGAATGCCGCCCTTTGCCCAGATCCTGTCGGATGCGGACATTGCCGCCGTCGTCACCTACATCAGGGTGTCGTGGGGCAATGACGGACAGCCGGTCACCGAAGCAGAGGTTAATGCGCTGCGTTCAGCACCGCTCCTCGATTAGGTTGGAGTTACGAATCATGGCCAGGGCTTTGACACTCTCACTGCATGGTCGGCCGGTTCTGCACCCACCCAGGAATGCCCGCACTTGTCGCAATCTCAAGCGAAAACGTGATTGGCATCTTGTCGGAGGTAGTTGCACGGCTCTTGGAGGCCGCCTGCTTGACGCGCGATGAAATAATCGCACCATGACCTCGATTCGTGCCCGCTGGCTCTTTCTGGCCGCCGCCGTGTTTGCCGGCGCCGGCGGCTTCTGGCTCGCCCACCAACTTGACAGGGAAAGCCCACAGCTGGCGAGTGGCACCTGGCTGCCGCGGTCGAAGACGCTCCCCGACTTTCAGCTCACCGACACAACCGGCCGGCCGTTCACGCAGCGCGATTTGCGCGGCGCTCCCACACTGGTGTTCTTCGGCTTCACGCACTGTCCGGACGTTTGCCCGACGACGCTGCAGAAGCTCGCACAGGTCAAAAAGCGCGGCGCGATCGCCGGGCTGCGCGTGCTGTTCATCAGCCTCGATCCGCAGCGCGACACGCCTCCGCTGCTGGCCATGTACGTGCACGCGTTCGACCCGCAGTTTCAGGGACTCACCGGAGATCCCAAGGCGATCGCCGAAGTGGCGGCGACCTTTCAAGTGGCTGTCAGCCGCGTCGAGCTGCCCGGCGGCGACTACACCATGGATCACTCCGCGGTGGTGTTTCTGCTCGATGACGCCGCGCGCATCGTCGCTATTTTCCGCCCGTCCTTCGACGTGACCGCCCTCAGCACGGACCTCGGCCGCACGAGCGCGTATCTCGGTGCCGGCCACGGGCGCCCTGTGACATGACCGGCGCCGATGAATCGACTCAGACGATACTCACGGCGGGCATCGCCGCAGCAGAGAACCATGACACACCGGCCGCGGGTTCGCGAGCGTATTTGGCGTGTCCGATAGCAGCCCGGAATTTTGTCTCAAGGGCCCGTCGCCCAACGTGCACGACGCCACGCGGTGGGCGTCTCCTCGACGATGCTGCGGAATGTCCTCGACAAATGCGGTTGGTCGAACAGGCCGCAGCTGGTTGCAATTTGGCTGAGTCGGAGCTCGGTGCTTAGCATCATGACTTGAGCAAACTCAATGCGCCGACGCCTAAAAAAACTACGGGGAGAGACGCCGAATGTCTGCCTGAATGCCCGACTAAAGTGCCCGTTGCTCAGACCCATGAGTCGCGCCAGATCAGCTACCGAGATTCGTCCGCCGAGGTGCGCGTCGAAATAAGCCACAAGCCGCTTTGCTTGCCACGGTGCGAGCACCCCTCGAATCGGCGGTCGTCGCTTTCCGGATTGTGACAAGCCGACGCTTGGCGCGTGCGTTGGCGGACTGAGGTAGATCAACGGCTCTGGGCTGGGATCTGAATTTGACAGACGCACACCATGTCCACTCGCAAAACCACCGCCCCGGTAAGATCACGCTATAGGGCCTACGCCTCAAAATCGCTCTCGGGAAATTGCCACCAACCGCGCGCCTCTTGCAGAAACGGTTCTTCGAACTGCACCATGACTTGACCTGGACGACCCACGTGCGGCCGAACAAAGGCGGTCTTTCCGCGCAAATGGGGAATTGCTCCGACATATCGTTGACGACTCAGCATTCGTCGATCACCACTCTGCGAAGGATGCCGCGGAACGCGCCGTGATTCTTGTATACAGAGGAGCGTGTTTTGTCGTAACGGGCTAAGACGAGCATACGACGCTCTTAACGCAGCGCGTGCGAGCTCCCGGCGGTTAGCCAACCGGGCTACACGCCAAGCCACACGCTCGGGGCTCAGCAAATGTCACGATGAGTGCAGGGCTCGACGACCAAATTGAAGAGCGGCGGTTAAGCTGACCGAGGTGGCAAGCAGATTCCCGATCCATCGCACGCTGACCTCAACGGCTGAGTTTGGCATTCGAGCCGCATAGCGAGCGCCTGATGCGGTGAATCACGGCAAATCCCGGCCCAAATGTTCAATCTGTTGATTTTGCGGCCTGAGATATTGCGGATACAGACGAATTTTCGTCTGGTGAATGGAGCGAATCTCCGCGGTAGTGTCTCCCAGCCAGGCCGGCGTCTGCTGGCCTTGTTCGGGAGCAGCGTATCGCAAGCCAACAGATGAGGTCGCAAGGGAATTATGCGAGTCGTTGTTTTCGGCATATGCACGTTATTCGCGGGGGGCGTATTCATCGCGATACTTCTCTCGATCTGGAGCAGTCGGCGGGGCGCCGATCGCGCCCCAGACTTTCGCCAAGGCATGGTGGCAGAACTCGTGTGGGCTGCGATTCCCTGCCTGATAGTTATCGCGGCGGCCATTCCCGCGGCGATGGCGATCGCTGCGGAACGGAACTAGAGATCACTGGATCCTGTGACGGGACACGCCAACTCGGTGCATGTGAACGCAAATCAGGCACGCATTCAGTGCCTATATGCAGGGCTCGACCGCTTCTGCACCTGGATGGCCGTAGCCTTGACGAGCTCATGGCTCTTCGCAGCCCTTTCCTATCAAGCATCCATTCGGACGGGGATCGACTGGTTTTCACGATCGGGCTCGCTCATGGGACTGCTCGGTGCCGCGGCAACCTTCAGACTCTTGGGGCACTTGCAGAAGGGACTCGCGATTGCCCTCAAGGACGGCCTCGCAACGGTAGACAAGGAGGTTGAACTCTCGCTGCATCCACCGCGGTTGTATCGCTACGTCTCGTATTTCGCTTACGTCACTGGCATCCTTGGAACGGCGATATGGGGTTATGGGGATCAACTGCTACGTTAGAAGCTCCCGCACAGCGGCCACAGAGTCCGCCCGCAAACTCGAAGGCCTCGCGTTGCAGTTCGAACCAAACCAAGTCGCGGGTGCGCGCCAAAGTCGAGCACACGATCGGGGTGATCAAGCGGGTGTTTGGCTTCCAGAAGGTCCGCTACCGCGGCTTGGCGAAAAATCTGCATCGACTTGAGGTCACAGCAGCGTTGACCAACCTCCACATGGTACGACGGCGATTGCTCGCGACCTAAGATCCAGCCCCATAAGCGAAGTCGACTACGTGCAAGTATCGAGAACGGCCCATCAGCTCGTTGCGGATCATGGCCGAAATGCACATCTGTACGCAGACTGATTGGCTCGAGAGCCAGAAGTGGCCGGGAAAACGGATGAGGCGGCATTTTGGAAGCCGGTGTCCGGCGCGCTAACGCCGCGGAACGTCAGTAATTCAGAGGTTCCCTAGAGGTTGTTGCTCAGCCCTGCCTTGTGGGCGCTGCCCATCGCAGATCCACTCCCCGACGGCCGCCGGCGAGAGGGCGTTTCACGGCGGTCACTGGCGCGCGAGTTTATTGGCTGCACGTAGTAATCTGGCTCTCCATCAACACCGGAGAGCGCTATGGCTGACAAATCCGATCTCACCTCCTACCGCCTCCTCGGCCGCTCGGGACTTAGAGTCTCACCGCTCGCCCTGGGCGCCATGACTTTCGGCAATCGTACACGGCCACGAGCGCGCCCCTCTCATCGTGCTGCGTCGTGATCGACAGCTCTCGTGCACCCACCTCGACCCAGCCCATCGCTTCAACCGCGTTCACGATTAGGTTGAGGACGACTTGTTGCAGTTGAACACGATCTCCCTGAACGGAGTGCAATTCCTTTGTCAGGCGAGCCACGACTGAGACGTAACTCTTCGTCGCTGCGCCCAGCACCAATGCGATAGTCTCGTTGATCGCGTCGTTGAGATCAAAACGATCATTGTGTCCAGGCGGCTTCTTTATCTGTTCACGGATGCGATCGATGATGCCCTCAGCTCGATCGATATCGCCAACGACACAGGCGAGTGCTTCCCTGACTTCACCGATGTCCGGTTGCATATCCAGAAAATTCGCGGCCGCAACGGCGTCGGACCCGCGTTCTTTGCCTGGCTCGGATATGCGGGCACAATCGCTGTGCGACGCCAGGGCTTCGATACATAAGATGAGCAGCGAACCTCTCTCCGTTGCCGAACAGCAGTTCCTCGACGCCGGACGCGCGGTTGAGAGCAAAAGCACAGCTCTCAAAAAGGAACTGCGCCTGGTCGATCTGGTCGGTATCCAGATTTTGAACGTCGTCGGTCTCTGGTGGGTAGGAACAGCGGGCAAGCTCGGCGCGCCCCACGTGATGTACTGGATAGCGGCAGCGCTCCTCTTCTATGTGCCTTCGGGCATCGTGGTCGCCCATCTGGTGCAGGAAATGCCGCTCGAAGGCGGCCTCTACCAGTGGGCCAAACTGCGCTTCAGCCCGGCGCTCGGCTTCCTGGTCGCGGCCAACCTCTGGCTCTTCAACCTGTTGGTCCTCTCCAAGGCTGGCGTAGTCGTCGCCGATAACGCCAGCTATGCGTTCGGGCCGCAGGCGACCTGGATCGCGCACAGCTCTCCCGCCATCGTCGCTATCAGCATCGTCACCATCGGAGTGCTGATGCTGCTCGCATGGCGCGGCTTGAGCTTGGGGAAATGGGTCAACAACTTCGGGAGCTTGGGCATCGTGCTCCTGTTCGTGGGGATGATCGCGGTTGCCGTGCCGCGCTGGTTGCACAGCGGCGGCTACGACGGGCCGGTAACGGCACCGCTGGCTTTCACGCTTCCGGCGCTCTCGCTGCTGAATCTCAATCTGCTCGGCAAGATGGGTTTTGGCGCCTTTGGGGGGTTCGATGGCGTCGGGATCTTCGCCGGTGAGTGTCGGGCCAAGGATGTAGGCAGATCCATGCGCCGCTCGGTATGGATCGCCGCTCCGGTAATCAGCGCCATGTTGATCGCCGGAACAGCGAGCGTGCTCGCCTTTTCCTCTCCTGCTGATATCGACCTGGTTTCGCCGATGACGCAGGTGTTCGATAAGCGCGCGCCGGCACTGGCATCGGGTGCGGCGTTGCTGTTGGTACTGGCGCTGCTGGCAGGCAATGCGCTGGCCTTCAGCTCGATGGTCCGCCTGCCGATGGTTGCCGGCTGGGATCACCTCATGCCGGCATGGTTCTGCCGGCTCGACCCGCGCTACGGCACGCCGCTGGGCTCGGTGCTGTTTGCAGGCGCCGTAGCCGTCGTCATCGCGGTGCTCGCCAATACGGGGACCGGCAACCAGGAGGCCTTCCAGCTCCTCGACAACTGCGGGGGCATTCTTTATGGGCTGAGCTACCTGGTGATGTTCGCTATCCCGCTGCTCGCCGCAGGCGAGACGCCTCCCTGGAGTGTGCGGCTGGCGGCTGTGTCGGGATTTTTTATGACCCTGCTGTATGTCGTGCTGTCGGTGTTTCCCATTATCAGCCTCGAGAATCCGGGGATATTCACTGCCAAGGTCGCTACCACAGTGATCGTGCTTGAATGCGGCGGTGCGGTTTACTACCTGTGGGCTATCCGGCGCACGGGCGCACGCTGTGACGACAGCGGCGCCCGTTAGAAAAACCCCGCCTTCGCGCGCTGCTGATCGCTCTGGTCCCCTTTTACAGCCTTGCGCTTATCGGTGGGGTAGTGGGATCGGTCGAGCCGATGCTGCTCGGCCCTCACCAGGCCCGGCAAGCTGCTGCGCGATATGACTGAGCGGGGCGAACCGCACGACCAGGGCAATGCCGTGAAGTCGCGCGATGCGACTTCACTTTCAGACCTCGGCCTCGATAAGCACGAGTCCTCGCGCTTCCACCGTGCTGCGCGTGCCGGCGTTGCGGCGCCCGACCCGCACCCGAATCGGGGGTGCCGGGAGGAGCAGGCCAGAGGTCATCGGCGGGGCCTCCGGGCTCGGGGAAACCTCGGCGGGCCACGCTGACAGCGGACGGTGCTCTTGCGTTGCAGGCTGATGCACTGCCGGCCACAACGCTCGCCAATTCTCGGGCTTATGATGCTTAATATATGCTTCACGACAGGCGCCGGAGTGTCCCGGATGGTGCCGTATTCGCTAATTGGCCCCTATTCGGACAGCAGCTCTCATGTCTTGTGGGAGGACGATGAGCGCGTCTTGCGCCGTGGCTGGCGACAGGGCGACGATGGCGAGCGGCGCGCCGTCTTGTTCGTTGTTCCAGCTGCCGATCACCCATCCCGCTCAAGCCTCGATCGCTTCCGGCACGAATACGAACTAAGGGTCGAACTCGACGGGGCCTGGGCCGTGCAACCGCTTACTCTGGTGCGCGAGGCCGGTCGGATCATGCTGGTGCTCGAGGATCCGGGCGGTGAGCCACTCGAGCGGCTGCTCGGCGCACCCATGGAGATGGGATGCTTCTTGCGCCTCGCCATCGCCATTGCGGTGACGGTTGGCAAGCTCCACCAACGCGGACTCGTGCACAAGGACATCAAGCCAGCCAATATCCTAGCCAACCAGGCGACTGGCGAGGTACGCCTGACCGGTTTCGGCATCGCTTCTCTTTTGCCGCGCCAGCGTCAATCTCCTCGCCCTCCGGAGACTCTCGCCGGCACGCTCGCCTACATGGCGCCCGAGCAGACCGGCCGGATGAATCGTTCGGTCGATTCCCGGAGCGATCTGTACGCGCTAGGCATCATGCTTTATCGAATGGTTACGGGCACCTTGCCGTTCGAGGGAACCGAACCGATGGAATGGGTGCACTGCCATCTCGCTCGCTGTGCCGTGCCGCCAGCCGAGCGTCTGGGGGACATTCCCGCCGCCGTCTCGGCGATCGTCATGAAGCTGCTCGCAAAGAGCGCCGAGGACCGCTATCAGACCGCTGCCGGCCTTGAACGCGACCTACTGCGTTGCCAGAGCGAAT
>Ga0306920_100015588_pt1 | contig 10425 bp, 7 predicted proteins | sample flu12Cox44000170_FD_204666 | JGI IMG/M metagenome (GOLD analysis project Ga0306920, IMG submission 204666) | Lab enrichment of tropical soil microbial communities from Luquillo Experimental Forest, Puerto Rico - flux4day.12C.oxic.44.000.170 (v2)... | ecosystem: Environmental > Terrestrial >... | reverse complement strand
CGTCAGCTTGCCAGCGTAGTTGTAAACCCAGGTATTGCCCTGTAGCTGGCCGAGTTCGAAGAGCCCGGTCGTCGGAGGTGCAATTTGATACGTCAGGTTATTCGTCGGATCGACCGAACCAAAGAAGAACAACTTGTCACGAAGCCCAGGAATCGACCCGCCAATTTCGCCCGAGAAATCGTAAGCCGACACATGGTTAACCTTCCCAAACGGATTCGCAAGGTCGAAATCATCCGGATTCACGCGCTTCGCTTCAAATTCCTGTGGTTGCCAATAAGCCGCCACGGCACCGTGATAATCGTGGCCTCCTGACTTCGTAACGATCTGAACGACGCCGCCCGTCGCACCGCCATATTGCGGCTGGAAAGCACCGGTTTTCACTTGCACTTCCTTGATGAAACTCAAGTTGATTCCAGTACCCACCGAGCCGTACACACGGGAGTAAAGGCCGAGCCCTCCAAAGGCCGTGTCCGTGATGCTAACACCGTCGGCGACATAGAGGTTCTCTAAGCCTGTTGCGCCCCCGATTGACGGGTTCGCAGAACCCGTACCACCGCCGCTAACTACTCCAGGGGCCAAATAGAAAAGGCCTGCTACACCGCGCTGTACCGGAAGCTTTTGATAGAATTCGTCGTTAAGGTTCGAAGCGACAGCGGTCGATGTTGTGTCCACGGTGACGCCCGAGCCAACTACCTCAACAGTTTGTGTCAGTGTCCCGGGTTCCATCACGACGCGGATGGCAGTAATCGACCCCACATTCACTGTGATACCGGAAACCTCCGACACTTTAAAACCCTTCACCTCCACGCGCACCATGTAGGAGCCTGGGATGAGATCTCCGGCGATGAAAGTGCCGGCATTGTTGGTGGGATAGCTCTGACTGCCTTGAGCGCCTGTCACGCTGACGGCTGCCCCTGCAATCGAGCCGCCGCTCGAATCCACGATCGTGCCGTTAATCGTGCCCTTGGCAGCAGACTCCTGCGCAGTAAGACGCGGAGAAAAACCAAGGATCATGGCGAAAACCAGTGGTACCACAGACCACATCTTTCGAATATTCATTCAGGACACTCCTCGCAGAAGGATTCTTCCCCGGGAATTCGTTCGCTCAACATTCCCATGCGAATTCAGTACACCCCGTTGCCTCTGATTCTGCAATTTGTTGGCCACGTAGGAAGAAAAATAACTCACTTATTTTAAATACCTTACGCTAAATAGGAGCTTTGTGAAATACAAGAATACATATTCTAAGGTATGGACGCGTACGGTAAACCATAACCGCACACATAGATCATGGGGATGGTGGTACCGAAAGAGTCCCCCCGATTATTGCACGGAGGATGGTTCGCGACTCAGGGCTTGGCCCTTCTTTTGGTAGTCTTCGCCACTCTTCTCGTCCCCTATACGCCGGTAGTATGAAGCTAGCGCTAAGTAGACGGGGCCACTTGCACTCTTGAGTCGCAACGCACTCTGAAGAAGAGCTATCGCGTCTTTTGTTGCGTCAATCTTGTCGAGAGCATCGGCCAATCGAAGCACTGTCTCGTATCCTGTATCCGCTGTAACAGGGTAATCGCGAGCTATCTGAGCTACTCCTGAGTAGTTCCCTAAATCGACCTCGACATTAACCAGTGCAGCCCGTGCTTGTTCCAGCGTGGCGTTCTTATAGAGAGCTTCCTGAAACGAACGCGCTGCGTCTTCCTTTTGGTTGAACGCAAGGTAGCAGAGCCCTCGTTCGTACTCTGTTGTACCTGTCCGCACGTCCCTGGAAATGGCGTCCCCATCGAAAACGTCCCAATCGGGGTCGACAGGGGTTGACAGCAGAAGCCGAAAACTCAGAGTAGCGGATGCTTTCTGCTGCCCGTCCGGAGTGTCAAGCGAGAGGGTCAAAAGATAGTTCCCCTGGGCCCAGTCACCTAGCGGGATTTTCTTACCGGTCAGCAGCGTTCCTGTCGAATCGATCTGATTTCCGGCGACTTGATCCGTGATTATCTTGGCTTCGCCGACAGTACCTGGACGTCCGAAAGCGTATCGAACTTCAAGCGTCGCGCCAGGGTTCTTGGTGAGGTGGTCGTGGCTTGCCCAAACCTGATAGAAAAACTGCAAGTCCGTAGCCGGACTATAGTTCATTTCGCGCCCCAGCAGCGGCGAAAATCTCAGTCCTGCGGCGCTGAAAGGTACAAGCCCAGAAAGCTGAGGTTGCAAAGCTTCGGCCGATGTAAATGGAATCAGAGGGGTTACCAAAAGTCCGGAGCTGGGTGCGCTTGGAACAACGACGGCGGCATCGGCTTGATATGCGACGCTATTCACAGCGCTTCCGAGTGAGAATTTTAAATGATATTGGCCGGGGCACAACGGAAGCCAATCCTCATAACCAAAAACCTTGTTCTTGACCTGGTCAACCTGTTGCTGTGTGAGGACACGCTTCAAGCTACGCTCCTGTGTAAAGATAGGCTTGTCCTCGGACGTAAGAACTTGTGTTCTCGCTTCCACGGAGATGTAATAACTGCCATCGGCTGATTTTCCGACTGCAAAATCCTCGGGCCGCTTCAAGCGCAGAAGATAATGAAGCTTCACAGTGCCGTCAGAATCGCGAAGCGGCGCGGTAAGAACTCCTAGGGTTCCTCCACCAACTAGCAATCGAGATGTGACATTCATCATGGCAGCTCGGTGCTGGAGTGCGGCAACATTGTAAGTACTGTTGGCCAAATCGTGGAGCTGCGACATCAGTACATCCGATTGCATGCTCGGACGAGGATTCTGGGTATCGACTGGCTCATCGGGCAACAGAGTCAACGACGTCCTCACAACTTCTTGTCCGAGGTCTCGATGGATCATTTGGACGGCATCCGTCATGCTCACGCCACGCTCGGTTACTAAGTCCTGTGGACCGTTGAAATAAGGACTATAAGTAACGTAGTCGCCGACGCTATCCTTTTTGTAAAACAAAACATAGAAATATGGAGGTAGTCCAGGGCTTGGGGATTCGTAGAACCAAATCTGCATGGGGCGAACGCGGTCATAGCCCTGGTAGTTTGCCATCTGCTTTGGCGGGCCGAGAACGATATAAATTCGTCCTCTCTCAGTGGCCCATCCGGGCATACGTTTGCCTGTTCCGAAATGATCGTCGGCATAAGCCAGACGCTTATAATGTTCTTCCCTGTATGTATTAACGGGAGAATCCGGGTTGGGATTCCGAATAGCCCAGAACCAGTCGATAAATTTGTCTCGCTCTGCATCCGACGTTAATGACAAGAACTGCGCCTTCTCGCCTCGCGTGATGATGTAAGCTACGTCGCGATCGAGCCATTCGCGATACTGCTGAGGCAGCTTGCTCTCTTTGTCTTTCGCAAACGCCGACAGATCCGCGACGCAAAACATCATCAGAGCCATCAGCGTGTAGAGCAGAAAACGCAAAGAGCAGCGCACTACTTTTACCTCCAGGACACAATTTCACACTGAGACGTATGGATTATGAGAGGACAAATTCGCTCAAGCGGTTGTCTGCGATGAATTGGAGAGAATAAAAGGCTATCAACAACCACACGTCCCACCGATGGCATTCTAGCGGCCTTGTTGATTCTGGTCAAGACGCGTCGGCTCTTGCCTACAACTGGCGACGTTTTCTTGCGGCTCAGGGCACGAGCGTCGAGTGCTGTAGGCAAAATCCCACAACGCGATTTTCGGCCCAGAATCGCGCGCCCCCTGGCTCATTGGAGATGAAGGCACAATGGCCGCCGCGCTGGGCAACGACCAGTTCGATGCAGGGGTTTTCACGGATCGCAGGATTGCTGAATGAAGAGATCGGAACGAAAGGATCGTCTTGCGCGGTGAGAATCAAGCACGGCCTGCGAATCTGCTCCAGCAATTGCCCAGCGCTCGATCGCTGATAATAGTCGTCGGCACCGGCAAAGCCGCAAAAGCGAGCCGTGATGAGCTGGTCAAATTCGCGCACGCTACGGATATTTCGCATTCCGTCCACAGGAAAAAGTTCAGGGAAGAGCCTCGTTTTCAAACGCATACGCCGCTTCAGGCCTCTGACAAAATGGCGCTGATAGATGAAGTTTCGCGGTTCTCCGAGCGCATCGGCGCACGCCGCCAAGTCCAGGGCGGGGGCCACGGCTACGAAACCGCGGATTTGGAACGGTGCTAAGTGTGGCAACTCGCCGGCCATTTTTAACACCAGGTTGCCGCCCATCGAGAAGCCGACCGCGAAGATCTCGGGCACGCGATCGCGCTCAATCAATTCGAAAATCACGGAACGGATGTCGCCGCTCAGCCCGGAATGATACAGCGTCTGCGTGAGACGTTCGGTTCCTCCGCAATTGCGTTGATTCAACCGCACGATATTGAAGCCCGCGATCCACGCTTTCTCCGCGATCCCTAGCATATAACCGGACTCCGATGAGCCTTCGAGACCGTGCAAAAGAACGATCGTCGGGTGCTTAGCCGGATTCTCTTGCCAGTGACATTCAGCGCGTACCTGCGTTCCGAGCTCGACTTCAAAAAGCCGAGTCGTGCTGGCAGGAAGCCGCGCGAACCTGCGCCTCCAGAAAGTGGCGGCAATCGTCATCGCGTGCGGGTTGCGCAGCCATCGCGACGGAATGAAATCTTTCATCGCATCCATAGTAGGCAGCCGGCGGCAATCGCGCAACTTAGCAGACCACGCACACTTCTTGATTTCGTCTCGCGATGCGCCTAAAATAACTTTTTAATCATGAGGGTAAGTTGCGACAATTGAATCGCGGTCGAGCCCAGCGAATCCGGCTGGGCTGAGTTGTTTATGGCCTCATTTTCGCGCGACGCGAAGCAATACGAAGACGTAGGAGAAATTGATGACTGACGGCGCCATCCCGGAAGGGCTGACGTTTGACGATGTTCTACTGCTGCCGGGTAAATCCTCCGTTTTGCCAACGCAGGCGGACACACGCACGTGCCTGGCTCGCAACATCCCGCTGAATATTCCTATCGTAGCCGCCGCGATGGACACGGTGACTGACTCGCGCCTCGCAATTGCGATTGCGCGCCAGGGTGGAATCGGATTTATTCACCGCAATATGAGCATCGAGCGGCAGGCTGAAGAAGTGGATCGTGTGAAGCGATCGGAAAGCGGGATGATAGTAGATCCGGTGACGATTGCTCCGGAAATGTCGGTGCGGCAGGCGCTCGACATTATGACGAAATACCGCGTCTCAGGATTGCCGGTAACGCGCGGGACGCGGCTGGTTGGGATCCTGACCAACCGCGACCTTCGATTCGAGCGCAACCTCGACCAACCGGTGAGCGCCGTGATGACGAAGGATAATCTCGTCACCGTGGCAGTGGGCACCACGCTCGACGAAGCCGAACGAATTCTGCAAAAGCACCGGATCGAGAAACTTTTGGTGGTCGACAACGAATTCAATCTCAAAGGTCTGATCACCGTAAAAGATATCCAAAAGAAAATTGAGTTTCCGAGCGCCACCAAGGATGAACAAGGCCGCCTGCGGGTGGGTGCTGCGATCGGGGCGACCGGCGACTATCTCGAGCGTGCTGAAGAACTTGCAAGGGAGAAGGTTGATGTGCTCGCTATCGATACCGCCCACGGACATACCACAAGGGTGATGGACGCGATTCGAGCGGTGAAGCATAAGTTCCCCGGAATTCAGTTGCTCGCCGGAAACGTCGCAACTGCCGAAGGCGCGCGCGATCTGATTTCACTAGGTGTCGACGGACTGAAGGTTGGCATTGGTCCCGGTTCCATCTGTACCACACGCGTCGTGACTGGCGCCGGTGTTCCGCAAATTACTGCAATTATGGAATGCTCGCGGGCAGCCAAGAATTTTGGCGTACCAATCATCGCCGACGGGGGAATTAAATTCTCGGGCGATCTTACGAAGGCAATCGCGGCAGGCGCATCCACAGTGATGATTGGCGGCTTGTTTGCCGGAACCGAAGAATCGCCAGGCGAGACGATTCTCTACCAGGGCCGCACGTTCAAGTCCTACCGCGGGATGGGATCTCTAGGCGCGATGGAAGCAGGCTCTGCCGATCGTTATTCGCAAGAGCTAGCCGGCCGTGGCAAATCTGTCCCTGAAGGAATCGAAGGGCAGGTCCCGTACAAGGGTCCTCTTTCGGCGCTCGTTGACCAACTGGTGGGCGGACTGCGAAGCGGAATGGGCTATTGCGGCGCCGAGAATTTGAAGGAGTTGCAAGAAAAGAGCCGCTTCATTCGCATTTCATCAGCAGGTCTGCGCGAAAGCCACGTCCACGACGTAATCATCACGCGAGAAGCTCCTAACTACCGGCTTGAATAAGGCACCACATCCAGAGGATCGACCCGCGGCGGTCTGGCGGGGTGGTGCTAGAGTGCGCTGGCTGAAATATTGGTGGCCGGCGATTCTTTGGGCAGTGGTGATCTCGACGTTCTCCACTGGGACTTTCGCCAGCGAAAATACCTCCCGAGTGATTATTCCGATGCTTCGCTGGCTCCTTCCGCATGCTGGGCCCGAAACACTTTCTTTGATTCACCACGTCATAAGGAAGAGCGGGCACGTCATCGAGTATTTTGTCTTGGGCCTGCTTTTAATTCATGCCCTGCGGGCTGGGAAGCGTGACTTCAGTCTGCGTTGGGCTCTGATGGCAGTCTTGATCGTTGCGGGGTATGCCTCTCTCGACGAATTTCACCAGCGATTCGTACCAGGACGCGGGGCGGCAGTATCCGACGTGCTGCTCGATACCACGGGGGGTGCGGCGGCACAGTTGGTTGTCGCGGCGCTTGTGCGCTGGCGAGGCGCTCGCACGGGTCGAGAGGCAACTGGCACGGCATGAACGGATGCCGACGTTCGCGGCCCAGATTGAAATTAACTGCTAAAGGGAGGATTTGAAAGATGCTTGGACGCATCGCGAGGTTAACGGCAACCTTGTCGCTGTTTTTAGCGCTCGATTTTTCGAGTGTTTTCGCTGCGGAGCCGCTGCATTACGAACTTGGCTTTGAGCGTCCCAGCACGCATTTGATGGACGTGACGATCCGCGCCTCAGGGCTTGAAGGAGCCACGGTAGACTTTGCGATGCCGGATTGGGCGCCCGGTTCTTACTACATTCAGAACTATGCTGTGAATGTGCAGCGCTTTCGCGCTACGGGCCCAAGCGGAAAAGAACTCGCCTGGCGAAAGACCGACAGCCAGACGTGGCGGGTAGAGCTCTCAGGCGCGAACACCGCGACGATTCAGTACCAGATATTCGGAGACACGCTCCGCAACAATCAAGCGCAGTTTGACGAACGGCACGCTTTCATTGGCGGGCCTTCGGTGTGGATGTACCTGGTGGGAGGCAAAGATCGTCCGATTGAACTCACGATCGCAACGCCTGCGGGCTGGAAGGTGGCGACGGGAATGGAGCACACGTCAGACCATGCGTTCCATGCCGAGAATTACGACTGGTTTGCCGATGCGCCACTGGAGATTTCAGATTTTGCCGAAAAGAAATTCCAGGTCATGGGGTCCACCTATCACGTGATCGTCCATGACATCGAAGGCGGCCAGGACTTTTCGAAATTTACGGCTGACACCCAGAAATTCGTGGAACAAACCGTCCCGATATTTGCTTCCGTGGCAGGCACAGCCTCACAAGGCGCTCCGTTCAAGGATTACTACTTCTTGTTTCACATCTGGCCCGGGACCGGCGGCGGCCTCGAGCACCTCAATTCGACCCAAATCAATTTTCAAAAGGATTGGAACGACGAGAGCCCCGCGGAAAATTATGGCACGCAGTACGAGTTGAAACTGTTTGTCGCATCCCACGAATTCTTCCATGCATGGAACGTGAAGCGGCTGCGCCCGCGCCCGCTTGGCCCTTTTGATTATTCGCAGATGGTGCACACCCCGTCCCTTTGGATATCCGAGGGGCTCACAAGCTACTATGGCGCGCTTGCGCTCGTTCGTGCGGGCTTGATCACGCCACAACATTATCTCGACAACATCGCGAAATTGCTGACGAAATTTGATTCCCAGCCGGGACGAAGCGAACGCAGCATTGAGGATACGAGCTGGGACACGTGGTTTCCCAACGTCGGAGTAGTGCAACAGAAGAACAACCTTGCGAATACCTGGTATTCCTATTACGACGGCGGGCAGGTGATGGGACACATTCTTGATTTTGCGATTCGTGAGAAGACGAACAATCAGAAGTCGCTGGACGACTGGATGCGGCTTCTCTACTCACGTTATGGGCTTCCTAAGCCTGGCTTCGAGCCCGAAGATACACTTCACGCGGCGTCAGAAGTGGCCGGAGGGGATTTGAGCGACATCTTCACCCGCTACATCGGCGGAAAGGATTCGATTCCATACGAGAAATATTTTGCCTACGCGGGAATCGCGGTGACGTCAAAGGTGGATTCGACGAAGCCGTGGATCGGAGTGGAAATCAAGAAAGGCGAAGATGGACGGTTCACGATCCGGAACGTAGTTCCGGGCAGTCCAGCGGAGAAAACAGGACTCGAGCTCGACGATATAGTGATAGCGTTCGATGATCGCGCCGTAGGCCCCGGAGGGCCTGCCGAGGCTGTGAGCGAGCACAAGCCGGGGGACGCTGTTCGTGTGTTGGTTATGCGCCTTGGGCGGATACAGGAGATATCCCTGACGATCGGATCAAATCCTCACGCAACATATACCCTCAAACCTGTGGAGCACCCGACCCCGCAGCAGAAGGCGATTTACGATTCCTGGCTGGGGATTAAGTCGAAATCGTAGGTGCGAGAAAAGAAAAAAGGCCCGCGTCGGACAGATCGGCGCGGGTCTTTCAATTCCTTTCAGAAAAATTACTTCTTGCTTGAAGCGACTTCCTTCTCTTTTTCCTTCTCGTTCTCTTCCGGCGCTTCCTCTGCACGTCCTCTGCGCGGCTTCTTCTCTTTCTTTTTCAGTTCAGAGCCGATGAATTCGAGAATCGCGAGTTCCGCGCCGTCACCGATTCGCCAGCCTGCGCGAACGATGCGTGTATAGCCGCCCGGGCGATCCGCGAAGCGTGGAGCGAGATCGGAGAAAAGCTTCTTGGTCGCATCCGGGGTCATGAGGAAAGCGGCCGCCTGCCTTCGGGCATGCAACGAGTCTCGTTTGCCGAGTGTGATCATGCGCTCGGCAATGGGACGAGCCGTTTTGGCGCGAAGCAGCGTGGTATGGATGCGCTCCTTCTCAATCAGGTTTGTGACCAGATTGCGGAGCACCGCGCGGCGATGCGCCGGCTGCTTTCCGAGTTTTGAACCTGAAATAAGGTGTCTCATGGTTCGAACCGTGGCTTAGAGAGCCGTGGCGTCTCCTTCGGAAGGCGGAGGAGCCGTCTGGCTGGGTAGCGGCGGCCAGATGATGCGACCGTGCTCGTCGAATTTCATTCCCAGACTGAGGCCCATCTTCACCAGTATATCTTTGATTTCATTCAGCGACTTGCGGCCGAAATTCTTGGTCTTCAGCATTTCGGATTCGGTCTTTTGGACCAGCTCGCGAAGATTCTGAATGTTCGCATTCTTCAAGCAGTTGTAGGAGCGCACGGAAAGCTCAAGCTCTTCCACCGAGCGGTCGAGAAATTCAAGGCGCGGATCGTTGTAACTCTCGACGATCTCATCCGGCAGATCGGGCGTCTCTTCGAAATTGATGAAGATGCTCATGTGGTCCTTCATCAGCTTCGCCGCAAGGCCAATCGAATCCTGCGGAGTGATCGCCGCATTGGTCCAAACTTCGAGTGTAAGCTTCTCGTAATCAGTCATTTGGCCGAGGCGGGCCGCTTCCACGGAGTAGTTCACCTTGCGCACCGGAGAATGCACGGAGTCGATCGGGATGTAACCGATCGGCAGGTCCTCATCGAAGTTGCGATCGGCGGCCACATAGCCGCGGCCATTCTTCACGCGCAATTCGAGCTCGAGTTTCCCGCCTTCGCTTACGGTGGCGATATAGATGTTCTTGTCGAGCACGGCGATATCCGCGTCTTCTTCGATTTTTGCCGAGGTTACCGGGCCCGGCACGTCCACGTTGAGAGTGATCGTCTTCGGCTGATCGGTATTGAGCTTGAGCGGCACCTGCTTGAGGTTCAGGATGATGTCCGTGGCATCTTCGACGACACCGGGGATCGGCGAAAATTCGTGCAACACGCCTTCGATCTTCACGGCGGTGATCGCCGCGCCTTCAATCGAGCTTAGCAAGGCGCGCCGCAGCGAATTGCCAACCGTGGTTCCCCAGCCGCGCTCGAACGGCTGCGCAGAGAATTTTCCGTATTTATCCGTGAGTGTTTCCGGTTCTGCTGCCAACCTCTTTGGTTTCTGAAAGCCCTTCCACATCTTGCGTCCTCCTGGCCCGCCAAGGGCGAGCCTATAAAACCCTTCGACTTAGCGATTGCTGTAAATGAATCTGCTACTTGGAATAAAGCTCGACAATCAGCTGTTCGTTCATCGGCGGCGTCTGCACG
>Ga0306920_100015585_pt1 | contig 10426 bp, 10 predicted proteins | sample flu12Cox44000170_FD_204666 | JGI IMG/M metagenome (GOLD analysis project Ga0306920, IMG submission 204666) | Lab enrichment of tropical soil microbial communities from Luquillo Experimental Forest, Puerto Rico - flux4day.12C.oxic.44.000.170 (v2)... | ecosystem: Environmental > Terrestrial >... | reverse complement strand
GTTGACCGCATGTTTTAGGTGCCCGTAACATCGTGAGAAATCATGTCGACGGCGCTGTTTTCGCGCTTGGCCATAGTCTGCCCGGGGTGCGATCAACTCAATCCCGCAGGCGCTCATCAGTGTACCGCCTGCGGCGCAGACCTCTTCGGACCCGCTGAGGCCGCCGCCCCGCCAACCCAGGCCGCTGCGACGCAACCCATCTCCCAGGCGACGCCCATTCCCCCGGGGGGCGCTCGCCGGCGTCCAATTCCAGTTCTCGAGCACCACGAGTCCTCCCTCGCCCAGGGGCAGACGCCGATTCCGCTGAAGAACAAGATCAGGACAGCGGGTACGCCATTCGTGCTCACGGTGCTTTCCGGCCCCAAGAAAGGCGAGCGCTTTCGGCTCGCTCCCCACACCGTCATCGGGCGAACTCGGGGAACGCTGCTGGTTCCCGAGGATCCCTTCGTTTCGCCTCAACACGCGACGCTGTGGGTCCGCGACGGCCGCCTCCACGTGCGCGACGAAGCCAGCGCTTCCGGAGTCTTCGTCAGCGTTGCCACCCAGGAGCTGATTGTTCCGGGCGGGTACTTTTGCGCCGGCAACCGGCTGTTTCGGTACCTTGGAGCGCTGCCACCCGCAGCCATCTCCCCGGCCGGCACCATCGTCTACGGCGCCCCGCTGCCGCCGGGTGGAACTTGCTATGCCGTCGAGGAGCGCTTGTTTGGGGGGAGATCCGGCGCCGCGTTCGTCACCGCCCAGCCGCTGATCTCGATCGGCCGACAGGAATGCGACATTTCCTTTGGCGACGACAAAACCCTGGCGCCGCGCCACTGTGAGTTGTCACCGATCGCGGACGGCGCGGTGCTCCGGGATCTGTCGGAGGGATTGGGGACGCTGGTCCGTTTACAAGCGGGCGTGGAACGGCCGGTCAAGATCGGAGAGCAGATCCGGGTTGGCCAGGCGGTGATGCGTTTCGAAGTCGCCGAGGCCCCGCGATGAGACTGCGGCCCGCGGTGACCTTCCACGTGGTGCGCGCCGACGGTGGTCCCGAAGTCACCGTCCCGATGCGCGCCGACGTTTTGACCTGCGGCAAGAAAGGCGACCTGGCGCTGCACCTGGATCCCTTCGTCGCCTCCACGCAGGCGCGCTTCGCCTTCGCGGACAAACACCGGCTCGCGGTCGAGGACGTCGGGGGTGGAAATGGAGTGTTTTTGCGGGTTCGACGCGAGCACGAGCTCTCCGGCGGCGGGGAGCTTCGAGTCGGCCGGCAGCGGCTGGTGGTGGAATCGGTGGTGCCCAGCGCTCCGGCCCCCGACGGGACCCTGATTTGGGGCTCCCCGGACAACGACTACCGCTTCAAGTTGGTGCAGATGCTGGAGGGAGGGCTTCGAGGCAGCGCCTGGTTGCTCAAAGATGGGGACAATTACCTGGGCCGGAACGCGGGCGAGGTGACCTTTCCGAGCGATGCCTTCGTTTCCAGCCGCCACGCCTGCCTGCGCGTGCAGGGCAAACGTTTGGTGGCGCGGGATCTCGGCTCCTCGAACGGTACCTTCGTCCGGTTGGTCGCGCCTACCCTCGTCGAGGACGGCGACCACTTCCTGATTGGTCGGGAACTGTTTCGGGTTCAGATCGGACGGCCCGCGTAGCCGCTAGCCGTAGGACTTCTCTTTCTTTTCCTGCTCTTCCTTGCAGCGGATGCACAGCGTGGTGACCGGCCGCGCCTCGAGCCGCTTAGGAGAGATCGGTTCTTCGCAGCGCTCGCAGACCCCGAAGGTGCCATCCTCGATTCGCATCAACGCTCGCTCGATCTTCTTGAGCAAAAACTTCTCCCGATCCCGCAATCGAAAAACCATGGACTGAGCGTATTCGGAGGACGCCAGGTCGATCTCGTCAGGAAGGTCATCGGTGTCGAAGTTCGATTCCTCCATCAGGGTTTTTTTGGCGCTCTGAAGTAGGCTGATTTTGCTATCTTCGAGTATCTTCTTGTAGCGCTTGAGTTCTTTCTGGTTCACCTGCGGCCGTCCTTACCGGGAAAAAAAGGGCAGTTAGTTTTATTGAGTGAAAATCAGCTGTCAAGGCGATCGTGCCGGACAAGGCTAAATTCGAGCGCGAGTTCTTGCGGGCGGCGCTTTCGCTCGCATCGAAGGCCGAGGTGGACCACCTGCTCTTCATCTCGGACGATCCGATCGACTCGCAGGATCTTCGGGGCAGAAGGTGTAGGCGCAAGCTCATTTATGCCGTTACCTCCGAGAAATTGGCGGATCTGCTGGGCCGCAGGAAAAACCGAGCCCTGGTGATTCCTTCCTATGACTATTCGCGGACAGAGCGAGTGAAGGTAGCCCTTGTCTCGGCGCTGTCTCAAGAGGCCTTCAAGGAGGGGGATGTGGTCCTGTGCCTTACCGGTCGAGTCGGCCAGCCGGTGGACACCCTGATGCAGATACGGATCGGCGGCTCCCTCGAGGACCGCGTCGCCATCGAAGGCGTGAAGCTGGGCGACCAGTTCAATTCCCAGGTGGTCGACGCGTTGATCCAACTCGCCCTCCAGATCGGCCAAGAGGGTTTCGAGGGACATCCCATCGGCACCATCATCACCTTGGGCGATCACACCAACGTGCTGGAGAAGAGCCATCAGCTGACGATCAACCCGTTCCAAGGCCTCTCCGAGGCGGAGCGGAACGTTCTCGACCCCAGGATGCGGGAGGCGATCAAGAACTTTTCGGTGCTCGACGGAGCCTTCGTGATTCGAGAGGACGGGGTGGTGCTCGCGGCCGGAAGGTTTCTCGCCGGCGCCGACGAGAGCGACGCGAAGATTCCCCTGGGCTTGGGTGCGCGGCATGCCGCGGCGGCGCAGATCAGCTCTTCCACCGACTGCATCGCCTTGGTCGTCAGTCAAAGCTCCGGCGCGTTGCGGGTTTTCAAAACCGGGGAGATCGTCCTGGAGCTGCACCAAACGGCGCGCCGAATCTAAAAAAGAACGGCGCCCCGAAATCCAGGGGCGCCGCTCGTATCAACAATCGAGAGTCCTGCTTAGTTGGTGCGGAACTCGGCGTCGACCACGTCGTCCTTCTTGGGCGTGGCCTGACTGCCGGGGGCCGCCGACGGCTGCCCGGGCTGTCCAGGGGTGCCGGAGGCGCGATACAACTCCTCCGCCACCTTGTGGCTGGCCTGCTCGAGCCGATCCATCGCCGACTTGATGGCATCCTTGTCCTGTCCCTCTCGGACGCTGTTCACCTGCTTGATGGCCTCTTCCAAACTTCCCACCGAGTCGGCAGAGAGCTTGTCGCGGTTGTCCTTGATCAGCTTCTCCATGTTGTAGACCAGGTTCTCGGCCCGGTTCTTGAGCTCCACCAGCTCTCTCCGAGACTTGTCCTCGCTCTCGTGGGAGCGCGCATCGGTGACCATCTTCTCCACTTCGGTCTTCGACAAGCCCGAAGAGTGGGTGATGGTCACCTTCTTCTCCTGGCTGGTGGCCTTGTCCTTGGCGCTGACGTTCAGAATCCCGTTCGCGTCGATGTCGAAGGTCACCTCGATCTGCGGCACGCCTCGAGGAGCCGGCGGAATTCCGGTCAGATGGAAAGTTCCCAGCGACCGGTTGTCCGCGGCCATCTCACGCTCGCCCTGCAGGACGTTGATCTCCACTTGCGATTGACTGTCCGCCGCGGTGGAGAACACCTCGGACTTGCGGGTCGGGATGGTGGTGTTCCGCTCGATGAGCCGAGTCATCACGCCGCCCAGCGTCTCCACGCCCAAAGACAGCGGGGTCACGTCGAGCAGCAGGATGTCCTTGACCTCGCCCGAGAGCACTCCCGCCTGAACCGCCGCGCCGACCGCGACGACCTCATCGGGGTTGACCGAGCGATTGGGCTCTTTGCCAAACAGCTTCTTCACCACTTCCTGCACCTTGGGCATGCGGGTGGTGCCACCTACCAGCACGACCTCGTTGAGGTCCTTGGGTTGCAGTCCTGCGTCCTTGAGCGCCTTGCGGCAGGGCTCCAGGGAGCGCTCGATCAGATCCTCGATCATCGCCTCCAGCTTGGCGCGGGAGAGTTTGACGTTGAGGTGCTTCGGACCGGTCGCATCGGCGGTGAGGAACGGCAAGTTGATGTCCGTTTCCATCGTCGAAGAGAGCTCGATCTTGGCCTTCTCCGCGGCCTCCTTGAGCCGCTGCAGCACCATCTTGTCCTTGGAGACGTCGAGTCCAGTGTCCTTCTTGAACTCGTTGATCAGCCAGTCCATGATCCGCTGGTCGATGTTGTCGCCGCCCAGATGGGTGTCGCCGTTGGTGGCGAGCACATCCACCACGCTTTCGCCGACCTCGAGGATCGAGATGTCGAAGGTACCGCCGCCGAAGTCGTAGACGGCGATCTTCTCGTCTTTCTTCTTGTCGAGGCCGTAAGCCAGCGCAGCCGCGGTGGGCTCGTTGACGATTCGCTTCACCGTCAGGCCCGCGATTTCACCCGCATCCTTGGTGGCCTGGCGCTGAGCGTCGTTGAAGTAGGCGGGAACGGTGATCACCGCTTCCGTCACCTTCTCGCCCAGGTAATTCTCGGCGGCTCTCTTGAGCTTGAGCAGGACCTGCGCCGAAATCTCCGGCGGGCTGTACTGTTTGCCATCGATTTCCACCCGCGCATCGCCGTTGGGACCGCGCACCACCTTGTACGGCACGAGCTTGGTCTCTTCCGTGACTTCCTCGAACCGGCGACCCATGAAGCGCTTGATGGAGTAGACGGTTCGCTCGGGGTTGGTGATGGCCTGCCGTTTCGCGATTTGCCCGACCAGCCGTTCGCCGTCCTTGGTGAAGGCAACCACCGATGGCGTCAAACGGCTGCCTTCCTCATTGGTGAGGACCTTGGGCTCACGACCTTCCATGATCGCGACCACGCTGTTGGTGGTGCCCAGGTCAATTCCTATTGTCTTACCCACGAAGGTATCCTCCTGAAAACACTTTAGTTTTTGTCTGAAAACTCGTTGTAACCTAACCAGGACACCCGGGCTGTCAAACCCGCCGAGTTTGCAAGTTCGCAATTCAGCAGCGAATTTTGCCGGCGAGCGCCCCGCGAATCGCACCCTTGGCGCTACCAATCGCATGCGTAACGCACTGCGCAGCAATGCTACCGTCGGTTTGCAATGGGGGGAGCTACCGCCCGCACGCACTTGCGTCTAACTGCTGGATATTCAAGGCAATGGTTAACTTTGGGTCACGATGTCGTGGCTCCAATCGCATGGCCAAGAAACTGCAGGATGCCCTCCAACACCGGCGCCGCCCCAACCCTGGCCGGAGGGAAATGGCCAATGCTCGTAGAAGTCTCCAGCTCAGCGCAGCAACAGCTCATCCCCAGCCTTCAGACCGCCGTCGAGCCGAAGGTCGCGGTCCTCTTGAACGCCAATGCTCGGCAAGTGACCGACCGGACTTTGCGAGCGCTGACACATGTCGTTTCCCCCGAAGACCTCTTCGTTTCCCGTTCTGAAATCGATGCCAGGCGAATCGCGCAAACCGTCGTCGATCGGCGTTACGACACCGTCTTGTGTGGGGGCGGAGACGGCACTTTCGTGGCCTTCGCCACCGAGATCATTCGACAGCATAAGAGGGCTCCGGCGCCTCGACCCCGCCTGCCTCGGTTCGGAGTTCTCAAGCTGGGAACCGGCAATGGCCTCGCTTCATTCGTCCACGCCTCGCCGCAACGCGGTCACGGCTTCCTCGAGGATGTCCTGCGGGTCCGTTCAGGCGAAGCCCGGCCGCGGACGTTGGATCTGCTCCTGGTCGAGGGAAAGCGGACTCCATTCGCTGGCGTCGGCGCAGACGCGCGGTTGCTCAATGACTACGCGTGGGTCAAATCGAATCTAGGGCTCGGCGCTGCCAAGCACCTGGTTCATGGCGGGCTCGGCTACTTCTCGGCGGTGGCGTTGAAGACCCTGCCCTACTTTCTCACCCATTCCACCTCGGTCGAATGCGAGGTGACGAATGGGAGCCACTCACCCGCGTATCGGCTGGGCCCGGGTGGATCGCCTCTGGGCGAACCCATTGCCCCGGGAGCTACCCTTTTCACCGGCAAGGTGATGATCGCCGCCGCCGGGACCATCCCCTTCTATGGTTACGATTTCAGAATCTTCCCGTTCGCCGCTAAGCGGCCCGGCATGATGCACTTGCGCTTGGGGGCGGAGCCGCCCTCGAGAATCCTCGCCAATCTGCCGAACTTGTGGCGAGGCCGCTGGTTCCCCGCCGGGATTCAGGACTTCCACGCTCGGGAGGTTCGGATCCGGTTCGATCGCCCGATGCCCTTCCAGATTGGCGGGGACGCCGAAGGGTTCCGCGACGAATTGCTGCTCGAGCTTGCGCCGGAAACGGTCGAAGTCATGGACTTCGGCCAAGTGGTGCACTGAATCTTAGCGCCGCCGAGGCGACGACGGCGGCTTCTCGTTCGGGTCCTTCTTCCGAGCGCACACCAGCGTAAAACGCACCGCGCTGGAGCGGTTGGATCCCGCAGAGGCCTCGGCCGACGATTCCTGGGCGGCGTAGCTCGCCTCGAGGATCGGGTCTTCAAGCAACTCGATGGCTTCAGGCTCGAAGCCCAACTGAGCCAAAATGCCGAGGAGCTCCTGCGGGGGATGGAGCGGTTCACCGAGACGCCTCCGCCAAAGCTGCAACGTGTCCGCCGGGACGAAGCGGCTCGCGAATGCCGGATAGCCGATGATCAGATGCCCGTTTGGAAGCAATTGTCGCCGGGCCGCCTCGGCCGCTGGCCGGAATCCCGCAACCAGCTTGCGGCAAAGCAAAACGGCATTGAACCCCGGGAGCTCTCCAACCTGATCGAAGCGTCCCACGTGCGTTTGCAACCCGGCATTCCGAAGCGCTTCGAGGGACGCGGCGTCCTCATCGACGCCGGTGACGGAGCATTGAAATTCCCGCGCCACGAAAAGCGACAGCTCTCCTCGGCTGCATCCCAGGTCGAGCACTTTGGAACGCTCGTCGACCTTCGCGCGACGGAGCATTCGCCGCAGCACCGGTTCCGCTGGCGCTGCGTGCCCCAGATCCCAGGGAGACACGGGGAAAAGCATCGCGTCCGGACCCATCGGCCAGTTTTATACCGGCGGCATCACAGGTAGTACAATACGCGCCGCTCTTTGTAGAGCTGTGAGTAGATGGCGCGCCGCTGATCCTCGGAGAGCAGGTAGACGGACACCGAAACCGACAGGTACTTGCCTCGGCTGCTGGGTTGCTCGCTGATTGAGTCTTGGGACACTTCGATGCCCATCACGCGCTTGAAGAGCTGCCGCACGTACTCGCGAAAGCCGTGTTCTTGCTTGCCCATGACCTTGAAGGTGTACACGGTGGGGTATTCGATGAGGGGCTTCTTCTCCGCTGTGTTTTCCATGACGTTTTACCCGAGCATCAGAGCAAGTTGGCGGCCAACTCTGCCAGCGAACTTCGTTCTCCCTTGGTAAGGCTAATGTGCCCCGCGATTTTTTCATCCTTGAACCGGTTCACCACGTGTACCAAGCCGTTGTTGGTTGAGTCTACGTAAGGGTTGTCGATCTGGAATGGGTCGCCGGTGAGGATGATCTTCGTATTGTCGCCCACCCGGGTGATGATCGTCTTGACTTCGTGGGGGGTGAGGTTTTGGGCTTCGTCCACGATGATGAACTGATTGGGGATACTTCGACCGCGGATGTAGGTGAGGGCCTCGATTTCCAGTATTCCCAGGTCCAGCAGCTCGTGGTAGCCGCGGCCCGCCTTCTTGTCAGCCCTAGAGAGGTTCATCAAAAATTCGACGTTGTCGAAAATCGGCTGCATCCAGGGATTGAGCTTTTGCTCCAAGTCCCCCGGCAGGTACCCGATGTCTCGCCCCAGCGGAAAAATCGGGCGGCTGACGAGCAGCTTCTGGTACAGGCTCTCCTCCGTGGTTTTGTGCAGCCCGGCGGCGATCGCGAGCAAGGTCTTTCCGGTGCCCGCCTTGCCGACGATGGTCACCAGCTTAATCTCGTCGTTGAGCAGCAGATCCAGCGTGTAACTCTGCTCGAGGTTGCGCGGACGAATTCCCCACACGCCGTCGCGAGCCGGGCGGATCAACGGCACCAGTTTTCCCTTGCTGGGGGATAGGCGCCCCATCGCGGTGTGCGAGGGATTGGCCACGTCCTTGAGCAGCGCGTACTGGTTGGGAGCCAACTTGGCGGACTTCGGGGGCTCCACTTCCGCGCCTGGCTTGTACATCTGGTCCACCAATTCGGAGGGGACCGCGAGCTCGGTGTTGCCGGTGTAGAGCTCGCTGATCTCCACCCGCTCGGTGTCGTAGTCCTCGGCCACCAGGCCCATTGCGTCGGCGCGAATTCTCAGATTCGTGTCCTTGGTGATGAACACCGCCTGGAGGCTGGGCTCCTTCTCCATGATGTCGATGGCCACCGCCAGAATCCGATTGTCGGTCAGATTCTTCTCGGCGAGCGCACGGGGAAGCTCGCGGTTGGTCAACGACACCCGAAGCATGCCGCCGTTGGGCAGCGGAACGCCTTCGGCGAGCGAGCCCTCCGCCCGGAATGAATCGAGGTAGCGCGCCACCAGTCGCGCATTGCGGCCGAGCTCCGAGAGATCTCTTTTGAACTGATCGATCTCCTCGATCACGTAGATCGGGATGATGACGTTGTTGTCCTCGAAGCTGTAAATCGAGCGGGGATCGTGCAGCAGTACATTGGTGTCGAGGATGAAGTTCTTCCGCATCGCTCTCCATGCCCAGTATAGGCACGGCCCTTTCGAGGAATCACGAGGTCAAAAGTAGTTAATCTCGACGATCTCGAGCTCGATCGGCCCGCGGGGACGCTGAACCGAGATCACATCTCCTGGGCCTTTGCCCAGGAGCGCTCGGCCGATCGGAGAATCGACGCTGATCAACCCACCCTTGGCGTCGATCTCGTCCGCTCCGACCACCTGGTAGACGAGCTCCTCGCCCTCGTCGTTCTTCAGCGTCACGGTGGCGCCGAAGTACACCCGGGCGCGATCCGTCTGCTCAGCGGGGACCACCACGGTGAGCGTGTCGAGTCGGCGCTGCAGAAAGTGGATCCGCCGGTCGATCTCTCGCAGCCGCTTCTTTCCGTAGATGTACTCCGCGTTCTCGGAACGGTCTCCTTGCGCGGCAGCGGCGGAAACCTCGGCGGTGACCTTCGGTCGTTCCAGGTTGAGCAGTCGAAGCAGCTCGGCGTGGAGCCGCTCCGCACCCGACCGGGTGATGTAGCCCCGACGTATGCTCTCCTCGGGTTGCAGATCCTCTTTGTCGTCGGGCGGCATTTGGCTAGCTATAGCGAATTTCGGGGGCGGGCTCCGCTGATCCTCCGGCGGATCTGGCCTTGCGACGGTTACCTTGCTGTGGACGCGTGGGAGGATCGGGGCGGAGGGCTGGCGGTTGCCCGGGCAACGCGTTTTGGTATACGGCTGCGGGAGGAAAGACTCGCCGGAGCCACGGAGAGCCATAACTGAATATTCAGATCCCATCTCAGCGAGTCGCTAGCTCAGTCGGTAGAGCACCGGCCTTTTAAGCCGAGGGTCGGGGGTTCGATTCCCCCGCGACTCATGTCCCCGTCGTCTAGAGGCCCAGGACGCTGGCCTTTCAAGCCGGTAACACGGGTTCGAATCCCGTCGGGGACACTACCGGAAGAGGTAGAAAGCGCAGACGGAACAGAAGGTTCCGGGTTGACGCGCCGTGTCTGTAGTAAGGGCTGTAGTAAATTTTCGGCGGCCCCGTCTGAATTCGCGACTCTGGGAAGCACAATGAGCCTGCCTTCGCACAGTCGGATCTTGAGCTTCGCCACCTCTTCGCAAAGCGTAGTCCATGGCAGCGTTGTGTAGGCACTGACGATGTCGCCCTCGGGACCGTGCGTAATCCAGCGGAGGATGTCCTTCCGCGCGCCGTCTGCTTGAGCGAGGCTGATAAGAGTTCGGCGAGAGTCGTACTGGCGCCGCTTGCGAAGCCCGAGCACCTCGCAGTCACGGCGGAACCAGTAGAGAATGAAGTGCGCGTCGCGGTTTCGGCCGTCCTGTTTGGGCACAAGGATGTCGTCGGGACGTGGGGCGCGCGCCATGATGCGTTCCCATCCGCCAAGCTTCCAGGCTGCTAGCACTCGGGCCAGAGTTGGATGAATGGGAACCTCGCGAGGCTGTCCAGTCTTGACGGACTTCTCGAGCCGTGTCCGCGTGTCGAATGATGCAGCCACGAGGAGCTTGCCGAGAGGTTCGAGCGATGCGTCGTATGCGCGAAAGCGAAGTGCCGAGACTTCTCCGGTTCGAAGCCCTCCCAGGAACGCGATGGAATAGAAAATTCTCCGATCCGCGGGAATGCGCTCATCGGAGATCAGCTGCTCGACTTCTTCGCGGGTGAACACGGCTCCGCTGCGCCAGGTCGGGTCCTTGTCTATTTTCGCCGGCAGCTCGCCTCGTTTGATTGAGCACGGGTTGGATTCG
>Ga0306920_100015582_pt1 | contig 10426 bp, 7 predicted proteins | sample flu12Cox44000170_FD_204666 | JGI IMG/M metagenome (GOLD analysis project Ga0306920, IMG submission 204666) | Lab enrichment of tropical soil microbial communities from Luquillo Experimental Forest, Puerto Rico - flux4day.12C.oxic.44.000.170 (v2)... | ecosystem: Environmental > Terrestrial >... | reverse complement strand
AACATCTTACTCAAGCTTATCCAAGCTGCCGATTACGATGTGAAGCGCGCCGAAAAAGGTATCGTCTACATCGATGAGATCGATAAGATCGCGCGCAAGAGCGAAAACCCGTCCATCACGCGCGACGTTTCCGGTGAAGGCGTGCAGCAAGCGCTGCTCAAGATCTTGGAAGGCACGACCGCCAACGTGCCTCCGCAGGGCGGCCGCAAGCATCCCCACCAAGAATTCATCCAGATCGATACCACAAACGTGCTCTTCATCTGCGGCGGCGCCTTCGACGGTCTTGAGAAGATCATCGAGGGCCGCGTGGCGAGTCAGAGCCTCGGCTTCCGTGCGGTGCCTGAGACCAAGAGCGAGAAAAAGACCAGTCGTCTTCTGCAAGCGTTGCTCCCAGAAGATCTGTTACGCTTCGGCCTCATCCCGGAGTTCATCGGACGTCTGCCCATCATGGTCACCCTCGACCCGCTCGACGAGCTTGCGCTTCGCCGCATTCTCACCGAGCCGCGCAACGCGCTGGTTCGCCAGTATCAGAAGATCTTCGCCATGGACGGCATCGAGCTCAGCTTCACGAAAGAAGCGCTCGTGGCCATCGCCCACCGTGCGCAATCGCGCAAGACGGGTGCGCGTGGTCTGCGGTCGATCCTGGAAGAGGTCATGCTCGATGTCATGTACGACCTGCCGTCCTTGACCAACGTCAAGAAGTGCATCATCAATAAAGAGGCGATCGATAGCGGCCAAGCTCCCGTGCTCATTCCAACCGGACAGACCAAAGACGTCCCGGCCTAGCGCGATCGCCGCAGCGCAACCATACTCTTCCCTGGTAACGAATCTCGTCACAGCTCGCCGGCTCGCGCCCGTCATGTTTAACGTTTGATGACCAAAGACGAACTACGACGACGTGTGGATTCCCAGAAATGGTTCCATATCATGGACCTGGGCCACAATGTCATCACTCCGGGTGTCACGGAACCAACCGGCAAAGAGCATGCTCCCCGCTATCGTGTGCCTGCGAGCTTGGCCGGAAAAACGATTCTGGATATCGGCGCCTGGGACGGCGCCTGGAGTTTTGAAGCCAAGCGGCGGGGCGCCGATCGAGTCTTGGCCACCGATTCATATTCATGGGGTGGCGGTGGCTGGGGCGACAAGCGATCGTTCGAGCTTGCACGCGAGGCGCTCGCGCTTGACGTGGAGGACGAATATATCGACGTCCTGGATCTCAGCCCCGAGCGAATCGGGACATTCGACGTCGTGTTCTTCTTCGGCGTGATCTACCACATGCGCAATCCGATGATGGCGCTTGATCGTTTGAGGTCCGTCACTGCGCCCGGCGGCCTTGCCATCGTCGAGTCGCTCTCCGCGATGAGTCGGCGTAATGAACCTCTGCTAGCGTTTTATCCGCATAACGAGTGCGGCGGCGATCCTACGAACTGGTTCGCGCCCAATCCACCTGCATTGCAGGGGATGTTGCAGGCGGCGGGTTTTTCCGACGTCACCGTCGTGTCGCCGCCCGACAAATTTAGCCGGATGACGCTTCACGCGCGCTAGCCAGGCGTTACGCCGCAAGCGACTGGCGGCGCGGGATCTCAAACCAGAAACTCCCACCGTTCGCCATGGCGATGCGCAACCGCGTGCCTCGGCTTTCCACTATCTCGAGCGCACCGCCGTTGTGCGGAACCGTGCAGTGCCGGCCACTTAACCGTCGGCTGTCCAGTGGCACGTGCGCATCACGAGCACGCCCTTTGCTGGATTGTGGCGAAGGCTGCCAGCATAGACGGTCAGGTGGCGGCCCTCCACTGTGCCGGTCCACTTGTTGGTAATCCGGTAGAACTCGGTGGGCAACTCAGTCGGCCCGCATTTCTCGACGCCCGCGACTATGGCTGATTTGCGAAAGGACATCATCTTCACTATAATCCGCTCCTCTAAAGCGGCCCCCTATGGCATCTATTTAACGACGCCACACGCCGGGAGTTGTTGGAAAAGCGTGAGACCGTCGTGAGAATGCTATGAGCCCGCAAAAGGGCGTGACCGCACTCACCCGAACTAGAAAAGGTCATATGCTGGAACGGCTTGCCGACAAGTACGATCCGAAGTCGATCGAGGCCGCCTGGTACGCGCGCTGGGAATCAGAGGGCGCGTTCCACGCCGCCCCCGACCCGAGCAAGGCTCCATTTGTGATCGCCATGCCGCCCCCGAACATCACCGGACGCGCTCACATGGGCCACGGATCGACGTACACACCGATGGACATCCTCACGCGCATGCATCGCATGCGCGGAGAAAACGCCGTCTGGTTGCCTGGCCAAGACCACGCCGCGATCGCCACGCAAAACGTTCTAGAAAAAGAGTTGGCCAAGGAGGGCCTCACCCGCTACGACTTAGGCCCCGAAAAATTCCGTGAGCGCGCGGCAGCTTGGCGCGAGAAATACGGCCATATCATCTACGAGCAGTTTCGTGCGCTCGGCTTTGGGCCCGATTGGCAGCGCGACCGGTTCACGATGGATGCCGGTCTCAGCCGCGCCGTCACACGAGTTTTTGTCGACCTCTACCGCGAGGGACTCATCTACCGCGGCCTGCGCTTGGTCAACTGGTGCCCGCATTGCCAATCGACGCTCTCCGACAGCGAGGTGGAGCGCGAGGACGCAGACGCTACGCTTTACTTTGTCCGCTACCGGGGCGTGGACGGTGGCGACGGCGTGGTCGTCGCCACGACGCGACCCGAGACGATCTTCGCAGACGTCGCGGTTGCCGTGCACCCGGAAGATGAACGCTATAGAGGCCTCGTCGGCAAAACCGTCATGCGCCCGCTGTCGCCAACGCCGACTCCGGTCATCGCGGACAGCGCTGTGGAACGTGAATTCGGCACGGGTGCGCTTAAGATCACACCGGGGCACGATCAGGCCGACGCAGAGATCGGAGAGCGACATGGATTGCCCGCATCGTCGGTGATCGGCTTCGATGCCAAGATGACGGCAGACGTCGAGCCAGAGTTCGTTGGCCTCGATCGCTTCGATGCACGCCGCCGGGCGGTCGAAGTGTTGCGCGAGCGCGGCCTGCTCGAGCGTGAGGAGCCGCATCGTCTTGCGCAGGGCTTATGCTATCGCTGCGACACGGTCGTTGAACCGCTGCTCTCGCTGCAGTGGTTCGTCAAGATGAAGACCCTTGCAGCACCGGCGCTCGAAGCGTCGCGCAGCGGCCGCTTGCGCTTCACCCCGCAGCGCTATCAGCGCACCTACGAAGATTGGCTTGAGCGGATCCGTGATTGGTGCATCTCACGCCAGATCTGGCTTGGTCACCGCTTGCCGGTTTGGACCTGCGCGAATGGCCACATCACCGTAACCGAGACGCCACCCAGTGCATGCGCCACCTGCGACAACACGCAGCTCGAGCAAGATCCCGACACGCTCGATACATGGTTCTCAAGCGCGCTTTGGCCGTTTTCTATTTTGGGCTGGCCGGACAAGACGCCCGAGCTCGCCGCGTGGTATCCCACGCAGCTCATGATCACCGGGCGCGAGATCATCTTCTTATGGGTAGCCCGCATGGTCACGATGGGCCTGCACTTCTTGGGCAAGGTGCCGTTTAGCGAGGTGCTCATCACGCCGCTCGTCATGGACGAGCAGGGCCGCAAGATGAGCAAATCACTCGGCAATTCGCTGGATCCCATGGAGCTCGTGCAAGAGTATGGCGCTGACGCGACGCGCTACGGCGTCGTCAGCCAGATGCATGCAGGCCAAGACGTGCGTTTTTCCGTGGCACGTTGCGACGATGCCCGCAAATTCGGTAACAAGATCTGGCAAGCCGTCCGCTTCGCTCTGCAGACCTTCCCCGAGCTGCAGCAGCACACCGTGTTGCCTCTACCACCGGTCGAACGCTGGACGTTAGCTGACCGCTGGATCATGGATGCGCTCGCTCAGGCCATTGCTCGTGTGGACGCGGCGGCCACGGTATACGACTTCTCTGAGTGGTCGCACGCCGTGTACACGTTTTTGTGGAATCAGCTCTGCGATGTCTATATCGAGGTGTCGAAGGACAAGGAGCCGACGCGCGCACCGATCCTCGCACACGTGCTCTCATGCTCGATGCAGCTGCTCCATCCCATCATGCCCTTCATCACCGAAGAGCTGTGGCAGCACCTGCCGCACACAACGGATCGTATCGAGCACGCATCGTGGCCCACCCAAGCAGCCGGACGCCGCGACGCGCAAGCAAATGCCGATATGACGCGGTTGCTCGAGTTCTGCAAGACCGTGCGCGATTTGCGCGCAATTCCGCAGATCAAGTACCGCGACCTCAGCGAGGTGCACGTCGTCGGAGCGGACGACGCGTTCGCCAACCTGGTCCGCCGTGAAGATGGTATCCTCCGCACGATGGGCCGAGCCGGCGTGGTGAAGCTGACGCGGCCAGGCGACGGTCGTCCTCCGCATGCCCTTTCTCGCCGGATGGGCCCTGCAGAAGTATTGCTCCCGGTCGACCCCGCGTTCATCGAAAAGGAACGCAGCGGCCTTCGGAAAGAGATCGAGAAAACGAGCGACGACATTGCGACGCTCGAGCGTAAACTCGCGGCAACAGGCTTCCGAGAGAAGGCGCCCCCTCTGGTCGTCCAGAAGGAAGAAGCCCGGCTCCACGAACTGCGCGAGCATCTGCGCAAGAGTTCTGAACGCCTCGACTCATTGTCGGACTAGAAGAAGCGCGAAAGGGCTGGATCCCAACTTGGCAGCTACGCATGCGACGACCCTGAAGGAGAAACGGGTCGTCCTTTCGTCTGCGGAGCTGCAGCGCACGGTCGAACGGCTTGCCCAAGCCATCATGGAACCGAACGGCGCGAGCGACGACCTCCTCCTGATCGGCATCCGCAAAGGCGGCGAGAACTTCGCGCGGCGCATCCACGCCCAGATCAAGGCGCGCACAGGCATCTCCGTGCCGCTCGGCTTCCTCAATGTCACCATCTATCGTGATGATGATGCCGCACGAGAGATGCCAGACAGCCAGATCTCATTCGACGTCTCCGGTAAGGAAGCGGTCATCGTCGACGACGTGCTGTACACGGGACGCACCATCCGCTCCGCGCTGGACGCGATCACCGATCTGGGCCGGCCGCGGGTCGCGCGTCTGTGTGTGCTTGTCGATCGCGGCTTACGCGAGCTTCCGATCCAACCCGACTACGTCGGTCGCTTCATCCCGACGTCACGCGCCGAACACGTCGAGGTCCAACTCGGGCGCGAACCAAGCGACAGCGACCGGGTTACCATTTTCGAGCGAACGTGACAAAGACGAGACATCTCCTCGACCTTGATGACGCGGACCGGCCGTTCATCGAGGCGCTCTGCACACGCGCGCGACAGTTCAAGGCAGGCCTCCCGAACGAACACCTGCGCTTGCGTGGCGCCATCGTCTTGGGCATGTTCTTCGAAGCCAGCACGCGCACGCGCATCTCGTTCGCGACCGCTGCATCGCGGCTGGGCGCGACCTGGATCGATTTCAGCACCGGTGCATCGTCGCTCGCCAAGGGCGAATCCCTCGAAGACACCATGCTCACCGTTCGCGCTATCGGCGCCGACGCGATCGTGGTCCGGCATTCCGAAGCAGGCTTTCCGCACGCGCTCGCACGGTATTTCCAGGGCGCGGTCATCAACGCCGGCGATGGTGCGCACGCGCACCCCACCCAAGGCCTCCTTGACGCTATGACGTTGCTCGAGGAGTTCGGCGACCTCACGCGGCGCCGGCTCGTCATCTGCGGGGACATAGCACACAGCCGTGTCGCGCGTTCGAGCGGCCGCGCCGCGCATCTGTTGGGCATGTCGGTCACGCTGTGCGGGCCGCCCCTCTTGCTCCCCGGCTCATCGCCGGGCTGGGGTTTCGCCCAACTGACGGCCGAGCTCGACCCCCTGCTGCCGAAGACGGACGCGATCATGATGCTTCGTATCCAAAAGGAGCGCGCGGACGGGAGCGAGATGCCACCGCCGGCAGACCTTGCCGCAGCCTATGGCCTGACTGAAGAACGAGCCCGGCTGCTGCCGCCGCAAGCCATCATCATGCACCCTGGACCGGTCAACCGCGACGTGGAGCTCGCCGCCTCACTCGTGCGCGATCCGCGCAGCCGCATCGAGCGCCAAGTCGAAAACGGCGTCTATGTGAGGATGGCGGCACTTGAACAATGTCTCGGCCAGCCCGCGCGGGAGCGCGCAGCATGAGGCCGATCAACGGTCAAGCGTTTGCAAACCGCGATTTCGTCGGTGCACGCGTCGTTGATCCGGCGCTCGGCCTGGACGCGGTCCGCACGATCGTCGTGCGACGCGGCGTTATCACCGCATTGCTCGAGGGCGCACCAGCGGCGACCGACGCCGATACCGAACGCATCGACTGCGCCGGCATGGTCCTGTGTCCAGGATTCATCGATCCGCACGTCCATTTGCGCGAGCCAGGCGACACGCACAAGGAGACGCTCGCCACAGGCTTGGCCGCAGCAGCCGCCGGCGGCTTCACAGCGGTTGCGGCGATGCCGAACACTCGGCCGGCACTCGACACGGCAGAACGTGTCCGCAGATTGCGCGCTGATGCAGCCGCGCTGCATGGCACACGCTGTTATCCGATCGGCGCGATCACGCTCGATCGCGCCGGCACTGATATCGCCCCGCTACGCTCGATGGCAGCCGCCGGCGCTGTGGCTTTCTCCGATGACGGCGCTGCGACGCGCTCTCTTAAAGCGCTCTATAACGCGGCACGCTACGTGCTCGATTTGCCGCAAGCGTTTCTCTCGCACTGCGACGATCCGAGCTTTGAAAGCGGCCTTGTGGACGCCGGCGACAAGAGCGATCTGCTGGGCATCGCCGCGACGCCGAGCGTCTCTGAGGCGGCCATCGCTGCTCGTGACATCATGGTCGCACAGGCGACCGGTAAACGATGGCATCTCTGCCATGTCAGCGCTGCGCAAACGGTGGAGCTGTTAGCATTCGCTCGCGGAGCGGGCATCAATGTCACGGCCGAAGTCACGCCGCACCACCTGCAGTGCACCGACGACTTACTCGCCGGCTACGATGCTCGCTACCGGGTGAATCCGCCGCTCCGTACGGCGGCGGATACTGCGGCGATGCGAAAAGGGGTCGCCGACGGCGCCATCACGATCTTCGCAAGCGATCACGCACCGCATGCAACTTCTGAGAAGGAACCGCCGCTCAGCCACGCGTGTGTTGGGTACAGTGGCCTTGAGACCGCGGTAGGCGCGACCTTCCACGCACTTGCAGGCCTGAACATCGCCACGCTCGTGTCGAATTTTTCGACAAATCCTGCAGCGCTGCTCGGCATACCCGGGGGTACGCTTGCGCCCGGCACTCCGGCTGACATCACGGGCCTCTACCTGCAACATCCCTGGACCGTCGACCCGGCTCGCTTTCGGTCTACGGGCCGCATCACGCCATTCGCGGGCAAGACCTTCGAGGTCAAGCCCGCATTGACAGTCGTGGGCGGTGCGGTGCTCATGCGCGACGGCGAACTGCACCCGGATGGCGTACCACGGGCTCTTGCCAGTTTGAGGTCGCCGTCATGACCCAGCGTCGCGCCGTGCTCATGCTGGCCGACGGTACGACTTTTGAGGGCGCAGGCATTGGACCTGACGGCACGTCAGTGGGCGAAGCGGTGTTCTTCACCGGGATGACCGGGTATGAAGAAGCTTTGACGGACCCGTCCTACGCGGGCCAGATCCTCACCTTTTGCTACCCGCTCATCGGCAATTACGGCATCGACCCTGCCGTGCGACAGCACAAGACCATATGCCCGAGCGGCGCTGTCTTCCGCCGCGTAAGTCGCCATCCAAGCCACTACCGCAGCGCTGACAGCCTTCCGCACTGGCTCGAGACAAGCGGCGTGCGAGGAGTCGAAGGCGTCGACACCCGTGCGCTCGTCACGCGCCTACGCGAAGAAGGCACGATGCGATCGGTGATCGCCGTCGGAGATGCCGCTATCAGCGGCGCTGCAGACTCCCTGAGACGCTACCTGGCGCAGCCTCTTGGCACGCCCGAGCTCGTCGCGTCGGTCTGCGTGGAGGAAGAAGAAGACAAAGGCCAAGGACCCGTGCGCGTCGCCCTTTTGGACTGCGGTTCAAAGGAGCACATCGCGGAGAGCCTCGTGGAGGCCGGGGCAGCGGTGCTCGAGATCCCGTTCACGACGACATTCGAGCAGCTGTTGTCGCTCAAGCCCGATGGACTTGTGATCAGCAATGGCCCTGGCGATCCCGCCGAGCTTGACAACGTCGTCGGCACGCTGCGGCGAGCCGTCCTCTATGGCAAGCTTCCAATGTTCGGCATCTGCCTCGGCCACCAGTTGCTTGCCCAAGCGCTCGGCGCCAAGACGTTCAAATTGAAGTACGGCCATCGCGGCGGCAACCAGCCCGTGCAAGACGAACGCACAGGCAAAGTCATCATCACCGCGCAGAACCACGGCTATGCTGTGGACGCAGAGACCTTGCCTGAGGATGTCGAGCAAACGCTTGTCAACCTCAATGACGGCACAAATGAAGGCTTGCGTCACCGAACGCTACCCATCTCGTCGGTGCAGTTTCACCCCGAGGCGTCGCCCGGCCCAGGTGATGCTAACCACTTCTTCACTGATTTCGTCGGCTCGCTGCGCGAGCAGCGTGCCCGATGACCGCACAGAACATCCACAGCGTCCTCGTCATCGGCTCTGGTCCGATCATTATCGGGCAGGCGGCGGAGTTCGACTACGCCGGGGTGCAGGCGTGCCGCGCCTTGCGCGAAGAGCAGGTGCGAGTCGTGCTCGTCAATTCCAATCCTGCCACCATCATGACGGATCCCGAGATGGCAGATGTCGTGTACCTGGAGCCGCTCACGCCGACGTACCTCGAGGCGATCATCGAGCGCGAGCGCCCCGATGCGATGCTGGCGACGCTGGGGGGGCAGACCGGCCTCAACCTCGCTGTAGCGCTTGCTGACGCCGGCGTGCTCGACCGGTTCGGCGTGCGTTTGCTGGGCACGCCGCTGCGCACGATACAACTCGCCGAAGATCGCAAGCTGTTCAAACAAGCGATGCTCGAGATCGGTGAACCGGTTCCTGCGTCCGCCATCGTGACCAACCTCGATGAGGCACGAGCGTTCGCAGCCGAGACAGGCTATCCGCTCATCGTGCGCCCGGCATACACGCTTGGTGGAACGGGCGGCGGCGCTGTGCACGACGAGCACGAGCTGGCCAGCACCGTTCGCACTGGGCTCGCAGCAAGCATGATCCACCAGGTATTGCTTGAGTCGTCGCTTTTGGGCTGGAAAGAGATCGAGTACGAAGTCCTGCGCGATGGCGACGACAACTGCATCACGATCTGCAATATGGAGAACATCGATCCCGTCGGCATCCACACCGGCGACTCGATCGTCGTGGCTCCGTCACAGACGCTTTCTGACCGGGACTACCAGCGGTTGCGCAGCGCGGCTATCAACATCATCCGCTTCTTGCGCATCGAGGGCGGTTGTAACATTCAGTTCGCGCTGGACCCGCGCAGCGATGCCTATCAGGTCATCGAGGTCAACCCCCGCGTCTCGCGATCGTCTGCGCTCGCGAGCAAAGCGACCGGCTACCCGATCGCGAAGATCGCGACGAAGATCGCGCTCGGGCGGCGCCTCCCCGACCTGCCCAATCCAGTCACCGGCGTCACCAAGGCAGCGTTCGAACCCACCCTAGACTACTGCGTGGTTAAAATTCCACGCTGGCCGTTCGACAAGTTCGCGCTCGCCGACGCGCGGTTGGGCACGCAGATGAAATCGACCGGCGAGGTCATGGCTATCGGGCGCACGTTCGGCGACGCGCTGCTCAAAGCGGTTCGCGGTCTCGATTTCGGCCGCGATTCGCTCACGGGCGGCCCCTATGCGCAGTGGAGTGACGACGAATTAGATGACGTGTTGCGCGCAGCCACCCACGAACGGCTTTTTGTCGTCGCTGAGTGCCTGCGCCGCGGCCGCGCGCCCGAAGATATCGCCTCGATGAGCTGGATCGATCCGTTCTGGCTCTGGGAGCTGCGGGAGCTCGTGGACATCGAAACGCGTTTACGTTCGATGCGTGACAACCAGAGCGGCATCAGCGGGGGCAACGGTTGGTATCACGGCGATCTGTTAGAGTATGCACGACGCACCGGTTTTGCCGAGTCGACCATCGCACGGCTGACCGGCCTCCCCCTCGACGCCGTTCGCGATCGTTTACGTAGTGTGCCAGCAGGTTACAAGATGGTGGACACTGCTGCCGCCGAGTTCCCTGCGCTATCGCCGTATTACTATGCGGCAGCCGGAGAGGAAGATGAACTGCGGCGGCCTGACGGCCGATCGGTCGTCGTCGTTGGTAGCGGGCCGATCCGCATCGGTCAGGGCATCGAGTTTGATTATTCCTGCGTGCACGCGGCTTGGGCGTTGCATGAGGCTGGCGTCAATTC
>Ga0306920_100015581_pt1 | contig 10427 bp, 7 predicted proteins | sample flu12Cox44000170_FD_204666 | JGI IMG/M metagenome (GOLD analysis project Ga0306920, IMG submission 204666) | Lab enrichment of tropical soil microbial communities from Luquillo Experimental Forest, Puerto Rico - flux4day.12C.oxic.44.000.170 (v2)... | ecosystem: Environmental > Terrestrial >... | reverse complement strand
ACTCCCGCCCATGAGCGAGTCGCACAAAGCGGTCTTTCTCAGCTATGCCTCGCAGGATGCCGAAGCAGTGCGGCACGTCGCGGAAGCCTTGCGCGCCGCCGGCATCGAAGTCTGGTTCGATCAGAGCGAGCTTCGGGGCGGGGACGCCTGGGACCGGCACATCCGCAAGCAGATTCACGATTGCAGGTTATTCATCCCGGTCATCTCGGCGCACACCGATGCGCGTTCCGAGGGCTACTTCCGCCGCGAGTGGCGGCTCGCGGTCGACCGCACACAGGACATGGCCGACGATGAGCCTTTCCTGCTGCCGGTCGTGATCGATAACGCCCACGACGCGACGGCGCGCGTGCCTGACAAATTCAGGGAAGTACAGTGGGCGCGCCTGCCGGGCGGTGAGACACCGCCGGCTTTTGTCGAGCGCGTAGTGGGCCTGCTCGCGGACCATCCGAGTGCCTCCGCTGCCTCCGCTGCCTCGGCCGCCGCGGCTCGCGAGGCCGCCGCGCCGCCCACCCACGCGGCTGCCTCGAGTGTGGCTACACGGCGTTCTGCCACTTTTCGCGGGTGGCCACTGGTGGTGGCGTTGCTGGTGGTGGCGGCGGTACTGCTTTCCTACGGCATCGACAGACTCTGGCTCGCCAAGCGCGCGGGCGGTGGCGAGACTTCGGCTGCGGCCGACGTTTCGCGATCGGCCGGCGGGACCGCAATCCCGGAGAAGTCGATCGCGGTATTGCCGTTCGCGGACATGAGCGAGAAGAAGGACCAGGAGTATTTCTCGGATGGGTTGGCCGAGGAGCTCCTCGACCTCCTGTCGCAGGTGCCGGGCCTGCGCGTCCCGGCCCGAACGTCCTCGTTCTACTTCAAAGGCAAGCAGGCCACGATCGCGGAGATCGCGAAAGCACTCGGGGTCGCCCATGTCCTCGAGGGCAGCGTACGCAAGGCCGGCAATACGATCCGCGTGACCGTGCAGCTGATCCGGGCCGACAGCGGCTATCACCTCTGGTCGAAGACGTACGACCGGGATTTGAAGGACATCTTCGCGGTCCAGGATGAAATTGCCGCAGCCACCGTCAAGGCGCTCTCCGCATCATTACTCGGCGGAGGCATGCCTCAGGCCGTCAAGACATCGAGCACCGACGCCTATGCGGTGTTCCTGCAGGGCCGCGCGTTGCTGCAGAACGGAACCAGTCGCGCCGACCGCGAGCAAACGATCGCGGATCTGGAGCAGGCCACCAGACTGGATCCGGGGTTCGCGGCTGCCTGGGCGGACTTGTCACGGGCGCAGCTCTCGCTCTTCCTGGATTATCGCGGCGGCTCCCCCCAGCAGGCTCGCAAGGCCGTGTTGGAGAGTGCCGAGCGGGCGATTGCGCTCGATGCGGCTTCCGCCGAAGCGTACCTGATGAAGGGCCGCGTACTGATGACGATCGACTGGGACTGGGTTGGGGCGGAGCAAGCGGTCCAGAAGGCGCTCGAGCTCGATGGCACCAACCCCGACATACTGCGAAACGCGGGGTACGTCTCCGAGAGCCTGGGACGCTACGAGGAAGCCGTACAGCGCAACAAGGCGGCGACCGAGGCGGATCCACTCTCTTTCTACAACCACATGAAGCTGGGGTTTGCTCTATACCTTGCAGGGAAGTCCGAGCAGGCCGAATCGGAGTACCACACGGCGATCGGTTTGCAACCCCAAAGCGATGAGCTGTACTCGGACCTTGCGCTGGTGCTTCTGGCGCAGGGGAAGCGCGAGGCTGCGCTGGTCGAAGCCAAGAAGGAGTCCGATCCTGCCGGGCGCGCGCTGACTCTGCCACTCGTGCTCGCAGCGCTGGGGCGAACCGCCGAGACCGATCATGCCCGTGCGGAAGCGGAGGCCAAGCTCGGAGACGTGTTCCCCTATTCGATTGGCTGCATCTATGCGGCGCAAGGAAATCTGACCCGCGCCTTCGAATGGTGGGACCGAGCGCTGCGGGAGCGCGACCCCGACCTGCCCAGCTCGATCAAGTTCGCTCCGCTCACAACCGGAGCCCGGTCACTGGCTACGGATCCTCGGTACAAGGCGCTGCTGCGCAAGCTCAACCTGCCGGCGTAGAGCCGAGCATTGGGCCTCGCCACGGAAGGCGCGGTGAGTTCCTTCGCTCGGCCCCCCGATGTCCACCGCATCGAATCGCTCTGAGCGACTGCGGCTGACAAAAAATCACCAATTCCTAAGAAGTCCGTAAAGCCGGGCCGCTGCTCGATAGCTAGCTTAGCTTCCAAGGCGTCGAGACCGTTCGCGCAGCAGCATCCGCAGGCCGAGCACCGAGCAGGAAAGACCACGATGGAACTGTTCAACGTCATCACTCGACTCGCGTTGGGTTCAACGCTCATGTTCGCGGCGACCCTGCTCCTCTGCGAGCAGCTGCTCTCCTACTTCTCGTAGCGCGGATCGTGGGCCCGAAAAACATCACAACTTCCTAAGAGTTCCCTAAAGATCTCATCTGGGTGGATCGCTAACGTCGCGCCCGAAGGCTGGGACCATTCACATCCACTTCCTCGGGAGATTGGCATGAACACGATCAGCGCCCAAATTCCTAACGCCCGCCGCGCTCGCACTGCTATCGCGATCATCGTTGCTCTGGCCCTGACCCTGGCCCTGGGGGCCATTGCTGCGCTGGGGGCTGAGACCAGCGAGACCGGTGGCGGAATATTCCCGGCGCTGGGCGACTACATCACGACGATGACCGAGGCGCTCGGGAGCGGATAAGGGCTGCGGCGAATGCCGATCGGTTGTTCAGGCGCTGGGTGACACACGAGGGCATGTTCACCGGCCGCGCGCCGTTGTAGTCTGTTGCGGGCCGACCAAGAGTTCGCACAGAACCACGCAGGCGGGGGGCTAACGTGAACATCAAGATACCGGCAGCGGTAGCGATTGCCGCGCTGGTCAGCCTGACGGGCTTGCAGCGAGTGCTCGCCGCAAACAGCGACATCGTCATCGGCGACATCGACGACCTTTCCGGCCTGTACGCGGACATCCAGGGGCCCGGCGGTGTCGAAGCCATGAAGATGGCGATCGCCGACTCCGGCGGCACCGTACTCGGCAGAAACGTCCAGGTCCTGGTGGCCGATCACCAGAACAAGCCCGACATCGGCGCGTCGAAGCTGCGCGAGTGGGCCGACCAGAAAAGCCTGAACTTCCTCATCGCCGGATCCAATACCGCGGTCGCGATCGCCATGGCCAAGATCGCGGCCGAGAAGAAGGTCGTCTACGTCGTTGTCGGCGCGGTAGGTGCCTCGCTCACCAACGAGGACTGTACGCCCTACAGCGTGCACTACAGCTTCGATACGACGGCGCTCGCCAATGGGACGGCCGCCGCGATGATCGAGAGCGGCGGCAAAACCTGGTTCTACCTGACCGCCGACTACTCCTTCGGCACACAGCTGCAGAACGCGGCCTCCAAGGTGGTCGCGGCGAAGGGCGGTAAGAATGTCGGGGCGGTGCGCGTACCGATCTCGACAGCCGATTTCTCCTCGTTCCTGCTGCAGGCGCAGGCCTCCGGCGCACAAGTGCTGGCACTTGCCAATGCCGGGCACGATCTGACGAACTCGCTGAAGGCGGCGAACGAGTTCGGCGTCACCAGGACGATGAAGCCGGTGGCGCTCGACGCCTACATAACGGATATCCACAGTCTGGGCCTCCAGACCGCGCAAGGACTATTTCTCACGACCAGCTGGTACTGGGACCTCAACGATGACACGCGCGCTTTCGCCAGGCGATATTTCGACAAGATGAAGAAAGAGCCCACCGAGAATCAGGCCGCGTACTACTCCGCGACACTGACGTATCTCAGGGCCGTCAAAGCCGTCGGGACAACGGACTCGGACAAGGTCATGGCTGAACTGAAGCAAGCGAAAATCAACGACATATTCGTCGAGGGCGGCTACATCCGTGCCGATGGCGTGATGATTCACCCCATGTACGTGATGCAGGCGAAATCGCCGCAGGAATCGAAGTATCCGTGGGATTACTTCAAGGTGCTGAAGACGCTGAATGGCGAGGAGGCGTTTGGTCCGATGACCGGGCTTTGCTCGCTGACGAAAAAGTAGGGGCCGTTGCCGACCTACTGACTCGGCCGCTCCCAGACCCCGTAGGCCCCGACCTTGTCAGCGTCGAGCCAGACCAGGATTCCATTGTGGAAGTACACGTATTGGGAACCCGCACGGCCGCCATATTCAGCCGTGGGCACACCGTATCGCACTTGGAGATCCCGACGGCTGAATCCCATGAGGTTGGACACGCCGGCCGGTTGCGCATCCGGCTTACCCACGTAAAGCACGCCCCACACCCGCGCCGGACCTTCAGCGGAACGCTCGGTGAGATAAACATCGAGTATCCCGCAATGAGGCGGATCACCCGAGGTGTACGCCCAGGCATTTTTGTCCTCGTGGACCGGCTTGCCTTTTTCCCGCAGCAACTCGTCCGAGGTCATCCCGAGAGTCACTCCACCAAAGGTATGCGGGGGAGGGGTGAGCTCCGCGAGGGAGACCGGCCGGCCGCTGGCATCGTGAACCACCCGAGGATGCCACTGGCCATTACTCAGGGAGTAGCCAACGAAAAGCACGCTGCCCAGGACGAGCGTGAAGGCCCGGAGCCATTGTCCCGCCCAATCCTGCTCGTTGCGTCTCGCATCCAGCGGCCGGTACAGCAGCCATCCCATAACGAAACCTGCCGCCACCCCGCCCAGGTGAGCCGCGTTATCGATGCCCTGCACGCGCGCGGCATTCAATAGTGAAACGACGATGAAAAGGCCCGCGGCGGTGCGCTGCGCCGCGAGCACCGACCGCGGTACACCGGAGTCCGTCCTGAGGAAATACGCAAAGAGCGCGCCCAGCACCCCGAAGATCGCCCCCGAGGCACCCGCACCGTTCACGAACGGATGCCACAGGAAACTCACGACGCTGCCGGCGACTCCGGCGACGAGGTAGAGCATCAGGTAACGGGTGCTGCCGTAGAGCCGCTCGGCCAGCACGCCGTTCACCCACAGGGCCCACATGTTGAAGGCGAGATGCAGGAGGCCGAAGTGCAGAAAGATCGAGGTGAGAAGCCGCCACCATTCACCGGCTGCCGTGAGCGGGGTGTAGTCCGACCCGAGCCGGATCATGACCGCGGCGTTCGGCACCAGGATGCCGCCGCCGAGTGCAGCGGCGATGAGGAACATCGCGACGTTGAGGCCGATGAGGACCGGTGTCACCGGTGCGCGGGGAGTGATCTCCAGCAGCCGTGCGTTGAAGGCGGCCCGCTCGGCGAGCTGCGGTACGAAGGTCGAGGTCCTGGAGGCCGGCAGACCGGCCCCGATTGCCTTCGCTTCCTCGGCATTGACGGCCCAGAACTGCAGCGGAAGCGGCTTTTTAAAGCGCGCTGATGTGATCTCACAGCGTACGGTGTTTTCGAACACCTCCACGTTGCCGATCGCACTGCGCGGAAATTGCTCCTGGATCACCTTCGGAAACCAGAAAGGTCGTGCCCGGAGCGCCGTGAAGCGAACGATCTCACCGGATATCGTGATGTCACCATCTCCGCTCAAGCGAAACGCATTCGCCGCCGGGGTCCGTCGGGCCGGAGCGGCGTAAGAGATGAAATACACCGAGGGTGGCGCACCATCCGGTGGGCTCCCTGCAGCGGCCGCTTTGACCGCAGCCACGCGCTCAGCAACGACTAGTGCCTCGATGAAGGCACACCGCGGCGACTTGGGCAGATAGTGCACGCGGACGTGGGAGCCCGCGGCTAACCCGAGCGCTGTCACCGCCGTGAGGCTCGACTTCTGCGTGCCCTCAATGGGGGCGACTGTGAGCTCGGGTTGGAAGCTGAAGCGTACCCGGCAACCATCGGACTTGCCCTCCGGAACCACGCTCGTGATCAACGCCTCGGCACTCGTGCCTTGCGAGACGATCCGAAACCGATTCCGACGGCGCTGCCGGATGGCGGCGAAGATGGGGACGCCCAGGAAGATGCCTAGGAGGAGGAGGGGGACCAGGGCTGCTACGAGGGGTTGCATCCGGCCATGCGAAGGGGGTCATTTCGCGGCCGAAAGAATAGCCTGTCCGTGATGTTGGGAGCGACCCGCTCAGGGTGGCGTAGTTCTCATTTCCGGCGAAATCCACTCCTTATTATGGTGATCGTGCGGGCGCTCAAACAGCGTACAGGGCGGAGCCCTCCCTCCGCCCCCTACGCTGGCTGCTAAAGCACATCACCTACTCAACCTCCAAGGCACGCCGGGGCCAGAGGGTCTCGCGTCTTGGGGTTGTTCGGGCAGGTGGCTGCAGTGCGACTCTGCACTTGCGCAACGCGCGCCTTGGAATTGGCGGCCATAGTCGCGGCGAACTGAAATGGGTCGCGCTCGGTCGAGGCGCTGGCACTCACGAACGCCCAGGCGCCGACTGCCGTGATAACCGTCGCCCCAGCAGCGGCGAAGAAGTGATTCAGGCCAACACGAGTATTCATTTGATGATCTCCCACAATTAAGTTGATTGGTCACTGCGCTCCGCCCTTGGACCTCGGCTTGTCGAGCGTCCTTCAGGCTGCGGATGTGAGATTAGCTATCGGGGAGCGGGCGATCTTTAGGGATTTCTTAGGAAGTCCCGATATTTGGATTGGTTTGTGCGGCGGTGCTGCGGGAAAAAAGATGGCGCCGACTCGGGGAGGGAAGACGGCGCCATCGCGAGTCGGTCCATAGTGTTATTGTCGCGCGACCGCCTCGATAGAAAAGTTAGCTATCGGCCGAGGAAAGATCCTTAGGGAATTATTAGGAAGTGTTGATATCTCGCGGAGCTGCGCGCGCGCGCGCGCGCGCGTCCACCTTCGCCGATCGAATTTGCCGTCGTTGGCCGAGTGGGCGTTCCTGAAGTACTACCCCGCTGAGCCGCAAGGCGGGACGCGGGTGCCCATCCCGCCGGTGTCCTTTGGCCTGGACCGCACCCAGGACTTCGGATGTGCTGAGTTCACCGTCGACGTGGCGGAGCTCGGCGTCCAGCCCGCGACGCTCAAATTGTTGGGCGAGATGCTGCCGGATCCGAACGAGAAGATGAGCGGTACCGTGATCGCAGCTGCGATCGTCGGGCAGATCCACTTAGAGGTCAGGGCGCGGTTCGCAGCGCCCGCACGGCCTTTGCCGCCTTCGGATAGCCCAGGTCGTTGGGCGTGTACGCGACTTTCTGGCGCGAGCGCAGGTCGATCGTTACGTAGTCGTCGGGCGTCTTCGAGTTCAGTGCGTCGGCCGCGGGATGGTACTCGATACGAAGTTGCTGTGGATCGACAATCAGTCGGAGGTATCCGTAGTCGGTGTCGTCGTAGTTCTCGAAGGTCACTGCATCATCGTCGGGCGTCTTGGGAAGAAAGGTCTGCGGTGCACGCCACGCGGTGCTGCCCTGCGGCGGCGCCTGCAATCGCTGCACATTGTGACCGCCATTGCCGCAGATGAGGTACGGAATCATGGTGCCGTCCGATCGCAGCCGGGTGAACCTCTGGTACGAGTGCGCGTGCCCGGACAGAACGGCGTGCGGCCAAACTCCGACCGCTGCGCATATTTTGTCCATCTGCTGGCGCATCGCGGTACTGGACGAATGCTGGCCGCCGACGGCGTAAGGCGGATGATGGTGCGCGAAGAGCAGAGCGCCGGTGTAGTTCTCGGATTTCACACGCTTTAACGCCGTTTCCAGGTAGGTCAGCTGCGTGCTGCCGATGTCGGGATCGGAAATGACTCCCGGATCTTCCAGCGTATTGCTATAGAGGACCAGAATGCGGACGAAAGGCGCGTCCAACGTAAAGTAAACGCCGGGCTGGATCTGAGCCGTGCGAGACAGGCCACCGGCTTCATTCGTTACCGTGAAGCCCTGCGCCGGATCCGCACAGAAATTGCGCTGATAGGCCTCGAGAGACTGGGCGTGCGCGAGCGGTGAGACCATGCCGTCATGATTTCCGGCCGCTGCAAAGACCGGGGCGTGATAGTTACGGTAAGGCTCGTAGAACTGATCGTAGTAGTACTCTTTTTCACCGAAGTTGTAGACCACATCGCCCAAAAGCAGCAGAAACTTCGGCAGTTCGCGCTGATCCGTCTCATCGAAATCGCCGACCATTTTGTCGGCGACCTCGTTCTGAGTCTTGGGTCCCTTGGTGCTGCCACAATCCCCAGTGGAGTGAAACACGATCTGTCCGTTTGCCGTGATCGTCGCCTCGGAATTTGCTCCGCCGCCGAGTGCGGTACCGAGCTTGAGGATCGGTTCTGGAGTTCCGCGCGGCTCGGGGAACGCCATTGGCTTCAGTTGATGCGCGGCATTGAGCTTGTCAATTGCCGCGTACGCATCCTTGTCCGACGGATGTCGGACGCGGAATGTCGAAGGATCCGGAGTCGGCTGCGGTTGGCTAAAGACGGGGCCCTTGAGTTGCCGGGTAGGTGCCGAGCCGCCCCCCGGCGCTCCGCCGTTCGGCGGAGTCGTGGGGGGATTCTTCTTGTGCATTGCCATAGATTGCCTCGGTGAGAAGGAACGGTCTCTGGATCAGACTTGTATGCCGCTCTACAGCAGGTCGAGGATGGTGGTACCGTTCGGCGTCCCAAGCCCCGTGCAAGCGTCCCATCCCGGTCCGGCGTTGTAGCCGTTCACGGTGTTCTTGATGCCATTGGTTCCGTCCGTTACATCTTTGGTGGCTCCCCCTGCCGCGTTGGCATAGAGGAAGGGATTGATGAATCCCACCCGCTTCTGTTTTGCCTGATTCAACCGCGCGATGAGCCCCGCCATGAGCGGCGCTACGGCGCTCGTCCCTCCCGATGCTCCCTCATACGTATCTACTCGAATGAAGTAGTTCACGGCACTCATCGCGATATCGGGAACTCCGCGCCCGGCGTTCCCGGTCACGATGGAAACGGGAAGGTTTGCGTTGTTCTGGTACGACGGAACGGGTATCACCTGACTGATTCCTCCTCCACCCACCCAGCCGCCGCCGCCTTGAACATTGGGGTCGAAAGGCGTTCCATCGTTCCACGCTACGTCAGCTTCGCTCGCAGAATCGATTTGCGTGCCGCCACAACCCAGCACGAGATCGTCACAGGCCGGGTGGTCCACGTGTATCTTCTGATCCCAGTGGCTGGCATCCAGATCCGCTGTGCCGTGATCGCCTGAGGCTGCGCACACCGTAATGCCGAGCGTCGCCGCTGCGGCAAAGAGCTCCCGAAAGGCCTGCACCGCCTGGGCATCGGTGTAATCCTCGGGTCCGCCCCAGCTGATCGAGATCACATCCGGCTTGCGCTCCGTGTCATGTATGGCGGCGCTAATGGCATCCATAAAACCCTGGTCGCCGTTGTTCGGCGCGAAGTACACAACGATGTTGGCCTGAGGAACGACCGCACCGACCACCTCGATGTCCAGCATGACCTCTCCATCACTCGGGTCACTGGAGTTTGGAGTGTTTGTGGCACCATCGACCGAGACGGATGTGACCGACGGGGCCGGCGCCTTGATTTCCTGGAAATAAACCTGCAGGTCGCTGTTTTGGTACCCCCCGCCCAGCTCGATGATGGCCACGGTTTGGCCGGTTCCATCGAGCGCGGTCTGTCCAGCCTTAGTCGGAAATTGGTAGCGGTTCGCGAAGTAAGTCGCGGGGACGCCGTTGTCTCCGCCGGGCCCACTGGCGTTCCCACCCATGAGGCGACGCGGCGCACGCTGTTTAGGTCGTGTGTCGAATCCGAACACGCCGGTCACCACCCCGTTGAGCTCCTGAGGGATCGAAATCTCGCCGGTGCGTCCCCGATAGGTGCCGGTCGCGTGGTGGTACATCCTCACATCGGCATGAAAGGCGTTCAGCAGATCGCCCAGATGACCGCGTACGATGACCGAACGTTCGCCTGCGCTGCGGCGCACGACGGTGAGGTTGTGAGTCTGAGCGAACTGCTCGATGGTATTCAGATCCGTGGCGGATGCGCCGTGTGCCGCTTCCAGCTGATCGTGAGTCAGGTATTGGCGCTGGCCCAACGGGGTATTACCGAGCTGGTATGCCTTATCAATCAACGAGCTGGGATCCCCGACCGAGCGAAGCCGGATCGTCAGGCTCGCCATCTCCGAGGGGTCCACGGGACCTGCCGCGCGGGAATTGGGTAGGAGTGATCGCGCGCTTCCTCTGATCGGTACGTAGGTTGTCATGGGAGTCACCTGCGATAGGAGTGTTCAGAATTCAGTTCCGGAACGGCGTCCCGGCGCGCGAAGGTCGCATGGGTCAGCGGGTTGATACTCATGGGAACCCCGCAGGTCCAGAACGCCTGTCCTGGATCTCGTCTTTCAGCACGAACCGCGGGCGCCAGTCTCTTTGCCTGACTTACCCGGCAATACGTACTGTTGCGCCCGGAGCCTTTGTCCCACCTGCTCGTAAAAAAACTGCTCAAAGCGTCGGGCAGGTGAGGATCAGCCCA
>Ga0306920_100015580_pt1 | contig 10427 bp, 6 predicted proteins | sample flu12Cox44000170_FD_204666 | JGI IMG/M metagenome (GOLD analysis project Ga0306920, IMG submission 204666) | Lab enrichment of tropical soil microbial communities from Luquillo Experimental Forest, Puerto Rico - flux4day.12C.oxic.44.000.170 (v2)... | ecosystem: Environmental > Terrestrial >... | reverse complement strand
CGCGCACGGCACGCGCCGCAAGGTCTACACGCTGCGCGAACCGCTGCTCGGGGTGATTTGTGCGATCACGCCCTTCAACCACCCGCTGAACCAGGTCGCGCACAAGGTGGCGCCCAGCATCGCGAGCAACAACCGCATGGTGCTGAAGCCCTCGGAGAAGACTCCGCTCAGTGCCCTGTTGCTCGCGGACATTCTCTACGAGGCGGGACTGCCGCCGGAGATGTTCGGCGTACTCACCGGCGACCTGTCCGAGATCGCCGATGAGCTGCTGACGCACCCGGACATCGACCTGATCACGTTCACTGGCGGCGTCGCGGTCGGCAAGTACATCGCCGCCAAGGCCGTCTACAAGCGCCAGGTGCTCGAGCTCGGTGGCAACGATCCGATCATCGTCATGGAGGATGCGGACCTCGAGGAGGCGGCCACGCTCGCCGCGCTCGGCTCCTACAAGAACTCCGGCCAGCGCTGCACCGCCATCAAGCGCATGCTGGTCCAGGAGTCGGTCGCGGAACGCTTCATCGAGCTGCTGCTCGAAAAGACCCGGGCCGTCAAGTTCGGCGATCCGATGGACCCCGCCACGGATATGGGTACGGTGATCGATGAGGCGGCGGCGCGCTCGTTCGAGGAACGGGTGAACGATGCGGTCGCACACGGCGCGCGGCTGCTCTATGGCAACATCCGCAGCGGCGCGCTCTACTCGCCGACGCTCCTCGACCGGGTACAGCCGGAGATGACGCTCGTCAAGCAGGAGACCTTCGGACCGGTCTCCCCGGTGATGACGTTCCGCACGATCGATGAGGCGATCCGCATCGCCAATTCCACCGCCTACGGCCTCTCCTCCGCGGTGTGCACCAACCGTCTCGACTACATCACGCGCTTCGTCGCGGAGCTCAACGTCGGCAGCGACAACGTGCGCGAGGTCCCCGGCTATCGGTTGGAGCTCCCGCCGTTCGGCGGCATCAAGGACTCCGGCCTCGGCTACAAGGAGGGCGTGCAGGAAGCCATCAGGAGCTTCACCAACACCAAGACATACTCACTGCCGTGGCTACCGTAGCGCCGGTCGCTGCCGGCAGCGCCGCGCCCGGCCTGCGTGCGCTGCGCATCTCGCAATGCCGCACACTGCTGCTGCTGTTCTTCGGCTACGCCTCGTGTTACTTCTGTCGCTCGAACCTCTCGGTGGCGACGCCCCTGCTCGTTGATGAGCTCGGACGGCGCGGTGTGAGTCACGCCGACGCCATCGTCAGCATCGGCTCGATGGCCTCCTGGGGAGTGTTGGCCTACGCGCTGGGCAAGTGGTTTCTCACCGGCCTCGGAGACTACTGGGGCGGGAAACGCAACCTCCTCATCGCCACCGGCGGCGCGACCGCCTTCACGCTGCTGTTCGCCTCCGGCTCCACGCTGCCGCTGTTCACCTTCGCCTGGGTCGGCAATCGACTGACGCAGTCGATCGGTTGGTCGGCACTCGTCAAGGTCTCCTCCAAGTGGTTCAACTATTCGCGTTACGGCACGGTCGCCGCCATCCTCACCTGCAGCTACCTCGTCGGTGATGCCGCCGCACGTCAGAGCATGGGACTGCTGCTCCACTTCGGCGTAACGTGGCGGGCACTGTTCCTGTTCGGGGCGGGTGTAGCCGGATCCATGTTCCTCGCCAACCTGCTCTTCCTGCGCGAGTCGCGCGTCGATGAGGGACACCCCGAGGCACTGGCAAATCCCGGCAACGTGTTTGCCGCGGCGCACGCGCCACGGAGTCTCGTGACGCTGGTGCTGCCGCTGCTGCGCAGCCGCGCGTTCCTCATGGTCTGTCTGCTGGGTTTCGCCGCGACCATGGTGCGCGAGACGTTCAACACCTGGACACCGGTGTATCTGCGCGACTTCCTCGGTTACGGCGTGAGCCGCGCTGCCGTCCTGTCGGCAATTTTCCCCGGCGTCGGAGCGATCTCGGTGCTGCTTGCCGGCTGGGCGAGCGATCGCCTCGGGCACAACTGCCGCGCGCTGCTCCTCGCGCTGGGCCTGACGGCGACCGCCGCGGCGCTGCTGGTCCTCACCGGGCTGCGGCCGGCATCGGCTGGGACGGTGCTGCCGGTGGCGATGATCGGGGTCGTCGCGTTCTGTCTCCTCGGGCCCTACGCCTTCCTGCCGGGCGCCTTCGCGCTCGATTTTGGCGGTAAACAGGCGGGCGCCGTTGCCTCCGGGCTCGTCGACGGTACCGGCTACCTCGGCGGGGTGCTCGCCGGCACCGTCATGGCGCGACTCGCGGTGGCCTTCGGCTGGGGAGGTGTGTTCGTCACACTCGCAGCGGTGAGCGCGCTGGCCGCGCTCGGCGCCGGTTACCTCTACGTGCTGAACGCGCGTGCCGCCACGCGGACACACGGATCGACCGCATAGCGCCCGGCAGGCGGTCGGCTAGCTCAATATATCGAGCGCCTGCTGCCAGAGCGCCTCGGTGGAGGCCGCCACCACGCGGCCATCGGAAGCCGCGCTGAGGGGTGCGCCGCGCCAGTCGCTGATCCTGCCGCCGGCGCCGGTCACGACGGGGATTACGGCCATGAAGTCGTGTGGTTTGAGGTGCGATTCGACCACCAGATCGCAGAACCCGCTCGCCAGCATGCCGTAGAGGTAACAGTCGCCGCCGAAGCGTCGCAGCGCAGTGCGCGCGCTGAGCGCTTCAAAGCGCGAGCGCTCGGCTGGCGCATCGAACGTGTCCGGCGTGGTGGTATAGAGAATCGCCTCCGCGAGCGAGCGACAGTCGCGGGTCCGCGCGGGTTTGCCATTGAGCAGCGTCGTACGCCCCTCAGCACCGACCCAGCGCTCACCGACTACCGGTGCCTCGATCACGCCGAGTACCGGGCGGTCGTCCTGCTGGAGCGCGATCAAGGAGCCGAACAGCGGATAGCCGCTCACGAAGCTCTTCGTGCCATCGATCGGGTCGAGCACCCAGGTGAACTCGCCGCTTCCTTCGGCAGCGAATTCCTCACCCCGGATGGCGTGGGCGGGAAAGGCGGCGCGAATCATGCGCCGCATGTGACTCTCGATGTCGCGATCCGCGATCGTCACCGGGGTGTCGTCGCTCTTGTGCTCCACCGCCAGTGGCGCGCGGAAGTGCTCGCGGACGATGCGGCGCGCGACATCGGCCAGCTGCTCGGCGAGTGCGAGCGCTCTGGGAAAGTCCGGATGCTCGGTGAAGCTCATCGTCGGTCTCGCGTGCATCGTACTCGCCGTATCGTATCATTGCCCCGCATCCGCCCACGGAGCCACGAGTGCATCGATCCGCGGTCAATCTGGCTTTGCTCGTCCTGAGCCTTCTCACGGCGAGCGCTCACGCAGGTACACCCGCTTCCGGGCGCTCCGCGCAGCTCGGTCCCTTCGACCTCGAGGCGCACCGTGGTGGACGCGCGCTGCGGCCGGAAAACACCCTGCCCTCCTTCGCCAACGCCCTGTCGATGGGAGTGGATACGCTCGAGCTCGACATGGGCGTCACCAAGGACGGGGTGATTGTTGTTTCGCACGAGCGCGGCCTCAATCCGGACCTCGCCCGCGGTCCGGACGGGAAGTACATCAGCGCCGGCATCCCCTACGTCAAGCTGACCCTGGCCGAGGTCAAGAAGTACGATGTCGGCCAGATCCGTCCTGGCAGCGACTACGCGGCCCGATTTGCCGATCAGCTCGCCATACCCGGGACGCGGATCCCGACCCTCGCCGAGGTCTTCGATCTGGTGCGCCGCTCGGGCGACCGACACGTGCGGCTGAACATCGAGACCAAGATCGACCCGACGCACCCGCAAGAGTCTCTCGACCCGCAGAGTTTCGTGACCGCCGTGCTCGATCTTCTGCGCCGTGAGCACTTCACCGACCGCGTCATGATCGAATCCTTCGATTGGCGAACGCTGCTCCTGGTGCAGAAGCAGGCCCCCGAAATCCCGACCGTCTATCTCACGCAAGTGCAGCAGCCCGAGGAGAACATCTACCTCGACAAGAGCTCGCCCTGGACGGCCGGGTTCGATCCGATGAAGTACGGCGGATCGGTGCCGCACGCCGTCAAGGCGGCGGGCGGGAAGATCTGGTCGCCGCTGTATGAGGATGCGACTCCGGGCTCGATCGCCGAGGCTCACAGCCTCGGCCTGCCGGTCATCGTCTGGACCGTCAACGATCCGAAGGACATGAGCCGTCTCATCGATATGGGGGTCGACGGCATCATCTCGGATCGACCGGATGTACTGCGTACCGTAGCGGCCGGCAAAGGCATTGCCCTGCCGCAACCGGCGCCGGTCACTCCGTGATGCTGAGGAAGAGTCGTGTGTGAGGTTTGCATAGCAGAGTGCTGAACTGGGGGAGGAGCCGCATGAAAACCAACCACAAGATCCACTGCGCCGTCGCGGCGATTCTGGCGGCATCGAGCGCGGCACGGGCCGCCGAGCCAGCCACCGGCGAAGCAGCGACCGAGACAACCGGCATCAGCGAAGTGGTCGTGACGGCGCAGCGGCGCACCGAGAACGTGCAGGACGTACCGATCACCATTCAGGCGCTGACATCGGAGACACTCGCGCAACTGAAGGTGACGACCTTCGAGGACATCGCGAGGTTCCTGCCGAACGTAACCAGCGGAACCTACGGCCCGGGACAGAACATCATCTACATCCGCGGCCTCGGCACGGGCGCCCAGGGCGTGCAGGGTGAGGGCTCGGTCGGCAAATTCCCCAACGTCGCGGTGTATCTCGATGACCAGTCTGCGCAGCTGCCGAGCCGCAACCTCGATATCTACGCGGTCGACCTCGAGCGCGTCGAGGTGCTGGAGGGTCCCCAGGGCACGCTCTTCGGTGCCGGTGCACAGGCGGGGGTGATCCGCTACATCACCAACAAGCCAAAACTGAATACCACCGAGGGCTACGTCAACGCCAGCTACGGCACGACCGCTGACGGCGATCCCAACACCGCCATCGACGCGACGATCAACCTGCCGCTCATCGAGGATACGCTCGCGATTCGCGGCGTGATATTCAACGACCGGCGCGGCGGCTACATCGACAACGTGCCGTCCACCTTCACGCGCAGCGGCTGGGACCTGGGACTTGCGACCTACAACGGCGGCACCAAGAACGCCTTCGGCAAGGTGCTGACACCCGGTCAGGTTCCGCCGGATTCGCCCGCGATCAACAACGCGTTTCTCGTAGCGAACAACATCAATCCGCTCACCTACAACGGCGTGCGCGTGTCGCTGCTGTGGAAGATGAGCGATACCTGGGAGATGCTGCTGACCCAGACCTACCAGAACATGGACGCCGAGGGCGTGTTCTACTCGATGCCGAGCACCGGCGGTGGTCAGTACGGCGTCGATTCGGTCTACTTCGACCCGGCCCACGGCAAGACTGGGGGCACGCCGCTGCCGGAGCTCTCGGTGTCGGTGTTCACGCCCTCGTACAACAAGGACAAGTTCACCAACACGGCCTGGACATTCGACGGAATGCTGGGTCCGCTGAAGACCGTGTACGACGGCGCCTACCTGGTGCGTAACGTCGAGCAGCAGACCGACTACACCAACTACGCGCGCGGCCTGTTCGGCTACTACTACCAGTGCACCGGGTTCAGCAAGAGCTTCGACCCGCCGAGCAAGTGCTACTCGCCGGCTGCGACCTGGAGGGACACCACGCGCCTCGTGCACCAGAGCCACGAGCTGCGCTTCAGCACCCCGGATGACCTGCGCATCCGCGGCCTGCTCGGGCTCTATTACGAGAAGTACGCCATCTACGACGACACCGAGTGGCTGTACCGCTCAGTACCCGACTGCTCACCGCAACTGACGACCCAGTGCTACCTGCCCATCCAGCCGTGGCCCGGAGCACCGGCCAACCGTCCGGAAGTGCGCAACTCCCATACCGGTTTTTTCGATGACGTGCAGCGCGGCTATAAGCAGAAGGCCGCCTTCCTGTCGGTCGACTTCGACTTGATTCCGAAGGTCCTGACACTGACGGGCGGGACGCGCTACTTCAAGTTCGAGGAGTATGTCAACGGCGGCGACGTCGGCAGCTTCTACTGCAAGTTCTACGGGGGTTACAACGCCACCAGCTTCACTCCCTGCTCCACCACCAACAACAACGGCTTCAATCATCAGTTCTACCCGGGCCCGCCCTTCTTCAACCCGGGAAATCAGAGCGGCGGGTCCCCCTATGGCCCCTTCGGCACGAACCTCACGGGGACCACGCGGAAGGAGAGTGGCACCCGCAGCCGCGTGAACCTCAGCTGGAAGGTGACTGACACCGCACTGCTCTACTACACCTTCTCCCAGGGTTACCGGCCGGGCGGATTCAACCGCGGCAGCTCCGGTCACATACCCGTCGGCTACGTCCCGGGCGTTTCCACGAGCACCAAGTGCGGCTACGGTACCCTGCCCGCTTGCCAGTTCTATACGCCGCTCTACTGGAGCTCGGACAACCTGACCAACAACGAGGTCGGATGGAAGACCGAATGGCTGGACCACCGGCTGCTGTTCAACGGCGCGGTCTACCAGGAGAAGTGGACGAACGTGCAGACCCAGTTCTTCGACCCGCAGCAGGGCCTGGGCAACCTCACCTTCAATACCAACGGTCCGGACTACAAGGTGAAGGGCATCGAGATCCAGTTCATCTGGCAGCCGGTGCGTGGCTTCACTCTGGCCGGAGCCGCGGCCTGGAACAGCAGCGAGCAGACCAATTCACCCGCGCTCACCAACAACAACCCGTACTGCACCGCGACCGTTGGCCCGTATAACCCAACCCCCTGTGTTCCGGGTTACGGCAATCCAGTCCCGAACGTACCGAACCCCTACGGCGCCCCGGGCAGCCGGCTCGCCATGTCCCCGCCGTTCGAGGGTAACCTTCGTGCCCGTTACGAGTGGCCGATCAACGCCTATCACGCGTACGTCCAGGGGGTCGTTGCTCACATGGGCGAGACCATCTCCCAAACCGGCAACGTATCGCCGTTCGTGATGGCGGGGTACACCACCTACGACGCCTCCTGCGGCATCGGCAAGGACGAGTGGCTGGTCGAGCTCTATGGACAGAACCTCTCCAACAACCTTGCCAGCACCTACACGAGCAGCAATCAGTTCGTGGTCACGGAGACGACCCTGCGGCCGCGCGTGCTCGGACTGAAATTCAGCTACGCGTTCAGAGGCAAGTAAGCCGGCGATGGCTTGCCGGTCGGGGCGGCTGCGGTACTATCAGAGCGGCCCATGAACGCTACCAGCCAGGCCGCCGCGCCGACCGTCGACACCGAAGCCCAGCGAGCGCGTGCGCTGCTGGAGAGGGGCGACTTCGCGCAGGCGCTGGCCGCCGCGGAGGCGCTGCACCAGGCGCAGCCCCACCATCGCGACGCGCTCTACATGATCGCCGTCAGTCAGCGCTACCTGAAGCGCGTACCGGAGGCACTCGCCACACTCGATGAGCTCGAGAAGTGGCATCCGAAATTCAGCCGCCTGTACCAGGAGCGCGGGCACTGCTTCGTCGCCCAGCGCGATGCGCCCAGGGCCATCGAGGCGTTCGAGACTGCACTACGGCTGAATGCGGCACTGCCCGCGAGCTGGAACAGGCTGGAAGCGCTCTACCGGCTGATCGGCAAGCCGGCGGACGCCGAACGGGCGGCCGCGCAGACCCGCCGCATCGCCTCGATCGCGCCGGAGGTGGTGGCGGCCGAGGGCATGTTCTCGGAGGGCGACCTCGCCGAGGCCGAGGAGATCGTCCGCCATTACCTCAAGACCAGGAACCCGCTCGACCCGGATGGGATGTGGCTGCTCGCCAAGATCGGCATGAAGCTCAACATCCTCGATGATGCCGAGGTGCTGCTCGAGAGCGTGCTCAAGATGAAGCCGGACGACCGCGTCATCCGGCACGACTATGCCATCGTGCTGGCGCTGCGCCACAAGCACCAGCAAGCGCTGGAAGAGATCGACAAACTGCTCGCGAGCGATCCCGGTAATCGCGCCTTCCGCACGACCCACGCAGCCATCCTCATGGGGCTCGGCCGCCACGACGAGGCACTGCCGATATACCAGCAGGTGCTCGCCGAGACACCGCGCGATCCGGACCTGCACCTCTCGATCGCGCATGCTCTGAAGACTCTCAACCGCACGCCCGAGGCGATGGCTTCCTACCGCACGGCGGCCGCTATCCGGCCGGGCTACGGCGAGGCGTACTGGAGCTACGCCAATCTCAAGAAGTATCCATTCACGGACGAGGAAGTCGCGACCATGGGTGCCGAGGAAGCGCGCCCGCAGGTCGAGCTCGCCGATCACTATCACCTGTGCTTCGCGCTCGGCAAGGCACTCGAAGACCGCGGGCAGTACGAGGAGGCGTTCCGCTACTACGCGCGCGGCAATGCGCTCAAGAAGTCCGAGACGCGCTACAAGCCGGCGAGCATCGAGTACAACACACGTATCGTGAAGGAAACCTTCACGGCGGAGTTCTTCGCCGCACGCCGCGGCTGCGGATGTCAGACTCCAGGTCCCATCTTCATCGTTGGCTTGCCGCGCTCGGGCTCGACGCTGATCGAGCAGATCCTGGCCTCGCATTCGCAGGTCGAAGGCACCATGGAGCTCTCGAACATCCCGCGCCTGGTGCAGTCGCTCCAGGGACGCGACAACTACGACTCCTTCAAGAAATTCTGGGACCAGTACATCGCCGCGATCAGCGCGCGCCGACCGGAGGAATTCCGACGCGACGGCGAGGAGTATCTCGCCGAGACCCTCATCTATCGTACCGAGCGCAAGCCGTTCTTCACCGACAAGAATCCGAACAACTTCCGCAACGTCGGGCTGCTGCAGCTCATCCTGCCGAACTGCCGCATCATCGATGCGCGGCGCGGCGCCATGGCGTGCTGCTTCAGCAACTTCAAGCAGCTGTTTGCGACCGGCCAGGAGTTCACCTACAGCCTGGAAGATCTCGGCAGCTACTATCGCTGGTACATCGAGCTGATGGAGCACTGGGACCGGGTGCTGCCCGGCAAGGTGCTGCACGTCCGCAACGAGGAACTGGTCGAGGACCTCGAGGGAAACGTGCGACGCATCCTCGATTTCTGTGGCCTCGACTTCGAGCCGGCCTGCCTCGAGTACTACAGGACCGAGCGGCGCATCCATACGGTGAGCTCCGAGCAGGTCCGGCGGCCGGTGAGCCGCGAGGGCGTCGATCAGTGGCGGCATTTCGAGCGCTGGCTCGGGCCGCTGCGCGAGGCACTCGGTGCGCTCGCGGACGCCTGAGCGGGAGACTCAGGCCGTGTACTGGTAGGTTGCGCCCTTGAGCCAGTCGGGATTTATCTCGACTCCCCAGCCGGGAGCTGATGGGATGGTGACGTGCCCGTCGCGCACCGCGTACGGATCCCCGACGAACAGTCCCTCCTGCCAGGGATAGTAGTCGGGCCCCTCGATCGAGAGCTCGAGGTACTTGCCGGCGTTCGGCAGCGCCCCGAGCAGATGCATGGTGCAGAGGGTGACGAGCGACAGGTTGGCGCTGTGCGGCGTGCACGGCAGTCCAGCTGCGGCCGCCAGGCGCGCAACTTTGAGGGTGCGCCCGATGCCACCCATATACATGACGTCCGGCTGCACCACATCGACCGCGCGCATATCGATCATGCGCGCCCACGTTCCGAGATCGCAATCCTGCTCACCACCCGTGACGTCGAGCTCGAGTGCATCGGTCACCTCCCTGGTCTCTTCGAGCTTCCAGTAGGGGCACGGCTCCTCGTAGTGACTAATGCCCTCCGCCTCGAGGAGCCGTCCGACCTCGATCGCGCGTGCGGGCGAGAAGCCGCTGTTGGCATCGACCAGCTTGGCGACGCGATCACCCAGTGCTCGCGCCACCGTGGGCACGATCGCCTCCGTGCGGCCCGGCCACTCATCGACGTCGTGCCCACACTCCGCGCCGACGCGCCACTTGAAGGCGTCGAAGCCCTTTTCATCGCGCAGCCGCACGAAGCGTTCGGCCTCCTGCCCTGGGGTGATGTCGCGGCGCATCGAGGAGGCGTAGGCGCGCAGCGGTCGCGGCCTCCCCCCGAGCAGCTCGACAACCGGTTTGCCCTCGAGCTTGCCGCGTAAATCCCAGAGCGCGGTGTCGAGCCCGGCGAGCGCGCGGCAGCGATAGCTGCCGGGAAACTTGTGCTCGCGCTCCTCGATGCGCTCGATGAGCGGATCGATCTCCAACGCGCTGGCGCCGAGCGCCCAGGGGGCGACTTGCCGGTGAAAGATCAAGGCGGTGATGTCCGCGTTATAGGTCGAGGTCTGACCCCAACCCTCGGCGCCGCTGTCGGTGCTCACGCGCACGAAGCAGACGTAGCGGTTGGTGAAGGTCTCGAGCTTGCTGATCTTCATGATGGCTTGCCCGTCCTAGCCCGCGGTAGCACGGGCATTCTCCAGGCCGTGGCCGTGCGGACCGCTCTCGCGCTGCCACAGCAGCAGCACGGAGATG
>Ga0306920_100015577_pt1 | contig 10428 bp, 11 predicted proteins | sample flu12Cox44000170_FD_204666 | JGI IMG/M metagenome (GOLD analysis project Ga0306920, IMG submission 204666) | Lab enrichment of tropical soil microbial communities from Luquillo Experimental Forest, Puerto Rico - flux4day.12C.oxic.44.000.170 (v2)... | ecosystem: Environmental > Terrestrial >... | reverse complement strand
ATTGGAGACGAAAAATGAGCGGACGGCTTGCCAACAAGACGGCGTTGATCACAGGCGGCAACAGCGGCATCGGGCTTGCAACGGCAAAACTGTTCGTGGCCGAGGGAGCGCGCGTCATTATCACCGGGCGCAATCAGACGACGCTGGAGGCGGCGGCCAAGGAACTTGGGCCCAACGCGCTCGCCGTGGCGGCTGACGCGACCGACATCGCGGCAACAGAAGCTGCGATCAAGAAGGGCGTGGACAAGTTCGGCAAGCTCGACATCGTCTTTGCCAATGCCGGAATCCCCGGCCAGACGCCGGTCGGTGGCACGACGCTCGCCGTGTTCGAACAGGTGATCCGGACCAATATCACCGCCGTGTTCTTCACCGTGCAGGCTGCGGTTGCACATATAAACAACGGCGGCTCGATCATTTTGAATGGCTCGGTGATCTCCGTGCTCGGCAATCCCGGCTATTCCGCTTATGCCGCGAGCAAGGCTGGCGTGCGTGCGATGGCGCGGGTGATGGCCTCAGAACTTTCGCCGCGCGGCATCAGGGTCAATGTGGTGGCGCCGGGCGGCGCCAAGACGCCGATCTGGAACGGCACCGCACCGACCGAAGACGCATTCAAGATGCTGGAAAATCGCATCTCGCGTTCGACGCCGCTCGGGCAGATGGCCGAAGCCGATCACATCGCCAAGACCGTGCTGTTCCTGGCCTCGGATGATTCGGCGCATGTGCAGAGTGCGGAGATCTTTGTCGATGGCGGCGCGACCGGCTCGCCCGCGGGTGCGCCGATCTATCGCGGCTAGCCGGAACTTACCGCGAATTCATATAGTGCGTTGAACCTTGGTGGGTGCGGCGGCGACTTCGTAGCGGGTTGGATTTTTATTCTGATTGGAACCTGCCATGTCGAAAGTTGCCCCCGCTTCCGTTCTTCCGTCGATTGCCCCGACCACGCAAGCCCCTGCGACACCGCTTGATCCCCGGATTCTGTTTTCTGGAATTTGCCTGCTGGCACTGGTCGTTGCGATTGTGTTTGACCAGCCCGGAATCTGGCTCTGATTTGAAAAAGGGCCGCCGCCGTCGTGACGGCGGCGAGCCATCTCGCTGTTCCCTTACGCCGCGCGCAGATTGGTGACCGCTTCGAGCGCACCCGCCAGCGCCTTTTCGCGGTGCTCGGGTCCGATCTGAATGCCGTCGGCCGAGATGAATTCCAGATTGGTGACGCCGATAAAGGCGAAGACGCCGCGCAGATATGATTCAAGATGCTCGAGCGCGGCCATTGGCGTGTCCGCGCCGTAAAATCCGCCGCGCGAGATCGCAACAATCACCCGCTTGTTGCCGGCCAATCCCTCCGGCCCGTTCGCGCCGTATTTGAAGGTTTGACCCCGCACGATGATGCGATCGATCCAGGCCTTGAGCTGGCTCGGAATCGTGAAATTGTACATGGGCGCGCCAAGCACCACGATATCGGCGGCGAGAAACTCCGACAGCACGGCCTGACCGGCCGCGAGATCTTCTTTTATTGCGGCGTCGGGCGTTGCCGCGCCTTGGGCGGCGGCGAGGTGAGAACCCGACAGATGCGCGAGCGGCGTAGTGGTGAGATCGCGATAGGTGGGCTCAAGCCCGGGGGTCGTCTTAAGCAGGCGGTCAACTATCGCGGCGGAGACCTTGCGGCTGACCGAGTGGGGGCCGAGCACGCTGGAATCGATGTGGAGCAGTTTTGTCATGGAGCAGTCACCCTGGTAGTGGTTGTTGGTATAAGTTTGTAACTAGCGCTATATGAGTGACTGTCGTAAGCACGCCAAGAACGCACATTTTTGAGCCCCGAGCACAGCCTTGAAACCCGAGCACAAAATTGTTCCTGCCCTGCCACCGCAGCCCGCTCTCCATGAGGACTGCCGTGGCGTCGCCTCCGTCCTGGCGCGGGTCGGCGACAAATGGAGCGTGTTCGTCATCATGATGCTGGGCGACGGCCCAATGCGCTTCAACGAGCTCAAGCGCGTGATCGGCGGCATCTCGCAGCGGATGCTGACCCTGACCTTGCGCGGGCTCGAACGGGACGGACTCGTGACCCGAACAGTGTTTCCGACCATTCCGCCGCGTGTCGACTATGAGCTGACCGATCTCGGTCGCGGGCTGTCAAAGCCGGTGATGGCGCTCGGCCAGTGGGCGAAGGAGCATCAGACGCAAATCCAGGACGCGCGGATGCGGTTCGATCTGCGCAACGAAAGCTAGGGCATGATCCGGCACGCGAGATCGTCGATCGGCTTTTTGGTCGCGCTGACAAATCCGTCTCCGCTCTGCCGATAAAGACAGAGGCTTGCCTTGCCGGAGCCGGTCTTTTGCGAGCGGACGAGCCCTCGCGAGTCGTCGGTGAAACGGAAATCGGCGGGATACTTGGCGTCTTCGTCCTTGTTGAGAAGCGTCTGCGTGTCGCCGCGCCGCACGCAAAATTCCCAGTACATGTAACCTTTTTTGCGTGTCGTCCTTGCTCGACGACGGTTTTGCCGTCGGGCGATTTTTCGCCGTACTCCGACAGATTGAAGCCGGCGGCGGGACCGGCGGCCCGCGGCTTGGTCGGTCTATGATGTCAGCAGTTCACAGCAAAGCCGGCTCTGCGACGGACGGTCGCGCGCCTGACGCTTCCTGCTCAGGCCGGCGGCTGGCCGGCAATGTCCGCTCTGACGCCTGCGTCAGCCAACGGTCCGCGGCGCCATAGCCGCGCTCGCGCAGCAACGTCACAAAGCCGCGCCCGAGATCGAGCGGGCTCTGCTGCGCCAGGTCGTCGATGTCGTCTTCCGCCGCGATCCGGTGAACCCGCAAGCGTGCCGTCGTCCCGCGTGCCCATTCCAGCGCGGCGATTTCGGCATTGAGCACGGCGTTGGCCGCGATCTGGTCGAGCCGGCGGTCGATCGCGGCCGCCGTGAGGGGCGAATTGGTATCGCGCGCCGGCGTCACCTGGACGACCAGGAGCTCCGCATCCTCAGAGTCACGCGCAAGCCCGAGAAGAGGAGGATTGGCGGCATAGCCGCCGTCCCAAAAAGCTTCGCCCTCGATGTCGATGGCGCAATTCACCAGCGCCGGACAGGTCGATGCCAGCAGGACGTCAGCCGTCATCTCGGCGTTGCCAAATATCCTCAACGCCCCGTCGCGTACCCGCGTCGCCGCGACCATCAGCTTGGGACAGATCGAGGCGCGTAGCGCAGAAAAATCGATGTCGCTTGCGAGCATCTGGCGCAGTGGGTCGAGATCGGATGGATCGAGCCGGCCCAAACCCGGCGTCGGGCCGAAGCTGACCGAACTGCTTGGCGGGGAGAAAGCGCCGAGCAGCATCAGCGAGCGGAACGATGTCTCGCTGGTCATCCGCGTCCAGAAGCTTGCGAGCAACCGGCGTGCGCCTTCGCGGCCATCGAGCACCAGCCCGCAAGCGAGCAGCGCCGCGTTGATTGCGCCGACACTGGCGCCACTGATGGCCTCAAATTCGCACGCCGGTTCCTCCAGCAGGCGCTCCAGCACCCCCCAAGTGAAAGCACCGAACGAGCCACCGCCCTGCAAGCCCAGCGACAGTTTTCGCGGCGGCCAGACTGGCCGCGCGACAGCAGACGTCTCAACCGGCTGCGGCGTCGGCACCGTGTCGACCGTGCGCCTTTCGCTGGATGAGCCAGGCTTGAAGAATGCGAGAAGCTGCGACGGCAACAGCGTGCGTCCGCCTTCGGCTTTCTCGGACGTCTTGGCTGGTTCAGGCGACTTGGTTGCCGTCGCCGCAGGCGCGCTGCCCGTCGACCAGATGTCGGCGGCAGACAGAAGCGCAGTGGCCGCGGTTCGGAGCAGGGCGGCAGCTTCCTGCGCCGCGCCGTTCCGATTCAGCCCGTCATCCGCGCCTGATGAAACGATGTCGCTCATCTCGGCAACCACGTCACGCGAACTACCCCGAGCCAAGGATACAGCGCGCAAGACATTTCGCCAGAGTTTCGCGCAAGTTGCGAACAGGATTTGTGACGGTGTTGTAACTTTGCCGGCTACGGCCTTGTGCGGGTCAGGCTTTCTGCCCGATTCGTCCCTCGGTTCCAGCCTGCAAGCGCCTGATATTTTCGCGGTGCATGAAGAACAGGAGTAGCGTCAGCACCGCGAATAGTGAGGCCAGCGCGAGGTGGCCGAACCACCACAGGAACAGCGGTGTGACAAAGCTTGCGACCAGCGCCGCGAGCGAGGAGTAGCGGCTCGCGAAAGCCACGGCGAGCCAGATCAGGCAAAACACCATCGCGGCTGGCCAGAACAGGCCAAGCAGGATGCCGATGTAGACGGCGACGCCCTTGCCACCTTTGAACTTGAGCCAGACCGGAAAGAGATGGCCGAGGAAGGCGCCAAGGCCTGCGAGCATCGCCGCGTTCGATCCACCAAAATAGCCCGAGATGACCACCGCGGCCGTGCCTTTGAGGATGTCCAGGATCAGCGTCGCTGCGGCGATCCCCTTGCGCCCGGTGCGCAGCACATTGGTGGCGCCGATATTGCCCGAGCCGATGGTGCGCAGATCCTGAGTGCCGGCCAGTTTTGTGAGCACAAGGCCGAACGGGATCGAGCCGAGAAGGTAGCCGATGACAAAGGCTACGGGCAGGAAGGCTTCAGGTCCCATGGGAGGTGCTCCCTGCGCAACCTTGCCGCGCATTACACATGCTCAAACACCGTGCGCCCGCCGACGATGGTGCGCACCACGCGGCCCGAGAACCGCGACTCGTCGAAGGGCGTGTTCTTGCACAGCGATTTCAGGTCGTTTCGATCGAGCACCCAGGGCACGTCGGCGTCGATCACGATCACGTCGGCCGGCGCGCCCGCGCGAAGGCTGCCACCTGGCAGCCCCAACAGCTCGGCCGGACGCGTCGACATCGCACGGATCAGGGTCTTCCAGTCCATTTCGTTATTATGGATCAGCCGCAACGCGGCCGGCAGCATGGTTTGCAGGCCGACCGCGCCGGGTGCGGCCTCCGCGAACGGCAGCCGCTTCACCTCGACGTCCTGCGGATTATGGTCGGACATGATGACGTCGATAAGGCCGTTTGCCAGCGCCTCGACCAGCGCCCGGCGGTCGTCCTCGGTGCGCAGCGGCGGCGACAGTTTCAGGAAGGTGCGGTAGGGGCCGATATCATTTTCGTTCAACGTCACGTGATTGATCGAGACCGAGGCGCTGACGGCTAGCCCCGCGTCGCGCGCGCGCTTCAATATCTCCAGGGACGCCATGCAGGTCAGCGAGGCCGCGTGATAGCGTCCGCGGGTCAGCGCAACCAGGCGCATGTCGCGCTCGAGCATGACGGCTTCGGCCGCGTCGGGAATGCCCTCGAGCCCGAGGCGTGCGGCGAACTCGCCCTCGTTCATCACGCCTTCGCCGACGAGATCCGGGTCTTCGGTGTGATGCACGATCAGCGCGTCGAAATCGCGCGCGTAGGTCAGCGCGCGTCGCATCACCTGCGCATTGGTGACGCTTTTGTCGCCATCGGAGAATGCGACCGCGCCGGCGGCCTTCAACAGACCGATCTCGGTCATCTCCGCGCCGTGCAGGCCCTTCGTCAGCGCCGCCATCGGGTGGATGTTGACGATCGCGGTGTCGCGGGCGCGCCGCAGTACGAAATCGACGGTTGCGGAATTGTCGATCACGGGTTCGGTGCCGGGCTGGCAGATGATGGTGGTGATACCGCCCGTCGCAGCCGCCTGGCTCGCGGACGCAAAGGTCTCGCGATGGCTATAGCCTGGCTCGCCGACAAAGGCGCGCATGTCGATGAGACCGGGCGCGACGATCTTGCCGGCGCAGTTGACGATGTCGGTGCCCTCGGGGACACCGGCGACGCCGATGCCGCGCTTGCTGTCGCGGATGACGCCGTCGGCGATCAAGACGTCGCCGGGGGCATCAAGGTCGCGCGACGGATCGATCACCCGCGCATTGGCGAGCAGGATCGGGCGTCGGTCGATCAGCATCATCAGTAGTTTGGCAGGTTGCGGGCGAGCGCTTCCAGCACCGCCATCCGCACCGCCACTCCCATTTCGACCTGCTCGCGGATCAACGATTGCGCGCCGTCGGCCACGATCGAGTCGATCTCGACGCCGCGGTTCATCGGTCCCGGATGCATCACCAGCGCGTCGGGCTTTGCGTAAGCGAGCTTTTTCTGGTCGAGCCCGAAATAGTGGAAATATTCGCTCGACGACGGCACGAACGAACCGTTCATGCGCTCGCGCTGCAAGCGCAGCATCATGACGATATCAGCGCCGTTCAGGCCTTCACGCATGTCGCGCGCGACCTCGACCCCCATACGCTCGATGCCGGGCGGCAGAAGCGTGGAGGGCGCGATCACGCGCACCCGCGCGCCCATGGTGTTGAGCAGCAGGATGTTGGAGCGCGCCACGCGCGAATGCAGCACGTCGCCGCAGATCGCAATCACCAGCCCCTCGATCTGGCCCTTGTTGCGGCGGATCGTGAGCGCATCGAGCAGCGCCTGGGTCGGATGCTCGTGGGCGCCGTCGCCTGCATTGATCACGGAACCGTCAACCTTGCGCGCGAGAAGTTCCACCGCGCCGGATGCGTGATGCCGCACCACCAGGATGTCCGGATGCATGGCGTTCAACGTGATGGCGGTGTCGAGCAGGGTCTCGCCCTTGCGCATCGAGGACGAGGAGACCGACATGTTCATCACGTCGGCGCCCAGCCGTTTCCCTGCGATCTCGAACGATGATTGGGTTCGCGTCGAGGCCTCGAAAAACAGGTTGACCTGGGTGCGCCCGCGCAGCGAGGTGCGTTTCTTGTCAATCTGGCGGTTGAGCTCGACATATTCCTCGGAGAGGTCGAGGAGGCCGGTAATGTCGGCAGCGGAAAGGCCCTCGATTCCCAGCAGATGCCGGTGACCAAGGACGAAGGTCGATTTCGATGGCGATGTCATTAAAGCCAGAGCTATAGGCGGGGTTTTGGCGATGAGCAAGGGCCAAAACCGAGCGAAAAAGTTATCCCCCGGTCGTTCTCCGCTGCGGTAAACGAGGGGCTGAAATGCCTTGCGGATTCTTTCGGCCGGGCAGGGACAAGGCGGAGGGTCAGTGAGAGCAATTGTCGTTCTATTTGCGCTGGCTGCGTCCGTTGCGATCGCCCACGCGCAGGCCTTGCCCGGCGGTTTTGTTTACTTGCGCGATGTCGATCCCACGATCATCCAAGACATCCGCTACGCGTCCTTGAACAATTTCATCGGCCGGCCGATGAAGGGCTACGACGCCGCCGAATGCGTGGTGAAGCGCGAGGTGGGCCTCAAGCTGAAGGCGATCCAGGCGGAACTCGCCAGGCGAAAACTGTCGCTGAAAATGTTCGACTGCTACCGCCCGACGCGTGCGACCGCCGACATGCTAGCCTGGTCGCGCGACAGCAAGGACTCCGGCCGGCGCTTCAATCCGAAATTCGACAAACGCGACCTGTTCCGGCTCGGCTATATCTCGCCGTATTCGCAGCATTCGACCGGCGCCGCGCTCGATCTCACGCTGGTCGATCTCACCGCGGACAATTCCGCGAGCTTCGATCCGGCAAAAACTTACGCCGACTGCACCGCGCCGGTGGCTATGCGCGCGCCGGAGGGCAGCATCGATATGGGCACCGGCTATGACTGCACCGACATGAAGGGGCATACGGCGTCAGGCGCGATCACAAGGGAACAGCGCCATTGGCGCGGAGAATTGGTCGCTGCCATGCGAGACCAAGGATTTGTCAACTATTTCAGAGAGTGGTGGCACTTTTCGCTGCCGGGCGCGGCATGGCCGGCCTATGATTTCCCTATCGAACCGCGCCGGAAGTGAGTCCTGGCGGCTGGCCGTCATCGGGAGCGGAGGAGTGAGATGCCGGACAAAGAGACTCGAAGGGGGATCTTGAGGATCTTCCAAACACCCCGCAAACCGAGGAACCCGACGCCCCTACCTCCATATCAGCCAATGCGTACACCAGAGGAACTTGCACCTGCGGTCGAGAAGGTCACCTGCAGTGCCGAGATCATGAAGAGGCTCGCGGAGGTCATCGGTTCGGACGATGAAGAGCGCGGGCGCGCGGCGATCGATGAGGTCAGGAATTTCGCCCAGACGCTCGATCCGACGATTTCGTACGCTGAAGGCGCCAGGATTGCTCTGCTGTTGGCGGAGAAGGTATGGCCATGACAAAACCCACCTTCGCAACCCACGAGGTATTCAACCAGCCGCCGCCTTTCGAGGATGTCGATCTCTTCGGCTGCGACCGGCCGCTGCTCGAGGCGGTTAACACATTCGGCGGCGGGGCGGCGGAAAACGAGCTGACCGACTTCGGCCGTCACTGGGGCTCGGCCGCGATGGCCGCGCGCGGGCGGAGTGCCAACGAGAACACGCCGAAGCTGCGCACCTTCGATGCGCGAGGCAACCGGCGCGACGAGGTCGAGTTTCACCCCTCGTATCACGAGCTGATGGCGCACAGCGCGCATGCGGGCGTGCATAATTCGACCTGGACCGTCGATGGCAAACCCGCGGGCGCGGCTGCCGAGGTGGTGCGGGCGGCAAAGTTCTATATCGCCGCGCAAGTCGAGACCGGCCATCTCTGCCCGATCACGATGACCCGCGCCTCGGTTGCGGCGCTCGCCGCGCAGCCTGATCTCTTGGCCAAGACCATGCCGGTGATCGCAACGAAAAGCTACGATCCGTCGTTCGCGCCATGGTGGACCAAGCGCGGCATGACGCTCGGCATGGGCATGACCGAGAAGCAGGGTGGCACTGACGTGCGCGCCAACATGACACGCGCCGCGCGCGACGGCGATGGCTATCGTATCACCGGGCACAAATGGTTCATGTCGGCGCCGATGTGCGATGGCTTTCTTGTGCTGGCGCAGGCGCAAGCCGGACTGACCTGCTTCTTCATGCCGCGCTTCGTGCCGGACGGATCGGTCAACGCCATCCAGTTCCAGCGGCTGAAGGACAAGCTCGGCAACCGCTCCAACGCGTCAAGCGAGGTCGAGTTCGTCGGCGCCTATGCCGAGCCGGTCGGCGGGGAGGGCAAGGGCATCCGTACCATCATCCAGATGGTGCAGCTCACGCGCCAGGACTGCGCAATCGCTTCCGCGGGGCTGATGCGGTCAGGGCTCGCGCATGCGCTGCATCATGCCAGGCACCGGAGCGTGTTTCAGAAACATCTCGCCGATCAGCCGCTAATGCGGGCGGTGCTCTCTGACATGGCGCTGCACGTCGAGGCGACGATCGCGCTCGTCATGCGGCTCTGTCGCGCCTTCGATCGAACGCCTGAAGACGCCAGCGAAGCCGCCTATATGCGGCTGCTGACGCCGGCGATCAAATACTGGGTCTGCAAGAGCGCGCCGCCATTCCTCTATGAGGCGATGGAATGCCTTGGCGGCAATGGTTATGTCGAGGAGGGTATTTTGGCGCGGCACTATCGGGAGTCGCCCGTCAACGCGATCTGGGAAGGTTCGGGCAATGTGATGTGCCTCGATGTGCTCCGGGCGCTGTCGCGCGAGGCCGATGCGGCGCGTGCGATCCTGCGCCAGCTTTCGGAGGAGACACAGGGCCTGCCGGGCGCGGCTGATGCCGTGAGCCTGATTGGCAAGCTATTTCGCAGGCTCGACAGCGAACGGGTCGCGCGGCTCGCGGTGGAAAGACTGGTGCTGCTTGCGGCCTCAGCAGCCCTGAACAAGGTCTCGCCGCATCACGCCGAGCTGTTTGCGGCCACGCGCCTTGCGGCCACCCATCCAAGCATGTATGGCGCGGTCGATCTGGCGCCGTCGGATGTCGGCGCGCTGCTCGAACGGGCGCTGCCATGACCAATTATTCTCCGTCATGGCCGGGGCTTGACCCGGCCATCCACGCCTTACTTTCTTGTTTTGAAAAAAGACATGGATGCCCGACGCAAGGTCGGGCAGGACAATGCTGAGAGATAGTTTGTCCAAATCGAAATTCAGTTGATGGACTCGCTCAATCCCGAAAATCAGCCTGATCTCATCGAGCCCGCGCGTCCACCTCTCCGGATCTTTGGATTCTGGGGCACCGCGCTCTGGGGCTTTGCGGTCTTTGCCGCAATGTTTCTCGGCCAGATCGCCGTCGTTGCGTTTTTCGTTCTGCGGCAGGGCGGCCCTGTCGACCTGGGAAGCGCGATCCAGGTGATCGCAGGAAGCGGACTTGCGATCGCGCTGTCGGTGATCGGAGGATTGCCGACGGTGCTGATCGCGCTGTGGGTTGCAATCCGCATGACGAGCACGTCTTTCACCGATTATCTCTCGCTGCATTTGGCCTCGTGGCGCGAATTTGCGATCGGCGCCGGCGGCCTGGTTCTGATCGTGGTGGGCTGGGATGTCGTGTCACACGCGACGGGGCGGGATCTTGCGCCGGATTTCATGGTAGATGTGCTGAAATCGGCGCGCAACGATCACGCGGTCTGGCTCCTGATCCCGGCGT
>Ga0306920_100015576_pt1 | contig 10428 bp, 7 predicted proteins | sample flu12Cox44000170_FD_204666 | JGI IMG/M metagenome (GOLD analysis project Ga0306920, IMG submission 204666) | Lab enrichment of tropical soil microbial communities from Luquillo Experimental Forest, Puerto Rico - flux4day.12C.oxic.44.000.170 (v2)... | ecosystem: Environmental > Terrestrial >... | reverse complement strand
CTACCGCGGCGGTCCACTTTGGCTCCTGATGCACGGAGAAATCGAATACTTCACGGCCACCGGGATGTACGCAGCGGACCAGTCGGGTCTCAAGCCCATCGCACCCTATGTGGAGGCTATGGATGCCAAGGGCAGATGGGTACGCGTTGTCGACGACATGGGTTTCCCGGCAGGCGGGCCTCGCACCATGACCGCGGATCTGACCGGCAAGTTGCCGAACGGAACCCGGCGGATTCGCATCTGGACGAACCTGGAGATCTATTGGGACAGCATTCTCGTGGAACGCACGAGCCAGAATCAAAGCGCACCGATTCACGAGCTTCCTCTGGTCGGTGCTGCTCTTCGCTTTCACGGTTTCCCCCTGAAGATTGAGGGTCAGCCGCCCGGCAACTTGAACTATGTTTATGAGAAGGCGAGCGCCACCGGACCTTACACTCGTCCCGCGGGCCTTTATACCCGGTATGGTGATGTGCTCCCGCTTTTGACCAAATTCGACGATCAGCTGGTAATTTTGGGTTCGGGCGATGAAGTTGCTTTGGAGTTTGATCCCTCACACCTGCCGGCGTTGCCTCGGGGATGGCGGAGAGATTACTTCTATGCCGCTCACGGCTATGAGAAGGATATGGATTTTTACTCCTACGACTTTACCCGTGTCGAGCCCCTGCCGTTCCGCGACATGGGGATTTACCCCTATCCCGGGAAGGCATTCCCTCTCGATGACCCCCACCTGAAGTACCTGCTTGAATACAACACCCGCTATCTGTCAGGACACGAAGCGACAGGGTACAGGTTCGAGTATGATTCCTCGCGATGAGTGGACTTGCGCTGCGGGTCCGCCTGGGATGGGGAGCGAATTAATAGTTGCTTACTTCATGAATTGCCCGGAACAGGTCGTCGACCTGGGGCAGAATAGCGTTTTCGAGTAACGGCTGGTAGGCCACGTAGGTGTCTTTGGCGGCAACTCTGCGCACGGGTGCGTCGAGCTGATCGAATAGTTCAGCCGCGATCCGGGCAACGATTTCTGCGCCGTATCCCCAACTCTGGCAGTCTTCGTAGGCCACGACCACGCGGTTGGTCTTCGACACCGAGGCCGCGACGGTGTCCCAATCGAAGGGGTTCAAACAACGCAAGTCGATCAGTTCGGCCTTGACGCCATGCTCGCGTTCCAGTCTCTGGACGGCTTGCAGCGCCCGTGGGACGACAGCCCCGTAGGTGATCACGGAGACATCCGTCCCGGCCTGAACGATTTTCGCCTTCCCGAAGGGAATCATGAAGTCGGGTCCGGGATAGGGTGAACGCCCGAAGGTTTCCCGGTACAGCCGTTTGTGTTCAAGGAACAGCACGGGATCGTCCGAGCGAATGGCCGTGCGCAGCAGACCGGCCGCATCGAGCGCGTTCGAAGGAAAGACCACTCGCAACCCCGGAATATGAGTGAAGATGCTTTCGCCGCACTGCGAGTGATAAATGGCACCGCCGGTGAGATAGCCGCCAATAGCCACGCGAATCACGGTGGGGGCGGAGAACCCGTTATTCGAGCGCCAGCGAATCAGGGGCAACTCGTTCCGCAGTTGCATCATGGCCGGCCAGATGTAATCGAAAAACTGGATCTCGACGACCGGCTTGAGTCCCCGGGTGGCCATCCCGGTAGCCCGGCCTACGATGTTGGCCTCGGCCAGCGGCGAGTTGAATACCCGATCGGAACCGAATTCATACTGTAAACCCGAGGTCAGTTTGAACACCCCGCCCTTGCCCTTAACCAGCTTCTCCCGCAGATATTGCTCGCGACTGCAGTCCGCCACGTCTTCTCCGAAAATCACGATGCGTTCGTCGCGGCGCATCTCATCGCGCAGCGTCGCATTGATCAGGTCTGCCATCGTCTTCGGCGCGACCTTTTTCCCGTCGCCTCCGCTCGGAAACACCGGCTGCGTGTCGAATCTGGCGGAAGTCGGATCCAAGTTTGCGGAATACACATATTGGGTCACGGTTTCAGGCCTCGGGCGCTCGGCCTCGAGCGCCTGGTCTACCGCCGCCTGCAGTTCATCATCGACCTGTTTTTCCAGGTGATTGATTCCCTTTTCGTCGAGAATTCCTTCCCGCAACAGAAACATCTGAGTGCGCGATATGGGGTCGCGTGCGGCGTCGCGCTGGCGTTCCGCCTCGGGGCGATAGAGACGTTCATCGTCCGACAGCGAGTGGGAATAAGGCCGAATCACATGGGCATGGATGAACGCCGGCCCATTGGCTCGACGGCACCAGTCTACGGAACGCACAAATGCCGCATAGGTCTCGACCGGATCGGTGCCGTCGATCTCCTCGAAGTGGAAGTTCGGGAAGCCGGCAACCAGCCGGGAAATGTTGCCGCCAGGCGTCTGCACCTCGACCGGCACCGAGATGGCATACTGGTTATCCTCGACGACAAATACCAGCGGGAGTCTGCGATTGGAGGCCGTATTGAGGGCTTCCCAGAACTCGCCTTCACTGGTGGTGCCGTCGCCGAGTGAAACATAAGTAACTTCGTCCGGGTAGAAACGCACATCTTTAAATTCGCGGTAGTCGCCGCTGGCCTTCTTGGCGGCATCAGGATGAGCCGCGAAATAGCGTCCCGCCTCCGAACAGCCCACCGCCTGAAGAATTTGCGAGCCCGTGGGGGATGACGCCGTCACCAGGTTCAGCTTGGGAAGGCTCCAGTGCGAAGGCATTTGCCGCCCGCCTGAGCTGGGATCGGCGGCCGCGCCAACGGCTTGCAGAAACATCTGGTAGGGAGTTTCCCCTAAAGCCAGACACAGCGCCCGATCGCGGTAGTAGGCGTAAAACCAGTCGTAACCAGCCTTCAACACCAAACCGGCGGCTACACCAATGGCCTCATGTCCGGCGCCCGAAATCTGGAAGTAGATCTTCTGCTGCCGCTTCAACAGGATCTCGCGATCATCGATGCGGCGGGATGTATACATGATGCGGTAGGCTTCGACCAATTGCGCGCGGGAGAGACCCTGGTAGGTTGCGGCGGATTTCTCTTCCACGGGTTTGGCGTAGGTTTTGGTTGCCATGCCGATCCTGGATGAACGCCCTATTGTAAATCCTTGTCGGAAATTGGGAATAGCACGGTAGGCCAGAGAGGGAAGGTGAACCGCCGGGAGCACTGGCCCTATAATCCAAAGAGCATTATGCGGTCCCTGAACTCCAGTCCCGGTTTTCAGTCGGCTCGAAACCGCCTCCGACCCACCAGCAAAGTCGCATGGATCACGTATTACTTGCTGGGTATCGATATCTTACTTTTTGTACTCCAGAAGCTGTTTGGATTCTTGAAGCTTTCTTGGGGACAGGGCCTGGAGGGGTGGGTCAGCTTTCTCAGCTTGGTCGTAATCGTTCTTTTCGCGATTCTGGCCATCCGTTGGTTGAAGGCGAAACTTCTCTGGCGCCTGCGAAACCGCCTCATCGTGACCTATGTCTTCATCGGCGTGATTCCAGTTCTAATGCTGGTTGCCCTGGCGCTGGGATCTTTCTACCTGTTTGCCGGGCAGTTTGCCACCTTCATCGTGACCACCGGTTTGAATGCGGAGTTGAAGAGCCTGGATGCGGCAAACTCGCTGCTGGCGCACCAACTGGCAGCGGAACTGGAGCGCGGTTTGTACAACCCCTCGGTACTCGAGGTGCTGCGGCGTCGCGGCCAGCCTTGGGCGGACCGACAGATTTGTGCGTGGCTGGACAGGAAGTTGATTCTGAACAGCGTTCCGGAGGGGGATAATGCCTTGCCGCCTACCCTCCCTGCCTTGAAATCATCCTTTCGCGATGTGGTGCGCGATAACAACAAGCTCTATCTTCGTGTCGTTGAGATCCTCCCCGCAGGTGGCAAAGAGCTGGCCGTGCTCTCGAGCCAACCATTTGATCAGCGCATGTTGCAGGACCTGGCCACCGATCTTGGGGCAGTGACACTCTACGCCACCGGACTGAAGATCAAGAGAACAGAGCATTCAGAGAGCAAAGAAGGGATCCAAGTCAGGGTCTCGAGGCCTGAGGGGGACTACATTCTGGACATGAGCAAGCTAGGGCCGCCGACTTTCAGTGCCGGAACCGTGCCGCCTGCGACCCGCATGTTCGACCTTTGGCCGGGACCGTTTCCAACCACTATCGCGGTTGTCGATTGGACGACGGGCGACACATCCGCTCCCGCGCTGATCAACGTGCAGACTCGCTTCTCGAAACTTTACCAACGCCTGTTTGCGGCTCTGGGGGATCTGGCACGAGGCGTCGAGAACATTTTGCTGACGGTGGCGATCCTGTTCGCTCTCATCGAGCTGGTGGCGTTGATTATCGGCACGCAATTGACGCGCACCGTTACCGGCGCAGTCGCTCAGCTCTACGAGGCGACCAAGCATATCAATCGCGGCGATTTCAGCCATCGCATCCCGGTGCAGTCCCACGATCAGATTGCCACCCTGGCGAACTCTTTCAATTCCATGACCGCCTCGCTCGAGAAGCTGATTGAGGAACAGAAAGAAAAGCAGCGTCTCGAAAACGAGCTGGTCATTGCCCAGGAGGTCCAGTCCCAGCTGTTCCCAAGGGAGATTTCGCAGCTGGCGAGGCTGGAGGTCCATGGTTTCTGCCGCCCGGCAAGGACGGTGAGCGGGGATTACTACGACTTCCTCAAACTGGATTCCGAAAGGCTGGTTCTGGCCGTCGGAGATGTCAGCGGCAAGGGCATCTCCGCCGCCCTGATGATGGCCACGATTCACTCTGCCGTGCGCGCCTATAGTCTGCAAGACATTCCGGCTCTGCGCGAGCCGGTCGCGGTGGCCGTCGGGTCCGATGCAGTCGGGCCGCTGGTTTCCGGGTTCCGTGGTCCTGAGGTGTCTCCGGCTGCTTTGCTTACGCTCTTGAATCATCAGCTTTTTGCCAGCACGCCGGCGGAGAAATACGCAACTTTATTCTTCGGGATTTACCACGCTGGCGAGCAAAAACTCACCTACAGCAACGGTGGACACCTGCCGCCCATCATCCTGAGTCGCGATGGCGGCATCCGGCGGCTCGAGTGCGGTGGCATGGTGGTTGGCCTATTCGATTCGGTGAATTATGAAGAGAGCTCGGCAACGCTTCGGCCGGGCGAGATTTTCGTGGCTTACAGTGACGGAGTTACCGAGCCGGAGAATGATTTCGGCGAATTTGGCGAACAACGGCTGGTGGATCTGTTGCGCGAAAACCTCGACCTCTCCTTGCCTCGCATCAGCGAGATTGTGACCGCGGCCGTGGACAATTGGATCGGTGCCAATGAACAGCCCGACGACGTGACTTTGGTCTTGGCGAGGGCACGATAGCGTAGCGCGATTCGTCTTATTGAAGATATGCCTTTACCGGCTTGGGTAAGAGCACAATCCTGCCTGTGACCTGCTGACCTTTTTCCATCCCGCCAAGAATCACTAATCCCTCGCCCGTCACCAGCAAACCGCGATGATCCATGGTTGGATTGGGGGTATTGTCGTTGAGCAATTCCCATTTTTCGCTGCGCAGGTTGTAGGCGAAGCTCGTCGGGGACGGTTCGGCTGGTTTGCCGTCATAGCCAACACCGTTGTAGTCATAAGGAGTGTCGGCGCCACCCGCGAAATAAATCCTCGAGTCTTTCTCGCTGCCGCCCGCGGCGATACGAAAGGCTGCCTTGCCCGGATGATTCGGCAGCTTGGTCCATTCAATCTTGGCCGCATTATGGTGGTCGATCTTGCCCTTCCAGCATTCGTCGGAGGGAATAAACTTCGGCCCGGCGCTATCGTTTCTCCGGGCTCCGTCGACGTAGACAATCGTGTCATCCACCAGGGCTCCCGCATGACCGAAAACCGGCGCACCTGGCATCGCCGTCGCCTTCGACCATGTGTTTTTGACCAGGTCGTACATCTGGACTTCAGAGATGAGATGGTCAGTGGTTCTGCCCCCTATCAGGTAAATGTACCGGTCGCGATAGACGCCGATCACCGAGTCGCCCACTGCGATCGGGATATCGGCAATTCGTATCCAGCGGTCGTGATCCGGCTGATACATATTGGCATCCGTCACCGGCATGCCTCCGCCCTGGTAGACCACGAATCCTCCCAGCAGATAGATGCGACCGTCAGCCCCCGCCGCCATGGCCCCGATTCGGCCTGCCGTGCCAGGCACGGCGTGGATCACTTGCGCCTTGCCCGATACGCCATCCACTCTGTAGCCCAGATTGGTGACCGCATCCCAGGTCTTCTGCGGACCGATTCCCATCAACGAGAAGAGTTCGAAGTGACCATGAATCTTAAGCATGGCTACGGCATTATTGGAAATAGGATCGGGCAAGGATAAAACCGGGGACTCCGCCGCACACAGAAGCACGCTCCACACCAGGAGGACTAAGCCGCACAGCTTTTTCATGGCGTGCTCGACGCTAGCGATGTCGTCCAAAATATCATCAGGGGGTCTCGGACCGAAGACACATCCCCGGCCAAGTTCATCCTAAACCTAGAGATCGGACAGACGGGAGCCCGCCGAGTTATTCCTCTAAGAGGTTGGACCATGAATTATGCTTTCTGTTGCCATGGTTTGTCTCGCTGCGGCTTGGGTGCCTCCCCGAATTCTCGCTGCCGAGCTTCTGTCCGGACTGGGAACTGCACTCGGTGTCGCCTTAGTCGCTAAATCACCGCGCAAGTATGTGCGCTATCTACCCCTCGCCATCATAGGCGGACTTGTGTTCTTGGGAGCAGCCTTGCGGAGCTCTCTCCGCAGCAGCAATCCTAAGAATGACTTCCTGCAATTTTACATAGGTGCCGAGTACGTGGGTGCGAAGGACTTCTACGGTGAGTCATCGCGGGCTGCCAGCGAAGAGTCGCGGCGGCAAGGGCAATTCCCTATGCCTTTTGTGCGCCTTCCTTTTTATGCGCTGCTGCTTTATCCGCTGGCAAGAATGAGGTATGCGACCGCCTACATTCTCTGGCAGGCGGGTTCGGTTCTCAGCCTGTTGGCTGGGTCACTGGTGTGGCGGCCCTACCGAGCCTCCGTGGCCCTCGGTTGTGCTTGGAGCCTGCCCATTGCCATGGTACTGATTCGTGGCCAGGATGTAAGTCTGATGTTTCTTGTTCTTTCGTTGGCCGTTGCTCTTGCGTACTCTGGAAAACCTGGACTGAGCGGGGGAATGCTCGCCATGTGCGCGATCAAGTGGAACATCGTGCTGACCTTGCCACTGCTAGTCCTAAAACATCAATCGCCACGGTTCCGCGCAGCTTTTGGGTTGGTTGTCCTGGTGCTCATTGCCCTCTCCTATCTGGTTGCCGGCATCGATTGGCCCGCGAAATATATCCACCTCATTTTGTTACCGGAGCTCTCGCCGCATGCAAGCCAGATGCCTAATTTAAGAGGCTTGATACAACAGGCTCCGTTTTTTCCGTATGTCGCCGCCGTAATGGCTTCCGCCGTGCTCCTGCTGGATTGGATGGTAGTGAAGAGCACTTGTACCTTGGAATACAAAATGGCGGCGACTTTGGTATCGAGCATCCTGCTTAGCCCTCATGCCTATGTCTACGATTGCGCTGTCCTGATTCCATTTCTCGTGGCCGTGGCCTACCAAACAACTCGCACCGGGCTGCGGTATATGAGCATTTTGCTTCTAACCCCGGCCCTGTACGCATTGCTGTCGTTGCCAGGGTGCTACTTCATCCCCTCGGCAGCTCTGCTGGTGTTCCTCATCGTCCTGGCGATCGATGCAAGCCGCCAACAGGGAAACCCGACGCCGGCTGCCCGTGATCTTCGCCGGGCAGAGGTGTCCGGTTAGAATGCAGGCGTGAAGGTGGTTGAGAACTCGCGCGTCCTGGCCTGGCTCACGTTGGGCGCTTCGTTACTCATCGCCCTTGGCGTGTGGCGTTGGACTCGAGCGGTTCTGGTGCCTTCGAATACTTTGCAGGCGCAAAGCAAAGGCATTCCCATCGGGAATAATTCCGACCTTTATCCGCGCTGGCTGGGAGCCCGCGAACTCCTGTTACACGGCCGAGATCCCTACAGCGCCGAGATTACCCGCGAAAGCCAGATCGGGTACTACGGGCGCCCCCTCGACCCCGACCGCGCCAATGAGCCTACGGACGTGGCTGCCTTTGCCTATCCGGTTCCCGTGGTCTTCCTGCTCGCTCCGACCATCAAATTGCCTTTCGCAACCGTTCAGGTAATATTCCGTTGGGTGTTGTTGCTGAGCATCGCGGCCAGCGTCCCCCTTTGGCTGCGTGCCGTGGGGTTCGAACTGCGATGGGAGTACGTAGTTTCTGCCGCATTGCTGGCCGTCAGCAGTTCGCCGGGGATCTCTTCGTACTACAAACAGAACCTCTCGCCGCTCATCATCTTGTTCCTCGCCGGGGCGGCAGCTGCGGCAGTTCGCCGCTGGCTCGCGCTGAGCGGCCTCCTGCTTGCACTAGCCACGGTGAAGCCGCAAATCACGGGGCTTTTCATTGTCTTCTTTCTGCTCTGGGCGGCCGCTCGCTGGTCCGAACGTCAGTCCCTGGTGTGGGGCTTCTTGGCGGCAAGCGTAGGCTTGCTCGCAGCCGCCGAGGCGGTATTGCCGCACTGGATCAGAGAGTTCTTCCTGGCAGCACGCTCCTACGAGGGATATAGCGGAGAGACTTCGATTCTTCGCGTCCTATTGCCCACCTTTCTGGCGCATTTGATTTCCGCCTTACTGGTCGTCGCCTTCTTGGTTCTGTGCTGGAGGTGGCGACACGCAGCCGCCGGCTCCGAACCATTTGCCTGGGGCCTGGCATGGGCGGGAGCCTCGACCCTGGTCGTCCTGCCTAAGCTGTCGTCGTACAATCAACCCCTGCTCATCCCGTCTTTGCTGGTCTTGATCGCGTACCGGCAAGAAATATGGAAAGCCGGTCTTCTGGCGCGCGCCTTCACCAAAGGAGCCTTCGCCTGCCAGCTGTGGCAGTGGGGAACGGCCTCGATTCTGGCTCTTCTCTCTCTGCTGCTTTCGCCGGCACAAGTGCGGCGAGCAGCCGGGCTGCCGGAATACACCTTGTTTGCTTTGGCTCCGCTCACTCTGCTGGCGGTCGTAGCAGCCACATTCCCGATCAAAGAATCGTCTCCAGGCTCAGCCGTTAAGGCACCAAGCCCTGCCGGACGGCATGGATGAAATCCGTGTACGCCGGGCTGAAGCCGGTGGCCCGCATATCGGTCGCGATCTGACCGCGATGATAGGCGGAATGCAGGACCACATGCATCAGGATGTCCAGGGGTTGACTGGTAAAGCTTTCGCCCTTGCTGTTCTGGTAGCGCACAGGACGTCCCAGGTCGTCCTCCTGGAGGGACGAAAGGTAAGCCGTCCATAGCTGCGCCAACTGTTCCACCTCCTCCTGGCATCGCTCAATGGTGAAGTCGGGCCAAACCGGATAGGTTTGCTTTTCCGAGCGCAAGCGCTCCAGCCACAACCGCTCGGCGGAGAGGATGTGGTCCAGGATTTTCAGCGTGCGCGGCGGCAGGGTAGACCGCTCGGTGAGGGCGGTGACAACCTCGCGATTGGCCCAATCGTCATAGCGGAATAGACGTTCGATAAAGAAAAGCATCGCCATAGGTCCTTTTCGCGGAATCGATCTAAGAAATACTCTAAGGCGATACTTTGGGATCGGACAAGTCAGCCAGTTGTCCCGCCGTCAAGGGAGTCTGTGATCGCCGGCGAACTTCTTGCCAGTTAAAGTGTGAAGGCCGGAGACCCACAGGGCAACTCCGGGCTCATCTTGGTGTTTAGAGTCTCTGGGCAATTTCGCTGGAGGAATGCGTGTTAAGCCTACGTGCCAAGATTGTGTTTGTGTTGTCCCTCGCTTGTGGAATCTTGCTGTTGACCGGGTGCCCGCCGCGCGTGAGCATTGCCAAGATAGACCGAGATCCCGGACGTTATGCGGGTAAAGAGGTTACGGTTGCGGGAAGAGTGGTCGACTCCTACGGTGCGCTTGGACGGGGTGCTTTCCAAGTCGATGATGGTACGGGAGCGATTTGGGTGCTTGCCGGACACTATGGGGTACCTGAAGCAGGCGCCAAACTGGCGGTAACGGGCCGCGTTGAGCAGGGTTTCACCTTCGTCGGACGAAACTTTGCTACCATCCTGCGTGAAACCGAACGTCGCGATTGAGCGCGCCTTGTAGTGCTAATGAACCAGGCGAAATAGCCGTGTCGGCGCGGTGTCCGACCGCCCCTTGGGTTGGTACCAATTCCCGCATACCCACTATCCATGCATCGTGCTATATAGCAGATATGCCGATCAACGGGTGGTTGCCGGTCCCCGCGCGCGCATCTCCTCGAGGTTCCCCTGAGACACCCTTAATTAAGCGCTAAAACCATGCCTCTTACTCGAACCGATTGGCTAGTGATCGTCGGCTATTTGTTGGTCAACTTGCTGATCAGCATCTATTACCGGCGACGCGCCAGCGGGAATACCGAAGAGTT
>Ga0306920_100015573_pt1 | contig 10430 bp, 9 predicted proteins | sample flu12Cox44000170_FD_204666 | JGI IMG/M metagenome (GOLD analysis project Ga0306920, IMG submission 204666) | Lab enrichment of tropical soil microbial communities from Luquillo Experimental Forest, Puerto Rico - flux4day.12C.oxic.44.000.170 (v2)... | ecosystem: Environmental > Terrestrial >... | reverse complement strand
GCTCCGCCGGAGGATCGTGCATCTGAGGCCAAAACAGGAAAAGCCATGATCTCGAACTGGCTGTCGGCCGCCCTCGCCCGCCGCAACATCCACTACGGCTGGGTGATGGTTGCCGTGACATTCCTCACCGCGCTGATCACCGCCGGCACTGTCGGCGCGCCCGGCGTTTTCATTGTGCCCCTGCAGCGGGAATTTGGCTGGAGCACCGCCGAGATTTCCTCGGCGCTGTCGATCCGATTCATCCTCTTCGGCCTGATGGCGCCCTTTGCCGCCGCCCTGATGAACCGTTACGGCCTTCGCAACGTGACGCTCTCGGCCCTGCTGATCGTGGCCTCCGCGCTGGTGTTGTCGCTTCTGATGACACAGGTCTGGCAGCTGATGCTGCTGTGGGGGGTGGTGATCGGCATCGGCACCGGAATGACCGCGCTGGTATTGGGCGCAACCGTCGCCACGCGCTGGTTCACGGCGCGACGGGGGCTGGTGCTCGGGATTCTGACCGCAAGCGTCGCGACCGGACAATTGGTGTTTTTGCCACTGCTCGCCAGCGTCACCGAGAAAATGGGCTGGCGGATCGCGCTGTCGCTGGTCTGCGCGATGCTTGCGCTCGCAGCCTGCGCGGTCTTGCTGGTGATGCGTGATCGACCGACCGATGTCGGACTGCGTCCCTTCGGCGATCGGGGCGCAGAGCCGCTGCCACCTCCTCCTCCGAGCAGCGGGCCGATCATGACGGCGGCGCTGGGAAGCCTGCGCGATGCGGCGCGGACGAAGGCTTTCTGGATCCTGTTTGCGACCTTCTTCATCTGCGGGGCCAGCACCAATGGCCTGATCCAGGTGCACCTGATTCCGATGTGCCTGGATTTCGGAATTCCCCAGGTTCAGGCAGCGAGCCTGCTCGCCGCCATGGGCGTGTTCGATTTGTTCGGAACCATGTTCTCGGGCTGGCTATCGGACCGCTATGACAATCGCTGGCTGTTGTTCTGGTATTACGGCCTGCGCGGCCTGTCGTTGCTGATGCTGCCGTTCACCGACTTTTCGTTCTATGGTCTGTCGCTGTTTGCCATGTTTTATGGTCTCGACTGGATTGCCACGGTCCCGCCGACGGTGCGGCTGACCGCGCAGCGCTTCGGGCCGGAGCGCGCCAATTTGGTGTTCGGCTGGATTTTCACCGGCCATCAGCTCGGCGCCGCATTCGCAGCTTTTGGCGCCGGCCTTTCGCGCACGGTACTTGCGACGTACCTGCCTGCCTTCTTCCTGGCCGGCGCGCTGTGCGTGATAGCGGCCCTGACCGCACTTGCGATTTCGCGGGCACCGAAGCCGGTGGCGGCGTAGGGCTCTTCAAGGCCTCGTCGTCATGCTGGCCGGAGGACCCGGCGTTCGCAGCGGCTCGGCGAGCCGAGCGAACTCGCACAACAACGAACGGGTCTTGCGCGGATCGATGATCTCCTCGACCCAGAATTTTTCCGCCGAGCGGAACGGCGAGCGCAGCCTGTTCAAGCGATCCTCGATCTCCTTCAGCTTGGCTTCTCCATCTTCCGCGGCATCGATATCGGCGCGATAGGCCGCCTCGATGCCGCCTTCGAGCGGCAGCGAGCCCCAATAGGCCGACGGCCACGCATAGCGCAGCGAGAAGCGGTCGGCCGGTTGATGCACGACACCGGCGACCCCAAACGAATTGCGCACGATCACGGTGCACCACGGAACCGTGCTCTGGTTGACCGCCGCCATCGCGCGGACGCCATGGCGGATGGTCGCGGCCTTCTCGGCCTCAAGCCCGATCATGAAACCCGGACAATCCATCAGATAGACCACCGGCAGATGAAAAGTCTCGGCAAAATCGACCCAGCGCACCACCTTCTGGCAGGCGTCAGCCGTCCACGATCCGCCGTAGTGAAAGGGATCGCCCGCAAGCACCAGCACGGCGCGACCTTCCAGACGCGCAAGCCCCACGATGATCGGGCGGCCGAAATTCGCACCAACCTCGAAGAACGAACCCTTGTCGACGACCGCGTTGATGATGGGTCGCATTTTGTAGACCTGACGGCGGTTTCGCGGCACCGCCGAAAGCAGCGATTCCTCTGCGCGGTCGGGATCGTCGTCGCAAGGTGTTGTCGGCGGCAGCTCGTGGACGGATGAGGGCAGATAAGAGAGAAACCGCCTGGCGCAGGCGAACGCTTCTTCCTCGGTATCGACGGCGTGATCGACAGCGCCCGCGCGGGTCTGGATATCGGCGCCGCCGAGCTCCTGTTTGCCGAGATCCTGGCCGAGCCGCTTGACGACCGGCGGCCCCGCAACGAACATCGCGGAGGCCTTTGTCATCACCGAATAATGGCTGGCCGCAAGCCGCGCCGCGCCCAGCCCCGCCACCGAACCAAGCCCCAATGCCACCACCGGCACCCGCGAAAGATTCGCGGTTGTGTAGGCATACCAGCGGGTGCCACCGATGCCGCCCGGCAAGTTGGCCGCGCCCTTGGTCTCGATGGTTTTCACCGAACCGCCGCCACCCGAGCCCTCGATCAGGCGGATGATCGGCAGGCGGAAATCGTGCGCCATCTCCTCGGCCATCAAGGGCTTCGCGGAAATCGAGGCGTCCGCAGAGCCGCCGCGCACCGTGAAATCGTCGCCGACCACCACCACGGTACGCCGGTCGATCTTGCCGCGGCCGAACACGCAGTTGGCGGGTGTCACGTTCGTAAGCTCGCCGGTCTCGTCATATTCGCCGCTGCCGGATATGGCGCCGATCTCGTGAAAGCTCTCGCCATCGAGTAGCTTGTCGATCCGCTCGCGCACGGTGAGCCGGCCCTGGTCGCGTTGCCGCTTGACCTTGTCAACGCCACCCATCGCGCGCGCGAACGCCTCGCGCCGGGCGAGTTCGTCGAGTTCCGGCTTCCAGTTCATTCGGACTTCCTTATGATTTCGCTGCTGCGGCTCAAGTCCGCTTTACGGAAACAATATTCCACTTGCAGACCAAGCTACCTCGGGCAATGTGCGGCCACAAGAAGTCGGCGCATTCGCCCTTGGCCGGACGCGGCTTTTGGAGTGCGCAACGCAACCGTGGCGGAGAACTGAATGGGCGAGATCAAGATTGTCACCGAGGTTTCAGGCCGCGTCTGCACGCTTCCGATGCAGGCTGGCAGCCACGTCGACGAAGGCGAGGATGTCGCCTTTGTCGAAGCCATGAAAATGGAAATCCCGGTGGCCTCGCCCGCCGCCGGCAAAATCAAATCGATCCTTGTCAATCTCGATGACGTCGTCGCCGAGGGACAGGCTCTCGCCATTCTCGAGACCTGAAGGCACGCTCGAGCCCTCGCGTCTACGGTCGATATCACCCCCGGCTTGGCGTTGCCGGATCAAATCTTCACACCACCTGCTCCACCGGCTGCATGTCGATATCGAAGGTTTCCAGGAACTTCGAGGTCATGACGTAAAAGCCGACCGCGAGCTGCAACTCGACCAGCGCTGCGGAAGTTAGCCTCCCGGCAATGGCGCTGAATGTGGCGTCGGTCGGACGGCGCAGCCGGACGATTTCGTCGGTAAAGGCGAGTGCCGCGCGCTGAACCTCGTCGAAGCAGGTCGCCTCCCGCCAATTCTCAAGCGCCGCATTCTGCTCGTCGGTGACCCCGACATTTTTTCCGATGCGCTTGTGCGCCACGATTTCGTAAGGCGCCTCGCAAAGGATTCCAGTGCGCGTGATGGCAAGCTCGCGCACCACCGGATCGAGCTCGCCTCTGTGGCGGATCGCGCCACCCAGCCGACAATATTGTTCGAGATAGCTCGGCGAGTGGGCCATCATGCGAAAGATGTTGGCGTTACGGTTCTTGCCGAGAAGTTCGCGCGTGCGTTCGTTCGATTTCGACGTGTCGCAATAATCGATCCGGGCCATCGTTCACCTTGTTCTTGTTGATCGGCGGGCTGTTTCCAAAACCTTACCAGCGAGCAGTGGATCATCAACTGCTTGGGCTTCAATGAGGGCAAACATCACACCTGAAAATTCCTTTTCCCGCGCATAAACCGGCTGCAGGCGGGCCAAATTGCCGCCGCATTGCTGATCGACCTTGGCACGATCGATATTCGCTGAGTGGGGACTCGTCAAAGCGAATACTCGTCGTGGGGTGTTCCGAGTAAACAAACGGATCGTCGGGCCTTTGCGGGCAACGATGAATCGCGCCCGGGTCTAGGGAGTCCGAAGGAGAACGGCATGAAGGACGCCACGAGGAGGGCGACCTCGGAGGTGCTCGCGCAAATGCTGGCGGTGACGGCAATGCTCGTCATTGCCAGCTTTGTCTTCTACACGCGCTGAGTTTCAACATCGTCATTGCAGTTAGCGAATGCGATGAAGCAATATCAGGGAAACGGTCTTGCGTAACCGGGGGATTGCTTCGTTGCGTTCGCGACCATGTCAGTCCTTAAGGGAGATCAACCCCGAAAGACGACTGCATCCACCACCACACAGCCTTTCCCTTCGCTGTCGAGCAACACCGGGTTGAGGTCAAGGCTCATCACATTCGCTGCCGGATCGAGCATCAAGTCGCCGATCCGCAAGACGGACTCACAGAGCGCATCGATATCCATTGCGGGCTCGCCGCGCACCCCTGCAAACAGCGGCGCAATTTTCAATTTGCCAAGCGCCTGCCTCACCTCGTCTTTCGAAAATGGCGGAAGCAATAGCGCCGTGTCTCGGAAAATCTCGACATATTTTCCGCCGTCGCCGACCGCCACCACGGGACCGAACACGCCGTCGCGATGCGCGCCGATCATGACCTCGCGACGGCCGCCCGCCATCGCCGCGACGATGACGCCGTCAAACCGCGCGCCCTCCTTGCGGATGATGGCCTCCATCTGCGACCAGATTTCGCCGGCCTCCTCGCGGCTCGCGACGCCGAGCTTCACAAGTCCGAGTTCCGATTTGTGCGCGATGTCGGCCGAACATCCCTTGACCACGACCGGACCACCGATTGCTTCGAACGCCGCGACGGCCTCGGCGCGCGACCGGCACAGCCGGTGCGCGACGACGGGAACGCCGCGCGCTGCCAGCATGGCGAGACTGTTCGCCTCGTTGAGCATCGTCATCGAGGCTGATGAGATCGAAGGCGCGCTGACGCTTCCCGGCTGCGCCCTGCGCGCCAGCGTCCGCGCCATCAATTCGCGGTGCGCCAGGAACTGATGCAGCGCGGTGACCGCTTCCGTCTCGGTCGGAAATACGGAAGAACCTTCGGCTGCGAATTGGTCGGCGACGCTCTTCTGGGTTGCCGCGATCACGAGCGGCTTTCTGGTCTTGTTACCGAACGCGGCCGCATCACGCGCAAACGCCTCCACATCGTAGCCCGGCCCCGCGACCGGCACGCCGATCAGGAATGCATCCGCCGCCGGGTCTTCGGCGAGCACCGGAAGAATGTCGCCAAACAGGCGGCTGTTGGATAACAGCGCCGCGGTGAGGTCGATCGGATTGGTGGTGGTGGCAAAACTCGGCAGGATGCCCTTGAGCTTTTTGTCAGTCTCGGCCGACAGTTTTGCCATCGGCATGCCGACGGCGCTGGCCGCGTCCGCGGTCATGACACAGACCGCGCCGGAATTGCTGATGGCAACGAGCCGCCTACCCTTCGGCTTCCAGCCTTTCAGATAGAGTTCGGTCGCCTCGACCAGGCCGCGCATGTCCGGCGCGCGCCAGATGCCCTGGCGCTCGAAGAATGCATCGACTACGCGGTCTTCATTGGCGAGCGCGCCGGTGTGCGATTGTGCCGCCTGGCGTCCGGCTTCGGAGCGGCCGGATTTCAAGGCGATGATCGGCAGATCGCGGTCGAGTGCGACCGCGGCGAGTTCCTCAAGATATTTCGTTTCCGGGATGCTCTCGAGATAGAGCAGCAACAGCTTGACTTCCGGGTCCTCGGCCACCGCAACGGCCAGTTCGCCGACGGTGACGTCGGAATCATTGCCGGTCGCGTGCGTGTGACGCACGCCGATGCCGCGCTGACGCAAAAACCCGACCGGCACCGTCGAGAGCGCGCCGCTCTGACTCAACATGGCGACATGCCCTTCGGCGCGGTCCATATCCATGAACATGGTGGAGAAGCTTGCAATCGCACCGGTGCCGAAATTGGCGAGGCCTTGCGAATTCGGGCCGACGATGCGCATGCCGGTCTTTCGCGCGGCCTCCACCATCCGCCGCTCCTTCGCCTTCCCGGCGACCGCGTCGACCTCGCCAAAGCCCGATGCCATCACCACGGCGACCTTGACGCCATGGGCAGCGCAATCCTCGACCGCGCCGATCGCGCTGTCGCCTGCGACCGCCACAATCACCATCTCGGGCGCCTCGGGAAGGTCGTCGAGGCTCTTGTAGCATCGATGGCCCTGCACCTCGGGACGCGAAGGATTGATCGGGAAAATCCTGCCCTTGAAGCCGAACTTGTCGAGGTAGTGCACGGGACGGCCGCCGACCTTGTTGGGATTTTCCGACGCGCCGATGATGGCGACGGAACCTGGCTCGAGTGCGGCCTTGAGACGGCTCATGAAGTTGTCCTTGTAAAAACGAAGCGAGGCGGTCTTTAGGTTGGTTTCCCTAATACGACTTCGGCAGGCCCAGCACCTTCTCGGCAATGAAGCTGAGAATGAGCTGCGGGCTTATCGGGGCGATCCGGGGGATCAGGGATTCGCGCAAGTAACGCTCGACGTGAAACTCCTTGGCGTAACCAAAGCCGCCATGAGTCATCACGGCCTGTTCGCAGGCATGAAAGCCGGCTTCGGCCGCGAGATACTTCGCCGCGTTCGCCGCAGGGCCGCAAGGCTCCCCCCGGTCATATTGCCAGGCCGCCGATAGCGTCATCAGCCAGGCTGCCTCCAGCTCCATCCAGTTCTTCGCCAGCGGATGCTGGATTGCCTGGTTCTTGCCGATCGGACGGTTGAACACGTTGCGCTCTCTGGCATAGGCCGAAGCGCGCGACAACGCGCACTTGCCGAGCCCGACCGCTTCGGCCGCGATCAGGATGCGTTCGGGATTCATGCCGTGCAGGATGTACTCAAAGCCGCGTCCTTCTTCCCCGAGCCGATCCTCAAGCGGAATTTCAAAATTCTCGATGAAGAGCTCGTTGGAATCGACCGCCTTGCGGCCCATTTTCTCGATTTCGCGCGCGGTGATGCGGCTGCGGTCGAAGTCGGTATAGAACAGGCTTAAGCCATGGGTCGGGCTCTTGACATCCTCGAGCGGCGTGGTGCGGGCGAGGAGGAGAATTTTCTCGGCAACCTGCGCGGTCGAAATCCAGACCTTCTGTCCATTGACGACGTATTTGTTGCCCGATCGCACCGCGCGGGTTTTCAACTGCGTGGTATTGAGTCCGGTATTGGGTTCGGTGACGGCAAAGCACGATCGCTCCGCACCCGATGCGATCGGCGGCAGCATTCGCCGGCACTGTTCCTTTGTGCCGAACACGACAACGGGATTGAGCCCGAACACGTTCATGTGGATCGCGGAGGCGCCGGACATGCCGGCACCGGATTCCGCGATCGTCCGCATCATGATCGTCGCATCGAGAATGCCGAGGCCCGAGCCGCCAAATTCTTCGGGAATACAGATGCCGAGCCAGCCTGCATCGGCCAGCGCCTTATGGAAGTCGGCGGGATAGCCGCCCTCCTTGTCCTTCTTCAGCCAGTAGGCGTCGTCGAAGCGCGCGCAGATTTTCGCAACCGCATCGCGGATCGATTCCTGATTGGCTGTGAGCGCGAAATCCATGGCTTCTCGATCCGTCTCAAGCAGTACCGGGCACCGCCTTGGTCACGCCATCGCGTACCAAGGCTGCGATCTCGTCGGGCGAAAATCCGGCCTCCCGCAGAACCTCGAGACCATGCTCGTTCAGGCGCGGCGCGAGCCGCGCCGGCTCAGTGGGCGTTTCAGACCATTTCGCCGATACCCTCATGCTGCGGATCTTGCCTTCGCTCGGATGATCGACGACTGGAAAGAAATCGGTCGCGACCAGATGCTCATCCTGCAAAATGCTTTCGAGATCGTGCATGGGCATGACCGGGACGTCCGCCTTGTTGAGCAGTTCGGTCCACTCCGCCGTGGATTTGGTTTCGAAGATACGGGCCAATTCGGCATAAACCGTGTCAATATTGGTGGCGCGCCCGGCGAAGGTTGCGAACTTCGGATCGCGGCGCAGGTCGTTCCGGCCGGTCGCCTCAAAAAATCTTTCCCACTGCTTGTCATTGTAGACGATCACGGAGATGTAGCCGTCGGAGGTTTTATAAGGCCGCCGATCACGCGACAGATGCCGCGCATAGCCTCCCTTGTCCAGCGGCGGCTCGTAGGTCAGGCCGCCCATGTGGTCGCCCATCACAAAGCCCGCCATGGTCTCGAACATCGGGATGTCTACGCGCTGGCCGCGCCCGGTGCGATCGCGATGCACGAGGCTGGCACAGATCGCGCCGACCGCTGTCAGACCGACGATCCGATCAACCAGCGCATTTGGAACGTAGCGCGGAACGCCATCGCCGGTCTGCGCCATCAATGCCGGCAGCGCGGTTGCGCCCTGGATCAGATCGTCATAAGCGGGTTTTGCCGCATAGGGACCGTCCTGGCCGAAGCCGAACACGCCGGCATAGATCAGGCGCGGGTTGATCTCGGAGACAACATCGTAGCCAAGTTGCAGCCGCGCCATGGCCTGTGGTCGCACATTGTAGACCAGCACATCGGCGGATGCGATCAGCCGCAGCACCGCGTCGCGGCCCGCCGGCTTTTTCAGGTCGAGGGCGATGGAGCGTTTGCTGCGGTTGGTGTTGAGGAAGACCGGCCCCATGCCGGCGTGGCGGGTCGGGCCGATCAGGCGCGTCACGTCGCCATCGAGGCTTTCGACCTTGATGACGTCGGCGCCGTAGTCGCCGAGCATCTGGGTCGCATAGGGCCCCATCAGCACGGTCGTCATGTCGATGACCTTGACGCCCTCCAGAGGTCCCATGATTGCGCCGTCTCCCTGTCATGACTTAGCCGCGGTGTTGCGCGGCATTGTATTCTGCAGCCCAGTAACGACATGGGAAAGGGAAGATCAAGGCTTCCCGGCGAATAAGCGCATGCGCCTCGCCATGACCGGGATGTCCGCCATGCAATTGGACGCGCGCCGGCGTCAAATCGAGAAATTTTCGAGCGGATTCAACCCTGAGAGTCTGCACGAACGAATGGTTCCCGGCAGACCTGCGGCGAACCCCATGGTAGGCTGAAGTTGAAGCAGTCGATGGGCGCCTTGCTCACGCAGCCATCGCGTCCCGGACCATCCAGCGACATCGTCATGGGCCTTCGCATGTTCAATCGACGCACAGTTCTTGCCGCCGTCGGCGCGGCGATGTTCGCGGTGCCCAACTCGTCAGCTCAGCGGCGTCCCGGAAACCTCGCTCGGATCGGCTGGCTGGTACCAACCACCCAGGCGGAGTGGCAGGGACTTCTCGACGAGTATCGAATGGGAATGCGCGAGCTCGGTTACGTCGAGGGCCATACCGTCGATACCGAATACCTTTTTGCCGATGGCCACTTTGACCGTCTGCCTGACCTTGCAGCGAAACTGGTGGAACACAAGGTCGACCTGATCGTCACAGCGAGCACGCCCGCGACCATCGCCGTCAAACGGGCGACCGAGAAAATTCCGATCGTGTTCGCCGCCAGCAGCGATCCCATCAGTACGGGTGTTGTCGCAAGCCTCTCCCATCCCGGTGGCAACATAACCGGGTTGTCGCTGATGGCGGCGGACCTGAGCGCAAAGCGACTCGAGTTGATTCATACACTCGTTCCGCAAGTAGGTCAGGTCGCGGTGCTATGGGACTCTTCCAACCCGGGAATGGCTCTGCGCGTCCGCGAGACTCGGGCTGCAGCCGAGCAGTCCAAGGTCGTATTTTTCGACGCCGGTGCGCGCAATCTCGATGAGCTGACCGCGATGTTCGGTGAGTTGGCGAAACGGCAGCCCCTGGTGCTCGTGGTGACGGCAGAACCGTTCACTGCCGAACATCGCTCTCGCATTCTCGATTTCGTGGCGGGCCATGCGATTCCCGCCATGTACGAAGACGGAAGATACGTGGAAGCCGGCGGTCTGATATCGTACGGGCCGAGCGTGCGCGACTTGTTCCGTCGCTCCGCTCAACTCGTCGACAAGATTCTCAAGGGCGCCAATCCAGCCAATTTGCCGGTTGAACAACCCACCAAATTCGAATTGGTAATCAATCTCAACGCCGCCAAGGCGCTCGGCATCACGATGCCGGACTCGATCCTCGTGCGTGCAGACAAGCTGGTCCAATAGGTTGCACGAAGCTATCCCTCGTGGGAGTTCGGCGAGGAGCCGTCGATTATTCCGCTCTCTTTACGATCAAGCGGCCTACCCGGCCATCATTTCCCGCAGCGAGGTCTTCAGCACCTTGCCGTAGTTGTTCTTCGGCAATGCGTCGAGATAGACGTAGCGCTT
>Ga0306920_100015572_pt1 | contig 10430 bp, 9 predicted proteins | sample flu12Cox44000170_FD_204666 | JGI IMG/M metagenome (GOLD analysis project Ga0306920, IMG submission 204666) | Lab enrichment of tropical soil microbial communities from Luquillo Experimental Forest, Puerto Rico - flux4day.12C.oxic.44.000.170 (v2)... | ecosystem: Environmental > Terrestrial >... | reverse complement strand
GTTGCTGTACTTTCCAAAGGCGGTTGGACGGCTGTCGAGCACGCGCTTCCTGCGTTCTCGCTGATCTTCGAGTGTTCCGACGTGAGGGGGAAGAAGCCCGTGAAGACCAAACATGTCTCGTTCTTCATTGGTGAAAGCCGTGCCTTTGTTGAGGCGGGAATTGAAGAGCAGGTCAACGCCGCTCAACCGCGTGCGGACCACCTGCCGGTCCCTTTGCTGATCTTTGTTTGACTCGTCAGGCTGTTCGATGCTCATTTTTGTCACTTCCGATCCCTGTTCGAACCTCCGGAGAGACCTCTCGCCGGTGGACGCAGGACAGATTCGTTGCTTTTCGATGATAGACAGGTTCGTCACAGCATCATGTGACGAACGACCGTCATGTCTTGATCCGTTTGCTTGTAAGCGGAATCGATTGGGACTAAATGACTTGCTTCGAAGCCCATTTCTTAAATGGCTGATTTGAGCGAATCAGATGACGGGTTTAAAGGACGTTGCAAGGAAAGACAGATGGTGTTACGGGTGCGCCAAACGGCCATCGAAGAAGCGAAATACCACTGAAGAACTTCTACTCGAAGGTGATCAAGACGACCTCGGAATGGGTTCCCACGCGCATTGGGGGACCCCAGGTGCCGCATCCGCTGGATGTGTAAACCTGCATCTCTCCGAACCGGTGCAGGCCGTGCGTGAATCTTCCAAATGCACGCCTGGTCACGAAACTGAATGGGAAGATCTGGCCGCCATGGGTGTGACCGGAGAGTTGGAGGCTGACTCCCGCGTGTTCGGCAATCGGCAAGCGATTTGGGACGTGATTGAGGAGGATGCTGGCCGGGCCGCCCTTGAGTCGAAGGCCTTCAAGAAAAGCTCGCAGGTGAAGAGGCGAAGTGGAATTGCCATACGGCACACCGACAATGTGGACCCCGTCAACAATGACACGTTCGTTGTGGAGTACGCGAACAGCGGCACGACGCAAAGCGTCCTCGTAGTGGTCCGCTCCTCCGAACGCTTCGTGATTTCCGCCAACAAAGTAAGTGCCCAACGGTGGCGAGAGTTCCCAAAGCGGAGCTGCCTGGCTGTCGGGATCGACTCTGCTGCCGTCGTAGAGATCACCGGCAATGAAGAGAATCGAGGGGTCAAGTTGCCGAGCCACGGATGCAATGCGGCGGGCGAAGGCTGCTCCATTGATGTGGCCAAGGTGGAGGTCACTGATAAGCAAAGCGGTTCGTCCGCGCCAGCATGGGGGCAGGTTAGGCAGACGGACCGTGATACGTCGCTTCCGGATCTTTCGCGCGTTCACGAGGCCATAGAGAGAAGCCGCGAGCGCGACAGCGAGAAGGCTGGCGGCGACATAAGGCCTGGCGGAAAGACGAATGGTTGAGGGCGCGGCGATGCGCAACACGAGATCGATGAGCCACGCCAGACAGGCGCCCGTGAAAAGGAGGTTCGCGATACCGAGCCAGACAGAGGCGATCCAGTAGAAGAACTTCACAAGCGGATTGGTGAAGCGGAAGCTCAGGATTGCCGCGACAATGAATATCACTGAGAGCACGGCGAGCGCTAAGCGGAGCGCATCGAGAGCCGCCGGGCTGAGAGGCCGCGAGAAGTCAATCCAGGTGCGATACAGAAACCAATGCGCAAGACAGAGAATCGTTTGGACAATGAGGATGGGAAGAACAGGCCAGGCCTTCAAACTCTATCTCCTGCCTTCATCATGGCATGTGAATCCTGAGGCGCCATGCTTTTCGCTAGCATGAAAGAATTGTCTGCATGTCGGAAATTGCGGGCGATATGCTCGGACTTTATATCTCGATTCCGTTTTGCCGTTCAAAGTGCACCTATTGCAATTTTGCTTCGGGAGTCTATCCGGCGAGCGAGCACTCCCGCTATGTCGACATGCTGGTTAAAGAGATGCGGGGAAGCGGCAAATGTGCTCACGGCCTGGGGCTGGAGCTGCCGCGCGCAGTCGACACCATCTACCTTGGCGGTGGGACGCCGAGCGTGCTGGAGCCGGAGCTGATCAAGCGGCTGTTCGAGGCGATTCAAGCTGAATTTGCCGTCGAAACGAATGCGGAGATCACCGTGGAGTGTGCGCCAGGTCAATTGAGCGATGAGACTCTGCAAGCTCTGGTTGAGGCCGGCGCGAACCGCGTGAGTCTTGGCGTCCAGTCATTTGTGGATCGGGAGGCGAAGACGAGTGGACGGCTGCATACGCGGGCGAAAGTTCTGGATGATCTCAGGCGGCTGCGAGTCGCCGGCGTTGAGAACATAAACCTGGACCTGATTGCCGGTCTCGCGGGTCAGACAATGGCCTCGTGGGAGGAGTCGCTGGCTGTTCTGATCGATTGCGGAGTGCCTCACGCGAGCATTTACATGCTCGAGGTTGATGAGGATTCGCGGCTTGGCCGAGAGATGCTGGCTGGGGGCGCACGGTACTTTGCTGAGCTTGTTCCCAGCGACGATACAATTGCGCGGATGTATGAGATTGCGATAGAGAGATTGGATGGCGCGGGATTGAAGCAGTATGAGATTTCGAATTTCGCCCGGCCAGGACGCGAGTCGCGCCATAATCTGCGCTACTGGCAACGGAAGCCGTATCAGGGGTTCGGTCTGGATGCCTCGTCGATGTTGCGGGCGATTGCACAGGAGGACGATGGGAACGGACCGCGGCACGCGCTGCGTTCCACGAACACAGACGATCTGAAGGAGTACCTTGGCGGCTCTTCCTCGCGAGAAACTGCGTGGCTCTCGCCCGAACGGCAGCATGAAGAAGCGTGGTTTCTCGGCTTGAGGATGAACGCGGGAGTAAGGCCGAGGGATTTGCGCAGCGAGTTTGGGGTTGCACTGGTGGAGCGAGCCCTTGAAAGCGTGGCCCAGTTGGTCGATTCCGGTCTGCTGATGTGGGAGCGGGAAGTCATTCGCCTGACCGCGCAGGGGAGGCTCATTTCGAACAGCGTGTTTCAGGAATTCATTGAGAGCGGAGTGCAGGATCATGTGGCGACGGAATGACCGGCGTCGAAACAATGATTGAGCCCGGGCCCTTCTCAATTGCGGACTTCAATGCGCATTCGACCTCGCGAATCGCCACAATCGGGGAGCGGCCATTGCTGGATGCTATGCCGAAGCAGGCAGAGAGCAGTACCCGCTGTTGCGCGATGAAGGGCGGATTTGAGAAGACATCGATGCGCAACCGCTCGGTAAGCGCCATTGCATCGTAGGTGTCGCATCCGGGAAGAACCAGCAGAAACCGATCGAAGCCAATGCGTCCGAGATCGTCATATGTACGGACGAGCTGTCGGGTTCGTTCTGCCACCTGGCGGATCGCGTCGTCGCATGGGGCGGTCCGGTGGCGGCAATCCAGTTCCATCGCGAACACGCAAAATGCGACAAGCGAAAGCGGCGTCTTCATGCGCTGGGCTCGATCTGTCTCGCGAAAGAGCAGGGAGATCAGATCGGAGCGGTCGTAGGCATCGGTACGCATGGATACCGGAGATATCGGCGGGGATTAGAGATTATTTAAGGTCTCAGGCGACAGTATGAGGAAGTGCTCAGGTCGGAAGGTCATCCCACCCATGACTGCGTCACGGGTGGGGCACCCAGGGTTGTGGGTGTGCGGGCGAAAAGCAATGCAGGTTCCTCGGCTCCCCTTCCGCTTCGCCTCGCTCAGCGTCAGGGTCGCTCGGAATGACTGCATCCTGGAGGGTCGTGGGATTCCACTCATGCACCGAAAAGACCGGTGCATGAATGGGCACTCAGCAACCAGGTTGTGGTGAGCGAGTTCTTGCGTCTAGTCGACGAAATCGACTCTTGGTGCGACTGAGATTACGCCGCGCTCATAGCCCATCTGGAGGAGCTTGCGAATGGCTTCGCGTCCGTCTGGGCCATAGTCCAGGGTTCGCTCGTTAACGTACATGCTGACAAAACGGCTGGCCAGCGTGGTATCGAGATCACGCGCGAACTGCATTGCGTATTCGAGTGCCTGTTCTCGGTGATCGAGCGCGTGTTGGATGCTGTCGCGAAGGGCCCTGGAAATGATCTTGTGCTTTTCTGCGCCCAGCGAGCGGCGGATCGCGTTGCCGCCGAGGGGAAGAACCAGGCCGGTGGCCTCGCGCCACCAGACGCCCAGATCGATCACCTTATAGAGGCCGCTGGCCGAGTAGGTGAGCTGACCTTCATGGATGATGAGGCCGGCGTCGTATTTGCCGGCGAGAACCTGTGGGATGATCTGGTCGAAGGGCACTACCTCGGTCTGGACTTCGGGGTTAAAGATCTTCAGGGCAAGAAATGCTGTGGTCAGTGTGCCTGGCACAGCAATCTTTACACGACGCAGATCGTCGTGCGAGAGATTGCGCACGGACACAATCATCGGCCCGTAGCCTTCGCCGACGCTGCCCCCGCAGCCCATCAGCGTGTAGTTTTCCTGCACGTAGGGGTAGGCGTGAAAGCTGATGGCGCTCACGTCGTAGAAAGCTTCTTCCCGGGCGCGACGATTCAGTGTCTCGATGTCACAGAGCGTGTGTGTGAACTTGTATCCCGGCACCCGGATCTTATTCGTGGCCAGGCCGTAGAACATGAAAGCGTCATCAGAATCGGGGCTGTGGGCGATGGAGATTTCAAGCGCCGAATTCAACACGGCGGGGTCAGACTTGGTGGTGCTCACGGCTGGAAAATCCTTTCGATTAGGGGAGACAGAGGTCGAGATCAAAGAGTTAAACGTGGCTATATCCAGTTCGATGCTGCTACGCTTTGCGCGGTCGTATGCGGTGAAATCCGGTAGCGAGAGCAGCGGCAGCGACGACCTTTAGCGCGTCTCCGGGCAAAAAGGGAAGCACGGCAAGAGCGAACGCGTTTCTCGCCGACGCATGAGTGTAGACAGAGATCCAAATGAACCCGCAGAGCAGGATGGCGATGTTGCCCAGCGCGGCGGCAAGAATAGCGGAGGTGAACTTGCGGGAACTGCGGCGCCACAGGTACGAGATCGTCATGGCGGCAGCAGGGTAGGAGAGAAGGTACCCCCCAGTGGGTCCCAGAAGGTGGGCCAATCCCGCTCCAAAGCCGAAGCCGGGCGCAAAGACGGGCAATCCGAGCGCACCTTCAAAAAGATAGGCGCCCAGTGTGGCGGCCGCGAGGGTCGGGGAGAGAAAGAGCCCAAGCAGCAACACCGCGAACGGCTGCATGGTCAGTGGAACAGGAGTAAACCACAAAGGAATGGCGATATGCGAGCAGACCGCAACGAAGGCGCTGCCCAGGATGACGATGCCTGCATTGCGCAGCCAGGTGGCGGAGATTGATGTTGATGAGGCCAGCGGTGAGGCAAGTTCCTTGTGCATGTTTGCTTCCTTAACCTTCTGACTCTAAATCTGTTTCGTCGGGGATAGATGGGGTGTCGTGTGGCGGGGCTGCGCTGGAGTTCCTGGTGCGATGAAGGCGAATATGCCACGCCATGCCTGCGGCAGCGAGCAGCAGCGCACCCAAGGACACAAGAAGAGCAATGACAAGCCAACGCATCACAACAAAAGCCCAGAATACCAGATGACATTGAGCGAGTCCTGGGATCCAGTCATCGCGCCTTCAGGCTCGCATGCAGCCATTCGAGATAGGGCTGGCTTCCCGACTCCACCGAAAGCACGAGAAACTCAGGAGTGTCATAGCTGTGCAACTCGCGAAGACGGGTCTCGAGTGCCGGAAGATGTTCTGCTGATGTTTTGAGCAGGAGAAGAGTCTCCGTTGCGGACTCGACCTGCCCCTCCCAGCGATAGATCGACTGGACGGATGGTAGGGCCGTGGCGCAGGCGACAAGATGTTCCTCCACAAGGGTTCGGCCAACGCTCGCGGCTTCTTCGGGGCTGGCCGTCGTGGTGAGAACGATGCGTGCTCGCGGGGTAGTCTCCGGCATAGGCGTCTTTCTCGTCCAGTGTACGAGTTGGAATCGGCGATTCGGATCTTCTTATTTCTTGCCGAGCCGATATTCGGAATAGGCGCGTCGGAAGCCGTGGTGATTGTCTGGATCTTAACGGTCTATAACTTGCCGACTTGGGCCCGGTGTTGCAGTATGGTCCTTTACGGTTTGCTGACTCCTCCGCGACCGGAGCGCGAAAGCAGACACGGGAGAACAACGATGAGTTCAGTGATCAGATTTGGCACCTCGGGGTGGAGAGCTGTTCTTGCCGACGAGTTTACGATGGCCAATGTTCGGCTGGCTGTGGCAGGCATTGCTGCGTACGTGAAAACACAGCAGGCGCCACACCGGGTGCTCGTGGGCCGTGACCCGCGCTTTCTTGGCGAGAGTTTTGTTGCAGAGACGTCGAGATTATTGGCGGGAGCCGGCGTTACACCGATCGTGATTCCCGAAGCCGCGCCGACCCCGGCGATTGCTTACGCGGTGCGAACGATGAAAACTTCGGGTGCGATCAACTTTACTGCATCGCATAATCCGCCCGAGTACAACGGGATCAAGTTTTCTACGCATGACGGCGCCCCGGCATTGCCGGAGGTTACAAAGCAAATCGAGGCGGCGGTAGCAGCGAACAGCGGAACGATACCGAGCGCCAATCCTCCGGCAAATGGCTTCGAAACAGCGGATGTGAAGCCTGCATTCCTGAAGCGGCTTGGCGAACTTGTGGATCTTAAGAAGATTGCCAACTCCGGGATCAAGATTGTGTGTGATCCATTTTGGGGAGCTGGGCGCGGATATTGTTCTGAGATCCTGCGCGAGGCCGGGGTTTCGGTTGAAACCGTCCACGATTATCGCGATGTCCTGTTTGGCGGACATGCGCCTGAGCCCGACGATCATCTGTTGGGGGACGCGAAGATCAAAATGAAGGAAATCGGTGCAAAGATCTGCATTGCGACAGACGGCGATGCAGACCGCTTCGGCGTGGTGGATCAGGACGGCACATTCATTCAGCCCAACTACATCATCGCGCTGCTCTTCGATTACCTGGTTGAGACGCGTGGCTGGAAGAACGGCGTGGCAAAAAGCGTTGCGACCACGAATTTGGTCAATGCAATGGCAGAGCACCATAAAGTTCCGCTTTATGAGACTCCTGTGGGATTCAAATATATCGGCGAACTGATCATCGAGGACAAGATCGCGATCGGCGGAGAAGAGTCGGCCGGCCTCACGATTCGAGGGCACGTGCCGGAGAAAGACGGCATCATTGCGGGTCTGCTGGTGGCGGAGATGGTAGCAAGCCGAGGCAAGAGTCTTGGAGAGCAATTGCGCGAGATGTTTGCCAAGGTTGGTTCCTTTTATCCCGTTCGGGAGAACTTCCGCTTGACCCCGGAGCGGAAGGCCGCGTTCACTGAGAAATTGAAGAAGGATCCCACGGAGCTAAGCGGCAGAAAGGTAGCCAGCGTCGTGCGGACTGACGGGCTCAAACTGATTCTCGAAGATGGCTCCTGGGTGTGCTACAGGCTTTCGGGAACTGAGCCTGTAGTGCGAGCCTACACTGAGGCGCGCAGCGAAAAAGATATGGTGGCCCTGAGATCAGCGGCCGAGAAATTCGTTTTGGAGTAAAGCTCATCCGAGGCCAAATGCAGGACGGGATGCTATTCAGTGAAAAGAAGGAAGCGGCCAGTGAGCCGCTTCCACTTCGTCAGCGCACCCGCGAATGGGTTCAGCAAGGATGGCGGCCCGCCGGAACTGCGGTTGCAGTGGCGTTGACGCTCGCGTTTGGCTGGAGCGTGATCAACGGAAAGCACGGACTTTCATTCTGGTACCAACAGCGCACCGAAGATAAGCGGCTGAAACTCGAGATTCAGGAACTGCAGCAGGAGAATGCCCACCTGCGGACCCACATCGACCGGCTCAAGTCGGACCCCAAAGCGATTGAGCATGAAGCGCGCGAAAGGCTGCACTACACCAAGCCGGGCGAGTTTATTTATATCCTGCCGGAACAGCCGAAGGCGCAGGATCAGTCGACCGGAAGCGCCAAGTGATCCGAAACCAGTCTGAAAAATGAGCGCGTCACAAACGCGACGCGCTTTTTCTCATTTCTGAAACGAGCCGGCAGTTGTGCCTTCGCTTGCGGTGGCATGGGCGGGAGGGGCGACGCCAAGAATGCCGGATTGAGAAAACCACGCAACGCCTGCGCCAACGAGCGGAGCGTTATCCCCGAGTTTCGAGACGCGGAGCTGGACATTCAACCCGTCGAGCGCTTTCACGGCGTCGGACAGAAACAGGTTGGCAGAGCGAGAGATTCCTCCCCCCATCACCACGACATCCGGTTTGAATTCAGTGAGCAGATGCAGGAGTGCAAGACCGAGGTTGGTTCCGAATTCTTCAAACACCTCGCACGCCGTCGCTTCGCCGCCGTTTGCGTAGTGAGCGATCGAGGCGACTTCCCGTTGTTGCCCGGTCCGTTCCTTGTAGCTTCGCTGCAACGCGCGGGTCGAGATCTGGTCCTCGACGATTCCACCGTGGTACGGGATGTTCCAGATTTCGCCTCCGGAAGGAACACCTGGTCCCTCGGTGACGATCCGGCCGTTTACCGCGAAAGCTGAACCAACGCCTGTTCCAAGCGCAATTCCGACGGCACGGGAAACGCCCCGGGCAGCTCCCGCGCCTATCTCGCCGAGGAGATAAGCCGCAGCGTCGTTAATGAAACGCACCTGGCCGGGTTGCCAACCGAATCGAGCGGCGAAGAGGGAAGCGAGAGGGACGTCGTAGAGATAGGGGAGCTTGTGGCGCATGAAGCTGACGCCCTTGTCGTAGTCGAAGGGGCCGGGCATCGCCAGTTCGGCGCCTTCGAGGCTACTCAGATCAGGGGCGGCTTTCGATGCGAGCGAGTAGAGGACATCAACGAACGCTTTACAGCTTTGCTCATCGGGCAAGCCCGCGCGCACCGCCCTCCCGAGCCGAAACCCATCGGCGAAGCAAAGCGCGGCGGAGATGTGGCTACCTCCAACGTCGTAAACGAGAACACAGGAACTTGCGGCAGCCAAGAACACCTTCCTTCGGAAACGATACCATTCCAAGCATGAAGCATCTACCTGGGGATGCAGCGTGGCAGAGCATCAGAAGTCAACGTGCATGCGAGCCGAGCCGACCCATGCGGGACCACGGTCCCGGTTGTATCCGGGATTGTTGATGTGTTGTACATCGATTGAATAAAAGAGTCCGCGCCAGGCGTGCCAGGTGTAATAACCCTCGACAATCGTTTCGCGTCCGTAGGTGAGATTTCCGTCGCCAAGCAGAAAGCCCAGGCCACCGAAGTGCAGATAATTCTGGTGGTCACGTTTGATCGCGTTCGATACGACAGCGAGAGCGACCTTGTCTTGGGGGCGATGCCAGGAGGTTCCGGCGTAATCAGCGCCGCCTTCGATGGTCTGGTCAACTTCGGTGTAAGCGTAGGACTCATGCTGGCCCTCGTTCCAGCCGAAACGGCCGAAGATACGCAGGTCCTGCGTCAATTCCTGTTCGGTGTTGTAGCCGAAGCCGTACTTAAGGGCGCCAAAGTGCGCATGATTCGTGATCGTCGGTGTGGGGTCGGTTCCGTCGAGGTAGGCATTGACCGCTTCGCGGTATGATCCCATGTGCGCGCGATTGGCAAAGAAGAGGATTCGAGTGACGCCTTTGCGCGCGGGAACGAAGCTGTGGCGGAGTTCGAATTCGCCGTTTTGTCCATGCGCCCGGCTGAAGGCCCAGTCCAGATCGACACCGTTGGCTACGACGGGCATTGCGAAGATTCCGTATCGCAGGCTCCACGAGCGCTCGTCATATTCGGCCATTCCACCAACGGTGTAGCCACGGGTATCGGCAGCGTAGTCCCATGCGCCATTGTTGTCGATCGTCCAGTTCATGAATTGCAGATGGTTGTCGGAGCCAATGGAGTTGATATCGAAGAAGTCCGGCAGAGTCATTTTTCCGACACGAAACTCGATTCGACGAACGGGGACATCCGCGGCAAGGGCAAACGGGTTCTGCTCCTGGGGCACTGTCGCGCTTGTGAGGCCAAAGACCTGGTGAATCTGATAACGCGCAAGGTATGGAGCGGACCCGAGATTCGGATTGCGGACCACATCGAGATTGGTGAAGCCGGCGAGACCGAGCGCCTGGCTCAGGCCGCGGCCACCCGAGCTTTCAACATCGAGGATGAAATCGGTGTTGTAGCGAGCGGATCGGTTCAGCCGGAGGGCAGTGAACAGCGTTTCGACCAGCGAGGTCTTGTATTCCGCGGAGCTGCGAAAACTGTTTGGGCCCTCGTAGGGAGAGTGGAATGGAAGACGACCTTGAAAGATGATGTTTGCCTGGCCGGAGAGCCAATAGCGGCTGTCCTCCGGGTGGGGAAACATCGTTGATGGAGGATCTGGAGCGGGATTCTTGCTGGCTCCAGAGCGGTCACCGCTGGACGGGGTCCCGATGATGCTCCACTCCGCCCGAGGTGACGCGCTTGCCTGGAGGTTCGGCTCAGGTGCGCTCGGAAGTTGAGCCG
>Ga0306920_100015569_pt1 | contig 10430 bp, 9 predicted proteins | sample flu12Cox44000170_FD_204666 | JGI IMG/M metagenome (GOLD analysis project Ga0306920, IMG submission 204666) | Lab enrichment of tropical soil microbial communities from Luquillo Experimental Forest, Puerto Rico - flux4day.12C.oxic.44.000.170 (v2)... | ecosystem: Environmental > Terrestrial >... | reverse complement strand
CCCGCGCTGCTGGTGATCTTCCCCCGGGGTGTGTTCTGGCCTTACAAGCCCACCTACGGCTCGCCTGAGCCGACCACCCGCGGCGTGTGGGCGCGGGTCGGCTGGAGCATTGCCCCGCGGCCGCGGCTGGTGTGGATCACCACCGCGGTGATCCTCGGCATCCTCGCACTCGGACTGACCGGCCTGAAGGCAAACGGGCTGACCAACGCCCAGAGCTTCCGCGGTACTCCCGACTCGGTGACTGGCGAGACGGTGCTCGCCGCCCACTTCCCGGCCGGCGCGGGCCAGCCGGTCATCGTCATCGGCAGCCCGGCCGCCGCCGCCCCGCTGCGGGCCGCGTTCGCCGCCACCCCCGGCATCGCCAACGTGACCCCGCCGGTGGTCCGGGGCGGGTGGGTCTACCTGCAAGGCACGCTGACCGTCCCGCCGGACGGCCAGGCCGCCAACGCGACCATCGACCGGGTCCGGGCCACGGTGCACGCGGTCCCCGGCGCCCACGCCCTTGTCGGCGGCAATACCGCGGTCAACCTGGACATCGCCCGCGCAGCCACGCACGACAACAAGCTGCTCCTGCCACTGATCCTGGCCGTGGTGTTCATCATCCTCGCCATCTTGCTGCGGGCGCTGGTGGCGCCGCTGATCCTGACCGCCACCGTGGTGCTGTCCTTCGCCGCCGCCCTGGGCGTCAGCGCCTTCTTCTTCAACCACGTGTTCGGCTTTGGCGGCGCCGATAACTCCTTCCCGCTGCTGGTGTATGTGTTCCTGGTCGCGCTCGGCATCGACTACAACATCTTTCTGATGACACGGGTCCGCGAAGAAGCCCACCGGCGCGACACCCGCCACGGCGCGATCACCGGGCTGGCGGCCACGGGCGGTGTGATCACCTCGGCCGGGTTCGTGCTGGCCGGCACGTTCGCCGCCCTGGCCACCCTCCCATCGACGTTCACGACCCAGCTGGGCTTCGCGGTCGCGTTCGGCATCCTGCTCGACACCATCGTCGTCCGCTCCGTCCTGGTCACCGCGCTCAACTTGGACGTCGGCCGGTGGATGTGGTGGCCCAGCAAGCTGGCCCACACACCTGACCCCGCCCCCGCCGAGCTCAGCCACGAACGGGCCGCTGCCCTGGCCAGAGTCTGACAAGAAACCAGGGGTAAGAAGTCGTCAAAGGGCAGCAGCCAGCAGTCCCGCTCTCGGTGCATCTGCCCGGCCTGGGCGTTTGCTTTGTCACACACTCGATCCGCGCCGCCCCACTGATCAGCAACCGTCCGCCAATTCCTCGACCGCATCACGGGATGACACCCCCGCTGGAGGCCACCTGGGACCACGCGACATGCCTGCGGCCGGACAACCCGCAGGTGACCATCCGTTGTGTACCGCAGGCTGAACGCCTCTGAGCTGCGAATACGCCTACTCCCCCGGTTCTGGAGGTAAAGGGTCGCCAGTTCAAATCCAGCAACCTGGATGGATCCCGAAAGAGGCCAAGATGATCTACTTCTGCTGTGGCGCACGCCCCGGGACGGCTCTGGGGGCTACCCTGAGACCATGCTGATCATCCCGGGTGTTGAGGTGGACGAGCGACGTCTGACCGACATCTGCCACCGGTACGGGATTGCCGAGCTGAAGGTCTTCGGCTCACAAGCCAACGGAACCGCCGGGCCGGACAGCGACATTGACATTCTTTATTCACTCCGCCCCGGGCGCCGACTGGGCTGGGAGATCGAGGAGCTCGCTGACGAGCTCAGCGAATTGTTCGGTCGCCCGGTCGACTTGGTGTCGCTGCGCTCCCTGCACCCACTGCTGCAGCCCTCAGTCCTGGCCGAAGCCCGGCCCGTCTATGCAGCGTGACATCCTTCTGCTCACGGAGATGATCGATGCTGCGGAGCAGGCCCGGCGGCTGACCGCGGACATCACGGTCAGCCAGCTGGAAACCGACCGTCAGCGCCGTGACGCCTTGCTGTGGAACTTCACTGTGCTAGGCGAGGCCGTTGGACAGCTCTCGGCTCAGCTCAAAGACCGGTTCCCGGAAATACCCCTGGGAGCAGCCGATGCGATTGAGGAACCGGATCGTCCACGGCTACTGGTCCATCGACCTGGAAGTCCTCCACACCACCGCCACCGAACAACTGCCCGCCTTCGCTGCAAGTCTGCGTAGTGTCTTGAGCACGCTCACCGACAGCGCGTGAACGGGCGCCGCAGCCGATAAAGCCGACAGCGCGATAGAACCCCATCGCGTGCAGGTTGGCTGTCACCTCCAGGCGCCTCACACCCCGCGCTCGCAGAACCTGGACAATGTGGCTGACGAGCGTGGCGGCAATCCCGCGCCGCCTCCAGCCTGGATCTACGAACAGGTCTTCCAGTTCGAAGATGCCATCGGCCTCAATCCAAGTGGCGAAGCCGACAAGTGACCCTTCTTCTTCGGCGACATAAGTGCGTCCCTCGGCCAGCCCTCGGGCCCAAAACCAGGTACTCCGGATGGGCCAGCAGGTTGTCACGATCACCCGCATTAGACGCCGACGCCCTGCGGGTAGGCATCGGATGCGGCGGGGAGGTCTGCAGGCACGCCAAGCCGGAGGATTGCCACGGGTATCTACCCCTCACGCCAGCGGCTGCGGCATGAGCACCACCCGCCAGTGATCGGGGTCCTCGACAGTGATCGCGCCGTGCTCGGTCCAGTAGGGATTCTCCGCCTCCACCGGCAAATGGCCCAACACAGCCAGCCGGGTGGCAACCTGTTCCACCTGGGCCCAATCGTCGAAATAGAAGACGAGCAGGTTGTCGCGGCTCGGTGCCAGGCCCGGGCTGCCGTGATCATGCTGGGTGAACTCCAGGTGGTACCGCGTGCCGGGCAGCCCGAGCAGCACGCCCCGGTAGCCCGCGTGCCCGGCGAAACGGTCAAGCTCAGGCAGCCCGAGCCCCTCGCAGTAGAAGCGAACCACTTCATCGAGCTGGTCGGTGGGGCGTGCGATGCGCACATTCCGCATCGGCAGCATCGCCGGCCAGGACCGGGAGTTCATGGTGATTCTCACCTTCGGTGGTTGTGGGTCTATGACGTCGCCTTGCCGGCGGCGTCCGCGACGGCGCTACTGCTCTCCGGCATGAAGCCCTGAGGATGCGGCCGTCGGCGGCGTGCTGCGGTCTTGGTCACGCATAGTTGGTGCCGACGTGGCCCGCGTGTCTTACCCGCGACGTCGGCCCTGGCCGTTCAGGCGTGCCATTGCCCGTCTCCACGGTCCGCAGGCTCCCGCCACTTCATATCTGCGTCAAGGCCGAGGTAAGACCCTCGCCGACTCCGCCACCAACCACTAGTGAGCGGACAGTGCGCCGACCGCAGGCGCCAGGTTCTGGCCGTGCCCAAAAGAAAGGACAACAAATGGGAATCTTGTCACGCCGGTGGTGGATAGCCGCCGCCAGCCTGGCGGTCGCCGCTTCAGCAGCGCTCGCGACCACCGCGTTCGCGGGGTCGAACGCCGCGCCCGCTACAGCGGGGAGCCTGGGACCGACCACGGGCCTACTGCCCCGCGATCACCTGACCTTGGAGAGTGCCATCCAGGTGAACCTGAGCAAGGAGACGGTGCGGCTGCCCCTGTACCCGGGCACAGCGCACGGGAAGAAAGTGTGGTACGTGCTGCTGGATGCCTCCGATGCCGGGCTGGCGCACGACCTAGGCGTGAACTACGCACCCAAGCTGGCCAACATTGCGATCAGCGATCCAGCTGCGGTGCAGACGGTGACCCTGGGCTCGCCGACACCGGCCCGCAACCCGTTCGGGCCCGCGGTGGTGCACTTCGCCGGGGCACCTGATTTCAGCCCCACCCGTGTCGCCACGCCGGGGCCGACCGGGTTCCCGCTGGCCAAGTTCGCCCCCGGCGCGGTGGCTGGCCCCGGGTACAGCCCGTTCATCCGGATCGCCGGCTCCAATGTCATCTATGACGCGCCCATCGTGGCCACCGGTGACGGCCCGTTCGACGTGGTTCACCACACCAACACCGGTGACCGCGTGCTGGGCATCCACATCGCAGGCAAGTCAAAGCCCGGACAGTTCGCCGAGTCCTGGGCCGACCTGCTGTTCGTGAAAGGCTTCGACGCCGGCCAGCCGATCGTCTACATCAGCACCGACGCCGGGCAGCCGCTGACCGCAGTGCTGGAACGCTCCACCTACGTGCCCGCGCTGAACAGCGCCCCCTACAACGGCGGCGATGACTTCCTCGGATCGGCCCGCGAGCGCCTGTTCGGCTTCATCAACGGCCAGACCGGCGCCGGCAACCCGCAAGCTCAAGGGTTCGTGCACCTGATCAAGGACGGGTACGCCTCCCAGGACGCCGCGGCCAGCAACATCGCACTGATCAACGCACTGCGTCACGGCGGGGACCTGCTGAACGTCTTCGGTGACTTCCCCACCCTGAAAGACCCCCGCCACGCCCAGGCCTACAGCCCGCTGTGGGACGCCCAGCTCGGCCTGTGGACGTCCAAGGCGGTCAAGGAAGGGCTCAACACGCGCCAGATCGACGAGAACGTCGTCTTCAACCTGGCCGCCACCCGGCCCGACCTGTTGACCGGGATCAACCCAGCCACCGGCCAGCCCGCCCCCTACGGCTCGGCCGGGGTCGACATCGACTGCGCGGTGATCGGCTTCATCAGCCACCCCCCCACCGCCCACCGCGCCCCCCCCGTCCCCCACTCCCAGTTCCCCCCGCGGTAGCCCGAAGTGCCGGAGCGGGCGGGCCCCAGTCCCGGGCCCGCCCGCTCACCCAGCCCAGCCGCTGAAGGCGCAGGCACCGCCATATCACCGACGTCGCAGAAGTACTCGTTATGAGCAGAGGAGAAGACGGCTATGAGCGGCACGACGTTTGATGTGATCGCGATCGGAGCCGGGCCCGCCGGTGAAGTACTCGCCGGCCGACTGGCCGACAAGGGCTACGACGTGGCCATCGTGGAGTCCGAGCTTGTCGGCGGCGAATGCTCCTACTACGCCTGCATGCCGTCCAAGGCGCTGCTACGCCCGGCCCAGGCGCTGGCTGAGGCCCGCCGGGTTCCCGGCGCCGCGCAGGCCGTCACCGGCGAGCTTGATGTGGACGCGGTCCTGACCCGCCGCGACCAGATCATCGGTGGCCTGGATGATGCCGGGCAGGTTCCGTGGCTGGAGGACCGCGGTGTCACGCTGATCCGCGGCCACGGCCGACTGGACGGCGAGCGGCGGGTGCGCGTCGGCGAGGACGTGCTCGTGGCCCGCCGCGCTGTGGTAATCGCCACCGGCAGCGCCGCGGCCCTGCCGCCGATCCCGGGCCTGGCCGAAGCGCGCCCGTGGACGAACCGGGAGGTCACCACCGCCAGCACGATCCCCGGGCGGCTGCTGGTCCTCGGCGGCGGGGTGGCCGGTGTCGAGATGGCCCAGGCGTACGCCGCGCTGGGCTCGCGGGTCACTGTGATCGAGGCCGAGGCGCGCCTGCTGCCGCGGGAGGAGCCGTTCGCCGGGGAGGAGCTGCGGCAGGCGCTGGCCGGTCGCGGTGTCGACGTGCGGACCGGCGTGCGGGCGGCGGCGGTCCGCCGCGACGGTGGGGTTGTCACTCTGACCCTCAGCGACGGGCGGGAGGTCCGGGGCTGGGAGATCCTGGTCGCGACAGGCCGCCGACCGTTGACGCAGGACTTGGGCCTGGAGACCGTCGGCCTGCGGCCCGGCGCGGTGATCGGGGTCGACAACCGGCTCGCCGTTCCCGGCCTGCCGTGGCTGTATGCGATCGGCGACGTCAATGGGCGCTCGCTGCTGACTCACATGGGCAAATACCAAGCGCACGTGCTGTCGGAGATCCTCGACGGGCATGTGGCCGCGGTCAGCGGCGATGACGTCACCGCGCCCCGGGTGATCTTTACCGACCCGCAGGTCGCCGCCGCCGGGCTGACGTTGCAAGCGGCCTTGGACCGGGGCGTGGAAGCCCGCGCCTACGACGTGCCAAGCTCGGGCACCGCCGGCGCAGCGTTTCACGGGAACGGCACACCGGGGACCGCGCGGATCATCGTGGATGAGCGGCGCGGCGTGCTCGTCGGCGCCACATTCACCGGCACCGAGGTTGCGGACTGGCTGCAAGCGGCCACGATCGCGATCGTCAGCAAGACACCCGTCGAGCTGCTATGGCAGGCCGTTCCCCCCTTCCCCACCCGCAGCGAAATCTGGCTGAAGCTGCTCGAGCGCCGCGAAGCCGATCTCCCCCGCGAACGCGCCGCCAAGGCGGCAGCCTAGATCCTCGGCCCAGCCATCCCAGCACAGCCAAGAACCAGCTTCCGGAACGGCGCGCAGTTCGCTGCCTGGACATCGGCCAGGCACGCCAGCAACGATGCCTTTTGCGGGGGCCGCGTTAGGGAGGGATCGCATGGGCAGTGGCGTGCGCCGGATAGTGCCGCTGACGCTGGGCTGGGAGGACCTGCCCAAGTCGGTGTCGGTGGAAGGAGCACCGGACGAGCGCCTGCGGGAACCGGTGCCCGCGGTGCTGCTCGAATGCGATGGCGGGTGGCTGCTGCTCGACACCGGCTTCAACACCGCGCTCATCCGCGACCTGGCCCTGCGGCGGCGGTTCCACGGCGACCCGGCGTTCACGCCAGTCCTGCCCGGTCCCGGCGAGCCCCTGGCGGAGGCGCTGGCCGGGGCTGGCATTGACCTTTCCGACATCCATGCGGTGGCCGTCAGTCATTTGCATAACGATCACGCCGGAGGGCTCAAGCACTTCGCGGGAAGGGTGCCCGTGCATGCTCAGCGGGCTGAGCTGGAGTACGGGCTTTCCGGGTCGGCCGAGCCCGAGGCCAACGACATCTTCCGGATCGACTTCGATGACCCCCGGATCGACTGGCGCCTCGCGGAGGGCGACGCGGAGATCGCACCGGGTGTGACGGCGGTGCTGACGGCCGGTCACACGCCCGGCCATCAGAGCTTTGTGGTCAGCCTGGACAGCCGTGCGGGCGGCGGGGGCTTCGTGTTCGCCTTCGATGCCGCGGATCTCACCGAGAACATCGAGCGGGAGGTATCCGTCGGCACCAGGATCGGCGCCTCGGCCGAGCAGTGCGCCGAGCAGATCCGCAAGCTCAAGCGGATCGCTGCCGAAGGGGGATATCGCCTCGTGCCGGGCCATGACCCCGTTGCCTGGCCCGCCCTGACCGCGGAACTCGGGTGACGGCGCGGGCCTGCGCGCATGGATGCTGGCGAAGGCCACCGGCGTGCGGGGTTCAGGGCTGCTTGACCAAGACGGCACGGGTATAGAGCAGGTCGAAGCCCTGGCGTTGCGCGTTCTGCTGGGACTTCGATCCCGGCTGGGTGATGATCACGGCGACGTCGCAGCCAGCGGCCGCGGCGTCGGCGAGCCGGGCCGACAGCAGTGCGGTGTGCACGCCCTGGCGGCGGTGCACGGGTGCGGTCGCCGCTCCGGTGAGTTGCGCGACGCCCTCGGCTATGCGCATGGTGGCGCCGCCTGCGAGGATCCCATCGCGCAACCCGGTGTACCGCACGACGACGCCGGCCGCTGCCATATCGCGCTCGACCTCGATGATCATCTCGCGCGGGAACTCCTCATGCCAGGGCACCCCTTGCGTGTCAGGCTGAATGGAGCCCTCGGCCACCACGTCCAGCCACGCCTCGGACTCCTCCGCACTGCTTCGCCGGACCTCGACCCCGGGCGGCAGCACCCGCCCGAGGTCACCGGTGAGCGCGCGGCCGAGCACGTTTTCAAACGATTCAAGCCGGTAACCCCGTCCGGTCAACACCTCGCCGATCGCCGGGTCGGCCAGGTGGGCGAGCTCGATCTGCACCGGGGAACCGCAGGCGGCGAAGGCCTGCTCGATCTCATCGAGAGCGGCCGCATCTGGCCCGCTGCCGAAGCCGAGCCCTGCGACCTTGTTGAACGGTGAGCCCGCCCCGGCGAAGCTCGCCACACCACCCGCAATCGGGATGACAAAGCCCGCCGCGCCTGACCGGCGGCGGGCAGCCTCACTGCCGTGGGCGATGAGCTGCGCCTCCACCCGCTCGATCCGCCCGGCCAGAGCGGTATCGCAGAACAGCGGTACCCGTCCGCCGCTGATCCGTGGAGCGGATGTGGGTGTTCCTTGCGCCGACATCAGGCGCCATCGGCCGTTCTCGCGCGCATAAGCATGGGTGTAGCGGCTTTGCACTGTTACCTCATCTCCCCGGTAACACATGACCATCCGGGTCCGCCCGCACACCACCGCGGCCGAATCACGAAGGCGGACCCACCGTTCCCCGGGATGCCGGGTCACCTCGGTGAACCGCAGCTGCCCCGAGCTGATCGCGTCGAGCAATTCTTCCCGGTGCCCGACCTGGCCGCTCAGCACGTCGATGATGAGGAAGTCGCCGGCCAATATAGTGCCGAGCAACTCATGATCGGCGGCAAGCAAGGCAGTGAAAAACGATTCATCGCACGCGAGGACCTCGCGAGTGTCGATCTCCTGTGCAGACTTCACTGTTCGATCTCCTACTGGTAAGCCGGTCAATGCAGGCGCCGACGCGACCGGTCGTTGGCGGACGCCGCGGGGCTTCGGTCACATGTGGTTAGCGGCAAAGGCGGCGGGGGGTCTTACCCAGTCCCGATACACGGATGAGCGCCGGGATCCTGCGGACCCTGAAGACGGGCCGGCGAAACCGGCAAATGCGCCCCGGCGGCTAGCAGCAGGCGACGGTCAGGTGGCCTCATCGCGCAATGCGATCAGCAGTCCGTCGAAGTCTTCCCCGCACGGGCCGCAAGCGCGCAGGTGCGCGGCGATGCCAGGGTAGCGTTCCTCCACCGGATCGCCACCGGCTGCCAGTTCGGCGTAGATATGCAACATCTCCATCGCCTGGGCGCAGCCCACATCACGCGGGTCGGTGCGCAAAAAGCGGTCCAGTGCTGACCGGCCAGTCATGAGCCCCCCGAACGGTCATCGGGCAGATACCCATTAGCGACAAGAGCGGCCCGCAGCTTACGCCGGGCATCGAACAGCGTCTTGTAGATCGCGTTGCGGTTGGAGGCCATCTCGAGAACCAGAGTATCCAGCGGAACGCCGTTGAGCACGATCGCGACGAAGACCCTGCGCTGCCGCGCGGTAAGCCCCTCATCCACGGCCCGGCGCAGCGCGGCTAGCAGGTCCCGCCATTCGGCCTCCTGAGCGGGGTCAAAACCAAACCGGCCCGGCAGCCGATCCCAGTCCTCCGCATCGAACGGGACGCTCGGATGACGCCAGAAGTGCCGCCCGATCTTGGCCGATACCTCGAAGATGACGAACTTATACGCCCAGGTCGTGAACCGGCTCTCACCCCGGAACTGCCCAATCTTGCCGGTAATGGCGATCAGCGCGTCGGCAGCCGCCTGGTGGGCCAGATCATCCAGCTCAGGCCCCGTGATCTGCAACCGCGGGCCACGCCGCCGGACCTCACCCCGCGCAATCCGCAACAGCAGCTCATGCAGCCGTGCCAGTGCCGCTTCCCGCCGCGGGCCGGCGTCGGCGAGCACCCGCAGCCACTCCGCTGAGTCAGCATCAAGCCGTGTAGCGGCGGCACGGGTTTGCCCTACACCCGAGTCCGCAGCCCCCATGACCAAGACTTTACCCAAATGCCCTCCACGGGGTTCCGTCGGCACGTCGGGGACGGCCCACGCCGGGACCGCGGCAGAGCCGCCTCTACCCAGGTGGCGGCGCGGAAGAGCTATTCCAAGAGCCAACGCAGCCCGGCATCAGGCGACAAGGGCCGACGCTGAGCCACTGTTGAGGCTGGTCAAGAACTCAGTGAGCCCTCTCCAGCTGCGCCCAGCGACGCCAGGGAGGTGACTGGGGGTCAAGGGGTCGCCGGTTCAAATCCGGCCGTCCCGACTGGTAGTCGAGTTTTTTTCGAACATATTTCTTCTCCGCCAGAGCCAACAAAAGAGCCATTGCCTTGTAAAACGGCCCTCCCACAGGCGCTCGCCGATCACGCGTCCACGCGTCCTACCAGGGCATTCGTCAAACCAGCAGAGCCAGGGAAGCCGGCCAGTCAAGGGGTCAAAGATCACTGAGCTACCTCGGATCCGCACGGCGCGCACGCGAACAGCGACGGGCGGGCACGGCTTGGCGAACCCTGGCTGCGGGGCAGCGGAAGCGACAGAGCGTGATCCACCTCGACCCGGCGTGGGACTCGAATATTTGCTGTATCGAGTTGCGCTGCCCGTGCTTGGCCGCAAATACGGATCGTTCAACTATGCGTGCGCGCGCTGATCGCGGGGCAACGGGATGTCTGGGGGTGGTCATGGGCGTGCCTTTCTTCAGCGGGTTTGGTGGCGAAGGATGTAGATGCCGGAGTTGCCTTCGGACATGTAGATCACCCCGCGGCGGTCGACCAGGACGTCTTCGGCCTGGTGGACGAGCTTGGCCGGGATGGGCCCGCGGCGCTGGGTGGGGTCGTCGGGGATGTAGTACCCGGTGAT
>Ga0306920_100015567_pt1 | contig 10431 bp, 10 predicted proteins | sample flu12Cox44000170_FD_204666 | JGI IMG/M metagenome (GOLD analysis project Ga0306920, IMG submission 204666) | Lab enrichment of tropical soil microbial communities from Luquillo Experimental Forest, Puerto Rico - flux4day.12C.oxic.44.000.170 (v2)... | ecosystem: Environmental > Terrestrial >... | reverse complement strand
AGCGAAGGATCGTACCTTCGTGGCCGAACCAGTTGGTCGCGGTGGATGCAACCACGATCGACTGGGCGTCGATCATCTTGCCCATCACACCGCCGGACGAGTTCGCTGCGCTCATCAGGATTGGTGACAGGCCGAGCTGTTCGGAAGTGATCCTCTGGAGATTACCGAACAGGATGTTGGACGCGGTATCCGATCCGGTCAGCGCGACGCCCAGCCAACCCAGCAGTGTGCCGAAGAACGGGTAGAGCACGCCCGCGCCGGCAAAGGCGAGACCCAGGGTCGCGTCGAGGCCGGAGAGGCGGGTCAGCGTTCCAATGGCCAGCATCGCCGAGATGGTGATGAGCGAGTACGCACACACCTTGATGGTCGTGGCGTAGGATTTCACCAGCCGGCCGGGCGAGAAGCCCATCAGAAAGCCGGAAATGATCGCCGCGATCAGCATTCCCGACCCCGTGTAGGAGAGCCAGGTGAAGGAGAACACGGCCCCTTCGGGCGTCGGCTTGGCGGCGACGGGCGGAACTTTATTGATCAGGTTGTGCAAGTCCGGCACCGGAAAGTTCCAGGTGGCGACCGGGTTGACGAAGCCCTTGAACCAGTTGGTGCCCCAGATCAGCAGGATGACGCACACGATGATCCACGGCATCAGTGCCATCCACACTTCCTGCGAGCTTGGCTCCGGGCGCTTGGCGGGCGGCTTCTTTTCCATCGTGGCCGCCGAGTCATCGTGGCTGCGCAGCGCCGGCGAGAGCCACAGCTCCTTTGGCTGCCAGACCTGCAGGAACAGGATCAAACAAGCCATCGAGATCAATGATGCGCCGATATCGACGATCCAGGGATTGATGAAATTGGAGATCAGGAACTGCGGGACCGCAAACGACACGCCGCAGACCAGGATGGCGGGCCAGATCGCCAGCATCCCGCGCCTCCCGGCGAACGTCCAAATGAGCCAGAACGGCACGATCAGCGAGAAGAACGGCAACTGCCGGCCCACCATGGCGCCGAGCAGGTAGGGATCAAGCCCGGTGACGCTGGCAAGTCCGGCGATCGGTGTTCCGAGCGCCCCGTAGGCGACCGGCGCCGTGTTGGCGATCAGCGAGAGGCCCGAGGCGGCCAGTGGGGAAAATCCGAGACCGATCAGGATCGCGCCGGTCACGGCGACAGGCGTTCCAAATCCGGACGCGCCCTCGAAGAATGCCCCGAACGAAAACGCGATCAGCAAGAGCTGGAGCCGCCGATCCTGAGTGACCCCGCCGATCGTGGTCTGCAGGATCTCGAAGGCTCCTGTCTCGACGGTCAGGCGATACAGGAAGATGACGTTGAGCACGATCCAGCCGATCGGGAAGAAGCCAGTGACGGCTCCCAGCACCGTGGCGCGCAGCGCCATGCCGGCCGGCATCGTGAACAGGAAAATCGCGACAAGGTTGGCCACGATGAGCGCGATGATCGCCGCGATATGCGCCTTGACCTTGTTGCTTGCGATCAGGACCAGCAGCGTCACGACCGGAAGCGCGGCCGCGATCGTCGACAAGACCTGATTGGTAAAAGGATCGTAGACCTGATTCCACACGGTCGGTTCCTCCCAGCCTGTGATCGGCAAGTGGCGGCGGGTTGTGTCCCGCTCGCCCCCGTCTCTGATGCCGATGCGATAAATCGCAACCTAGCGGGAGAAACCCAAGCCTAAAAGTACCTTCCCAGGGTTTTCCTTAAGTTCAATCACGAACCCGTGTGGCGACGGAATGAATGGCACAGCTCCGGAGTCCCCAGCCGAGTAGCGCAATGCGCTCTGGGAGAACGAATATGAGCGATATCAATCGGGCGGACGAAAAGGGCCTCAATCGACGCAAGGTGCTGGAATGCATGACCTGGGCCGGCGCCGGCGTGCTGTGGACGGTGACCGGCGGGGTACCGCGGTCGCTTGGCATTGTCGGCGAAGCCATGGCTGCAGGCGCGGGTAGCGTGACGTTTATGCAGATCAGCGACAGCCATATCGGCTTTGACAAAGCCGCCAACCCCGACACCCCCGGCACGCTGCAGGCCGCAATTAACAAGATCAAGGCGTTGCCGGCCAAGCCGGCGTTCATGATCCACACCGGCGACATCACCCACCTCTCCAAGGTCAAGGAATTCGATGACGCCAACGGCCTGATCTCGCAGGCCGGCCTCGACGTCCACTATGTCCCCGGCGAGCACGACGTGATCGACGACGAGCGCAAGATCTATCTGGAGCGCTACGGCAAGGGCACCAAGGGGGACGGCTGGTACAGCTTCGACTCCAACGGCATCCATTTCATCGGTCTCGTGAATGTCATGGACCTCAAACCCGGCGGGCTCGGCAATCTCGGTGACGCCCAGCTCGCGTGGCTGGCCGATGACCTGAACGGTCGGTCGGCGAGCCAGCCGATTGTCTTGTTTGCCCACGTGCCGCTCTGGACCGTCTACCAGCAATGGGGCTGGGGTACCGACGACGGCGCCAAGGCGCTCGATTTGCTCAAGCGCTTCGGATCGGTGACCGTCCTCAACGGCCACATCCACCAGGTCATGCAGAAGGTTGAGGGCAACGTCACCTTCCACACCGCGACCTCCACGTCGTTCCCGCAGCCGGCGCCTGGGTCGGCACCGTCCCCCGGACCCATGAAGGTGCCGGACGATCAGCTGCGCAAACTCCTGGGTATCACCACGGTGAACTTCAAGCAGGGCGAGCAGCGCCTTGCCATTGTCGACACGCCCTTGCAGGGCTGAGCGAGGCAGCAATGAAACTGGCAATGACTTTCAGCGGCCCGGGGTATCTCCGGGCCGCGGGGGCGGCCTTCGTCCTCGGCGCTTGCGTGGCGGCCGGGCTTGGGTGGGCGGCGGCGGACGCGAGCGTGAATATCGACAACTTCACGTTCGGCCCGGAGAAACTGACCGTGAAGGCCGGGACCACCGTGACGTGGAAGAACGAGGACGATATCCCGCATACGGTTGCGTCCTCAACCAAGGCCTTCAAGTCCCATGCCCTGGATACCGACGACACTTTTTCCTTCACCTTCACCACGCCGGGCACGTACGAATACTCCTGCTCCCTGCACCCGCACATGGTTGGAACAGTCGTGGTCGAACCCGCCGACGGAGCGGACAAGCCCAGTCCGTAAACGACCTAGCTATCGCCGGGCGGCGGCGAGGGCGTTGACCAGCAGGACGGCGAGCAGGCCGCACAGCAGGATTGCCCCGGCGGCCAGCCTGCCGCCCGAGATGAACGATGCGGTGATGGCCGCGACGGCGACCACGCCAAGGATCGCGGCCGCCAGCCAGCCGTCGTCGATGAAGAGGCCGATCAGCTCGCGCAGCGCGGTGGTGAACAGGTTCACGGCAAGGCCGCCGCGTTTTGTCGGCGCGCCAGCGTAACCGCGAGCAGCGCGATAACGAGAAACAGAACCGCAAAAGCGACGATCGCCAGGTCTTCGCCGGGCCAAACCACGCCGAGCCCTTCACCCGTCCAGAAGACCCCAAACGCCGAGAGCATCACCCCGACCACGAATTTCAACGTGTTCTCCGGTACCCGCGCCAGCGGACGGTGAAGCACAAAACCGATCGCGACCACCAGAAGACACGCGGCGAGCGCGCCGATACTGGCCGGAACCAGAAGACCGTGGCCCGCGCCCACGGCGAGCACAATGAACACGACCTCGATGCCTTCGAGCAGGACTGCCTTGAAGCTCGCGAGCCCGGCGACCCAGTCGAGACGCGCCTCGTGACGGCGGGCCTGATCGCGTAACTGCTCGGTCTCCTGCGCGAAGGCCTTGGTCTCGTCGTGCAGCGGGATCAGCCCGGCTGCGCGCAGGATTGCCTTGCGCAGCCAGCGCATCCCGAACAACAGCAGCAGGATGCCGATCAGAAACTGGAGCGGATGCAGCGGTACATGATTGAGCAATGGTCCAAGCGCGAGCACGATGACGGCGAGCAGGGCGAGGCCGGATAGTGCGCCGAGGCCGGCGGCGCGCCATCCCCGCACACTGGCAACCGCCAATACGATGGTCAGCGCTTCCACAGCCTCGACCATGGAACCCAGGAATGCCGCTGAGACCGCCGGGGCTGCGGATGTCCAGTTCATCGCAATTTGCCCTTTTGCATGTCGTTCATAGGAATTTATCCTCAGTTAAAAAGGCTAAATCGCTAATTTTCTGTCGTTCCAACTAAATATTCGCGCAGTAAAATGATAGATCAATTCTAAAGTCCTCCGTGTGGCGACATACTGGGTCGGGGAGAAAACCCAGGCAATGCAGATACGAGTGTCGGGGCCAGAACTCACAGCTAAATCGAATTTTGTCCAGCACACCTGCATGCGCCTGGCGGATGGTCTCAAGCCGTTGGCCGCAGGTGTAGCAGAACCTGGACTGTCGTCGCGGGCTGTTGTTGCCGGTTCCGTCAAGGGCATCGGGGTTATCGCCGCAGTAACCGCCGGCTTGGTGGTCCTGGAATATTCAATCGTCCTGAAAGAGTTTGAGCACCTGTCGTTGCTGATGTACTTGGCTGTTGTTGTGCTGGCGGCGACACGGTGGGGAACATTGCCAGCAATCATCACGGCCCTTGCGTCCGGTGCCGCGCAGGCCTTCTTCTTCTACCCGCCGCACTTCAGTTTCCAGGTTGATGATCCGCACAACATTTTACATCTGATGGTGTTCTTGCTCGTCGCCTTTGCGACCGGCAACCTCGCAGCCCGGCTGCGACGGGAACGTGATCTCGCTCAAGCGCGTGAGGCCGAGATCCGCGGGCTGTATGAGTTTTCGCGCCGATTGGCTTCCGGCTTTAGCGCCGATGACCTGATTGCCGCGGTACAGGACTATCTCTCCAACACGCTCGGCCGTCCGACAATTATGGTGCCGCCTCCGGGTTCGCTCGGCATCGTCTCGGCGGACCGCACCGGTCTGCCGACTGACGTCCAGGCCGAGGCGCTTGCCATGATGGCGCCCGGCGCCCCGGAACAGCGAGCGATCGCCGATTTTGAAACCGGACGGCTCTGGCTGTTGCGCGCAGTTTCCTCGCAGGCGGTCACCTACGGGGTGATCGCCGTTGACCTCGGCAACCGTTCGATTGCTGAGGTCGCACGCACCAAAGTGCAGGCCGACGGCGTCTTGGCCGAGACCAATGCCAGACTCGAACGTCTCGATGTTGAGACCGCGCTCAGCACCGCGCGATCGCGGGCACGGGCAGATGATCTACGCGCCGCCCTGATCGGCACGGTATCGCATGAACTGCGCAGTCCGATCGCGTCCATCGTCGGGTCGGCGAGCGTTCTCGATCGCGTGCCGGCCATACGGCAAAACGGGCAGGTCCAGTCGCTGGTCGAATCCGTTTTGGAGGAGGCCAAACGGCTCGACGACGATATCCAGAAACTCCTCGATGCAACCAGGATTGCGGCCAGGAACGTGCGGCCGCAACAACAGAGCGTCGACATCCTCGACGTCGTCGACCGGTCAGTGGGGCGCAAGCGCCGAGAGCTCGATCGCCATGACTTGCGAATCAACGTGGCTCGCGATGTGCCGCGCGTATTGGCTGATCCGGTCCTGATTGAGCAGGCGGTCGCGCAGCTACTCGAGAACGCGGCCAAATACTCCGCCGCCGGCTCGGTCATCAGTATCGCCGCCCGGCGCGAGCATCAGAACGTGGTCATCTCGGTGACAGACCAAGGATCGGGCCTGACGACGACCGAGAAGGCTCTGGTCGGCCGCCGTGCGTTCCGCGGTGAGCAACATCGCAATTTCGTTCCGGGTTCCGGCCTTGGCTTGTGGATTGCCCACAGTTTGGTCGCCGCAAACGGCGGGTTGCTGGAAGCCGAAAGCAACGGCAGCGGCCGCGGTACGACAATTTCGGTTCGTCTGCGAGCCGAGCACGCGGACAACCTGCTGCCAGCAAAGGTGAGCCATGGCTAGTGCACAAGGCGAGGTCCTGGTCATCGACGACGAGGCGCATATCCGCCGCTTCGTCCGCACTGGCTTCGAGCTGGAAGGTTTTGCGGTGCGTGAGGCTGAGAATGCTTCGGCCGGGTTGCGCTCGGCCGCGTTCGAGCCACCCGACCTGATCATCCTCGACCTCTGCTTGCCCGACATGCACGGTTCGGAGGTGCTCGAGCGCGTGCGAGCGAGATCCAACGTTCCGGTCATCGCGCTCTCCGTGGAAGCGGACGAGGCGGAAAAGGTGCGCATGTTGGACCTCGGCGCCGACGACTACGTGGTCAAACCATGTGGCATCGGCGAGTTGCTCGCGCGGGCGCGCGCGAGCATGCGACGTTCCCTGCCGGTGACAAGCAAGACGTCGCTCATTCGCTCCGGCGCGCTGACAATCGACATTGATGCACGCCGGGTGATGCTCGACGGCACCCGCGTGCGTCTCACGCGCAAGGAGTTCAGTCTGCTGCGCGTGCTGGCGCTGCATGCGGGCCAAGCGGTCGGCCAGCAGCAACTGCTCACCGAGGTCTGGGGCGAAGAGCATGCGCTTAAATCGCAATACCTGCGCGTGCTGGTGCGACAGGTGAGAGGCAAGATCGAGAAGGATCCCGGCAATCCGAAGATCCTCACGACGGAATCAGGTATAGGCTATCGCCTGGAAGCGAGCGCGACGGATTAGCGCGTTACGCTTCGGCCGGCTCGCCAGCGGCCGCGCGATCCGCCACGCGCTGATCATCGACGTAAAGCGGCAGGCGCACGGTGAAGCACGAGCCCTGTCCTTCCACGCTTTCGACCGCGATGCGACCGTGATGCAGATCCACGATCATACGCACGAGGTAGAGGCCAATTCCGGTTCCGACGATTCCCGACACGTTGCCGCCGCGCGAGTAGCGCGCGAAGACGCGGTCAATGTCCGCGGCTGGAATTCCAATTCCATGGTCTTCGATCGATACCACGGCCTCGCCGGTTTCAATCGCTGCCCGGATGGTGATCGGCTTGTCACTCGGCGAATATTTGATCGCATTGGATAGGAGGTTGCTGAACACCTGGTGCAGCAGCTTGGGATCGCCGCTCATGCGTAGCGAGTCGACGTCGAAGCGCTCGACGATCCGCGATTTTGGGGCAATCTCGCGATGTAGTTGGCATACATCGGCCAAGACGCCGGTAAGGTCGATTTCGGTGGGGTGGAAATAGAGCTCAGCGCCTTGCTCGATGAGCCGCGAGGAGTTGAGCAAATTGTCCATCAGGTGAGTCATGCGCAGCACCGCGGCGCGGATCTTGCCGGCCCGCTGACCTACCTCCGTTGCTGGCATGCGCTCTTTCAGCTTGATCAAGCGCCGGGCATTGCCATCGATGATGGTCAGCGGCGTGCGGAACTCGTGCGACGCCATCGACACAAAGTTGCGTTGCATCGCGGTCAGTTGCTGCTCGGCTGCGAGCTTTTCCTCGAGCATGGATGCCTGCTGGGCGAGCCCGCGCTGACTCACCATCAGCTCGATGGCATTGCGCTGGAAGACGACGGCGGCGCGGGCCATCGCCCCGATCTCATCGTGCCGCTCGGTGCCCTGCACGTCGATGTCGGTCTTGTTGTAGGCGAGGTCGCGCATGCACTTGGCGAGATGCAGCAGCGGGGTCGAGATCCGGCGGCTGATGTACCAAAGCCCGGCCGCGACCATCACCCCGGCGACCAGGATCGCCGTCCCGATCAACCACAAGGCTTGCCGGTAAGTGGCGGCCACGCGGCTGGCGGCGGCCTGCGCGTTTGCGACGTTGCGACTGGTGAGCTGGCCCAGCACGTCGCTCGCGCCATCGTAGGCAGCTTGCGACTGTGTGAGATACATGGTGGTTGCTTCCGTCGTGCGGCCGCCGTGCGACAGCGCCAGGACCTCGCCGGCGATGCCGCGATAATCACGCCACTTGTCCTTGAACTGGGCGTAGAGGGCGGCCTCGGCGGGGTCGTGTCCAACAAGTTCGTAACTGTGCTGCGCCTGCGCAATCGAACGGTCGAGTTGCGCCAGGGTATCCTCTCCCGCCCCGATGCCGCTGCCGGCGGAGGACAGAACATCGCGGCCTTCGGCGGCGCGGAAGTCCGACGTGAAGTTGTTGAGGTCACCGAGGATGCGCGTACTCGGCAACCACACCTCGACGATGCTGGTCGAAACCTTGTTGAACTCGCGCAACCACGAGATGCTGAACAGCCCAAGGACGATCACCAACAGGAAAAACAAAACGAAGACGGACGATAATTGGAAGCGGATCGATCGCGGCTGACGCATGTGGTCGAAGGTCTCTGCGAGGCAGGTTTACTTTGAAAACCCAGGGGTCTCAGTATAATACGCCGACGGTGGGTGCGGAACCGCGCCGTGCGGCACTCCAGGTTGTTTGTTTGGCATGTCGGAAGAACGCAAAAAGATCCTGTGCATCGAAGACGATCACGAGACCTCGGGGCTGATTGCCGAGGAGCTCGTGGATCGCGGATACGAGGTTTTGGTTGCGCGCGACGGCCGCGAGGGGCTCGCCGCAATCCTCAAACATGATCCCGATTTGGTGTTGTCCGATATCAGCATGCCCGGAATGTCCGGCTTCGAGCTGCTTGAGCGAATCACGGCCCTTGCACCGCGGTTCCGGCATATGCCGTTCATATTCCTGACCGCGCTCACCGACCGCGGCAACGAGCTCAAGGGCCGCCAACTCGGTGCCGATGACTATGTCACCAAACCGATCGACTTCGACATGTTGGAGACGATCATCCAAGCGCGCTTGGCCGGGGTCTCGCGCAACGAGAAATGGCCCAAGCTTATCGACCTCAATGAGCGCGAGGTCGAGACCTTGACCTGGGCCGCCCGTGGCAAGACTTCGGCGGAAATTGCCAAGATCCTCGGACTCACGAAACGAACCGTGGACTTTCATATCGATAACGCGCGTATCAAGCTTGGCGCCGCGAACCGCATCCAGGCGGCCATCAAAGCCGCGAGCGGAAACCTGATCGACCCGTGACGCCCCGGGCCGTTCGTCACCACACCACGATAAGGCAGACGACTCCGAGCGGGAGCAGCGTTACGCCAAGATAGATCCAGGTCCGATAGGAGGCCGGGTCCTTGGGTAGAATGAACAGCTCGACCAGCATCCACACGCAGAAGCCGATGCCGAGCAGGGCACGAATCAGATCGCCGCGCGGAATATCATACCAAGTGCTGCCGAGATGTTGCGGAGCACTAACGCGCGCTGCCATCAAGCCGAGCACGATCAAGAGCAGGGACCGGAAGAGAAGGCCAGCCGCCTTGACCCGCCCCGTAACAGGCTCAGGCGCCCCGGTTGCGTCGCGGGACGCTAGTTTGCCTGTACGCCGGGTTACCAATGGAGCTCGCATCCGATAAGCCCTCCGTCCCGGACGAATGAGTGCGCCGGTTTCGGGCACAAACCGCAACGAGAATCTCCGAGAGCCGAAGCGTCACTGCAGTTTCCGTTACAAATATATATTTCAAACAGATGTTCATCAATGAAGCGGCTGGTGAATTTGTAGGCTTTGCTTGATCCATGCCCAGAATTGAACACTGCCAATCGATCACCTGGATCGAAAGTTGCTTCCATTGAGGCCAGTCGTGCCACTTTGTGCGGCACCGCCGAGCGTTGCGGCACCGGTACCCGGGCGAGTGAGGCCGGTACCACTGATTCCACCAGGAGCAGCCGGCGCAAACGGGGTCACGCTGCGCAGCGGTCGATTCGGACTTTCAACCTGGATGCCAAGACCGTTGGTCACCGTGCGCCCAATCGCGCCCGCTACGCCTGAGCCCTGCCCGGGGATCCGGAGCGGGCTGATCGCAGCATTCGGGGTACCGGTTCCCGACTCCAAGACGCCGATGGCGTTGCGCACCGCCGCGCCATTTGCCGCGCGGGGCCGCGATTGCACGGCGGAACCAAGTGGCCGGCGATGCGTCAGCAGGGCTTTTCGCCAATCATTCGATTTGCCACCGATGTTGGGCCGAAGACTCGGGTTGGCCAGGGTCGTATCGATCGGACCGCTCAATGGGTTGGCCTGACCGCCGCCGGCGGGGCCCTGATTGGCGTAGAGCGAATCATGCTCCCGTTGCGCGCGATCCTCGGGAGTCACAATCACCGGACTGGTGGCGCGCGGCAGCTGCTCGCCCGGAGGCGGTACGATCACCTCCTCGCGCTTGGTGGTGGGCGGGGCTTCAGGCGGTTTTTTCGCCGTGGGCCGTGCCGGAGCGACCGGGGGCGCGGTTGTTACCGGGGGAGGGGTGACGGTTTCCGGTGTGAGGCGAATCTCAATCGGGGTCTGGGTCTCAACCGTCCCGCTGAGCGTGCGCCATGTCAGCACCGCGCTGGCAATCCCGGCGTGAGCCAGCACGACAATCCCGGCGCTGATCATCCAGCGGCGCAGGTGCATGCTGCGATGGTCGGCTGCGAGAGCAACCATGACTCAACCCACTGCGGACAGCGATGTCGCGGTTACGCCGGATGGCGATACCGCGTTTCGCTCCAGATC